>Ga0214473_10002739_pt1 | contig 21593 bp, 34 predicted proteins | sample RVTome_7_FD_203509 | JGI IMG/M metagenome (GOLD analysis project Ga0214473, IMG submission 203509) | Soil microbial communities from uranium-contaminated site in the Upper Colorado River Basin, Wyoming, United States - RVT98D197 | ecosystem: Environmental > Terrestrial > Soil > Contaminated >... | reverse complement strand
CATCTGTTATTAAAATCTCGGAAGCAGTTAAAAAACTTCCTATAATTGACGTTGCAAAGGTCGGGGAAATCAATGGAGCTTTAGCATTTAATTGTGTCTGAATTGCAGAAGTTACTCCCTTTACAAAGGCTAACTCCACAAGAGATGGGTATATTGCTACAGCAAGAGATACAAGTTTTTTATCTGCGTCTGTTCCAAGTATCTCAGAGGCCGTTAAAAAACTTCCTAAAATAGATGTTTCAAAAGTAGGAGATGTATTAAAAACAGCAAGCCCTGTTCCTGTCTCATCACTCAATGCTGCCATAAGCCCCGCAGAATTTATTAATAATGCTTGTTTCTCTTGCTCCAATTCTGTTATAGCAGCTTGAACCTTAGTAGCGGAAATAGTACCTGATGGTGTATAATCTATTGCACTTGCTGGGTGGGCAGACGCTATAGTTCTACCCTGTAAATCATTATGAAAACGTGTAACAATGTCGGTTATGTTAGAATTGGTAAAATCAAAAGTTATCCATGACAAACTGGATATGGTTGCAACCCCATTTAAAAAACGTTCCAGTTCCCGCAGGTATAAATATAAGTCATTCTGGTTTCTAAGTGGCGGCGGGTTTATAGGCTTTGCCATTATCTCCTCCAAGCCTCTATTTCTTCTTCAGCTTCAATCATAATTACAGGAACATTATCTGTAACCGAGAAATGAGTCTGTCTTGTTCTATAATGCCCCATTCTATGAAGTTTCTTAATAGATTCATAATCACCTTCCTTGCCTAAATCTATAAGTCTTTCTGTTGACCATTCCTGCTTGCCATTATCTCTATGTTTTTCCATCATATAAGGTGTGGTAGTTCCGCCAAATCCCCTTTTAATTTTATAGGTATATCTATAGGTTCTCTTATCTTTAAGAGTCTGATATGAGATATGTCCGGTCTTTTTTTCAAACTTAATTATATTGCCATTATCAGTGTATGTGTCCGCATCAATTGTATAGATTTTAGACTCTTTTCTTGAACCAATGAGATATTTATTCCAACCTTTTGCATAACAAACACAATTGCCAATATACCCTTCATGCTGAGCCAGTGGTTCATTCCATAAAGTCCATTCGCCAAGATATAAACCAGTTATATAATCCATGACAAATGTCCGGGATTCAGTTGGAAAGTTAAGAATAATCCAGTTTTTGCCTTCCCATTCACAAAGAAATGTCCTTGCATCAGACACTACATCCAACCTCTGTATTTCCCTATCAAAAGACTCGGACATGATTGTAGGACTTCTGCCTTCAATCCTTACAAATCTTCTTGTATTATCCAAATACCAAAGTGCATTATCAGCAAATAAAGGTGTATATTTGGCAATACAACCACGGAATACTGTTGATGATGGTCTGCGGGCAAACACCTCTGTTCCACCGGATAGATACCAGACTTCCATAGTTTGTGAACCAATTAAATACACCTCATCCCATGCACTTTTAACCGCTATAACATCATCTTCCATCGCTACCGCTTCAGCATAACTTAAAGCCTGCCATTCCGTAGGCGTATCGGCATCAGCCCATTCAAACGAATTATCGTTATTTGTTGCAATAAGATAAGTGTCTATTAAGGCTAAATGCGTTACATTTGTAGGTGCATCCACATCTGAGAGTTCTGTAGCCGTTATGCCTGTTGTAGAATTAATCTTAGATTTAGCTGCAAAAAAAAGCGTTGCTCCATAATCTACAAATGTCCCCACCACTCCTTTTTCTATAACTGCGCCTGTTATTTGGGTTACCCCACCAAATTCTTCAAGTTTAAATAATTTCCCGTTACAAAGCACAACAGCATACCCTGCTGATTCCCACCAGTAAATATCATCTATCTTCTGTCCTATTCCTTCCCCTAAATCAGCCCACTCTTTAAGCCCCGGACGTTTAGACGTGATAAGCCGGTCTTCAACCTTCTGCATGTAGCCGTTCTTTAGGTCAGCGCACCAGTTAGTCAACGCCCACTCGTCTATGTTTGCATATACTGGTGTATTTATTGGTAGATTAGGCATTTAATTAATACTCCTACTCACCTCTATCCAGTTTATTCCATCTGAAACAAGCGTTATAGTATCATCAACACTTGTAACAAAATTCCCAACAAGTTTCAAATTATTCCCTTTTGTGAAAGTTAAGATGTCAGCAAAGATAAGCGTAACTCTTTTCCCTACTCTTGTGCTTTCTGCTGTAATGGATGTTATACTTGTTGTTCCTGAAACAGAGTAAACTGGACTTTCACCCACTGCCAAAGCGGTAGCAGATGCAATAGAAATCTCTGCATTCCCAGTTATTACACCACTTGCGTTTTCAAATAGAACATTAGTGCTGTTACCATTAATTTCAATAGGAATATTTGTGTTCCTAACAATGAGATAATCTGCTCTAAGCGTCATAGATTCTGTATTCCCTACGTTATCCTGTGCATAGATATTCTCAAGGGTTACATAATCAGGGCCTACACTTGATGTTTTTATCACATTAGCGGCTGTTAATACGGCATTAAAACCCCTTATAATAACATTTTTAATTGAAACATTAGTTGCTTCCACTAATTCTATCCATCCAACAGTATGCGCTCCAACACTTTGTGATAAATAAATAACAACATCTGATATGCTTATTCCACTTGATGACGACTGCACAAGAATTGTGGGTGAAACTGAAGCATCTGTACCCGACCTTGATATATTAACCCCAGACAGAGAGAACCCACGAGTAGGCTGTCCTAAAACCCCAACCGTAATAACATTAAAAGCATGGGTATGCTCTAAATATGCTCCATTAATCTTCACATTATAACAAGACTTAAAAGCTAACCCTCCACTTTTCCCTGACATTGTAATCCCATATATCTCTATATCTGTTATACTTACAAACTCCATCCCATCATAAACTGCCCCACTTTCATCTGTTGATAGGTGAATATCGTAGATTTTTAGAGCATTAACCGTGTTAAAATAACCATCACGGATATTATTAAAAAACATAATATGTTTCATGTGCCCAACTGTAGATTGTTCGCAATATAAGGCTGCATTAGTATCTGCTGTTGTTCCCCCATTATTTTTCAGACTGAGATTCTCAAGAGACCAGTAGTTCGGAGTATTTAAGTATATAAGCGTTCCTGTCTGCGAGTTACCGTCTAAGGTCATATCTCTGATAGACTGAAAATTGAAATATGAATCCATTTTTATTAAATCAATTCCAGCCCCTTTTCTTAAAGTTGTATTGTCAATTCCACTACCTAAAAAGGACACTTTTCTGCCATTATTGGTTAATCCTGTGTTGAGAAGATATATACCTGTATTGTATTTTACTATCCCACCACCCCCCATTTCACCTTGTGTTGCTGCTATTGGGATTGAATTTATAGCTGACTGTACCTCAGTTGACATATCTGTTGTGCCAGGAGTTGTATTCTCGCCCCACCACTCTGGGTGAACTTCTTGCACTGCGCCTACGCTAAGGGTTACATCATCTATATCAAAACCAACGAATCTTTGTTCTAACCCCATCCCTTCAGGAACTCTTGCAATTAATAGAGTTCCTGATGTTTTGGTAATTAACCCTTTTGCTGTAAATTGTAACCTGATATTCGCTGTGACTGTCGTGTTTGCTGTTACTGCTGTTGAACTATTGATAAGCAAAGTGGTATCAGTAACTGTCCCTATTGCAGTTACTGCTGCTGTGAGAGAAGCATATTCAGCTACATCTATCCAAGGACCTTGTGTGAGTCCTATTGAAATGTTATCTCTTGTATCTATTGTTACATTAGCAGAGTCCTTTATAACAAACTTATAAAGTCCGTCTCCGTATCTAAGTTTTGTACCTTTTGAGTCCAGAATAATTGGATTATCCGCCGGTGTTGCCTTATCCATGTCCAACCATATTGTTTTATTTGTGTCATCCGTGCCTGCCGCATAACAATACACCTTCCCTAATGCTAAAGCATTTCCAGCCGCATCAGTCATACCCGATAATAGAAAATCAATCTGTGTTGCTTTTTGTGCCATATTAACCTCCTAATAAAATATTTCCACCCATGCTCTGATTCCATCTAAGACCGGATGGAATGGCAATAGGCATTACTTTTATGTTATTGGCTCTTATGGCCATTTTGCTTTGTTCTGCAATGGCTATAACCTCATCAGCCAGACTACTGCCATATTCAGAAGAAAGCATTACAGCCAGATTAAAGGTTAAGAGCAGCCTATACTCATTGGGGAAATTAAAGGCTGTGCTAAGAAGCGTAAACTCCTCTAATTGCTTCATAGAATCCAGAATCAGCGTATATGCAGTATTGGGGACATAATCCATATAGATATTCCCAAGGGGATAACTTGTCAAATACCACAGTCTTGTTGGAGTTCCTGTTGTGGTTTTATTGACAATATTATTATATTCCTGCTCAGACATATTAACATCCAGTGGAGAGTCAGTTGAACTTGAATCTCTAAGATAAGCATCTATGATTTTAATAGGTTTTGCTGTATCAAAATTCCCGCCGGAACCAATGGTACGAGGCATTGTTACTCCTGTTGAAAGAGCAAAACTTTCCTTTATAATGTACGGGATAAGCAGTCCGTCAATGCTCAGATATGAAAGCATATCGTTTAGACAGGCTAATGCATTGGATTGCTCTATTGCATTGGGCTCATCTACTCCGTTTTTTCTAAGCGCAGAATTTATAATGGTTAATGCAGTTGTTGACATATCATCTCCTTTATTTTTTTACCTTATTTTTCTTTGTTAGCGCCTCTACTACTTTCGCTAAAAAAACTTCTTTTTGTTCTATGATTTTTTTCATTTCTAAACTCGTTGCATGAACGCTATTATATTTTAATGCCATACTATTCGCCCACTTAGAAATCTTTATTTTATCCAGTGTAAATACAAGCCTTGACAAATTATCCCATAAGCCCCATATCACCCTGTTGCCGTCATAATGGGTTATGGCTTTCATAAGTGAATATAAAGCCTCGTGAGGATGGCTTTCAAAAGTGTAATAACTATGTAAAAAAAGGTAATCACCATTATCAGAATCTTTGTGTAAAGCTTCTCTTAAAAGTTTTATTTTTTTATTATTGTCATTAGATAGAAAGGCTTGTGAAAAATACATATAACCTAAGAATTTTCTCAAGACATTCCATATAGCATATAAACAAATAACAAAGCCAACTGCTTTTAAAACCCATGTTCCACCTACACTGCTGTTTGCTATTCCTGCAACAGAACCCATAACAATCCAGAAAGGTATTGCAGTATGATTAACTCCAAGAAAGAAAAAAGTCATTCCACAAACTCCAGCCATTACCAAAAACCCAGTAGACAATGCGTCAAGTCTAATCTGCATGAAAAGGTATATAAAAAGAAACACTCCAACTATCCCAAGTTCAACCCATAGTTCTAAAATATCATTGTGGACTCTATTTGAAAAAATTATATTGCGTGGAACACTTGTTTTTTTGTTCAATATCTTTGAAGCGATATACTTATTTTTAGCTATAAAATTAATAATAGTTTCAGGCATTAGCTTTCTAAACATTCTAAGCCCATGCCCTATAAAAAAACTTTTTTTAATCATACATAACGCTGATACAAATATCAAAAACCTTTCATTGTATGAACCCCTAATGTTATAGAAATTCCAGTTCTTTTCTTTATTTCTAAAAAAAATCACTAAAACAAAAACTACTACAGACATAATGCCAATAAGCAAATATACATCCATAAGCCATATTCCAATGACAGAACAACCTGACAGCATAGCCAGAATTGACCCCTTGCTCTTAGATGTTATAACCGCAAGTCCAGAGAAAATAGCCAGTAAAGCTAATAGCCCAGCAGCCTCAACAGTAGGGGCAATAATAGATAACCATACGCCAGCCATCATACTCGGCAGAATAAACGCCGCATTATGTACTCGGTTGCCAAATATAGGGAAGGGGTTTTTATATTTAAAAACCTGCCTGTATAACTGTAAAAAAGCTAATATTGTTCCAACAGGCAAAACAGCATAAAGCGCAAGTTCTACTGGCAATGTTCTGGCTGCTGAAAATAATAGCAAATACGAAAAACAATTCAAAAGCTCTAACTGGCTTTGATGTGTTTTACTCCATATTAAAGATGCAGTCCACCACAAGGCTATGGCCAACACAGCCTGAGTAATAACATCATAAGGCATGGCATAGCCCCCTGTTAATAACCATAACCCATATAAAGCGGATACGGCTATAAAAGGGTATTGTCTGCCATCATACTCCTGCCCCAACATAAAAAAGGGCAGGAGTAGACTGCAAACTGCTACATAAACAATTTCAACAACCATTAACCATCAACCGTTAATTAATATCGGACATAAGACCGAGACTAACTAACACAGCTATCAGTCGGTTAACCGCCGCTGCTAATGGTGTAACATTGGTAGTTGATGCGTCTGTTGGTGATACATTAGTTGCTCCTGTAGGCTGAACTATAGGTGTTGCAAGCCCATAGAAGCCAATCTTACCAGTTGTTGACTGACCGAAATTAGTCCCATCATCATTACCGTCATCAAGATATTTTACTGCCATACTTATTTTCCTCCTTTATCTAAATTTTTTATCCCCGCACCCTGCATGCCCACTCAGGACGAATAGTTTTAAATCCGAATACCACATCAAATCTGAGAGGGAATGTATCGTTTATAATATCTCCAGCCCGCCATAGCCTTAGAGAAATCCCATCCTTTACAGCTTTCGTCATTTTCTGAGACGGTTCTGTATAAAGGTCTGCTGATACAAACGTAAAGGCATCTCTGTGATATGCCAATGGCTGGGTATAAACTGTGCTGGCTGCACCTGAACTTCCAGAACCAGCAACTGTAACAGCCTTACTTGCACCAGCTGAAACAAGTTCCACATTCTGCTTTGCACCAGAGGTAACAGGGACAGGTGAGACAGTAAGGGTTACACCACCAGCAATTGCTGTTGCATTTGCTGTAACAACAAACTGCTGCAGGTGAGAATATCTTGTCTTTGTCTGGCGATTTACTGCATAGACATCTGCAATAGTAAATACATCGCCCTTCAAATAAGTCCCTTCTGAAAGACCTGCGGTTAAAACTATTGAAGCCGATCCACTGGTAATACCAGTTGAGGTATTACATACTGGAGTTACATCAGTTCTTGTGCCGTTAGTGTGAGAAGGGAGCATATTGGATTCCATAAATGAAAACCCAGCGGCTTCGCCTATTTTGCCTGTATTAAACTGTCTTTCGATTTCAGATGCTTTGTGAAAATACAGAGCAAAAGCATTAACTGTAGTTGCCATTGCAACAGAATCAAACAGAATATACCTGTTGTCATCTGGAGCAAGCCCCTGAGAAAGTTTAACCCCTGCATTCAACACTGCCAATTGAGAAGCTGGAGTTGTTGCGGCTGTGCCTGAGAAGTTAAATACATCCTTGTAAACATTCGCAAGAACTATGTTTTCAACTTCTGCCGCTAATCTTTCCATTGCAGGGTTAAGAACCCTATCTTCAAAATCATCTACAGAAAGGGTATGGTCTATAGTGCTTACGTCTATATCAACCCCTCTCTGGGTTGCAAGTGTCAAGGTCTGTGTGGTTTCAGTAATATTCTGCACATCCATTGTCGCACCAGACCTTACGGTAAACTCGTTAGGTTCTCTAAGAAGTAAAGTTCCACCATTCTTAGCCCCTGTTACTCCAAAACGTGTATCATATTGATGACTGATAGTTTTCACAAATTTTAGTGCATTTGTGAAAGACGGTAATGCCTTGCGGACTATATCGCCATCTGCTAAGGTTTTCCATGAATTAGCCATAATTGGTTATCCTCCTACATAAATCGTTCTTGTTTTTTTTTAAATGCTGCGACTTTCCTGGCCTTATCCCATGTAAAATACTCGTCATCAGACATTTTAGACGGGTCTTTTTCAACACCCGCTCCTTCTGAATTAACGGGTGTTATGGGAGATGGCGCAGAACTAACCCTTTTCTGATTTAAGCCTTGTGTGAATTTCAAGTCAAGCTTATGAATCTCTATAGCAACATCAATTGGGGAAGAATTTAGCAGTTTACCCTGAATCTCTGGATTTTTACTGATATGATAAGCAATCTCGGCGGAATTTTCCGATTTCTTTATCGCCTCTTCCATTGCATAAGTAAATGGAGATTTTTCAACAACATCAATATAATCGGAATATTTTTCAATAGCCTTAGCTGCCTTCTCATTATAAGTATCATCCAGTTTTCTCATTTCCTCTCTTCTATTGGAATTAACGGTTTGAATGTTTACTTCTTGCTCTCTTTGTTTAATTTTCCAATCGAAAAGATTTTCATGATAACTCGCAACTGCTTCATTGTAATCTGAAATTGACTCAAAGTCCTCATACAACGGAACTTTTGGCCTTGTTTCAGCCGGAGTTACAATCTTAGCTTCTAAGACCGCTATTCTTTCTTCTGCCTCTTTTCTTGCCCTTCTTTCGTTGCGTAAATTCCATGCTAACTTAGCATCCTCTACATCGGCTTTTTTTGTAGTGTCTGCATCTGATTTTTGAGGGACAGTAACCCCATCAGGCGGTGTTCCTTCGTCTGTCTTTATTTCTGTTTCTAAACCATCAGTTTTAACTGAGGTATCAGAATCGCTTATTAAAGCATCGTCTGTAACGATTGTCTCCTCCATCACTGTCCTCCTTCTTGATTTGTTATTTGCTGTTGATTTTTCATAAATGCTTCTATTTCTACAGCTAACTCACCAGCATCAGGGAAGTCAGCATTCTTAAAGTAATGTTTGGCAATTATAGGTGCAATCATAGGCGCATACTGCATAGCTTCTAAGAAACCCTGTACAGCTTCTTCCCTTCTGGTTGACCAAACTTTTAAACCAGCTTCTAAGTCATATTTCCCAACAGAGAGGTCATTTACAGTAAAAGTCTTGCCTGAGACAGGGTCTAATACAGTTTTATTGACTTCAACAAGAGTTTCTGCGTTTTTATAGTCTCTGATGCGCAACATTCTATTTGTGTCAATAACTTTTGGAATGATATATATTAATTGTCTTTCCAAATCCATAATTGCTCTGTGCAAATTATCAGGAAAATGATAAGTTCCCATATCAGAGCGGTTTGCTCGCGCATTAATTGCTTTTCCTGAGCGTTCATTAGAACGTTCCCCAAATGAAGAATCAAACATACCGATAGTATCCTGAATATCCTTATCTCCAAGATTTGTCATCATCATAAGTCCTTGGTCTAATAAGGGCGGGTCTTGTCTCTTCGGGAAACCCATAGTAGTCTGGTTAGCAATCAGATATGGTAGATTTTCTTCATTAGCCACATCCCACATTTGCTGATAACCCTTAATCATTTCTGGTGTAACGATATATGGAGCTTTAGGAGTCAGAGATGCTCTTTCTGCTATTGCTGTTATTGCATAATTATATAGACGTTGGGGGTCCTTACCATCTTCAATTAATGCTCTTTTATGAATTTTTCCGGCTACATTAATTTTATTGCCCACTACTTCAATTATAGGAATTTTATTGCCGACCCAATTTCTAACCTCTCCATTTTCAAAACCCTCCACAATGCTATCGCCGGTAATTTTGCACCACTTTATAACATCCTTTTTACCTTCTCTTGTTTTTAAGATTTTGTAACCATTAGCCATTAAGACTTCAGGTGTTTTCTCTTCATCCAGTTCAACTGTTTCAGGGTGTCCGTCTATATCGCCTTCAAACATTACCTCTGCCAGCGTATAATCAACTTCTTCTTTGTAAAAATATTCTGCAATAAAGATCTTATCGTCTTCATACCATAATTCATACTCCTCGCCTATTCCGAACTCGCCGAAATCTCTGGCTTCTTTTTTTGGGTATTGAGACTCAAAGTCCTCTTTTATTATAGCTTCACGGATAAAGCCATAATTCCCACGGGGGTCTAAATAAACTGAGAAAGGATTTTCAATATGTTTTATAAATATTTCTTGATTAAAAGAATCTTCTACGTATTTTGTTAGAATCCTAAAATATCCAAACCCACCGGCTAAGGCTTGCTCTCCGGTCTGTGCATAGATAATATCCGCTCCCGATTGATACTCTATATTGTGAATATAGCCTGTTAAAATATCAGCTATTACGGGGTCGGCCTTACTATCAACAGGCTTGACTTTTTGAGCTATCCGTTGGTCTCGTTCACGATTAGCAACCTGAGCTACAAACTTAGAAAGCTTATTATGTGTAAGATAGGGGCGTTTTTTATCTGTTCTTTTTATTTTCTCTGCTGTAGGCCACTGGGAATCATCAATATTATATGTGAAATTTATATTTTCAAGGGCTTTGGCTCTCATAGAGTATTGTTCAGATACAAGTTTTGAGAAGCGTTTTCTTGCTGTAGCAAGAATCTTCTCTTCGGTTTTTCCATTTGGACTGACTTCTTTTTCTCCAACCTTTTTTCTACGCTTTGCTACCAATTACTCCTCCATTTTGTTCCAATACTTTGTATTGTCATGTCTTTAAACTTCGTCCATCTTTTAATCATATAATTTGAAAGTTCTATGCGTTCTAACGGCAACAGTATTGTTTTACTGTCATAGTTTGTCCAACCAGTGCTATATATAATAGCATCACAGCCTATTGAGATTTGTTCTAAATTTTCGGCTATACCAATATAATCTTCAACGCTTATAACCACCCCGCTATCAAAGATTATTTTTTCATTTTCTATTTTCATTTCCCCTAATCTTTCCTTTGCCCCGCTGTCTGCGATAGACATATGTTAAACCTGTTTTCCATAAATTAGAGATGTAATAATCTCCTGACTCAAACATAAAATTATCAATAGGCATATACTTCAATGCATTCTGGATATTTTTATCATTTAATGCTTTTTCAATTTTTTTTCCCCCAGTTGCTATCACCTTTAACCCCTTTATGGTTTCTTTCTTCAACCCTTACTCCTGCTATTTTTCGTCGTCTCTTGTTCTTTATACTATAAAAAAACATTATGTCAAGATTTTTCTTTAAAATTAACTTCCAAGCCAGCTTTCTCTGTTTGCATTATAATAAAATTTAGGTTTCCATACAAACCCCTTTCCGCCTTTTGAAACAAAACTGTCGCTTCTAAAAAAAGATAAGGCTAATGCATCCACTTCATCCGGTGAATGTCCAATTTCACTTTTAAGCTTTGCTTTCTCAATTATCTGTAATTGACCCTTATTATTATATTTTACTCGTAAGGCTCGTAGCTGCTTGATTAAATCAATATCGTCTGGTATTGAAATTACGCCACGCTCAAAAACATCTCTAAGATTCCAGTGCATTTCAGCCCTTTTATTTGCAAATCGCTCTGGATTATCCGCAGTACGGCGGCTGTCAGCAGCCTCTATTATCAACCCCTTTTTCTCTCTTAAATTTCCCTCCACAGCCCAGCCGATTCCAACAGTATCAACACGAAAGACATCTGGAATAGCCATATCTATATTATTACAAGCCCAGTTTGTAAGCACTACAGAATCCGGTGAGTTATTACGTTCAAGTGGATAAACATACATTCCTCTTCTTGTGCAGATAATTGATTTATCCCCTCCAGCACCACAATCCAAAGACTTTATCAGCAAGTCCTGCTCTGAAACCACCAATTCCCTATCAATAGCATCTTCAATCCAATCGGATGGAATAAGTGTAGTCTCATCCACAAGCGGCGGAAGTCCAAGAACAGAAATCCTATAGTCGTTATTATCCTTACCATACTTTTCAGCCTGCCTTCTAACATGGTTCTGGTCAACAAGTTCTGATTCCTCAGCATTCCATCTAAGTGCTATAAAGCGGGGGTCATGCTGGCTTTCCACTGCATACCCCTTAGCCCTCTTAGGATTAAATATAATAATCATTAAATTTAAGGCTCTTGTAAGAGTGCGTTCAAAATTCTTAAATACTGCATTAGCAATTCCAGAAGCCTCATCAATTACTATAATCTGAAAATCTTCATGCCTACCTGCAATTCCCTCTGCTTGCTCTTCCTCAGATAACTTAGTATTAACCGTAACCGCTTCTGTAAACCAAGACTCTCCTTTAAATTCCTTGTAAAATAATTTCTCACTATGAAGCTCCAATACCTGCTCTAACATTGTCTGTTTTGTACCTTCTAACTTCCTCGCTTCCCGCCTCATCCACTTAGCAATCTCAGCCCATAATACATTGCGTATCTGTTTGGCATTGTTTGCAGTTGCTATGTTTTTGCAGTCCGGTAAACAATAGTTAGCCCATAATATTACCAAAGCAGCAAACGTGTCTTTCCCTGTCCCCATCCCACTCATAATTGATAACCCTATCTTATTTGCATACCCCACTTCTTCTTCTGTTAATCTCTTGCCCTGCGCCCTCCTAAACTTCGCCCTAACCAATTGCCCTAATTCTATAAACCCCCCCTCCTGTTGCATTGTTAGTTTTAAAACTGGAAACATAAAATTAATAAATTCAATAGGATATTGCGCCCATCGCTGTATTATCTCCCCATCACTCATCTTCTGCAATGGCTCACCTGCCTGTGTTATCTTACTCTTTTGTTGATTCACTTATCCCCCACTATAAGTCCTTTTGTTTTACATTTGTAGCCTAAAGGGATATAACTTATATTGGGGTACACGGCCGTTGACCCATGCCCCCCTCTCTATCACTCTGCCTAAAATATTGTAATAAGATAATTTATCACTCCTCTACTCCTCTGTCTGTAGGTATTGAAACCACTGAAGGTGTGATTAACTCTCGTACGCTATCGCGTACTACTGCAGACAAACTAATGTTAATCGTCGATTGACCGGCTTCAAGCCTTGATTTATCCCATTTTATTCCGGAAACCACACTGGCAGAGTGCATAATTGCCCTTTTTGTATCTGTTGCGATAGACTGCGGAGCTGAATCTAACATCTTTTGTAAACTTTCCCTTGCTGTGGCTGCAAGTTTTGCATCCTTAATACTTTCCCGTTCCCACAGTTTAATTTTTTGCTCTGGCTTAAGCAGTTCAAGTCTTTGATTTTCCTCGTTAATCCATTGGTATATAGTTTTTGGGGCTACACCTATAGATGCTGCTACAACTGCTTTAGATTGTTTACCTTTGCGCACAAGGGACAGGGCTTTTAGTTTTATTAGTTTTGGCACAACTTTATTACTCATACATTACCCATCTTGGGTAAAGCATTACATATTCTGGGTAAAATGTCAAGTATTTTCTTTAGATTGCACAAAACGGGTAAATGCTTACCGAATTTGATACCGTCTAAAATGCCTCAGGATTGATTAACGAGTGGTGGTTGATAGTATGATATAGGTTATTCAGACGTTCTTGTAGCCTATTTTTTTATGAGTGAAAAATAATCGCAGACAAATCAGGGCGGCTGTTCGCTCAATCATTTTTCCCGGATTTCTCCGGCATCAGATTGCCAGCTACTCCACAGGTGGCTCCGAGTTCCGTTCCCTCTGTTCCGGGTCCGGCGTGTGCCTGCACTCCGTTTGCCGGGTCCGCCGCTTGCGCCGAGTCCGGGGCGGAGACTTCCACCGCTGCCTGCTTGCCTGCTGCTTGTTGTATCTATCTTTATACTCCTCTTCCATATTTTTTACAAGTTATTTATTTTTTTTCTTTGTGGCTTTCTGGCATGTTTTTTGATTTTAGAGCTGGCACGGTTTTTGACAGGCCGACTGGATTTAACATAATCTGACTGGCATGGATTATGCTAATAGCTATTTTTTAACCTACCTAAGCGGTTTTTTTGCTTTTCACAGCGTTTTTTACTGCTCTAAATTTTACATAATCTGAAATAAAATCGTTATAAATCATAGAGTTACAGGTTTTTAAAGATTATCATAAAATAAACCTTGACAATGATATATAGATATGATATATTAATATCAAGGAGGTAAGAAAATGAAAAAATGGACAGAGGAAGATTTTCAGGGCGAGTGGGAATGGATACATGAATGGGATTATGTCGACGGACCAGAATTAACGTATCATTTGAGTGTAAAACGCAACACAGCCAGCGGTTTAATATTGCAAATCAGCGGCATAGAAAAGCCGGGCGACCACGATAATTGCCTCTATCTCTGGAACGGCGAGGGAATACCGACAACAGAGCAATGCGAGGGGACAGAGGGATGGACGGATATACCTGCGGATATTTTAGCGTTTGCACAGGAACAGTGTTAGCGTATGTAAGATTTTTCGTTAGCCCGATAAGCCCGCACCTGTAAGGGCGGCAAGGCGGGAAAAGGAGAGGGAAAATGAAAAAAGAGAAGAAATGCATAAAATGTGGTAATTACTTAATAGGGATGGAAAAACTCAGCAAAACATGCAATACATGCCTCAGCAAAGGCAAAAAGGAGAAAGGGAAATGACTGAAGAACACACTACTATAAAATTCAAAATTATCCGCCGGACATCAGCCTATAACAAATATATAAAATGGTTTAGAGAGTGTTATAGGGAAGACAAAACTTTACTATCATCCAGTGGATACAGAACAAGGAAAGAGGCAGAAAACTTTGGACTATTGGATAAAATGCCTATAGGTAACAGAATAGTTATAACACACTATATAGAGGAGGGCAACAAATGAAACAGCTACTAATCAGACTCAGTGAGGCAGACCACAAAGCGCTGAAACAAATGGCTCTGGATAGAAATACAAGCATGAACCAGTTAATACTACAGATGATAGAAAAAATATTACAGAAAGAGGAGGGGGAAAAATGAAAATTAAAATCATAAAAGGCATCGGCGGAAAAGCATTTCCTGATGATTTTAACTGGCTCTGCCCTGTTTGTAAAAATGAATTAAGGAGCTATGAATTTGACTGTTGCTACTGCAAATATGAGAAAGAAAAAGAGGAAGGTGTAAAATGACCAGAGTTGATTGATAATATATGATTATGGTATAATACTTTAAAGGAGAGATGATATGAAAAAAGAAAAATGTTTAAGATGTAACCATGAATTTGTAAAACGTATTGATAAGCCTATAGTTTGTCCAAAGTGCAAGAGTCCGTATTGGAACAGGAAAAGAAAATGAAAAAAGCATGGAGTAGAACATATTATCTCTCGCATTGTGAACAATTAAAAGAAAAATCAAGAAGATATAGATTGAAACATCCTGAACAAATAAAAGAGGAAGCAAGGAAATACCGTTTGACACATTTGGCACAAAACAAGAAAAGAAGTAATGCATGGAAACGTGAACATCCCGAACAAACAAAGACTTATCGTTTGGCACATAGAGAACAAATACAACAACTAATAACAGCATGGAGACAAAAACATCCCCAAAAAGGAGCAGAAGCAGCAAGGAAATGGTATTGGGCGCACAAAGAACAGGCTAATATTTCTTCAAGAGCATACTGGAAAACACCAAGGGGGAAGGAAGCAAAAAAACGAAGTCTCGCTATTAGAAAGCAGTTCGGCTTTATTCCTCTGAACAAGTGGTTTGAAGGTTCGGAGGGGCATCATATTGACAGAGAAAGAGTTATCTATATCCCACTGGAGCTACATGATAATATTTATCACAGTATAACAAAAAACAGAAACATGGAGAAAATAAATGCTATGGCATTTGAGTTTTTAGCATCACAAAAAAATTGAAAGGAGGACAAAGTGAGCCTAATCAAAGACATGGTATTAATGAGCAGAGGGATTATGGTTATGGAAGACGAGCCGACCGAACAATCAGAGCAGGATTGCAACGGAGATTGCCTAACCTGCAAAAAGTGCGGGGAGGATGTATGAGAACATGCTGTTTATGCGGTTATAGTTCTTGGAGTAAGGATTGAAGGAAAGGCGGTTTAGGGGCCGGAGGCATACCAAACTACCTTTTGACCCCTTTAAACGCCTTAAAACCACCGTTAAGCCGCCGTGAGAGCTTGTTTGCGGGCAGCTCTTGCCAGTTTCAATCCCTCTTTGCCTTTTGGAAAGTCTCTACAACCCGCAGCGGCTAATAATGTCCTCCACTTGCTCTTTTTGCTGCCTTGCTGCCTCTCTAAGTTTCTCCATTTTATGCAACAGCGGAGAAGATGCTGGAGGCAGAGGGACGGTTTTTGGTTTCTCTTTTGATATTGTTACCTCCGACAGGCAAGGGTTAAGCCTTGATTGTAGTCTCGCTATTGCTTCACTTGTTTGAAACATCTCCTCCTCAAGCGAAGATACCATAACTGTAATTGCTCCATTTTTTTCAACTTGTTCGCAACTTTGATTCATTTTTTCTCACCTCCTTTTTACTGCCGTATTTTTGCCTCTATAAATCCGATTTTTTGAGTCAGACCGGTTATTCTCTGTTTTAATTCAGGTAATCTTTTATCATCGGGGTCGCAAGCATCTATAAAGCCCTGAGCGGTTTCTCTGGCTTGATATGCCTGCTTTAAATCTCTTTTAAGTTTTTCTCTGTCCGCATCGGGAGTTATTTTAATTTCCCTCTCCGCCCATTTTAAAATTGTGAGACAATGATTGTTATATTTATACCCCTTTTGTTCAATCCCCTCATCAAGCGTTGTAATCCACATATTAACATCACCTTTTAGTTTTTCTTGTAGTTTAATTACATCATTTTCGCTTAATAAAACGTGTTTAAACTCTCCAAATTTCTTTTTAATATCAAGGGGATTAGGGTTTTCCGTAGGTTTTCCGTGAATTGCTTTCCTTTTCCTTTTATATTTCTCTTTAGTATTTTCTTTTCTTATTCTTTCTTTTTCCCTAAGATTTTTGACAGTTTCAATCCTCCGCTGTATCCCCATAGAGGTAAGTGAGTTTTCCATGCGGAAAATATCAGGGCAAAAACACTTAACCTCTAATGCGGTGGAGAGAATAGCCTCAAACTTCTTTAAAGATATACCGATAACTTTAGCCAGACCTGCTTTTTCCGTCTGTGTTCCTATAGTTATCCGCCCATTTTCCATACGGAAAATACGTTCTAACATGATAAAATAAAAGGCATATCCTTCCGTTCCATGAATCGCCATTAGAGATTGCAGTTTATCATCGTTGACGGCATCAGTATCATGGGGAAAATAGTCAAGCCCTGATTTGAGAGGTCTTGCCATTATTTCACCATCTTGCCAGTTTTGGGGTTAAAATAAAACCATGTTTGTTCTTCATAGCCTTGTCCCATGTCTGGAGCTACACCTAAAAACAATGCGACCTCGGACGATATAATTAAAATTTCTTCAGCAGTAACATGCCCTATACCAGTCGGGATTTTGATTTTTTGCATGTAGTCTCCTTAAAAACAAAAATCCCCGCCTAACAATCCACATGATGCGAGCATGTGGTCAGATATGTCATTGCGACATATCCGTTTAGACGGGGATTGCTGTTTTTGAAAAGTTATTTTATGAACCCTCGCATAATTCATGTTCATTTTTATATCACAATAAAACTTTCTTGTCAAGCATTGTTTTTAGGGCTGGCAAGGGTTCTTGGTCTCGGCTTCTCACCAAGATGTTTCCACCCTGCCAGTCCCGTTAGCGCAAGTGAGGAGGGTCTCAAATAACTTACTGCGCTGCGATTTTATGTTTGACATTACTGCCGCCTATTGGTCTGCCTCTGCCGTAGGGTTTTTTGGGATTACATTTATGCTTTGCCCTTTGTCTTAGCCTATTAGCAATCACATGCACTGCGCACATTCTGTAGCCCCTTGCATTTTTTTTACCACATAATTCACATCTCCCCAGTTTGCGTTGTTTAAGCTGCCAGCGTCTTTGTCGGCTTATATCCTTTCTCATCATATAATACACCTTACCATAATTAATTAATTTTTGTCAACCTATTTTTCTCTTGACAAAAAGATTTAACTGTGATATTGTTAGGAATGGCAGACATTGAAAACATAAGGGCAAAAAAATACGAAAACAATAAAGAGACTGAACCGGCAGATGAATGCCCTGCCTGTGATAGCACGGATATATGTCCGTTTGATAGGGACTTGTCAGGCGGTGAAATGTTCTGCAACGAGTGTGGAGAGATATGGTGAGACAATCTAAACGCCATAGGCTTGAAGAACATAAAAAACAAATTCGGCTGTTTAACGCCCATAAAAACACCTTATAATGAAAAAGAAAAATGTTATAGAGATTAAAATATGAGACACGCAGCCCGTTTAAAAAGCTCTCTCCGTCTTCAGAGAGTGTTATCCCTGTTGAGAGATGGTAACTGGCATTCAACGAGAGACATACAAAATAACGCCTATGTCTGTGCGGCAGGCGAATGTGTGAGTGAACTCAGAGCGCCGGTAAACAATATACCTGTAGAGTGCAGATACATAGACAGACAATATAGATATAGGTTAATTAAGAATGGGGTAGACCAATCTCCCAATAAAGCAGACCAATCTCCCAATAAAATAATTGCAGGTTCAACAGGGTGGGTAGCACTATATGGACAATGAGACATTTGAAGAAATGCTGGGCTTTGACCCTGTTTTTGATTCTCTGCCAGTGGGGTGGTATGTGCCGGTAACTATAATAATATATTCAAAATGTCAAGAGGGAAAGAGGTTGTTTTAATGAGATATATCGCCTATAGATATGTCATAGAAATTAACTACTGCCTCTATTATGTAACAGAGGCGCAGGGGGTAAATTAATGGGGTTTTCAGTTTTGTGTGAAGCATCTTGTCTTCTTCTCGCCATCGTTTACACTTGCATAGGTGAATATATACAAGCAAGTATTTTCGTTGCGGCTACAATAATAATTGCAACAATTATAGAGGGGGAAAAATGAAAGTAGGCAATATGGGAGTGAAGGGACGGTATGAACTTCCTAAAAACTTTATCGGGGTGCATTGGCTGCCGGCGCTGATAATTATTATTTCTCTAATCGGCAGTATGGTTTTGTTATTGGTGTTTATCGGGCAGAAAAATGACGAGAGCTACAAGAGGTTTATAGAAAGTGCTGTAAAAGACTGTAAGCAAGTAACAGTTGGACATCTGCTTATCACACCGACGAAAGACTGTTCCGAAAAAAATCGGACAGCAATAATTAGTTATGATTTTACAAGCCTACAAACAGGAAAGGAGAGAAGGCAATGACGAAACCTTATGGTATTACAGTTTTAAAGTTTTTTTTGAAATATTTGGCAAAGGATTATCATCTTGCCAAGAATCCGAAACCGAGAAGGAAAAAAGAGGTTAAACATGACAATTAAAAACCGGATAGAAAAAAGGGCGATGAAACTGGTGGACTGGCAGGAAATTAAATTCCTAACCGACGAAATTGAGGAGCTAATCGGTAATACTGAAAATTATCATCTTGATTACACGGATGATATGCTAAGGTGTATAGAGAAAATGAAGAATATTTTTGAGGCGGCAAGAGAACAGGCAAGTGAAGAAATAATGAACGAAAGAGATAAGGAGGAGTAAAATGGCATTTATATTTAGGAGAATTATAGGTATTGAAGCGAGCTTAAAAGCAGTTGAGCAAAACGGCGGTGCGCTGTGCTTTGTCAAAGAGCAGACTGAGCAGATATGCTTAAAAGCAGTTGAGCAAAACGGCTATGCGCTGTGCTTTGTCAAAGAGCAGACTGAGCAGATATGCTTAAAAGCAGTTGAGCAAAACGGCTATGCGCTGCAATTTGTCTTAGAAATGGAACTGTTTATAAATATTGCAAAGAAACTCAATATAAAAATAGACAAGGAGGAACAGTAAAATGGCAGAGAAAGAAAAAAGAGAAAGAAAAGTAACACCTCTCGGTGAAGCTCGCTGGTCGTATCTTATAACCCCGAAACCACCGTTTATTGACCCTAAAACAGGTAAAGCAAAGGGCGAAGCAAAATTCATGATTGATGTTGTTTTTGACCCTAAAGACCCGTTATGGAACACATGGGCTAAGAATCTGTCAGAGGCGGTTAAGAAAGTAGGTTCTCAATCTCCGCTTAAAAAAGAATATGACGCAAATGACGAACCGACAGGGCGGTATTATGTAACATTCAAGACATCCGATAAATTCAAACCGAATGTTTTTGACAAACATGGTAGAACCATGACAGATGTGAAGATAGGTAATGGTTCAAAGGTAAAAGTGAGCTATCTGGAAAACGAATATGAGGCTTTTGGCGGGGGTATTAATCTCTATCTTAATGCTGTTCAGGTTTTGGAACTGGTTGAATTTGGGAGTTACACGGCAGACAGTTACGGCTTTGAAACTATACCGGAAGAGGATGAGTTTCCGGCAGAGTTGGGCGAGGCGTTCTAAAGGGAAAATAGTAGTTGACAAATCTCTTTGAAAGTGTTACTATAAAAGTATGAAGATAAAGATAATCAAACAACTCAAATGCAAGAGATGTGGTTTTGAATGGAATCCCCGCAAGGAAGAAGTGCGTATATGTCCTCATTGCAAATCTGCATATTGGGATAAAAAGAGAAAGGCAAAAAATGCCGCAAAAAGACCCCGAAAAAGCCAAGGCTTATAGTAAGGCTTATAATTTAGCTCATCGTGAGGGGAAAAAATTATATGATAAGGCTTATTACCTTGCTCATTGGGAAGATTATAAGGCTTACAGGGCGGCTCATCGGGAAAAGAAAAAGGCTTATGGCAATGCTTACAAGAAGACTCATAAGGAAGAAATAAAGATGAAAAGCAAGGCTTATAATTTAGCTCATCGGGAGGAGAGAAATGCTAAGGCAAGGACATACTATTTTGCTTATTGTGAAGAAAAGAAGACGAAGACAAAGGCATATAGACAAACCCATAAGGAAGAAAGGAAGGCTTATGATAAACTTTTTCATATAACACATCGGGAGGAAAAAAAGATTCAGCAAAAGACTTATAAACAAACACCAGAAGGGAAGGAAGTCCAGCGTAGGAAAAATGCCAGGCGGAAACAATTAGGTTTTATCCCTTTAAACACTTACTTTGAGGGTGCAGAAGGACATCACATTGGTAAACACCGTATCGTTTATATACCTAAAGAGTTGCATCGTAGCATTTGGCATAGTGTTTTAAGGGATACAAACATGGAAGCTATTAATGTTAAGGCATTAGAGTTTGTAGAAGAAAATAAACTATTAAACTTATTTTAGGAGGCGTTCTAAATGACAAAAGATTATGAGCAAGGCAAGACAGATTTAGCCGAACAAATTTATGCTATCCTGAAAACGCATAAAAACTCAGATAACCGTGATTTACTGGAAATTCTAAAGAAATATCTGAAATTGGTAGAATATGAAGTTCACTAATGTCCACAATCTACCCGAAGCCATTGTTAAAGCTGTAAGTGCATTTAATTATCCACCAAAACCAAGTAGGTACAGCGTTACAGACTTAATTGCTCCGCCTCAAATCAGACAGTTAAAAATTAAACACTGGGATTTTTTGGAAGAGGATTGCTCCTCCAGATTGTGGGCGTTACTTGGTCAAGCCTGTCATGCAGTGCTGGATAAGAGCAAACCAGTGGATGCATTGGCAGAAGAAAAGCTGGTTATTGAATTTGAGGGCGTTACACTTTCAGGCAAATCAGACCTATACCATGACGGCAGATTAGAGGACTATAAAATCACATCAACATTTTCTTTCCTGCTTGAAA
>Ga0214473_10002738_pt1 | contig 21594 bp, 46 predicted proteins | sample RVTome_7_FD_203509 | JGI IMG/M metagenome (GOLD analysis project Ga0214473, IMG submission 203509) | Soil microbial communities from uranium-contaminated site in the Upper Colorado River Basin, Wyoming, United States - RVT98D197 | ecosystem: Environmental > Terrestrial > Soil > Contaminated >... | reverse complement strand
TGACGATCGAGGGCGAGCGCGAGCGGTTCCTGCGCGTGCTGTGCGGGACGGGGAGGACGTTCGCGCTGCCTGTGCCGCCGACGATGAAGTCCGCGCTCGCAGCGCAGGCGTGGCTGTGGGGCGACGACGCGAACCCGATCACGGCGCGCGAGATGCGGCGATACGAGGCGCGGACGTGACGCCGCTCGTCACCTACCCGGAGCCGATGAGGGGAAGCCGATGACGCCTACGTTCAACCGCATCCACATCGTGGGGACGATGCAGGATCTCGAGTACAGCATGGCGGCGCACATCCTGCTCGATATCCCGGCGGATCTCGAGGCCGCCTGGGCCGAGGTGTCCTCGTGAGCGCGCGCTACGAGTACGTGCACCGCGCAGGCTACGGCCGGGACGACCACGCAGCCGACGAGGTGATCGCGCGTGCAGCGCGCTGCCTCGGGCTGGACACCGGCGGCACGATCGCACAGCACGTGGGCCTCGCGTCGCACGCCGTGCCCATGCCGGGCTCGTGCGTGAGCCTGGCGAGCGGCCCGGGCGTCAGGGCGAGGATGGAGCGGGCCCTGCGCGACGCGCGCGCTGAGATGCCCTGGCGCGTCGACTGCCGGATCGACGTGGTGTGCTACCGCGCGACGACTGCACGCGAGCGTGACGACCTCGTGCGCACAATCGAGTATCGCGTCGGCCGCGGGTGGCGGACCGAGGGCAGGACCGTGCTCGGCACGTACGTCGCCGGGATCGCGCGGTGCGGGTGCGGCCGCAGGTGGATGGACTGCGGACGCCACCAGTGCGTCCCGGTCGAGACGTACTACCCCGCCGAGGTGTCGTCGTGAGCGCGCGCGCAGCAGTACGCGCGGTGCTTGTCGCGCTAGAAGCACGCGCCGCCGAGCAAGAGCAAGCGTGGTTCAAATCCCAGAATGCTGCACGGAAGGCGGCCGGGCCCGGGCCCGGCGCGCAAAAGCGCGCGCTGCGCTACGCGAGTCACCTAGCTTCCTGGTCTGCACACGTGGAGCATACGCAGCGGCTCCGCGCGCTACTCGCGCGTCTCGACAGCGACCCGGAATCGTTCGACCCTGCACGCGGGCTCCCTTGTCTGCGGTGCCAGACCGACACGCCGTGCGGACGCACCGTCTACGACTTCGCGTGGGCGGGCTGCGACGACCCGGCGGTCTGGGCCACGACGCCCGACGGGCCGGTCCTGGTCGAGGCGTGCGTGCGGCTCGCGGGCGACCCCGACGAGCCCGAGGGCCGCCCCACGGGCGACTACGTGCTCCCCGAGGGCGACCTGCCAGACGGCGCGGGCGTGCTGCTCCCGGAGGCCTCCTACCCGCTGTGGGGCGTCGCCGCAGAGCGCGAGTGGGCCCGGCTCGTCAAGCTCGCGGCCACGACACCGACACGGAGTGGGAGGTCCATGTGACCGACGGCACGGACAGGCGGTTCATCGCGCATCCGTCCACGCACCGCTCGGTGGACGACATCGCCGCGGAGGTCCGCGAGTGTTTGCGCCGCGAAGGAGCCGACCCCGGCCACGTCACGGCACTAATCCGGGCTGTCCGCGAGGAATGCGCACGGACGGTCCTCGCCTACGCGCGCCCGCCCGCGTGGATCGAGCAAGGCGCTGCCAACGGCATCGCTGCCGTGCTCCGTGAGGAGCGCGAGTGTCCGGGCTGTTCCGGCGGCGGCTGCGACACCTGCGGCGTCGTCAACCCGAACGATGCCGAGAGCGAGCGTCGCTGGCGCCAGAGCGGGAGGCCCACGTGAGCAAGCACACCGGCACGCGTACCGGGGGCCCCACGTGATGACCACCGACCCCCGCTCCCGCCGCCGCAAGGCGCAACGCACCGACCCGCACCGACCGGGCGCCGGCCGCGAAGACGGGCGCCCTCGTCCACAACGGGGAGCACGACCCCGACGGCCGCTGCTGCGTCGTCGGTCTGCTCCACGTCGCCCGCGCTCGCATCGTCGGCTCGCTTGGCCAGTGCACCGTGTGCGGCACGAACTACGTTTACGGTGACGTCTGGTTCCACAGGCCGACGGCTAGCTACATCCACATCGGGCACACGTGCTCGGACAAGTACGCCCTGCTCGCGGACCGTACCGACTACGAGCTACGCGCCGGCCGGGCCCGCGAGGGTGCCGTGCGCGCTGCCATCGCCGCCAGCCGAGCCGAGGAGCGCACGGCCTACCTCGCGGAGCACCCAGGACTCGCGGAGGCGCTCGCGACCGACCACCACATCGTCCGCGACATCGCACAGCGCTTCACCGAGTACGGGCAGCTGACCGACCGGCAGCTGGCGCTCGTGCTCAAGATCTCCAACGACGTCGCTCACCCGCCGCCCGAGGACAAGCACGTCCCGGCGCCGCGACCCGACGGCCGGATGACGTTCACGGGCCGCGTGCTGTCGCTCAAGAGCTACGAGAGCCAGTACGGCACCCAGATGAAGCTCTGCGTGCGCGTCGAGGCGGGCGAGGGCTGCTGGCTCGCCTGGGGCACGTGCCCGGCGTCCATCCTCGCCGACGCTGCCGGTCGCGTGCGAGGAGCACTCGTCGAGATCACCGCTGCGCTGCTGCCCGGTCGCGAGGAGCACTTCGCGCTGCTCAAGCGCCCCGCTGGCCGCGTGCTCGAACCCGGACCGGAGCGAGCATGACGACACCGCTCTACACGCGCGACCCGGTCGACCTCGCCGAGCGAGCGGCGCTCGACCTGGCGGCTGCAATGTCGCACGTCGCGGGAGACTTGACGGTCAGCTGGGCGCACCAACAGGCGGCGCTCACGTACGCGCGCGAGCACGGGTGGCAGGCCGCCGTCGACCGCACGGCCGACCTGGGCGAGCTGATCCGGTACCAGCGCATCACCGCCGGCAAGGAGTGCCCCGAGTGCGGTATGCGCGCCGAGCATGACGACAACGGAACCACGGCGCGGTCGCTGCGTTCGTACTGCTGCGGAGCGTGCGGTGTGCACTGGGACGCCGACGCCTGGGACGAACGCATCGAGACCGCACGGAGCGCGCTATGACCGAGCCATGCCCGATCTGCGGCGGCGGCGGCATCCGTGCCACCGGAGACGAGCACGAGTACACGTGCCGGACGTGCAACGGGCACGGCACGGTCGCGGGTGACACCGTCGAGGCTCTCAAGGTGGGAGCACGACGCGCAGGGCATCGAGCTATGCCGCGTCTGCTCCCAGTGTATCGACGCCAAGCTGTCAGTGTTCCGCCCTGAGATCCTCTCGGGCTACGACCAGAGCGACGTGGACGAGCCCATCGAAGGAGACGACTGATGCCCCGCTACGCAGTCACAATCGTGGAGACAGCGACCGGAGAGGTCGTCAAACGCATGCCGGCGCACAGCGAACGTGAGGCCGAGCGCATCGCACACGGCGCTCGCTTCAACCTGAACCACGAACGCTTCCACGTGGCGGTCGAGCCGGACGAGCCCAGGGCCGACGGATGACGTCTCCGGTACGCGGACCGCGCGTGCTGCTGTTCGTCGCTCGACGGACCGCGCGTGCATCGGTGCGCGTCTACCTCCTCTATCTCGCGGAGCGGATGTGATGCAGCGCGACACTGACGACAGCTACGACGCCACGGAGCACGTCTACCCCGAGTGGGAGGGCGAGCTAACGACCAGCGACGGCACCGACTGGTACCTCGTCGCCATCGTCCGCGAGACGCGTGCGCCTGTGCGCGTGGACGGCAAGCTCAAGAGCCGGTCGTCCTGGTCGCTCGACGACGCCCAGGTGTTCCCCGCCGTCGGCGACACGTACGCTGACGAGTCGCTCACCGGAGCCACGCTAGCGGCCTGGCGACTGCGCTACGAGACCGAGGTCGCGACCGACGTCAGCGAGCGCTGGGGTGACGCCTGGGTCGCTCACGCCGAGCAGCGAGACGAAGGACCCTAGGAGGCAACCAATGGCCTGCGACCACATCCCACACGACCCCGACACGCTCCAGACCGTCTGCGAGCGCTGCGGCAACGAAATCGAACCCTGGCCCACCGACGACGCGGACACCTGGGCGACAGCAGCAGAGCGAGCCAACGGTGTCACGCGCAGCAGCACCGCCGACATTATCGAACAGCTGGCAGAGGCGGGCCTGGAGCCGCGCGCCTACTCGGGGCGAGGCATGTACGGCAAGGAATGTGTCGGCGTGGCGCTCGACGGCATTGGGGACGGCACGGCACAGCAGATCGTCGGCTCCGCGCCACGCACCGACAGCCTGGGCCGCCGCATCATCGCCTACTGGCCGCATCTTTCTTGGCCCGAGGGGTTGACGTCCGCGGAGTGATGGCTATCTGTACTTTCGACGTACGCAGCCCCACACGGCGCACGGAGGCGACGATGGCTGGCAAGCCGGTAGTAGGAGTGTCGTATCAGGCGCAGCTTCTGACGTCCGTCGTCGGCGGCACCGTCAAGGCCATCGCTCTCGACGAGCAGGTCGCCTCCGCACGGGGTGTGCTGCACGGGCTCATCATCCGCGGCGCGGACGGCGTCGAGCGCACGGTGTGGATCCTCGCGGACGCCGAGGGCAACGGACCGGGCTGGGCCGACGTGGTGCGCACGTGACCACCCGCGCCGAGCTGGTCAAGAAGCACGCGGAGCTTACCGCCGCCACGCCTGCCGATGACCACGGGCCCATCGAGGAGTGCGGATGCGACACGGCGCGGGAATATCGTGCCCGAATATTTCGCGGGGCCCGGCGGGGGGGCACCGTCTCCGGACGCTGAGCCGGGGTGCCCAGGGCCGCTACACCTACGCCACAGCCGCCGAAGCTCAGGAGTGGATACGGGCCGCATTCAGCGTCAACGACCGCGACAACCGCGACAAGCTCGCATCGATCTACGGGGCAGCTGCACTCGACACGTTCGCCGTATGCCGCTGCCGATGCTGGCCCGGACATTTCGACCCCATGGGCATCTACTTCGACGACGAGGACGTGGTGTTCACATGATGACCCGTCGCACCACCACACCCGAGCCCAGGCTCGCCATCTACGTACACGATAGCCACAACGCGAAGACCGGAAGCGTCGCCGTCACGTACGCGCCGCTCGCCACATGCCCCGCCTCATGCCCCGTCAAGCACGAGTGCTACGCAGCGGCCGGCATGGGCTACAAGCCATGGGCGGTCCGGCTCGAAGCGGACGCGGCCGACGTCGCACCGCACGAGCTTGCTCGGGCCGAGGCCCAAGCGATCGACGACGGTGCCGTGGCCCGCGGGCGCCCGCTGCGGCTGCACGTGTCCGGCGACTGCGCAGACCACGTGGCGGCGCGTATCGTGTCTGCAGCCGCACGCCGGTACATGCGCCGTGGCGGCGGCCAGGTCTGGAGCTACACGCACGCATGGCGGGACATCCCGCGCGCTGCCTGGGGCCGCGTGTCCATTCTCGCGTCCATGGAGGGCTCCCGCGACGGCGCCGCTGCGCTCGCGGCCGGCTACGCCCCTGCCCTCATCGTCGCCGAGTACCCGGCCGGTGACCGCGCGTGGCAGCAGGACGGCGTCCGGTGGATTCCGTGCCCTGCCCAGACTCGCGACGGGGTCACATGCGACAGCTGCAGGCTATGTTTCGACGCCGGTGCGCTCGCTGCTCGCAACGCGGGTATCGCGTTCGTCGCTCACGGCACCCGCGCGGCATCGCTCAAGCGCCGGCTGCCAGTGCTCTCGGGAGGTGTGTGATGGCGAACGAACACAAGTACGGGGTCATCGACGAAAGCACAATGTCGTTCTACTCTCCGCGAGCAATCGACGGCGACGAGTGCTCGACCCTGGCTGGCGCGTTTCGTGCCGCCGCTGATCTGATCGAGGGCGGCGCGGTTGAGGTGTCCATCGTGCGCTGTCGCTACAGTCAGCGACACGAGTCATGGGTCGAGGTCAGCGGCGGCGAGGACAGCGGACCGATCAGTGTCGACGCTCGCGGCGCCACGTGGGCCGCAGAGCGCGACGACGACGACGAGGACGAGGACGAAGCGGTAGGCACCACGTGAACACCACAGACGACCTGCCCTGCTCCCGCTGCGACCGTGGCGTGCAGACGTACGACGAGGACGACCGTCGCGTTCAGGACGCGTGCTACCACTGCTCGGGCACGGGACGCGTGAGCCATGAGCAGAGCCGGGAAGACGACCTCCAGCACGTGGTCGCCACGCTGGCCTACCAGCAGGCGTGCGACTACCGAGCGCTGCGCAACCAGGACCCGGATGGCGAGGGCTTTGACTTCTGCGCTGCGGAAAACCAGTTGCGTCCGCACGACTACCTGACCGAGATCGCCTGGTCGTACGAGCCCGCAATCGGCGCGCGACTCCTGTCGCTGCCGACCGAGCAGCAGGACGTGCTCATCGCGTGGGTACAGGTGCGCACGTGATGCGCAACGACAACACGACGACCGACGTCACGACCATTTACGGTGAGATCTTCACCGCCGACGAGAGCGCGCGGCTCGCGTGGCTCATCTACAAGCGGTTTGGCCGCGACCTGGTCTCCTCTGCCGTCGCCTGGCGGCGCATGCTGGGCAACGACTGCGACGACCACGTTTTCGAGAAGCTCGTCACGAGAGGGCGTAAGCTGCCGTGACCCTCGCTCCGCAACATCTCGTCCGGCTGCTCTCCGCGCTCAGCGCCGCGTGCGACGCCGGAGACATCGACGGCGACGAGATGCTGGTCACAGCTAACGCGCTGCTGGTCGCCTGCGGGCTCGACGAGATACGCGTGGCCTGGGAAAACCCGCGGGAGCACACGTCCTGGGAAGCGCGCGAGGTGCTGACGCACGCCATCGGAGACCTGCTACACGGCGACTCGGTCGCTGCACCACGGAGGAGCGCATGAGCTGCATCAAAAAGTGGGAAGCGACCATCTGGCTGCCGGCTGGCACCAAGCTTCCGACGACGGTCAGTCGTCCGCCGACCGGGGTCGTGCGCAAGATCTTCAAAGCGATGTACAGCTTCGTCGAACCACGCCTGCTGTCCGTGACGGCCGACGACAGCCACGGATTCGTCTGCGGCAACGCAGGGGACGTCGTCGGCTACGACGACGAGGAGAACCACGCCGAACTCGTGGCGCTCGTCCGCTCGGTCGTCCCCGAGGCGCACGTCGAAACATGCTGGCTCAACGTCGAGGACCAGGAGTGGGACGCCACGTTTGACACCGCGGATGACGAAGAGGACGAGAAAAAGGAGAGCACACATGCGGTGCCCTGATTGCAGCAAGTTCGTGAGCTTCGAGGACGGCGACGTCGACGTTAGCAGTGAGGAGATGGACGACAACATCATCAACATCACGGTCCGCATCGTGAAGCTGTGCGCCGAGTGCGGCACCGAGCTGAAGGAAGGTGAAATCGAAATCGAGCAGGAGGTGCTGGAGACGAAGGAAGACGGCGAAGAGGTCGAGCACGGAACAAACGCCGACGGGCTCGCCCTGGACGGTCACGAGCTGACGATCGCTCGTGTCGAGCTGGACAACGACCAGTGGTCGAAAGGGAAGGGCCGCTGGACCGAGACGTTCTACGGAGTAAGCGGCGACGTGACAGTGAAGTGCTCGTGTGGCTGGGTGCACACCGTGGCGATCGGCGTAAAGGACAACGCCATGCCGGCTTCCGGCATGGATGAGCTGGTCTAACCGACGTCGAGCACGACCGCGCTACGAGCACGCGCTCCTAGCTCGCTCGGGACCGACGTCCCCCTCACGGCGCAGACCGCCGGGAGGCATGAGAGAAGGCACCCCATGAAGATCTGGATCAATATCCCGTCCGCTGACGCCATTCGACTCGCGCTGCCCAGGGCCGGCGCCACCGCCATCGAGGTTGACCTCGCCACGCTCACGACCGAGGAACGCCTACTACTGATCGAGCACACCCGCACGATCGGCAACGGCAACACCGGCCCGAGCGTCGACCGCGCGTTCTGCGTCGCTGGAGCGGACCAGGACGCACATCGCGCTCTGCACGGGGTGTCCATCAATTACGACGGTACGCGGAGCAGCAACTGGAACGGACACCTCGTCACCCCGACGACGCTCGACCAGGCCGGACTCCTCGCGTCGCTCCGCGAGCGTGAGCAGCAGCTCTCGGTCGACCTCGCAGAGCACGGCGCACGCGCCGCACAGATAGCGGCAGAGAAGGCAGCACGGGAGGAGAGTGAGCGGCTGGAGTACGTGGCGACCGCTGCGCAGATTCGCGTGGCACTGCTCGCGCTCCCGGTCGCTAGCCAGGCTGGCCTGCGCGACTGCGAGCGACTGCGTCTGGACCACGACGGCGCGGTCCACAGCAACAACTACAGCGACCGCAATTGCATCCGCTGGACTGACGTCTGTACTGCCGACGAGATCGCTATGCTCGATATCGAGCGCGCCCGGATGCTCGCAGAGCAACAGGTGGAGCGCGAGCGCAGGGCATCGGAGCAGGCGGCGGCCAAGGAGACAGTGAAGACCCTCCTCGTGACACACCACGGCACGGACAGCCAGCGTCAGCGGCTCGCCGAGGGCCTGCTCCCCGAGCACGAGGTGACTACGCTCCTGCGCTGCGTCGCGCTCGACCCGGTCAAGGCCAGCCTCTACGTCAAGCTCCAGCCGAGCGACGTCGAACACGACGACGACTGCGGAGACAACGTCGACCCCAAGTTCTCAGGCACCGTCGAGGACGTGGACGACGGGCTCTCAACCAGCGAATACGCCGCGCTCGTCACACTCCGCGCAAAGGTCGAGGATGCGCTACCGGGCCTCCGCGACGCGCTGCCCAACGCGGCAGTGACACAGACGCTGCGCCAGCACCGCTGCTGGTGCGACTGCGAGGACTCGGCCGCCATCTGCCGGCGCGGGCTGCTTGTGACCGTTACGTGGCACGGGCTCGAAGCTTCGCGAGAGTACGGGCTCGCCTAATGCTCGACCTCCACAACCCTGTCGCGGGCCTCTACCTCGTCACGCGCGACGTGCATCACCCCAAGCCAGACGGCCGCGCTAAGCGCGGCTGGGACTCCAAGCAGGGCGTACCGCAGGGTACCGTCCTGCGAGTCACCGTGCTGCCGGCGTCGGACAGCCCCGACCTCATCGACCTCACCGACTCCATGGACATCACCCAGGAGCAGCGCGAACGACTCATCGCAAAGCGCAAGGAGCTGAGTCGCCCGTACATCGGCATCGCACTGCCCGGTCGATACAACAACCGACACAAGGTCAACGCCTGGATCGTGACAGACGAGTTCGCGCCTGACAGCGCCGCGTTCATGCGCGAACTGCTCTCCGTGATGGAGCTGTGCCAGGACCCCGTCGGGCGCCTTTCCCAGATCTGCCCGGACGCCGACTACGACTGGCGCGGCATCGTAGCTCGACTGCTCGCCGACGGGCTCATCACCGAGGACCAGATCCGCGCGTGCTGTGACGTGCTCGACGCTGAGGAGATTGCCGATGGATGACCCGAAAGGCGAACGGACACAGCACAAGCAACTGGCTTGGCGTGCCGTCACCAACGCACGGAGCATGATGGGCGACGGCTGGCACCACATCTCTGACGAGCTACGTTGGGGACTCGTGTGCGCAGAGCTACTCGCTGTCGTCTGCGGCCAGAATTGCCTCGATGACCCGAAGGCGACCGCCGACGAGCTTGCTCACGTCGGCCCGTTCGCGCTCGCTCTGTGGCGCGCAGCTTGGGCGATTCGCGAAAACGGATGGAAGCGGACTTGACTCCAGCGCACTAACGGTTAGCTTTACTTTCGACGGACGCGCCTGACACGGCGCACGGGGGCCATGGTGGAACAACACTTCAGCGTGACGCAGAAGGTCTTCCCGAAGGACGTCGCGAGTCTGCTCGTCAGCGCATTCGAGGGCGGTGCCTCGCGCCACTGGTGCCGCATCGTCGACTACCGCATCCCGCCGGTCGTGGAGCCGGTGCTCGACGCGGGCCGCCAGGACCCGCACGTCTACACGCCGCTCGTGCTCGATCACATGGCCATCACTCGCGGGCTGCATCTCATGGCTAAGGAGTACCCGCAGCACTGGGGCAATTTCATCGCCGGTAACGACGACGCCGAGACCGGCGACGTGTTCCTGCAGCTGTGCCTGCTCGGAAAGCTGGTGTACGGATGACCCACTTCGCACAACGAGCACAGCGCGACGCACTTCTTCGCGAACTGCAGGTCGCCGTCAGTCCTGACGTGCTGGAGCGTAAGCTCCGGTCCTACGAACAGCTCGGCGACCACAGCCACGGGACCGGGACCGGCCCATTGGCGCCCGGTGCCGAGTGTCCCGGTGGCGACTGCGTCGTCCACAGAGCACGGCTCGTGCTCGCGTTCCTTCGGAGCATTACGTGAAGATCCGCATCGAGCTGGAGATCCCCGTCGCGTCCGGCGACCTGTCGCCTATTCTCGAAGCAGCGCAGGCGTTCGCGCGCCAGCTAGCCGCGGACCTCGCTGACATCGAGATCGAGTGCCAGTGCGGAGATGACGCGCTTGGACCAGAGACCGAGTGCCCCAAATGCGACGGCACTGGCGTCATCGAGCGCGACTACGACAACGAGATGACCCCGGAGAGTCAGAAGGTCGTCGACTCCGTGAGCGTCGAAGAGGTCCGCGGTGCCTAACTGCGGCTACCTCGGAGGTGAGGATTCGACCTGGGAGCAACGGATGCCACTGATCAAACGGCACCTGGCCGGACGTGCGCGGATCTATGTCGGCATCCTGAATCAATGCCGCTGCGGCACTATCGAGCGGGTGCTCTACCGCAAGCGCCACTACTGCCCGCGCTGCGGCCGCTGGTCCGTGCTCCGGACATCCAAGTGGTGACCCGCGCTCTCCTACTGCTCCTGCTCGTTCCCGGCTGCGCTCTCGACCATGCCGGGCTCGCTCTCCCTGACGCTTCGCTTCCACCGCATCACCCCGAGGTCCCCATGCTCCGTCACTCGTGCTCGCTCCTCGCCTCCCTCGCGCTTGTCGCCTGCGCCTCCGACCCTCCGCGCTCGTTTGCGCCTGTCGACGCCGCTGCCGACGACGCAGCAGCTCTCCAGGCCGATGCCGGGCCGGGCGTGGACGCAGGGGGCGACCAGCCGGACGCGGGCGTCGCTCCCGACACCGACGCCGGGTTCGTCGACACGGACGCTGGCCCAAGCACAGCACCGGACGCGGGTCCGCCGCCTCCAGCCTGCATATGGCCCGACGAGATTCGCGACGGCGCCACCTGCGTCGGCGTGACGCGCGACGAGGGCACGCTGCTCTGGTCCGACGTCTGCGTACGTCGCGGTGGGCATCAGCTGGAATGGCGCACACTCGAAGAACAAGCGCGACTGCAAACGGTGCTGTTTCCGCGTCTACCCGGCACGACAATCGGCGCCGCACGTGGGGCCGCGGGGTGGATCTGGGGCTCTGACCGCTCCCCTGCTGCCATTACCTGGGCCTCGCCTCCGATGGCCGGGCACACCTACGCGAGCCTCACCGCCCTAGGAGCCCTCGGGAAGTTCACCCACACCGGCAGCGGATTCTGCGTCAGGGACGTGCCGTGATCAACTGGGTGGTCGTCGCCTGTAGCGCAGCCATTGCTGTCGCCGCCGCTGAGCTACCAGAAGCCTGGATGCGGGCCGGTGCCGCTATCCTGCTTCTAAACATCGCCGTCGTGGCAACGGCCCGCGAGTACACCACCAGGAGCCCCCGATGACCATGGACATGACCGCAGAAGCCGCCGAGCGCGACCGCATCATCGGCGAGCTAACCCAAAAGCGCTCGCACCTCGTGACAGTCGCCAAGCAAGTCGCCGACCAGCTCGCCGCGGTCGGCACGGTGACGTCCATCCAGGTCCGCGACCGCATGCGCGAGATGGGCTACGGACCCGCGATGGACGCCGTCGACCCGAGGTGGATCGGCGCGCTCTTCCGCGTCGGCTGGTACCGCGTCGGATACGTGCCCGAGGGCTCGCACTGCCGCCCGGTCGCTGTCTGGTCGCGATCGAAGCCGTGAGAACACGCATGCGCAGTTTTAACTACGAAAACATCTACGGCTCGCAGTACAGCTTGCCGTTGCGCACCGGCTCACAAACGCGGTCTGGCGAGATCGTCACCGGCGCTGCGCTCGCGACACGCCTAGGTGAGTACCGCACCGTCTATACCATCACGCGCGCCGGCATGAAGGTCATCGGATGGAAGGGCGCGGTGCTGCGATGACCAAGCCGCGCCATCGTGCCGCGAAGAACGCGCGCCGCGAGATCGCCGCTGACGCACTTGGCTTTCACGATCCATTGTGCCGCGAGGTCACAGTTTCCGTCGACTCCACCGACGTGAACACCGCGCGAACGGTTTTGACCGACGCCATCGACAAGGCGGCGTACGACGACACGCCGGTCGCTTGGGAAGCGATTTCCCCAGCCATCGACGCTCTCATCGCAGCAGTCCGTGCCGAGGAACGCCACCGAAGGCCGCGACGATGATCGAATGGTTCACCAAGGAGCCCGGCGTCGACTTTGCTCCAAGCGAGGACGACCCGCACATGGCACTCATCGGCGACAGCACGGTGCCCGACTGGGTCCGGCTCCCGTTCGACCTGGGCGGCGCTACCGTCCGTGTTATCGCCGCCGGCCGCGGACCCTGCGTCTGCAAGCGCAAGCACGACGTACAGCACCTGGAGCTGGAGAACGGCATCCTCGTGGCCGAGTGCGACGCGCAGTACCTGTGGTACAGGCCGCGGAAGGAGACGCCGTGAAGAAGCTCAAAATCGGCGCGCGCGTCCGCGTCTTTTTTGGACACGTGCGCGAGTACGTGCGCCGGTATGCGCTTTCGCGACTCGGGGCTCCGCTCAAGCCCCGTGCGCGGTTTTACATAACCCCCTACCGCATCGTACGCGATCACAGCCGCGAGCGAGGCTTCTTCATCGTGCACGTAGACACGACGACAGGACAACGTATCGACCGCGGCGTCGGCTTTCAGTGGCCGCTCGGTGATACGGTCGTCGGCCTGAGCGCCACTGTTCGTTTTCGCTAGAGAGGAACTCCCATGGCCAAGCGCAATCACAACCCCGACTTCAGGAACATGACGTGCAGCAAGTGCGGCGCCAAGGCGCACACGAGGGCCGGCTCGCAGCACCGGCGGTGCTCCGGCGCCACGAACCAGTCCGAGCCGCGTCCCCGCCACAAGAACCTCCCCGGCGGCGCTCGCGGCACCTGGGCCACGCCGGGCTGACGATGGTCAAGCTCGACGACTGGACGAAGCGCGAGCGCGCCATCCGTGCTGACGGTCGAATGCCCGGTGGCGCAGGTCGGGTGGCTTGAAGACGTGGCGCTCACGGCGCTGGAATAGAGGACGAACCCAGGACCACTCCCACAGCCGAGGAGCCACTGTGCCGATGCGCACGTCGCAAACGAGGCGGCGCGAAGCCCGCCGAAAGACGGGGAAGAGGCACGACGGATGGTGGTCGAAAGGGAGGCGTGGATGCGGAGCCCGAACCTAGGATAACGGGCCTGGGCCGCGCTCACGCCAACAGAGCAGCTCGCGTCCCTTGACGCTCGTCTCGGTGCGGGGCAGGGTGCCAAGAGGCAGCGCGCCAGGCTCGCGAAGCGTGGCGCTGTCCTGAAGAGCAGCTAGCAGCAAAAGGGGCGCGAAACGGTTTCGACCGGGTATTGACGACTACGATGCGTGCAGGGCACTCCTGGCTAGCCCTCAATCCTGCCGGGATACCAGAACCGCGAACACCAACGCAGTTCCGTTCATCGACAGCCGCGAGGCTGCGTGAGCCGTCCGCCGAGGAAGGTCGACGAGCCCCGGCGGGCGTCATTTAGTCGAGGCAGCTCCGGAGCACACTCGGTCCGGAGTCGAGCGTAGTACCCGAGGGTTGGTGGAGGGCAGTCGTATTGCCCCCAACGGCCGCTCGTCTCGGCACGAAGAGCCGCAGACCCGTGAAGGGACTTCGAGATGAGACCACGCACGTGGATGAATCGTAGGCAGACGTATCCGACACCAGGGTTCGACTCCCCGCGCGTCCACTAACGATTAGCTCTTGACGTAGCTCGTAGCACTCTCTACATTCGACACACCAAGCGCCGAACATGGCGCGGTGAGGGGACGATGGCACTTCAGACCGTAACGGCCGCGACGCTGCCCGAGCTATTCGACGGAGCGAAGCAGCCACTGCTGATACAGCATGATCCTGGCACGGGGCTCATAGCGGCCATCGAAGCGACCGCTGCCACGGACACAGAGGTCATCATGGTGAACGCACGATTCTGCGATCTCACCGAGGTTCTTTTGATGCCAAGTGGAGAGATGTTGCCGCCGTGGCCGACCTGGCGACGCTTGCTCCGTACAAGTCTCGCCAACGGCCGCTCGGTCTGGTTCGTGATGATGGAGCTACCGAGCGCGGCTCCTGTCACGCGCAAGGCACTTCTGGCTGCTGTGCTGGAGGAGGTCGCTCTTGCCGACAATGACACACCCCTGCTCACTATCATCACGGACACGGAGCGGGATCCGGCTTTTGCCGCGGGCTGGGTGCACGACGGCGGTCGCGTGCTGGAATGGGTGCTGAGCACTGCGGACTGGATGCGCTGGAGCCGTGATGGCAGACCGTAAAGTCCCTGGTAACTGGCCCAAGGGATGGCCCCGACCGACGCCTCCGCAGGTTGAGGTGCTCCGGGCGCTCGTGGAGGCCAAGCGTGCTGGACGTCGACCGGTGCTCTCGGGTCGTCGCGGTGGCGCGTGGATGCTCGCTGACGAGCCGCGGGACGGGCGTCTACACGGGCGCTGGTCCACTGTCACGCTCACCGTCCGCTCCATGGCCAAGCACGGCTTCCTCCGCAAGATCGGCGACGGCCCGGACTGGTCGAGCGAGTTCGAGCTGACGGACATCGGCGAAGGAACGCTCACGCACGTCGATCTGGGAGAGTTCGGGGCGCGATCGTGAGCCGCCGCCCCAGTCCCGTCCGTGTGCTGCAGCTCATCGGCAACCGCTACGTCTGGCTCCGCGTGCAACGACTCCGGAGCAAAACTGCCGTACCGGGGCAGGTGCTCTCGACGGAGTACGGCAAGCGTTTTCTCGTTATCGCCAACCGTGGAAACCTCTACCTCGCATCGCTCACAGCACTCGGCGACAAGGGCGGCAAGCACCACCATCGCTTCCGGCTCGCCTTCCACAGCGGTAGTGAGGCCACGTACCGCTGCCGCTGCGGTGCCGAGAAAGAGCGCTCGCTCACGCCGACCGAGAAGAAGCGCCACAAGAAGAACTTCTGGTCGGCGGACGACGACAAGATCCACAAGCTCTGGCACGGCATTCAGCGACGCATCGGAAAGAAGTTCCCGGTGCTCAAGGACCAGCGCAGCTTCTGCAACTGGCCAGTCCGCGGCTGGGACATGGAACAGTTTCTGGAGCGTGAGGCCAAACGCCATCCACAACATGTCTTGGCGGCGCACACCGACGACGAGATGTTCATGAACAGCGCCATCTACTTCATCGCGCACGGTTCGCCGCTCCGCATGAAGCGCGGCTCCCTCGACGATCAGCCTCCTGAGCCCCACGGCGGCTGGATGGGCGCCACGTTCATCTACTGCCCTCAGGGCGGCCAGCCGGCGGTCGGGTTCCTCTACCCGAGCCACGTGGACAGCCTTCTCGCGGCGCTCCGCAAGCTCAAGAAGCTCGAACGCAAGTACGGCAGGAAGGGCGGTCGATGACGACCTACCGCGTGAAGCTCTACCGGCGCATGTCCGGTCGCACGCTGCAGCAGACGAGAACCGGGCCAAGAGTCTGGCCATGGAAGCTGCTCGCAGTCGCGGACTCACGGCCGACTACGCGGAGATCGTCGGCACCGTCACCAAGAACAAGTAAATTCCGTTCATTCTCATCACAGTCAACCATTCGGAGGTCGCCAATGACCGCCACAGCCGTCGCCATGCTCAAAAAGCCCGTCCACCTGTCCGTCATCGAAGGCGGCAAGTCGCGGCCCGCTAAGAAGCGCAAGCGCGCTGTGCAGGAAGATCAGTTCCCGGTGCACTGCCGACGAGCGCCGAAGAACGACGACCTGCGTGGGCTTCCCGGGCTCCTGACCATCGAGTTCCGCCGCGGACAGCCGTGGGAAGCCACGTTCGACCCGGACGACGAGTCCGTCGACAACGTCATCATCCCCGTGCTCGCAGTCGGAGCGAAGGGGCACGATGTCATCATCTCCAGCGACGAGGGCCGGTGGGTGTTCGAGGAGATCGTGCGGCCGTGAGCAAAGGCCCCTACGACTGCACGTGGTGTCGCGAAGACCACCTCCATGGCTGCGTCAACCTCGCGTGCCCCGTGGGCTACCACAACGTCCTCTCGACTCACCCGAAGGAGATGGAGGACGAGACACGCGACCCGATCGACCGTATATGCGACGACTCGTACAGCATGGGTCAGATCGTCGCCTACGAATCCATCGCCGGGCGGTTCCGTAAGCAGGCCGGCGATTTGTTCGCCAATGGCCAGGATACTACCGCTCGCTCCATGCGTGCGCTCGCCGATGAGCTAGACCAGTTGGCCGCGACGGCGCGCATCGAGCACAAGGTCAAGTACGGCCCATGACCAACACCTGCGTCGAGCAGATCATGCCGGACCACTGGCACTCACAAGCTTGCGGAGCGAAAGCGTCCGTGGAGCACAAGGGCAAGTGGTACTGCAAACGCCACGACCCCGACGCAAAGGCAGCCAAGCGAGCTGCCCGCGACAAGCTGTGGGCCGCAAGAAGCGCAAGCGAGGAAGCCCGATGGGCCAAGCAGCGGCTTGAGCGGCAACTGCTCGACCTGCTCTGCTCCGATGGCACCGTGCTACACGACGTCCGCCACTCGGCTATGGACCTCATCGAAAAGGTCCGCACTGCCCGCGGACGAATGGACGTAGCGGAGGCAGCTCGTAAAGCGCTGGAGAAGAAGCCGTGAAACAGACTCCGTGGCCGTTCAAGAAGTGCGCATCACCGCGAGAGTTCCTCGCGGCGCTCCGCGCGACCATCCCGTACCGATTCAAGACCTGGAAGACGACGTGGTGGATCGACGACGATCACCAGCAGCTCGTGTTTACGCTGACGGTCAACTACGTTCCGTCGCGTGATCGTGACCGCCTCCCGCTCAGTATCGGCGACGTGCTCTCGGCGGACCCCTACGGCCGCAGGAACGCCAAGAGCTTCCCCGTCCACCGCTTCGCCGGCTACGAGCAGCTCCACATGACAAGCGGCAATGGCGACAACGACAGACGCTACGAAGGCTGCTTTCGCCTGGACCTGAAACATCTGCCGCTAGTCCAGAAGATCGTCGCCGAGCGAGCCCGCCTACGCGACGCGCTCACGAGGCGCTTGGCCAACGACAAGCAGCTCCGCGACCTCGACGTGAAGGTCGACGCGCTCCGGAACGCCATCAGCGACCGTATCGAGCAGGTTCGGCAGGAGTACCACGCTGCAAACGCCGCCGCAGAAACGCTCGTCGAGGACGCTCTCGGCGACGAACGCAGTTGACAGCAGTCACGAGCATCATTACATTCGACTCACCCCCAGGCGCTCCACACGGCGCGGGAAGGATCAGCAGATGGCTGCAGCTGCAACACCGGCACCAGGCACGAAGTACGGGCCGTGCATCAACGACTGCGCTCACCGCGACTGCGCGTGCTCGCGACGCGAGGCGTCGGCGCTCTGCCGGATCTGCGGAGCACCGATTGGATACGACGCGCCCTGGTACGCGTCGATCGACGGCATCAACGGAGCCGTGCACGAACTTTGCGCGGAGTCGTAGCCGTGAACATCACCAACCACACCGCATTCGACACTCGCGCCTTGCGCGCGGCCATCTGCGCCGTGCACGACCGGCTCGCGAAGACCGAGGGCCGGCTCCCGCAGTGGAAACGCGTCCACGTCGAGGTCGTCTACGCGCGCACGCGCATCACGCACGGCTGCGCTGCGCTCCGCGGCACATACATGAAGCTCGTGCTACAGGGGCCCCGCCCAGTCCGCGTGTTCCGCGGCCACTCATTTGCCCGCGTCACCGACGCTGACCCGTTGCACTGTCCAAACTGCGACGGCGGCCCAGAGGTGTTCCGCAAGGTCGGCAGTGACGGCCGACGCGGCGACGACGGCGAGTACAAGCTGCTGAATCAGCACTGGCAGCACGACTGCAAGATCAAGGCACCGTCTGCCGTCACGCCGCAGCATCTCGCCGCTCTGCTCGACCACGAGATTCGCCACCTCTACGGCATTCGCCACGACAAGATGCCTGGCATCTACACGAAGACGATGTGGCGCCTCGAACACGACGCGGCCGTGTGGGCTAACGGCCATCCAGCGTTCCCGTGGACGAACCTGCCGCTCAAGCAGACGCGCGAGCGGGTCGTGACGGCTCCTGCTGACGTTGTCAGCGAGAAGCTCGCTGCGCTCGCCGAGCGCGAGGCCCGATGGACGACGAAGCTCCGCCGAGCGCAGACCGCTATCGCCAAAGCTCAAGCGCACACGCCGGTACCATGAGCGTCGGCTGGCGGCGTTTTCGAAAGGCACCCGATGAAGAAGCTCACCGTCGCCCAGGCCGTCAAGATCGTCGGCTCGCCCGCCAAGGAGTGGCACGGACGGTGTATGGAGATCGCCGCCAAGCTCGCGCCTCACTTCGGCGGCGTTGCCGTCTACGGCAACTGGCTCGGTGAGCGTAAAGGCTTCTGGAAGAAGCGCGCCGACGGCGGTCCGGTGCACCACGGATGGATCGTGCTGCCGGGCCCGCGAGGCGACTACACAGAGGCGACCGAGACGATCGTCGACCCCACACGATGGAGCTTCGAGGACGTCAAGCCATACATCTGGAGCGGCCAGAACGACGGCAACTACGACGAGGGCGGCAACGAGTTCCGTTTCGCAAACATACGCACGCCCGACGGTGACGGCGACGACGTGCGCCTCGTGTTCAAGAACGAGTTCATCTACGACCGCATCGGGGACCTGCTCGACGACTCGATGCTCAACTTTAGCCGCTGCAACTGCGGCCTTCCGAAGAGCTTCGTCTACTACATCGCCAACCTCCCTCCGGCTGAGCTTGGCTGGTTCATCGTCGCGGAGGTCTACGAAGCGCTCGACCGCGCCGGTTGTCGTGCATTCATCCCCTTGGACAACTGGAAGCTGGTCGACCGACGTTTCGGACTCAAACCGGTCGTAGAAGCGGAGAGCTTCGATGCGTGACTTCATCCGTGGCATGTGCCGCACCAACCTCGACGGCTACGAACGAGAAGAGTGGCCGACAGAGTTCGTTGCGGTTCCACGCAGAGGCGAGCGTGTTCAAGCGCAGAGCGGCAAGCACTTGGCCGTCGTCGGCGTCACCCACGGCACCCGGCCGACCGGCGCCAAGGAGCGGCAGTTTCTCGCTCCGTACATCATCATCGAGCTGAACATCTGATGGACCGTCTCGACATACCCTGGCGCCCACGGTTCCGACGCATCGACTACGTAAACGAGGGGATGCGGGTGCTCGCGCCATACGGGATGACGGGCTCTGGTATCCGCTGTGTCGTCACTACCGCTGCCGGTCATCACGCGCGCGTCGTCAACGAGCTGTACAAGTTCGACCGCTGGTTTCACATCGACGACCTACGCCACGAGGAGAACAACGATGTCGACTAAGGAAACGCTCACGCCTGGGCAGGTTGCGTGCCTGGCTTTCGGCGGTGGCTGTGCATGGGTGCGACTCTCGCCGATACAGCAGGGGGCATGGGACCGCGCAGCTTCGGCGGCAGCCACGATCGCGTGCGCCGCGGAGGTCTCCGAACGCGAGAAGACCGCAGTGCGGTGCACCGCGCTCGAAGCCGAGATTGATGAGGCGAACGCGACCCTCGCGCTGGCGACCGCGGCTCGCGATGCGCTGGAGACGCAGCTCGCGAACGCGACAGCCTACGGAGAGAGCGTCACGCGCGAGGTGCTTGCGCTACGGCGGCGTGTCGAGACAGCCAAGATCGCCCTGAGCGACACAGAGACCACGATCACCACACAAGGGCGCGCCTAACATGCATGACGACCTGTTGGCTCTTATCATTTGCATCCAGGCCAGGTGCCCCGTGTTCCTATGGGGGCCTCCAGGGATCGGAAAGAGCGCGTCGCTAGAAGCCATCGCCGCTGCGCTCGACGAAAAGCTCTGGACCATCATCCTCTCGATCCGCGAACCGAGCGACCAGGGTGGCCTGCCCATCATCACGCCCGACGGCGTCAAGCTCCATCCGCCGGCGTGGGCAGTGCAGCTGGTCGAGAACAAGGGCGGCATTGTTCTCTGGGACGAATTCAATGCGGCCCCTCCGACAACGCAGTCGAGCGCGCTCCGCGTCATCCACGGCGGCTGGGCCGGTGACCTGCAGCTGCCGCTCGCGAACACGTCGTTCGTCGCCGCCGGCAACCCGACCGAGGTGTCGACCGGCGCGTTCGACCTGACGAGCGCCATCGCGAACCGTTGGACGCACCTGAACATGCCGGTCCGCTCCGAGTACTGGTGCGACGGCATGACCCGTGGATGGCCCGCTCCGCCCGTGCGGCGACTACCGGCTGCGTGGCGTGACGACTTCGTGCCGGCCATGCGAGCGCTCATCGTCGGTTTCATCCGGGTGCGTTCAGAGCTGCTCTGCGTGCTTCCTGACAGCGTCGTGTTGCAGGGACGTGCGTGGCCGAGCCCGCGCAGCTGGGACCGTGCCGCGACGTTGCTCGGCGCGGCGCAGTCGCTCGGTTACGGGCCGAAGAGCGCAGTATCGGCGCTACTCGTGCTCGGGTGTGTCGGTGAAGCGGCGCAGATCCAGTTCAGCTCGTACATCACGAAGCTAGATCTACGGGACCCGGAGGAGTACCTCGCGAACCCGAACCTGCCGCTCCCGCAACGTCAGGATCAGCTGCTCGTCACGCTAGACGGCGTCGTGGCAGCAGCGCTTCAGCAGGGCGGACGCAGCCGGCAGGAGTTCCTGGGCCGCTACAACAAGGCGTGGGCTGTCATTGGCCGCGCCTCCGACAAGCCGGACCTCTCACGAGGCGCTGCGACGTCGCTGGCTCGTTCGCTGCCGCCGGAGTTCGACAAGGACGAGCTACTGCCGCAAGAAGCCGGACTGTTTCTGTCGATGCTTGAAAAGGCGAAGATCGATCTGGGGATGCAGCGACCTTGACATCCTCCCCGTCCTAAAGGGCGGGGATTCCCGGCCTCACGACCGAGCTTTCCTGTTTCAACCCCGACTGCACCGCATTCCGGAGAACGCGTTGACTGACACCAGGTCCACAGGCCCGTGACAGACCCCAGACTGCAGGAGAATGCATGACCGCCCACCGCCGACCACGTCTCCCGTGCACTGAACTGCCCGCCACCTGGGGTAAGAGTCGCGCGCGTACGTACGCGAAGCTCGTACGCAGCTACGCCACGTGCCCAGACGACGACGTGGTTTTCGTCCTCGTCGCCATGGCTGCGCTCGTCGACCACGCGGCACTCAGCACGCGGCGCGACGGCACGCGCTACTTCACGGCGCTCAAGCGTTGGAACAAGTCTCGCGCCAACCAAACAGATCTCGTCTGCCCGCGCTGCGGTGAGTTTCGCCTGAAGCAGTTTCACGCGCATTCCATCCGCAGTATTCGATTTCACATCGACGCCATCGTCGAACTGCAGACCGCCGGGGCGCCGCTTCTTAGCCCCTGCCAGGAACA
>Ga0214473_10002737_pt1 | contig 21605 bp, 25 predicted proteins | sample RVTome_7_FD_203509 | JGI IMG/M metagenome (GOLD analysis project Ga0214473, IMG submission 203509) | Soil microbial communities from uranium-contaminated site in the Upper Colorado River Basin, Wyoming, United States - RVT98D197 | ecosystem: Environmental > Terrestrial > Soil > Contaminated >... | reverse complement strand
GCGTCAAAATCGGGCCTCATTGAGCCCGCCAGGGGGCTGGGAGGCTGAGGGAGCGGTCAACGTGACAATCTCCCCTCAATTCGGTCTGTGAATTAGAGAAAAAATCCTTACAACGCAAATGGCTCAAAAACAACTTGAACTTGGAGCGAAAAGAGTCTTAAATATGCTTGAGATCCATTTTGCAGAAATCCGATGAGGAGTTTAGAGATGACCCTGAAAGAGTATTGGGCTGAGGCGGTCAAGTGGTTTCACGGCCAGAAACTGTTCGCAAGCCCGGTTCATCAGCCGGAACTCAACGACGACGGCCTGATCAGCCTGGGTCAGGAGCATGACGGCCCCGATCCGGAACGCGATGGGGCTGCGAACACTGGCGACGCGGGCAACAGCGTCGTCGTCCGAGCGGTGCCGCCCGCCGACAGACAAGAGTCGCTCGAAAAACTCCAACAGGGCTTCGATAAGCTCATTGAGCAGCTCCAGGGCATCAACGAGCATCTGAACCGCCAGGCCAGCCAGCACGAGGAATTGATGAGCCGGATCGAGCAGTTGCCCCAGATGCTCGAAAGTTTTCCGCAGGTCGTAGAGAACCAAAAGCAAATCACCGAGCAGCTTATCGAGCAGCTCAGAGGGGCTGCGGCAAAGAACGAGCGGTTCGTCGATGCCGTCGAGAAACTTCCGCTCGAAACCGCCAAGCAGACCGACGCGCTGGTGAACATCGACCACCAGCTCGCCGCCGCAGCCGACATCGACGTCCAAATGACCGAGAGCTTCAACAACTTCAATCAGGCCCTCGACAAGCTCAACGAGAGCACCGTCGGGCACACCGACGGCGTCATCCAGATGAGCAAGACCTTCGCGGCCAGCGACAGGTACCTCAAGTACATCATGGCCAAGCAGAGCAGGCGATTCATGTGGGTATTTATCGCAGCCGTAAGCGTTTGCGTCGCCTGCATCCTGCTTCTGGCCGGCATCATCATCATCATCTACTTGAACCGCTAAAGAAGGATGCTCGACGCTGGATATTCCAGCATCCCGAAGTGAAAATTCTCAAATCTGAGACAAAAGCTGTTGAAAAAGGATTCCATTGCGTTAGACTGGCTTCCTTTTGTAACCGTTGTTCGCGTGGAAACCGTGTTCAAACTCGAAAGGAGTGAAAGAAGTGAAAACCATAAAGAATATCGTCGCGATGTCGGTACCCATCCTTGCCTTCAGCTCCGCTGCCATGGCGGCGGAAGGCTCGCAGGCGGGCCAAGGTAGTGTAAAGTTGGTCTGGTGGATCGCGCCGATATCCTCGCTGGCAGCCTTGGTCTTTGCCTACGTCTTCTACAGGCAGATGATGGCTTCGCCGAAGGGCAATGAGAAGATGGAGAGCATCGCTTCCTATGTCCGCGAGGGCGCCTACGCCTACCTCTTCAGGCAATACAAGGTTGTGACTTTGATGTTTATCATCTTGAGCGCCATCTTTGCAGCCCTGGCGTACTACGGTATTCAAAATCCCTTCGTGCCGGTCGCCTTCCTGACGGGCGGCTTTTTCAGCGGTCTGTGCGGCTTTCTGGGGATGAAGACGGCAACGAATGCATCCAGCAGGACCGCCCAGGGTGCGACCATCAACCTCAACAGGGCGTTGCAGGTGGCTTTTCGATCGGGTTCGGTTATGGGCCTTGTCGTCGTCGGTTTCGGCCTGCTCGACATCTCGATATGGTACCTGATACTCGATAAGCTCGTATATACCGCAGCCCACATGACCGAAGGTCTGAAGCTCTTCGGGGTTACACTGGTCCATGCAGGCATGGATCCCGGAACGAAACTTGCCGAGATAACCACGACGATGATTACCTTTGGTATGGGCGCCTCGACACAGGCTCTGTTCGCCCGCGTCGGTGGCGGCATATTCACCAAAGCAGCCGACGTCGGGGCTGACCTGGTCGGCAAAGTCGAGGCCGGTATTCCCGAGGACGATCCGCGTAACCCGGCCACCATCGCCGACAACGTCGGCGACAACGTGGGCGACGTCGCCGGAATGGGCGCCGATCTTTATGAAAGCTACTGCGGCTCGATTCTCGCCACGGCGGCACTGGGAGCGGCCCTCCCCATGATGGTGCTCGATCAGTACAACATGGACCCGCTGAAAGCCGTACTCTCTCCGATGATCGTGGCGGGCATTGGAACGATCCTCTCGATTGTTGGTATATTCCTGGTTCGCTGTAAGGAGGATGCATCCCAAAAGAATTTGCTGCGGGCGCTCTTGCTTGGGACACTCAGCAGTTCCGTACTGATTCTGTTTGCGGTTGCCATACTGGCTGTGGCCGGCTGGATAAGCTGGGGCATCTTCGGCTCGGTAGTCTCCGGGTTGGTCGCGGGAGTTCTAATAGGCCAGTTCACAGAGTATTTCACCTCGGACACGTACAAACCGACGCGGGGGATCGCCGACCAGGCGCCGATGGGTGCCGCCACGACGCTGATCGACGGCTTTGCCACGGGAATGTTATCGTCCGGCCTGCCCGTAATAACCATATCCGTCGCGATTCTGTGCGCGTTCGGCTTTGCCGGCGGTTTCTCGAATATGGCCATGGGCCTGTACGGCGTCGGCTTTGCGGCTGTGGGTATGCTGGCTACGTTGGGCATCACCCTGGCGACCGATGCTTACGGACCCATCGCCGATAACGCCGGCGGCAATGCTGAGATGAGCGGCCTGGGCCCGGAAGTCAGAAAGAGAACCGATGCACTTGACTCTCTGGGCAATACAACCGCCGCAACGGGCAAGGGTTTTGCCATCGGCTCGGCGGCGTTGACGGCCCTGTCCCTTTTGGCCGCCTATGTCGAAGAGGTCCGCATTTGGATCGGCAGACTTGCCACCGAGTCCGCCGACGGCATCTATCAGGTGGGAAATGCGGTCTTCTACACGGGACAGCTTACCGATAAGATGCAAGCGTCGTTTGACGCCGTCATGGCACAGGCTAAGGGTGCCGGCGAGACTCTACCGACCCTGCTCAACGTCAAGACCGCCTCTTTGCTTGACTTCACCTCGGCGTATTCCCTGCACATTCTTAATCCCATGCTGATTGCGGGTCTTTTCATCGGCTGCATGATGTCGTTTGTGTTCGCCGCTATGGCGATGAAGGCCGTTGGTCGGGCCGCCGGAGCAATGGTCAACGAGGTCCGCAGACAGTTCAAGGAAAAGCCCGGCATTATGGCTGGCACCGAGAAACCCGACTACGCGCGATGCGTGGCCATCTCCACAGCCGGCGCCCAGCGGGAGATGATCATTCCGGCCCTCATGGCCATCATCGTTCCGGTCGCCGCGGGCATGTTGCTTGGCGTCAGCGGCGTTATGGGTCTGCTCATGGGTGGCATGGCCTGCGGTTTTGTGGTGGCCGTGACTCTGAACAACGCCGGCGGGGCCTGGGACAACGCCAAGAAGTACATCGAGAAAGGTGCCCACGGCGGCAAAGGCTCACCCGCCCACAAGGCCGCTGTCGTGGGAGACACGGTCGGCGACCCGTTCAAGGATACCTCCGGCCCCAGCCTGAACATCCTCATCAAGCTGATGTGCATGGTCAGCGTGGTCTTTACGGGCGTGATCGTGAAGTTCTCGCCGCAGATCACGGACTGGCTCGGCCTGGGCTGGAAGTAGCGGGGACCTGCGGCTCGTAAGACGTTTAGGAAATCGATCAAGGGCAGCTAATGGGCTGCCCTTTTCATTTGAGGAATAGAGGTACGCAATATTTTTCAAAATTCTCCAAAAAGATTCTTGATTAGTTGTATATCTTAGGCTATACTCGACTGTGGAGATGCGTGTTGGCACAGCGGGCGCGATGATTGAGCCATCGTAGGTTGCGATTATTGCGCCGAATGAGAATAAAAGGATTTAGAGAAAAAGGAACCTACGATGGCGCAACGGCTTGATTTTGAAGAAGTATTGGAGCTCTTCGAGACGCACGGCTGGAAGCTTCAAAGAATCTACGAGCCATACCGGGTGTTTGTTAAGCAGGGAGAGCTTCCCTGGCTGATCCCGGTACATGACAAGAAAGTAGATGCCGAATATGTCAAGAAGTTCAAAGAATTCCTCCAGGAACGAGGCGAAATCTAAGGCACTCGATAAACCTTTCAAGGAGTCCATCGTGCGCAAAGCCAAAAAGCTTGTGGCCGATTACCGCATCATCCTCGAGCGCAGCAACACGTTGGGTTTCATCGGCAGCGCCGTCGAGCTTCCGACGGTCTTTGCAGACGCCGCGACGCCGGAGCAATGCTACAAAGCGACGCAGGAAGCCCTAATGGTAGCGGTCGCGACTATGATAGAGTGCGGCCAGAGACCCCCACAGCCGGCATCAGCAGGAAGGCGAACCGAACAAGTCAACGTTAGACTAACCGCCGAAGAGAAGCTGTTGTTCGCTAATGCAGCGACGAATCTTGGATTCAAGGGCATATCTGATTTTATCCGCAACACGGCTCTCGGAACGGTTCTATCCAGCCGTTGAGCCGGTTAAGCTCTGCAATCATCGCGTTCAATAGCGGCTCTATTGACGTTATTGGCTAATATTTGTAATCTATCGGGGTGGCCGAATAATCGGCTGCCCCGTTTCTATTTTTGGATGAGGACATAGGATTTGAGAAAGAGACAAAACCCGAAGGCCAAGGCTTTTGCCCTTGCGGCGGCCAAGGTGGCTGCCGAGCGGCATTGCACCGATATCGTGGTTCTGGATTTGAGGGGCATATCGCCCGCCACCGATTATTTCGTCATCGCCACCGGCACCAGCAACCGGCAGATGCGCTCCATCGCCGACGAAATCAATGCCGCCGCCAGAGAACGGGGCATGCAGCGATTCGGCAGGGCCGGGTATGAACAGGCTCGCTGGATCCTCCTGGACTACGTCGATGTCGTCATCCACGTCTTCGATGCCGAGTACCGCAATTACTACGACCTCGAGCTGCTCTGGGGAGATGCCAAGAGATTGAAGATTGATGATTGATGATGGAAAAGAATGTGGCCACAGAGGGCATAGAGAACTCAGAAAATGTTAGACAAAAAGACAGTCTTTATCTTAGGCACCGGAGAATATGGAGATACTCGGGCTGCCCGGAATAATACCACCTGGGCATTGCCGAGTTTATGGCACTGCCTTTGAGCTGAATGACGCCGAGGTGGAAAGAATCAGCAGCCAGATTGGACAAGGGTTACGGGCTGACCATGCAAATTCTAAGAATCCAGGACGCGTAGTCATAGAAGCCATGGATTGTCTGGAGTTGTTAAGAAATTACTTGAACTGAATTCTCTGTAATACTATCCTTCGTCTTCTCGTTTTTTATGCGAGTTTCTTGTTATGACTCGTTGTGACATCATTATTTGCAAGAATTTATGAGACATTTTTACAGACGGAACTTTTCAGTTGCGGCCGATGGGCGAAGCCCGAGGGCGCGCCGCGTGCTCTGTAATACAATCTTTCAAAACGTCGTTTTTTATGCTCGATTTTTATTTTGAACGTTCGTAACATCCTCATATACAGTATGTTATGACGCTTTTTCCAGTAGACGAACTTTTTGGTTGCGGCTGAGCGAAGCGAAGCCGCGCTGGGTCCTCTGTGGCTAAACAAGAAAGCATACTCTGTGGCCAAAGATAAAGACGGAGACGATGCGTTTTAGCTTGGAGTGAAGGAAGAACGAATGAAAGACTTTCTCTCTATCATAGATTGTCCGGCGGAGTTCCTCGAAGAGCTTCTCGGTATGAGCACCGATCTCAAGAACCTCTACAAGGCCGGTGGTAGCGATTCCTGTCTGTCGGGCAAGACACTGGCCATGCTCTTCGAGAAGCCGAGCCTGCGGACCCGCATCAGCTTCCAGGTGGCCATGACGGACCTCGGCGGCAGCGCGATCTACGTCAAGCCTGAAGACGTCGGCGGCATCGGCAAGCGCGAGCCGGTCAAGGACATCGCACGAGTCCTGAGCCGGTACGTCCACGGCATCATGGCGCGAACCTTCGAGCACAGCACCGTAACGGAGCTGGCCGAATATGCGACCGTGCCGGTCATAAACGCGCTGACGGATTTCTCTCACCCCTGCCAGGCCATGGCCGACGTGCTGACGATCCAGGAGCATTGCGGGAGAATACAAGGGATCAGGATCGCGTTCATCGGTGACGGCAATAACGTCGCTCGTTCGCTGGCCCATGCGTGCGCGAAACTCGGTATGAAGATGGCGGTCGCCTCGCCGGCCAGCTACGAGCTGGATGCCGAGACAATTCAGAAGGCAAACCAAATATCAGCCAGCAGCATCCGACAGACAAACGACCCGCGCCAGGCGGTTCTGGACGCCGACGTCATCTATACCGATACCTGGGTCAGCATGGGCCAGGAGCGGGAGAAGCAGAAACGCCAGGCGGATTTTGTCGGTTTCGCGGTCAACGCCGCTCTGGTCAAGTGCGCGCCGGCCCACGTCAGGATCATGCACTGCTTGCCGGCCTATCGCGGCTTCGAGATTACCGACGAGGTCGCCGAATCAGCCCAATCGATCATGTTCGACCAGGCCGAAAACCGCCTCCACTTCCAGCGGGCGTTGCTAAAGAAACTCATGAGCTGACAATGACAATGGGTAAAGACAAGAAAGACGACGCAACGCCGATTGAAATCATTGAGCCGATTGGTAAGCGCGTCCTGATTCGCAAGGACGAGGACAAGAAGCAGACCAAGGGCGGCATTCAACTGCCCGACAACATCGAAATCCCCACGATCACCGGCCGGATCATCACCGTCTCGGCCGAAGTGGAGAACTCGCCCGACATCCCGCTGCGCCAATACGACAAGGTCTTGTTCAATCCCAAAGGCGCCATTCCAGTCGATTTTGAAGGCGATAACCGCCTGTTCGTTGTCGAGGTCGAAAACGTCGTCGCCGTCTTTAGAAAGTCGTAAAATCAACTCACCGATTCAAACCTAAGTCGTGGTGTTCCCGTTTTGTTTCTGATATTCTCATGAAGTTTCAGGGAACTTTTCCGCTGTTGCGCCGACATTACCTTCGGATAGACAAAATGGCAGGCAATTTCAGGGTTGAATTCCAGGAGTTCTGGACCCGGACCGTCGGCAAGGTGCGGGCCTACATGTTCTGCGCCTGCCGGAATTGGGCCGACGCCGACGACATGACACAGGACTGCTATCTTCGGGCCCTGCGGGGCTGGGGCCAGTTTAATGGCAGCGCAAGCCGAGAAGCGTGGCTTTTCGGTATTGCTCGAAGGACGTCCGTCGATTGGTTCCGGCGGAAGAAACGTCAAGCCGCCACTGTCGCTGGCGCAAACGTGAAGGAACGCAGCGCAATTCCCCCCGGCGAGCCGGGCGACAAGAAGATCGAGAAGATCTGGGACGCAGTCGGGAGCTTGAACGCCGATCAGAGCCAAGTCGTTTACATGAGATTCGCGGCGGGCCTGAGCTACGCTCAAATAGCCCAGGCTCTGGGGATTCCGGTCGGGACCGTCAGGTCGCGGCTGCACCGGGGATTGGAAGGCGTAAGAGAACGCATTGGGAGATCCGACGATGAAACGTGACGTAATAGAAAGATTGGCGATAGATTCCGCGGCGGGCGAGCTAAACGAGGACGGCCAGTCCTTGTTCGAGGCATACCTTGCCGAGCACCCCGGAGCGAAGCAGTGGGCCGAGACCATGTTCCGGACGTACCGCCAGACCGAGGCTGCAATTGGCTCGAAGATAGGATCTGCCGGTGCGAGCATCGCGGCGGTCTCCGTCGAGAGCAGACCCGCGGCGCTGGCAAGATGGCGTCCGGCTTTGCGCTGGGCGGCGGTTGTGTTCGTGGCCGCACTTGTCGGCGCGGGCGTAGGGCGCTGGTCGAGATCGCCTCGTCCGGTCCAGAAGCCGGAGCGTGCGATAGCCTCTGCGAATCGGCCCGTAGCACCGGCGAGCCTTGACTTGGAAGATGCCAACGGGAGCTTCTGGCGAGCGAAAGCCGTCGCCATGTTTGAGCCAAGACCATATCGACAGGCCAACGCTGCGATGCAGGCCGGCGGCTTGTGGCAAAAGTACGAACACTATATCAAGGAGAAATACCATGAATAATCGCTGGATAACGTATGCGCTGGTCGCTTCCTGTATGGCGGCAACCTTCTTCGGAGGCTGCATCCCTGAAGACTCCCTTCAGTGGTCCGACGATGGCTCGGTCGGCCTGCTGAGAGTTGCAGGCGCGCTATACCTGGTCGATGGGCAAACCGACGCACTGACGGAAATTGCCTCGCATGATGTTCAATTGCTGCCGGACATATCGAAGGATGGCAGTTTGATTGCATACGCTGAACAAGTCAAGTGCGACAGCCTGTCCGAGGGCCTGAAGCTTCTGCCGGCGGGGCAGGTCAAGATGATAATGTTTTATGCCAGCCAGGTAAAAAAAAGCCTGCTCGAGGCGGGTATGCTGGCAGATGGGGGATTTCCGTTTCCCGAGCAAGGCCCTTTGACGCCCGACGACTATAGGAACTGGGCGATTCGCTATATGTGCGAACGTGCGGATGACAAGCTCTCGAAGATTCTGGGAGACGAAGGGAACAAGAAGGCCAGGGAAATGCCCCTCCACTACTTTCGGGTTGTTGTCGTGTCCCGCAAGGCCCTGGATAAGAAGAATGTCGTGGCTACCAGTCTGTTCAGTGTGCTGGCGACAAGGTTATCGCCTAATAATCGACACGTGGCGTACTTGATGCACACGCAGCAAGGGCAAGTGAGCAATTCTTTTGAGGAGTACGGCCTGTACGTTGCATCGCTCAAAGGGGACGTGCAGGCCGTGCATGTTGGTGACCGCGTCGCTTTCGGCTATGACTGGAGCGAAGACGGAGAAAGAATCGTTTATCTGGACGCAGATTCGCAGGATTTGCGCGAGGATGATTTGATCCTGGGTACCCTTAAAGAACGAATTGTGGCCGACACGCAGGGCGGCCTTTTTGCGACACCGGCAGTCCCGTCGGACCAGGGATCGGCTTGGACCCACGAGTGCACCGGCCAAACGGCGTCGCTCGCGGGCGCTGTGTTCTATCCCTGGCTGAAGGTCCGGTATGGGTCAGGCGGCCGGATATTCTTCTCAAGCTGTCTGTTGCCGCTGCCCACCGGCAAGAAAGATGAGCCGCGCTGGTCGCTGTTCTGCTATGATTCCGTCACGGCGGCTGTAGCTGATGTGCTTCCCTCGGGCGTATCGAACCATACCGGCCAGGCGATAATGATGTCGCAGTTTGCCCTCTCACCGGACCAGAAAAAAGTGTTGCTCCCGATAAAGAACAACAGATTCATCTGTTACGAGCTGGGAACAGACTCCATCGAGTTTCCAATTCGAGAGGACGAGGGATTTGGGGAGGAAGATGCTGCCGAGCTGCTCCCGTCGTGGAAAGGCAACGACGAGATATCGTTCCTGGTGGCGGGGAACAGTCATTTTTTGCCCAAGGCCGAAGAAGGGGTGGCGGCTTCGCCCAAACAAATCATCGTGCTAAAGAAATCCGACGGCACCAGCCGGGTTCTGAGTAAGAGTTGGCCCGATGCGGCAACGCCCACCTCCGAAGACCGGCAGCAGGAAAAGTAGCGAAGCCGACGAAAGGGCCTCGTTTCTCGGGTCTGGATACTCGATACCAGATGCTCGGTGCTCGATGAGCCTCCCGTCGGCTAATCTATACCAGCAGTTCTTGCGCCTCGGCTGTCGGACAAACGGATATTGTTTCGTCTATGGGCCAGCTTTTCTCTCCGGGATATACTATGAGCAGCTTGTCGAGCTTGAGCGATTCGACTGCAATGGCCATTGATTTTGTCTTGTCCGGCGCCTCGCTGAACTTGAACTCAATCCCGTATCGCTTACCGTTGACAACAGTGAAGAAGTCCAATTCGGCTCCGCTATATGTAGCCCAGTAATACACCTGTGACAGATGAGTTTTCCTTATAATCTGCTCCATCGCAAAACCTTCCCACGATGCCCCCGCTTGTGGGTGTCCTGTGAGCGCATGGAAATCTCGAACGTCAAGCAGACTGTGAAGCAGGCCCGAATCCCGAAAGTATATTTTGGGCGACTTTACCTGTCGTTTTCTGATGTTCTCGTGCCAGGGCTGGAGTTGCTGAATCATATAAGTCTGCGTCAGAATGTCCAGGTATGAGCGAGCCGTCTTGTCATTGATCCCCAGTGCCGAGCCAATCCGCGAAGCATTCCATATTTGGCCGTGGTAATGGGCCAGCATCGTCCAGAATCTCCGCATAGCGGGGGCCGGAATGTTAATGCCGAGCTGGGGAATATCGCGTTGAAAAAATGTGCGAATAAAACCTTCGCGCCACGCAAAGCTGCCCTCGTCGTCTCCGGCAAGGAATGAACGTGGAAATCCACCTCGGGTCCACAGTTGTTTCCAGCTTTGGCTGCCAAGCTCGGTCAAATCGAAACCTGCCATATCCACGAACTCCACCCGGCCGGCGAGAGTCTCCGAAACACTTCTGATGATATGGGGCGAGGCGCTTCCAAGAATCAGGAAATTGCATTTGTTTTCGGGCTTATCTACGACAACTCGCAATGCCGCAAACAGATCGGGTTTTGTCTGTATTTCATCGATGACAACAAGGCCCTGGAGTGATGCCAGAATCATCTCGGGATTTGCCAGCCTTCGCAGGTCGGTCTGACTTTCAAGGTCAAAATAACTGCTGGGCTGATGGTCGCAGATCATTCTTGCCAATGTTGTCTTGCCACACTGTCGGGGTCCCAGCAATGCCACAATTGGCGATCTGGAAATGGCCTTCTTGAGCCGGTCCATGTAGCCCTGTCTTTCTATCATAAGATGAATTATACCTTTAATATTCGGAGTGTCGATACGAATATTAAATGAAAAACAGAATATTTCCCGCCTCCCGCAAGAATACCGACTCCCAAACGGCGCTGATATAACACTGTCTGATTTACCTGCAAAAGGTTATTCTTGGCACACTTCGGGCACTTGCCAAATTGGTGCTTGGCGCATGAGCCAGATGAGGGTAGGGTATATGCCAGTTTCGTATCGGCGACGTTCCGGACAAGACTATTCCCGGCGCGAACTGGAATATTGGAGATTCGAGTTTACAGGAGAGATTCATGGCAGAGGAAGCGCAAGCCCCCCACGTACCTACAGGGTCTCAGTTACCACCGCAACAGCCGTTGGCGCCTCACCGCGGCACCGTTATTTTGGTTCTTGGGATACTTGGCCTCGTGTGCTGCTTTATCTGTGGCATCATCGCATGGGTCATGGGAAACAACGACCTGAGAGAGATGGCCGCCGGGAGGATGGACCGCTCCGGCCAGGGAATGACTCAGGCAGGCAAGATTTGCGGCATGATCAGCGTCATTCTCTGGATTATCGCGCTGGTCATCCAGATACTCGTGATAGCTCTGGGAGGCGGACTGGCCATGTTTCACTCGGGACCAAGGCCGATGTGATGAGGATTGAGCTGGTTCAGGTTTGTCGTCGTCCGGGCTGGCCGCACTGGGCCGTGATGATTGTACTGGCGTGGTGCGGGCTGGGTGTGGCTGCGCTATTGTTGGCGGTGCATCTTAATCAGCCCGTGCAGCTTTGCCTTCTCAAACGCCTGACGGGTCTTCCTTGCCCGACGTGCGGCTTTACGCGGGGGGCACTGTCTTTCTTGCACGGCCATATCGTCCAGGCATGGCTCCACAATCCTCTGCTGTATTCGGTGCTGGCCCTGTTTTCTGCCGTTGTCGGTGTTCGCGTGATTTTCGGCCGGGCGATGCGAGTAAGCCTGACCCGGACGGAGCGCCGAGCCGCATGGATTCTGGCAATGGCATTGTTCTTTGCCAACTGGACCTACGTTATTCTCTGTGTGGGATGAGATTTCTACCGGCAACCGACCATTTGCAACTGACGATTGAGAAGCTGAACTATGGCCAATGACAAGAAGAATACATGGCTCGCCAAGACAAGGAGGACGGCCACATCTGTACTGCCGGTCTCGCAGAAACGCAAAGGACAGTGCGTCAATTGCGGGGCCTGCTGCAAGCTCCCGAACGTCTGCGTATTCCTCAAGGCAGGGTTGGACGGCAAAGGTTACTGTTCCATCTATCCCATTCGTCCGTTGAACTGCAGGAAGTACCCGCGAACAGAGTGCGAGTTCATTACGCAGGACACGTGCGGCTATTCTTTCGAGTGACGATTGGCTGGCTTTCGACGTGCAAAGGCGAACAAGCCACCTAAGATGAGCAGTGCGCCCGTGGCAGGCTCGGGCGTCTCCGGCGCGGGCTTTTGGCCTATGACATATATGTTGTGCGAGGGGCGCGGCTTTGCGCCACCGCCTCCGCTGAAGCCACCCGATCTGCCCAGGTCCACAGCGGTAGGGAACGATCCGCTGGGGGCGCCTCCGCCGGCCTTGGGCCAGCCTTTCTCATCGGCGCCGATGCCGTGTTCGATCTGCTCGAAGACGGCGATAATGACTTTCGGCTTGTTGAGATAAACAACGGTGCTGGCGGCCGTCGGATCGCCGACGTCACCGAGCCAGTGAACGAATTGGTAGCCGGGTTTTGGAATCGCGATGAGGGTGACTTCAGCGCCGGAAGCGAAATGATAGACGCCCGCAACCGGAGTGATTTCGCCGCCTTTGACCGGGGTCTGCTCGAGCAGAAGCACAATATCCTTTGTCTGGCCGTATGCCGGGGCGAATAATCCGCACGCGATGATCACAGCAGCGAATGCTAATCCTCCGCGCTGAACGAATATGGGAACCCCCCTTTTCATCTCGTCCCGTCCCTCTTCTCCACAACATACATGTGCGAGCCTAAACCTCTGAGCGGCCTAAGCTTCGACACGTATATTAAACCAGATTCCGCTCCAAAAGTCAAGCCTTTTCCGCGGCGTCGGCGAGTTATCGGCCATCGGTCCGGCAAGAGAGCTCGGGGGTTCCTATGCTTCGCCTTATTATGGGGCTTTCTTCCGAACGGCGAAAACCGAGAAGTGAGAATGGAGAACTGATAATCCAACGTTCCGCATTCTCGAGTGGGTTGAAAGTGACTAAAGTTGGCGTGGGCTTTGCCTCACTTTAGTCACTTTAGCTCACTTAAGTCACTTTCATTGACTCTTGCGTACGAATCGACCGATGTTACGAATAGCCTGCCGCAGGCGCTGCTCGTTTTCCACCAGGGCGATCCGCATGTAGTTTTCGCCGCCCTCGCCGAAGGCCCGGCCCGGCGCGATCGCAACCTCTGCGTGCTCCATCAGGTCCATGGCGTAGGCGATGCTGCCTTTGCCCTTGGAGTGTTCCTGCGGCACCTTCGCCCAGACGAACATGGTGGCGCGGGGCTTTTCCACCTGCCAGCCGATGCGCGTAAGACCATCGCACACCACGTCCCGCCGCGTCTGGTACCGCAGGTTTTGCGAGGCGATTTCCTGGTCGCAGTGACGCATCGCAATAATGCCGGCGATTTGTATCGCCTGGAAGATGCCGTAGTCGTAGTAGCCTTTGATCGTGGCCAAATAATCGACCATGCTCTTGTTGCCGGCGACAAAGCCGATGCGAAAGCCCGCCATGTTGTAGGGCTTGCTCATCGTGATAAACTCGACGCCGACGTCTTTGGCGCCTTTGACCGACAGAAAGCTCGGCGCACGGTAGCCGTCAAAGCAGGTCTCGCCGTACGCAAAGTCGTGGATCACCGCTATCCCGGTCTTCTTGGCCAACTCGACGACCGGTTCGAAAAATCCAGCATCCACGGTCATGGCGGTCGGATTATGCGGATAATTGAGGATCAGCAGTTTGGGCCTCGGATACATGTTCTCGATGACCATCGTAATATTGTTGAGAAATTTGTCATCGTTGCCCAAAGGTACGGAGACCACGTTCGCGCCCGCCAGCGCGACGGCGTAATTGTGAATGGGATAGGCCGGGTCGGGGACAATCGCCGTGTCGCCGGGGCCGAGCATCGCCAGGCACAGATGACTGAATCCTTCTTTCGAGCCGATACAGGCCAGCACCTCGGTTTCCGGGTCGAGCTGCACGTTCCAGTTGCGCTCGTATTTGAGAGCGACTTCTCTTCGCAGGCTCTTGATGCCCTTGGAGGCGCTGTAGTGTTGGTTGCGAGAATCCCTGGCGGCTTCACAGAGCTTGTCGATGATGATTTGCGGCACGGGATCCGAAGGATTGCCCATGCCCAGATCGATAATGTCCGCGCCGGCCTGACGCTTGGCCAGCTTCAGCGCGTTTATTCGCCCGAACAGATAAGGGGGCAGGCGCGTGATTCTCTGCGCCGGCTCGATCCCTTTTGCCAAAACCGCCGGTTCCTGAATACCCGTCGTCAATTCACTCATAGTCTCATCCTCTGGTGATTGGTAAATCGTAACTGGTAACCGGTAACTCGTGACTGGTAGCCGCGCATCGGCGATCATTCACCAATCACTATTCACCGTTCACCAAATTGTACAATCGGATAGTGTACCTCCGCCGGATGAATTTTCAAAGGATTTTTGCATGGCGCCGTCCATTTGCAGTGTCCGACTGCCGAGGAGCAACCGGCGATCTTTCGGCCTTATATCTTTTGTGTTCCGGCTTTTTCGGTTTATCGCTGAAGAGGTTGTGCCCAGCTTGGGTAACGGGTATGATATGACTAATCGGCACAATGTCAGTTGTGGTACTTCGACGAGAATGAGAATAAAGACTATGGTCAGAATACAAAATCCCGTCAACAAACATATCGAACAGATGGTCGAACGCATTGTGGCGCGGTTTCACCCTGAGAAGATAATCCTGTTTGGCTCATACGCGCGTGGTGCCGGCACAGCCGACAGCGACGTGGACCTGCTTATTGTCTTGCCTGTGGAAGGTTCAAAAAGGGCCAAGCAACTTGAAATCAGGGCTGCGGTGCACGATGTGCGCGTTCCGAAGGACATCATTGTCACGCGGCCCGAAGAATTCCGCTGGCGAAAAGACATCGTAGGCACGATTGAGCACCCAGCCGCGCACGAAGGAAGGGTTCTGTATGCCCGCGAATGACAAAATCATGGCGGTCGTTGGAGAATGGGTGGCGAAGGCTGAGAATGACCTCAAGTCCGCCGCACATCTGCTTACAATCAAGGATTGTCCAGTTGATAATGTTTGCTTCAATGCCCAGCAATGTGTCGAGAAGTACCTCAAGGCGCTGCTGATTACTCAAGGGCAGGTCTTTCCGAAGACGCACGACTTGGGAGAATTGCTTGTTCTTCTGCCGCCCCGGCTTCGGCCATCTCTGGACACGCAGGAGCAGGACAGGCTCACGGACTATGCTACCGTCACCCGATACCCTGGCGCTTATGAGCCAATTTCAGTGTCTGAGGCTCGGCAGACGGTGAAGATCGCCCGGCGAGTTCGCCGTGAAGTCCGAAAGCTTCTGGCCAACAAACCACTGTTCGAGACGTAGTTGCGTGCGGGTCCGCTTCAGGGAAAGCACGTGTATGGCGCGATGAATCGCACCAACTCCTGTGCCCTCCCATCACGCAAGACAGAATGTCCCCTTTAGACTCTCTTGTTTGCTATAAAATCCTGCGACGGCGCAGATAGCCTACAAGGCCGGCGCCAATGGCGCCGAGAACAATTGCGCCGGGCGCTGGGATTACATCGGGCGTCCCTGTCAATGTTCCCTGTGCAAGAGTAATGTACCCCAACGGGCTCTCGGGTGACCACATCTGAAGATAGACATTCTGCGCGAGGAGAGTCGGAGTTATCAAAGTAGCACCGAGGGCAAAAGGGTCACCCGTCGCCAGGGCTATGTCCCACATATTCAGCCCTGCAGCAGAGGATGCATATAGTTCAAAACCCGTGCCATCATCCACAGTGAATTCCCAATCGGAGAGTTCCGAGAACATGATTTGGTCGATTCGAGCCAACAACTCGTCGGTCGCACACCCCCCCAAACCAGTTCCTCCAAAGCTAGCGAAGACAGATAGGTCGTACAACATCATTGATGAGTCCGCACCTTCGAGAGAGACACTCACTGTCAGTTTCTCGCTCAAAGTGGTGTCATAGCTGCCCGGAATTATCCCAAGGGCAGTTATCTGCGCATCTGAAAGCTCGGCAACGTATCGGAGGAGGTGATAAGTTGGATTGTGAGTACTCGCTAGAGGAACTGGGTGCGGACTATAACGGTCTGGAGGCTCCCAGCGTATGGTTGGCTCGTCGTAGAAGGTCGCAAGTTCGCCGGCTGCCTCGTAGTCCATAATGATGTCTTGGTCTGCTTCAAGTTCTCCGGACGCAGTCAGGATATGAACGAGCCCCAAGGTGTGACCTAATTCATGTGCAACAGTCTCTGCCGCGGCTATCTGGTTTCCTAAATACGAGTAACTCATGTATGGAGGATCAAAGATAACAGCCGTGCCGTAGGGGTTATTCATAAATGTATCAGCGTTTCTGTTGAATTGGTCGATCCCGGAGACTGCTAGCCCATCAATGTCCCATTTTGGGTCGTCAGGGGCCATTGCGAAGTACACCATCGTGGCATTCTCAGGGCTGTTCACAAACTCGATATTAGGAATCCCAGATTCCACAAATATTTTACGCACGTACTCAGAGACAGTCGTTCTGAAGCTATCAAAGTAGTCCTGATTGCGAATCGTTTCCATAGTTTCGCCTTCTACCGGCACATACTTAGAACCTAACACTCCCCCCCAAATTTCTTGCCGCTCTACTCTGAATGGCACTTCTTCTTCATCAAAATTCAAGAACACCTTCTGCGTCGTCACAGGCGCAATCTCAACGACGGCACCGGTAAGTGGGTAAGAATCTGGCAGGTCATTCCACATGCCCGGGGACCAGCTATCGGTGGCATACAGATGAACAGCATTCTCGTCTCCGTAGGGGGGGAGACGGTTGTCGTTCGGAGCGTCGGACCGCCAGTTGGTATACGACCAGGGTTCTCCTGTTACCCATCCCCACCCACCTGCCGGTTCTGGACTCCCTGGTGCCTGATGGCCGCCGATATATGCTGATACGGCGCGCCCACTTAGCATGTCGGCGATGAACTTGTTCTCTTGGGCAGATCCCACTGTGGCCAAATAGCCATTGTCACCCAGCCAGCCTGTTGTTGTGGCGTCATTGGCATCCAACCACGTCGTGGGCTGGTCAATGAAACCATAGAAGTGCCCCGTTTCCTCATTGTACTTGAGACCATCCGCAATTGCCGTAGCGTCGGGCAACACAACCAGCATGAAAGCACCGACCGCAAAGATCGATAGAGACCGGCCCATTCGACTGCGCGCAAACATTGCTCCTCTCATAATACTCCTCCTTTTCTCTTAGAACGCTCTGGTTCCTCATATCCGGGACCATCTATAGGTAATTCGGTGCCGGAATGCCTAATGTGTCCCGGAATCCAAACACACGGTTCCGCTACGTTTTGGGGGGATATGACGCGATGCAGTCCATATCACCCCTCCTCCTGGGCTTGCCACTACCTGTTCAGCCGTCGTTGGTACGCCGACGTTCAATCAACTCTTAGATTCTTCTTTGCCTGCGCAGCCAGCCGGCAAAACCTGCGCCAATACTCGCTAATAGAATTGCACCTGGAGCGGGAATAGGCTCAATTGCCGTCGAAAAGTAACGTGTCGTAAGATCGTAACCTTGGTTACTCCAGATCCAATAAGCGCCGGCGGAAATACCCGGGATAAGAACATTCCACGGGCCACCACCGTTTAATGCGATAGCATCAGGTATATAATAGCTTTGAGCGAAGCCTGTGTTACTTATGAACCAGTTGGCAGAAGCTGTCACGAGGTTTTGCGTTCCATTGGCAAAAGCGAAGGAATTATCGCTTAAGGAAAAATCGCCGAGAAAACCAGCTCTTACCGTATAAAGGTCCCAGCCAACCACGTGGATATAATTTACGACTCCCGGTGTAAGGGCCGTCATAAATGTATATGTTTGGTTCCAACCTGGGGGTGAGTAAATGCCCGTTCCTGAGCCAATAAAACTGCCGATCTGGGTGTCATCAGTGCTTATATAAAGATCAAAGTCGTCGTCAACTGTCATATTAGCCGTAAGCGTAGCAGCCGCCCATGCTGTACTGCCAAAAATAACATTAACCACGAAAAGAATACCAAGGATTGAAATTAAAAAACTTAGCTTTTTCATCGTACTCTCCTCCAAGATTCGCTGTTATTCATCCGTAAGGATTACATTTCCTTACCTCTGCATTTTCTCCAATTTAACGGGGGGGGGTAATTGTCAATAGGAAAATGGCACATTATAGGACTTTTTTGCATATTTTCGTAAGTCCCCCTGTACCAAAGAGATAGACATCTACAGAAAAGGGGTCAGGAGGATTTTTCACCACGAAGAACGCGAAGATGCACGAAGTTTTGACTGTTTTGTTCATCTTCGTGGCCCTTCGTGCGTTTCGTGGTTATGAGACAAGTCGTGACGTGCATTATGTTCCGAGGCCAGATGCTTCGACTCCGCTTCGCTCCGCTCTCCGTAAGGAGTCCCCAGGACAGCATGACAAGCGCTACGAATCTATTTGCAATGGTCAATCGAAAATCGCCAATCGCAAATCTAAGTGCGGGCGAGATCCCGCGACACGCGCGGTCAGCCCTCCAGGGGCAGCGTCCCGGAGTAGTTCGGTGCCTCCTTGGTGATCTGTATGTCGTGCGGATGGGATTCGCTGACCGAAGCGGCGCTAACGCGAACGAATCGGCTGTTCTTCTTGAGCTCGTCGATATTTCGTGCGCCGCAATAGCCCATGCCGGCCCGCAACCCGCCGACCAACTGATAGACAAAATCGCCCAACATGCCGCGGTATGGCACCCGGCCTTCCACGCCTTCAGGAACGAGCTTGCCCGTTTCGGTCGTGCTGCTTTGGCCGTATCGGTCCGCTGAGCCTTTGACCATCGCCCCCAGTGAGCCCATCCCCCGGTATTCCTTGAACTGTCTGCCCTTGTAGATGACTAATTGGCCGGGGCTTTCTTTCAGACCGGCAAACAGAGACCCGATCATCACGCTCGAAGCCCCGGCAGCGATGGCTTTGGTGATATCGCCCGAGTGCCGGATTCCGCCGTCGGCGATGACGGGAATATTGTGCTTTTCCGCCACCGAGGCGCAGTTCATGATGGCCGAGACCTGCGGTACGCCGACGCCGGAGATGATCCTCGTGGTGCAGATGGCGCCGGGTCCGATCCCGACTTTCACGGCGTTGGCGCCGGCCTCGATCAAGTCGGCCGCCGCGTCAGCGGTGGCGATATTGCCTGCGATGACATCAATGTCGTGCCCGGCCTTGATCTTCCTGACGGTCTCAATGACGTTTTGCGAGTGGCCGTGCGCGGTATCGACCACGATAATATCGACGTCCGCTGCGATCAGGGCCTCGATTCGCTCGTAGTCGTGCACGCCCACCGCCGCCCCGACGCGCAGCCGGCCCCGCTCGTCCCTGGCCGAGAACGGGAACTGCTGCACGCGGTCGATGTCCCTCATCGTGATCAAGCCGGCCAATTCCCCCTTGCCGTTGACCAGCAGCAGCTTCTCAACCTTGTGTTTTTGAAGGATTTCCTTTGCCTGTTCGAGGGTGGTCCCGGCGGGCCCGGTAATAAGCTTGTCCTTGACCATGACCGTGCTGACCTCGACATCGTAGTCCTTGAGGAACTTCAGGTCGCGGCGGGTCAGAATGCCCACCAGCTTTTTGCCCTCGACGATGGGAATGCCGGAGACGTTCTGCTCGACCATCAACTCCTGGGCCCTTTTGACCGGCTCACGGGGCGACAACGTAACCGGGTCGAGAATCACCCCGTGCTCGGAACGCTTGACTTTGGCCACCTCCCGCTTCTGCGCCTCGACCGAGAGGTTCTTGTGAATGATACCGATCCCACCCTCCTGGGCCAGCGCGATGGCCAGTGCCGCCTCGGTCACGGTATCCATGGCCGCCGAGACGATGGGGATATTGATCCTGATGTTGTTGGTCAATTGGGTGCTCGTGTTCGCCTGGCTCGGCACAAAATCGCTCTGCGCCGGGACAAGAAGCACGTCGTCGAAAGTTATGCCTTCAGCAACAATTTTGCCAGTATCCATTCTTTGCTCCAAGTATCAACCGCCGTCTTGGCCTGATATAAAGTGCTTGATTATATTAGAAGGAATTGCAAAAATCAAAATGCAAAATAGTCCGTCGTGCCGTTTTCGCAGGATATTCTGAATCTATGCCGCAGGAAGAGCAAAGCATCCTTGTTGCCACGACCAATCCGGGCAAAATCGCCGAGATAAGGGCCATGCTCGGCGGCCAAATGCGGTGGCTGGGCCTTGCCGACGTTGGCACGATCGATGAAATCGCCGAAGACGGCGCGACATTTGCGGAAAACGCCCGCAAGAAGGCCCTGGGCTATGCAAAGGCAAGCGGGCTGTGGACGATTGCCGACGATTCGGGCCTGGTCGTTGATGCGCTTGGAGGGGCCCCCGGCGTGAAGTCCGCCCGATTCTCCGGCGAAAAGTGGCACGGGCTTCCAGCCCGTGGAAGGCATTACGGCCAGGATGGCCGTGCCACGGGCGCGGACCGAACGCTCATCGACCATCGAAACATGGCCAAAGTCCTGGACCTTCTCAAGGGGATTCCCGAAGAGCGCAGGACTGCACGATTCGTCTGCTGCCTCTGCTTAGCCGGTCCCGAGAGAGTCCTGATTGAAACCGAAGGAACGCTTGAAGGTCTGATAACCGACAGGGAAATCGGCGAGAACGGTTTCGGCTACGACCCCATTTTCTTTGTCCCGCAGCTCAAAAAAACGGTGGCCCAGTTGAGCCGTGGGGAGAAAAACGAAATCTCGCACCGCGGCAACGCCATCCGCAAGCTGAAACCTCTTCTCGACGAGCTTCTTAAGACTGGGCAGGGATAATTCGCCTTCTCACTGCACGAACCTGCCCCTTCGAGCCGTCCGGGCCTCTCACTGATTCGCGACGAGCGCGATTGCAGGCAAGACGTTCTGAAAGGCATGTACGCAGGAGGTCACCAGGATCGCCCTCCACCATCCGCGCTGCCGCCAGGCCAGATACGAGCACGAGAAAACAAAAAAGGGCCAAATCACACCGAGTCCCCAGGCGGGCGCCGCTATCGAATGCAGGCACGCCCAGACGAACGCCGACATCGCCGCCAGCGGGATTCTGCGCCTGGTAATAAGGGACAGGATGCGGAGCCCCAGGGCCATGAGCAACGTTTCCAACGGAGGTCCCACGATAACTATCAAGACGGTCAATTCAAGAGGCGAACCCTCGAACGCCGGACCCGTTTCTTCAGTTATGACTCCGCTGAGTGCCAGGATGAAGGTCAACACCAGCGAAGGCAGAAGGCTGATAAGCCCCGTGCGCAGCACGTATCGGCGCATCGAAATGCGAGTATCAAACAGCCAGCGAAGCAGCCACGGCTGCGGCTTGATTATTTCTGTTGTCTCTGTTGTGTCTTGCTCCGGCTCCAACGGTCAGCTCCTTGATCGCCGGGTAGAGTACCTGATACGCCCAACAACTGCAACTGTCAGACGCATGTCATCGTGCTGCGGGATACCCAATAATGAGCCATTTGCGTTGTTTGGAAGTGGTTGTCTTTCACGGTAGTTGTAGAAATCTTCAAATCGTATTTACCCCAGGATTTCGCGATAGGAGTTCATTTTTCTCCAGCGAGAAGAAGCATTTGTGCCA
>Ga0214473_10002736_pt1 | contig 21612 bp, 14 predicted proteins | sample RVTome_7_FD_203509 | JGI IMG/M metagenome (GOLD analysis project Ga0214473, IMG submission 203509) | Soil microbial communities from uranium-contaminated site in the Upper Colorado River Basin, Wyoming, United States - RVT98D197 | ecosystem: Environmental > Terrestrial > Soil > Contaminated >... | reverse complement strand
CGCGTTGCATATCCTCCCAGGTGAAGACGCCGACGGTTTGGAGAGAGTCGTACTCGGCATCGGTGAGGCCTTCCATGATGGAGCGGTGGAAATCGACCCAGGCCTGGGCGATGCGGTCGCGACCGGTGTTGATATCGATTCCGTCCTTCAAATCCACCAACAATTGATTCGCGCGGGCGCGGGTGTGCGTGCCGTCGATGCGTTCCTGCGGGTCCATGGCCAGCTTGTGCTGGAGCATGTCGAAATCGACGTAGGCGGACATGCTGTCGATTTCATAGATGCCGGTGCGGGAGTCGTCGGCGTAGCGAAGTGGGATGGAGATGGGCGGTTCGCCGAGCACGTTGCCGGTCTCCGACAGGGGAAGGAGGGTGAGGGCGATGCGGGCGCCACGGGCAAGGTAGCGGTCGAAGTTGCCGTCGGGTCGGCGGTAATGGAGGAGGTCGGCGCCGACGATGACGCCGGGGAATTCGTCGCCGTCGTAGCGCGGCGGGCCGAAATCGGCGGCGAAGACGCGCTCACCGGCCTGCATGGCGCGATCGTAGGGGAAGGGGGTATAGCGGAACGGATCGGCGTGGTAATTCTTGATTTCCTCCGCATCCGTTTCGATTTTCCTCCACTCCTGGTTGGCCTGTTGAAGCTCGGAAGGAAGCAGGATGTTCCCCTGGTCGTCCATGCCGGCGACGGGCATTTTTTGGGGGGCCAGAGTGGTCGAATCGGGAAAGAAGCGATCGTAAAAGAGGCCTTTTTCGAAGTCGTTGACGCGAAAATAATCTTTGAGTCGGATGCCCACGACGCTGATGGATCGGGTGAAGGATGAACTGGGGACGCGGAGGAGGCCGTAGGTGCGGACGACAGGGGTGATCGTGGACACGACGTCGGGCCATTGTTTTTCCAGGTAGGCGGTAAAGTCGTCGTAAAAGGGAAACCCCTGAAGCGTGCCGGCGTCGACGACGACCTCGGCGAGGAGGCCGCGGGAGCGGGCGCGGATGGTATCGAGAAACCCCCCCATGACGCTCATGACCACCAGAACCATGGCCACGCAGAGCATGACGGAAGCAACGGCGAAGAAGGCGATGAGCTTGGTGTAGAGGTAACGGAATGCAAGGAAGAACTTGTACATGAATGGCGTATGCCGAATTCAGAATGGCGTAGGCATTGAGACCTAACCTAAAACTTATACACCTTGAACGAATGCCGATAGATCACCTGAAATCGAATGTTGCGGCCGCTGAAGCGGAAACAGAATCACATCCCGGATGCTGTGGCTGTCCGTTAGCAGCATGACCAGGCGGTCGATGCCCACGCCCAGGCCGCCGGCGGGGGGCATACCGTATTCGAGAGCGGTCAGGAAGTCCTCGTCCATGACGGCCATCGTTTCCTCTTCCCCTTTCAACTGCCGCGCCAGATTCTCACGCTGCACCTCCGGGTCGTTGAGTTCCGTGTAGGCGTTGCCTAGCTCCATCGCGGCGGCGAAGGCCTCGAAGCGCAGGGCGATCGACGAATTGTCCGGGTGCCGCCGCGTCAGCGGACAAATCGCCGCCGGATAATCGTATACGAACTGCGGCCGCACCAAGTGATGCTCCACCACGGCCTCGAAGACGTCGTTGACCACCACCGGGTCGTCCTTCCCCGCCTCCTCGATGCCGAGTTGTTTGGCTTTCGCGCGGACGGCGCAATCGTCGGTCATTTCCATACCGGCGTATTGTTGGAAGAGGTCGGCGTACTTATTCCGCGGCCAGGGGGGCGTGAAGTCGAGCACCTTGCCATGGAAGACGGCGGTGAGCCTGCCGTTGGCGATACCGGTAACGGCCTCGCGATTAGCGTCGAGGTGCATCCGCTGCGCGTGTTCTTGCGCCGCGCTTTCCCCTTGAGACGCTCGGAGCCGATCGGCTTCCTGTTCGAGGGCGGCGGCGCGAAGCGGAACGTAGATTCTCGCGGAAGACTCGAACGCCGCGGAGACCATCTGCTCGACGCGGTGCATCATCACCTCGTAGTCGGCGTAGGCCTCGTACAGCTCGATCATGGTGAATTCGGGATTGTGTTTGGTGGAGATGCCCTCGTTGCGGAAGTTGCGGCTGAACTCGAAAACGCGCTCCATGCCGCCCACGAGCAGGCGTTTCAGATACAGTTCCGGGCTGATGCGCAGGTACAGGTCCATGTCCAGGGTGTTGTGATGAGTCAGAAACGGTTTCGCCGCGGCCCCGCCGTACATCGGCTGGAGCACGGGGGTTTCGACCTCGTCGTAGTTTTCGGCCAGCAGGCAACGGCGGATGGCGTCGATGATGGCGCTGCGCTGGCGGAAGACGTCGAGCACGTCGGGATTGGCGAAGAGATCGACGTAGCGCTGGCGGTAGCGAAGATCGACATCGGTCAGACCGTGCCATTTTTCCGGCGGCGGGCGGAGCGATTTGGTCAGGACCGTGAGTTGCTTCACCCAGACGGTGAGTTCGGCGGTTTTGGTTTTTCCCACATGGCCGTCGACGCCGATGATGTCGCCGAGGTCGATGTTCTTGAACGTTTCCCACTGCTCGTCGCCCAAATCGTTTTTGCTCAAGCCCAGTTGGATCGCCCCGGAACGGTCGCGGATGGTGGCGAAGGCCAGTTTGCCCATGACGCGAAGGAGCATGACGCGGCCGGCTGCGCGGACCGCAAGATCGCTGTGCGCGCCGGGTTGAATGTTGAGCGGCTCGGCCTGGGCGCGGATTTGCCGGCTGGGCAAAACGTTGGCGAAGCGTCCGCCGTAGGGGTCCAGGCCGCACTGGCGGATGGCGTCGCGCTTTTTGAGACGCTGTTGGCGAAGAATTTCGTCGCTCATACCGAAAAAAACTCGGGGAACACACCAAGCCTTATCGAAACGTCGTGGCGCGATCGTAACCGGGTACAAAGGGGGCCGCAAACGGATGGAGTTTCAAGGAGCGAAATGGGCGCGTCCTGGTTGGCATAAAAAAAAGCCGCCCCCGAAGCGATAGGCCTCGAGGGCGGCGGGTTGGCAAGCGTTTCGTATTCCATCACCACGGACATGAAGTCCGCGATGACGGAGAGATCGACTACGGACAGCATACGCCGCAGGCGGGTTTGGTCCGGTTCAACTGGTTCGGATACCCGGCGGCCGCGTTGAGCAGGTCGATCACCCGCAAGATATCCGGCGGGCCGGCAACCCCCGACCGATCGATGTCCGAACTGAGCAACCCGTGCGGCGGCACCTGGACGCCGTTGAGGATATCGATCAGGAAAATGATATCGCTGGGCGCCGAGGCCGAGTCCCCGTTCACGTTCGCGGGGTGGAACGTGAACTCTCCGCGCGACGCACTTCCGCTACCCGGCGTGTAGGTCAACGTCGTGACGGCGTTCGTGGTGATCGCGCGGTTGAGATTCACCGTATAGGTGCCATCTCCGTTATCGACGATGCCGGTGATGCTGTTAGCCCCGCCCTGCGGCGCGGTTTCACACATCGACCAGCAGTCGAGATTGTCCACGCCCGGTAACGGTCCGGAAACCTTGAAAGATCTGATCCCTTGCAATGTACCCGGTGTATTGGGTGCAAACGGTTGCCGCGCATCCACGATGCCGCTGGGCGGATCGATAAACGTCACGGGGCCGGTCGCACAAACAACATCCGGAATGCACGTCAGCGAAATCGAGATGTCGCCTTCCGGCTGGGTTTCGAAGTTCCCGCTGAGGCGGATCTTGTAGCACTGCCCCTCGGCGACGTCCAGCGGGGCGACGCGCGAACCCAGGAAGCAGGGCGGTCCGACGAAGAAGCTGCACGCCAGCTCCCCGGCGATGTTCACCGGGCATTCGCAGCCTTCGTACACCACCATCCCGGTGTCGGGGGTCAGGTCGCCGGCGCAGGTTTCAATGATGGCCGACCCGGTGCAGGGGACGGTCCAATCGTACCAGGCATCGTGCGTCATAGTGCCCACCAACGCGTCGTTGGTACAGAAGGGGCCGGGGCAGTCGAAGGTGGCCCCTGCGGTAGCGGTGGTGTCGCCGGACAAATCGAACGGGACCAGGAGCGGGTAATTGTTGGGATCGCCCTGGTCCACGATCGCTTCCGCGTTGTTGCAGAAGTCGTTGGGGAGGGGGTTTTCGCCGCTGCACGGCGACGAAATGACCAACTGGTACTTGCCACGATGATTCTGGCTCTTGCCGGCGACCATCACGTAGTAGGTGTCGCCGGGGATCAGTCCCTTGACGCAGGTGAGGGAGCGCTGCGGCTCCAGGAAACCGAGGCAACTGCAATTCGAGGCGTCATCGCTGCACCCGATGGGGATCAGGTTCTGGCAGGCGAACTCGTCATCGATCTCGCACTCGGAATCGTCGGCGCAGTCCTGCGCGGCAATACTACAGATGGACAGATCGGCGCAACGGCCGCGATCCGGATTGGAAACGGCAAACACCTCAACCAGGGAATCTGTCCCCGGATAGGTCACGTTGTTAATCGTGACCGACGTCGTGCAGCAGGTGCTCAAGCGGACGGATGTATCCGTGGCGACGAACTTGTACCAGACCGAGCCCACCCCTTTGGCGCCGGGCTGGTCCACGTGACAGCAGAAGCCGGGATCGGTCGAGTCATCCGTGGCCCGGACGCCGTCGCTCTCCACGGTATTCGGCACGCTGATCAAGCGTGCTCCCTCGTTGGGCCGTTCACTGTAGCATCGGTCGTTCGCAGGGATCACCTCGCAGAGGCGGAAAGCATCGGCGGCGCAGTCGTCATCCCAGTGGGTCTCGCAACAGAAGGGATTGATGGCGCAAATCAGTGTGCAGCAGAAGGCATCCTCGCAACCACCCTGGCCGACGCACTCCCCGCGATCGCAGGAGCCGGTCGGACAAGGGTCTGGGAACTGGCTACACAATAGACCGTTTCGGGTGCCGCCCGCACACCGTAAGATGCCGGAATCCGGCGACGTTTCCTGGCAGGTACCTGCCGGGCAATCGTCCGCCAGGCACAACTGTCCGTCGTTGGGGCCTCCGACGCAGAAGCCTCGACGACAAAGTCCGGCGAAGTTGATGCACGTACCGTTTTCGATCGGCTTAGTCTGATCCTCGCAATCGCCATTGTTGGTACACGGGGCACCGGGAGCCGGCCCGCCCTCGCACTGTCCGCGGCAGGTGGTGTTTTGCGTGCAGGGGCGAGTGGGATCTTCAGTACAGAAACCGACCTGGCAGGGCTGGGTCTGGTCGAATATGTCGCATACCATCCCCGGATGGAGACCGCCGACACAAAGGGGGGAGTGAGGGACGGTGCATTCGCCGGACCGTTCCAAGCAAACCGGATTGGGGCAGGTATAGCCGTCTTCCTGGCAGAAGGCGCCACGCTGAAAGAGCCGCGCGTTCTCCACCGGCTCTATGGCGAAGCATTCGTTGCGCGTGCTGTTGATGCAGGCGTCGACGGTGGCGTCGTGCGGCGTACAGCAGGCCGCCAGACCGCAGCCGCGCCCCGCGATAAACGGTGTTCCAGTGCAGGCGCCGCCGGGACAATCCGCCTCGCGGGTGCAGGCCTGACCATTGGCGGAACCACCCACACAGAAGGAACCCAGGCAGGAGCCGCTGGGGCAATCATCCTGTGTGCAGGCCAACCCGTTGCGAATCCCCCCCTGGCAGAAGCCGGCGACGCAGGTGCCGCCGGGGCAATCATCCTTGGCGCAGGGGAGATCTTTATTCGGTCCGGCATTGCACACCGGCATACAGCGCTTGTTGGCGACCCATTGTTCGGGGAAGGCACAGTTCATTTCCGGAATCTGATCTCGGCACACGGCCTCACCCGCAGTATCTCGGATCACCATGTCGCAGCAGGCACCCAGCGGCGGCAACCCTTCGCAAAACAGGGCGATGTCCAAGGCCCGCCAACAGGCCTCCGAGCCGGGAATGCCGATCCATCCCCCGCTGGGGGGAGTACCCGAGTAGCTGAGGATCAAGTTCGGGGTACTGCCAAAAACGGCCTGGCGACAGGTCAGGATCGGTCCGCCGACCGTGGAGTTGGTGCGAAACACCATAAACAGGTTCTGCGGGATATCCACCGGAGTGAGCGGGTTGAAGCGACAGACCTGGGCGCTGCTGCCGAAAGAGAAACAGTTTCCGCGGGTGCCGCCGATCAAAAAGCCGTTGGCGGGATCGGCGTTGCTTAGTTGGGTCCTTAGATCGGCCTGAATGATGCCGTTGCCCTTGTGCGTGATTTCCCACCCTTTCAACCGACAGGTGGGAACACCGAGAGTGATGTTCTGGGCGAAATAAACATTGGTGCCGGCGGTGAAGGCGCTGCCCGCGTGATTGGTGGCCTTGTAAGCCAGGGTGGACACCTCGCACTTCTCATTGGTGAAAATCTGGGCGTAAAAGCTGGCGTGCGGGCTGGCGGGGAAGCCGCCCAGACCGGCGTTGCAGGCCGATCCCGGAAAGTCCAACCGATCGGCGGAGAAGCCGACGCTGGCGGGAGCCCCAACCTGCACACCGCACAAGTCACGATCGAATTGCACGGAGAGGTACAAGCTCTGCGGCAGCACGACAGGAAGGAGCGGGCTGGGAAGGAAGTCAATCGTGGTGATGCCGGCCGCCTGTTCCGCGGGGACGGTATGGTCTAGGGCCGTCCCTGCGATGATGTCCCCGCCCGCGCCGGGGCAGGATTTGTGCAATCGAAGCTTTACGGTGAAGGGCTGATTCGCCCCCGAACCGTCGAAAAGACGGTCACCGGTCACCTTCACGGTGTACTTTTGGAGCGTGCAGCCGGGAGTTCCGATGGTGGTGATGTCGTCGGCAATACGCGACGTGGCCGTCACGCCCTGGGGACCGAAGACGAATCGGCTCAGGGTATTGCTGTAGACCAGCGCGCCGCCGGTGGCAACGCCGCCATCCGTACTACTGACCACCCCATCTGGTCCGACGACGACGTGATACTCAGGGACGCCGTCGGGGACGGGGACGGGGTCGGCCATATTCACGGGCCCGTCGAGCAAGACGCCGACGGCGTCATCGTCAGAAACCTGGATGACTTCGGATTCGGGCTTGGGTACTTCGGCGCGCTGCGCCCCAGCGGCGCCGAGGGTAAAAGCGAGCGTCCAACATACGGCGGACACCAGACGAAAATTTCTTCCTGCCATAACGGTTCACCCTTTGCTTGCCAGCACGATGTTGAGATTCCGCCTGAGGCGGACCACGGTCCTCAAAAACCGCTGAACGTAAAGGGGGGATGATCGAAGCAGTCTCTTCCGCCCTCGCGCGGAGCCATCGCCCGCCAAGCGCGCACCCTTAACGTCCACTGTCATTCGAGGACCTAACCAGACGCCGGATACGCCCCACGCGTGGTTTCCCTCCTCCTCCGTGGTGTCACAACATGGCACCCCACCACGTTACGACACGCCGGGCGCTTCCGCCTCAGGGCGGCGGGGAAGATCATGTTCCGCGTCATGAGCACCCGCCGCCGCGGAAACTGCGCCCGTTCCCATAACCTCCGCAGCATCTAAAGGATAGTCTGAGATCGGGGGGAATGTCAAGGTGAGCGCGCCTGCGGGAGGGGCTGATTCTCACCCGATACTCGGCGGCTTAGGCCCGATATATCCTGCGTGGCCGCAAATAGTTGCTTGGAAACGGCCCCGCACCGTGAATGGGGTCGTCCCAGCCCAACCGCCGGGCAAGGACCGTCTTACGGCTGTCCGTGCGGCTCTGCGCTACGCCGGGGATCGTCGACCGCCGGGAGGCGGTCAGCGTCGGCGCCCGGGCGATCAGGGCGACGCGACCGACCGGCAATGCCGCGGCGGGAATCGGCGGTCAGGAAATCGACCAATCGTGCGCAGGGGCCGGCGTGGCGCTCAGAGGATAATCGCTCAAGGGAGGAAGTGAATCGAGCCGGTACGGCGTACAGGCGGCGGTAGATCTCCCGAATGGCGACTATGTCTTCGGGCGTCAAGCCGGCGCGGCGCAGGCCGATTCGATTCAGACCGGCGATGCGCCCTTGGGTATCGGTCATGGCAAAGGGAGGCACGTCCTGGATCACGCGGGCGCAGCCGGGAATCATGCACAGCTCGCCGATGCGGACGAATTGATGGACGCCGGCCATACCGCCGAGTGTGGCGCGATCGCCGACCTGCACGTGACCGGCGAGAAGGACGTTATTGATCAATGTAACCTGGTCGCCCACCCGGCAGTTGTGACCGACGTGGCTGCCGGCCAGAAGGAAGCCCTGTTCGCCGACGGAAGTCGTCGAGTCCGGCACGGTGCCGCGGTGGATGGTGACGTTTTCGCGGAGGATGGTGCGGCGACCCACGCGGCAATAGCTTCGCGCGCCCTTGTATTTCACGTCCTGCGGCTCGTGTCCGACGATGACGTTGGGATGGAGGACGCAGTTTTCCTCAATGTTTGTCCATCCGGTGAGGTAAACGTTTTGGTACAGGCGGCAACCCGCCGAGATGCGGACGTGCTCGTCGATGACGCAATACGGCCCGATGTCGACATCGGGGGCGATGTCGGCGTGGCGATTGACGATGGCGGTGGGATGAATGGCCATAAGGTTCGTTTCGAATCAGTCGCGTTAGGAATCGGATGACCGCCCGGGATCCCGACCACTCGGGACGGGTTCGCTCGCGGCTCGCCAGCGTCAATCATGGTCTTTGGAGAACAGGAATTCCGAGTACCTCCATGACCATCTGCAAATCCGCCCACGTCTTGCCCTTGTCCGCTGGATTGCGCAGCAAATAGGCCGGGTGATACGTGGGCATCACCGGGATCGACGGACCGTGCCCGACCATGCCCGACGCAAAATATTGATGAAATCGTCCGCGGAGCTTGCCGATCGACTCGGCCGTGCTGAGCAGCGTTTTGGCCGCGGGCGAACCCAGGGCGACGAGCACGTCAGGACGTATGATTTCCAGTTGTTCCTGCAAATAGGGATGGCAGGCGAGGATTTCATCGGCCGCCGGATCACGGTTGTTGGGCGGCCGGCACTTGATCACGTTGCAAATGTACACGTCCTCGCGGGACAGACCCATGGCCTCGATCATACGGGTGAGCAGTTGCCCGGCGCGGCCGACGAAGGCCAGACCCTGCCGGTCTTCTTCAAATCCGGGGGCCTCGCCGACGAACACCAGTCGGGCGTTGGGACTCCCCTGGCCGAAGACAGTTTGCATTCGCGTTTCGCACAACCGACATTTGGTGCAGCCCTTGACCTGTGTCTGATCCAGAATGCGCAAGCGTTCCGTACGATCGGAGGCATCGGCGTTGGTGGAGGCAACGGCGGCCGGCCGCGTGGCGGTCCTTGTTCGGCCCGAAGGGGTTGATGATGTTCGTGTGGAAACGTTGTCTCCATGCCCCAAAAGTCGGGCCACGAAGTCCGCCGAAACCGGAATGCTGCGGACGCCGATCATGCGATCGGACTCCAGTTGTTGTCGCAAGGCTTCGCGGAATCGAGATCGTTGAAGGTCCGTTATCATAAGACAGCCCCGTCAATATCGCGTGAAGGCGTCACGGACGCAAGGTATGATGCCGGGCCATGGACTATCGTGAACTTTCGATTCGATTGCCCGACGGATACGCGGCCTACGCCCGTTACTGGCCGGCGGCGCCGTGCCGCGGTGCGGTGCTGTGCCATCATGGGATTCAATCTCACGTCGGGTGGTATGAAACGTCGTCGGCACGATTGCGCGACGCGGGTTTTGCGGTGTTGCAGGTCGACCGACGGGGGTGCGGTCGCAATGAATCGGACCGGGGACACGCGGAATCCGCGGATCAATTGATCGGCGACGCGATGGCGGCGCGCGATGAATTGTTTCGCCATTCCGGTCGCGACGATTATCACGTCATCGGGGTGAGTTGGGGAGGGAAACTCGCCGTCGCGGCGTATGCCCATGATCCCGTGGGTGTCAAGAGCTTGTCATTAGTGACGCCGGGGCTCTTTCCGCGGATGATCACGTCCAACGAGGAGAAGGCCAGAATCGGCCACGCCATGATCTACGAACCGAGGGCCTTGTTCGACATTCCGCTCAACGATCCGGCGTTGTTCACGGCGAGCCCCAAGTGGCAGGCGTTTTTTCGGGATGATCCGCTGACCCTTCGACAGTGTACGGCCTCGTTTTATCTGGCGTCGCGGCGGATGGACCGGATGATGGCGAAGCTCGCGTCGTCGCCGCCCACGGCCGTACACCTCTTCATCGCCGGAGAGGAACACATCGTGGACAATGAGCGGACGGTTTCATTCATCCGGGAATTGAACTGGCCGATGACGCGGATTTCGACGTGGGACGGCGCCCGCCATTCGTTGGAATTCGAGGAGGTCAAGGAGGACTATTTTCGGGAATTGACTACCTTTATCGAACAGGCGTCCCTTTCCACCGTATAACGGGCAAGTCATGAGATGAGCGCGAACACAGCCGATCCCCCAACCGGATCCGCGGCCCCCAAGCGTCAGCCTCGCGGTTCGGTGACGAACTGCGTTTCGCAGAGCGTGCGATAGAGCGGGCAGCGGTCGAACAGTTCGCGGTGAGTTCCTGAATCCACGATGCGCCCCGCGTCCATGACCACAATGCGGTCGGCGAACTGAATCGTGCTCAGGCGGTGGGCGACGATGATCGTGGTACGCCCGCGCGAGAACTCGCGTAGCGCGGTTTGGATTTTCCTCTCCGATTCGCTGTCGATCTGACTGGTGGCCTCGTCGAAGATCAGGATCGGTGCGTCGCGGAAGATCGCCCGCGCGATGGCCAGGCGCTGGCGCTGCCCACCCGAAAGGGTGGAGCCGCGTTCGCCCAGAGCGGCTTCATACTGTCCGGGGATGCCGCGTATAAACTCATCGGCGAAGGCGCGCGTCGCGGCGTCGCGCACGCGGGTTGGATCGTGGCCGTTCTGACCGTAGGCGATGTTCTCCACCGGCGTGCCCGCGAAGATGATGGCGTCCTGCGTGACCAGACCGATCTGCCGCCGGAGGCTTTCGAGGGTGGATTCGCGAATGTCGATTCCGTCGTACAGAATGCGGCCGGTGGTGGGATCAAAGAAACGAGGGAGCAGACTGACCAGCGTGGTTTTGCCGCAGCCATTCGGGCCGACGAGGGCGACGGTCTCGCCCTTGTGAATCCTCAGGCGAATGTCGCGCACCGCCGGTTGTTCGGCGGCGGGATAGGTGAAGGTGACGGCATCGAACTCGATGGCGTTCTCCAACGCTTTGAGCTCAATCGTGGCCGAGGAAAGATCCGCCTCGATGGGATGATCGAGCACCTGGAAGATCCGTTCCGCCCCCGCCGTGGAACGCATGACGCGGACGTACACGTCGGACAGTTTGCGGAGTGGATCAAACAACAGGGACAGGGCAATGCCCAGCGTCGCAAAGCGGGAGAGCTCCAGTTCGTGCGCCAACACGCGCTGCGCAAGCCACAGAGTCAACACGCTGATGGCCACGATGGCGATGGTTTCCATCGTCGGGCTGACCAGGGCCTGCAAACGGGCGAGCTTGAGTTGCTGTTTGAACACCCGCCAGTCGATATCGTCGAGCTTCTCCTCCTCGCGGCGCTCGGCGGTGTAGGCCTTGACCACGCGGAGGTTGTGTAGGCTGGCGGTGAGCGCCCCGATCATCACCCCGTAGGCGTGCAAGAGTTTGCGGTTCGATTTCTTCACGCTCTTGGCGACCCGCCAGAAGATGGCCACCACGATCGGCGTGACCAGCACCACCGTGAGCGTCAACCGCCAGTCCAGAAAAAGGGCGAAACCCAGGACGAAGACCGCGCGAAGCGGCTCGCGAATGAACTTCGAGAACAGGGTGATCATACCGCGCTGGATTTCTTGAATGTCCTGCACAAAGCGCCCGACGATGTCGGAGGATTCCCGACCCGTGAAAAAAGAAAGCGGCAGCCGCAGCGTTCGTTGATAGAGTTGAGCGCGAAGATCGAACATCGCGCGGAGTACGGCCTTGGCGACGAACACCTCGCCGAAAAAGCGGAAGACGTTGGCGACCGTGACCACGATCAACAGCGCGATCAACAATCGCGTCAACGTGGTCATCTTGTCCGCGTCAGAGGAAGGGAGAAACACGGAGGCCGCCCAGCGCAGGGAACGGTGCGCAGTGTCCAGGTCTTTGACCGTGAGGGTCACGGTTCGCCGCGCCGCGGAGCGGTCGCCCGCGGGGAAGGCCTCCAGATTGATGGGGGCATTCGACGGCGTGTGCGCGATGTCCTCCAGCCATTTTGAGGCCACGGTTCCTTCGGGCGGTTCCACTCCGTCGCCCCAGCGTAGACCGGCCTGATAGGCCGCGGAATCGGTTTCGACGTTGGCGATCACCACCATGTGCTCATCGGTGAGCGGGGCGAAGGTCACATCCAAACGCCGGCCGGCGAGCAGTCGATTCGTCCAACCCCGCGCCCCCTCTTCTTCCAACAGGATTTTGAACACCGGGAACGCGGTGCCGACGCTGGCCGTATGAAAACAGGCAAACACCACGGTCAGCATCAAACCGGCCAGCAGCAATCCGCGGTACCGGCAGCAGATCCGGATCAACCGCCGGAAGTCCCGGGCATGGAACTGCGGCTGGGGGGTGTCGGCCTTGGCTTGCACAGAGATGATCTTCGGATTCATCGCGGACGTTCAACGAAAAGACGTTCGTAAAGCGCGACGTAGGACGCCGCCGCGGCGTTCCAGTCGATCCGTGCGACGGCGGCTTGCCTGGCCGAGTTTCCGCGTTCACTTCGTTCTTCATCGGATAGGGAGAACATGGCGCGCAGCGCTTCGCGGAGTTCGGGTCGCGTCGGCGCACAGACCCGCACGCAATCCTCCAAGCCCGACGGGACGACCACATGCGTGGCGATCACCGGCACGCCGGCGCAAAGTGCTTGCAACAGGGAAACGGGGCATCGCGGTTGCAGAGACGGACATAGTACGACGTCCGCACGGTGCAGCCACGCGCACTGCGTGGGCTCATTCGAGGCCGTGGTGAAGCAGACGCGATCGGCCGCGCCCTTGCGACCGACGGCGGCCTCCAGTTGTCGCCGCCACGGACCGATTTCGGGACCGGCCAGGACCATGTTCCAGCCGTCGCCCACCGGCCCCAGCTCCGCCAACGCCATTAACAAGGGGACTAATCCCTCGGCGGGATGAAGCGGACCCAAAACCAGGGCAACGCGGCCGGGGGCGAGCTTTTCGATGACGTCGGCAACCGCCGCATCGGCCTCCGTCGATTTCGACGTCAAGACCGTGATCCCCGCGGAATCCGAAGGCGTCATCGCATCCGTTCCGACGGCCGCGGAAGCACCGGCCCGGGACTCATAACGTCCAGTCGAGGCGCTCCCGTCGGGCCGTGCGGCGAATGGCGAGGTACGGAGGCCGCAAGGAAGCACTTCCGCGCGACCGTGGGGAACGTGCGATTCGAGGGCATGTTTTTCGAATTCGTTGATTGCCGTGATCACCGAGGCCCGGCGCAGCACCCTTGGGCCACGGAACCAGCGAAGAAAGCGCTCGCCGACGGATGGCCGGTTCATCGAGGAGTCACACAGCCCGCCGTACGGGGAGATCACCAGCGGCTTTCCAGCCTCAGTGGCAACGTACGCTGCCCGCTCAAGAGCGGTCGTTCCCCATCCTTGGAGGTGGACGACGTCGGCCCGTTTTAGAACAGAGTCGATTCCGCCCCGGGCCCGACCGTTGCCGCCGTGTTCCTGAAGCGCAACGAGCTCGCATTGAATTCTTCGATCCTGCAGCGCATCATTCAGGCCGCGGAGCATCAGACCGACGCTTCCCGCCTCCGGATGGGTGGATTCCACGACGTGGGCTACCTGCCGGACTTTCATGATCGGGAATTGTACGCGGATCGGCGCGCAGGGCCAAGAATGAATGACGGAGGCCCCCTCCTCCCAGTCGAATCAGAGCGTTGACCGCGGATCGCCCGGCGACATGCCCGGCCTTCACACATACCCGTCCAGTTTGTTCTTTTTCCTTTGACGAGACGCCTGGGAGTAGTGGAACGCTTGATGAGAAACGAAACGATAAGCGTTTCGCCAGTCGTCATTCGGTAGATCGGCGTCACGAATGGTGAGTCGGATCAGGCGGGCCAGGTCGCCGCGGGTTACCCACGGGGAATCGGACAGACTGGCCGTCAGACGGATAATCGGCCGCAAGCGGGCCGCGAGCTTCGGCCTACTGACCGACTGCAAACCGTCAAGATCGAGCAGCCAGGCCGTATACGAGAGTCCCTTCGCTGCATGACGAATCTCATTTGCCGTACGGCACACGTCGCGCCCCTCGCGAGATATGCCGTCGGAATCACGAGGATCCTCGTTGGCCGTGTGCCCCATGAGAATGTTGGAGGCCTTGAAGTCGCGATGGGTGAGTCCCGCAAGGTGGAGTTTCTGGAGCAGCGCGGCGATGGTTTCGACGAGCCCGTTCTTGAGCCGCCGGGCGTCACGCCGGGTCAGATGCGGAAGTTCACGAAGCGCGATGCGATCTAGGCCCAGCAGGTCCGGGACGAATTCGGTGATCAGCCATGATTCCGGCCTCGGGGACTTGCGTTCTAGAATCGCCAGCGGGGCGGCGGTGTCGATGCCCATGTCCATAAGGGCCAGTGCGCGTTCTGCGTTTCGCCGGGCGCGAGACGGACGGAATCTGGCGACCACTCTGGCAATAGAGCCGCTCGCGCGATGATGCTTGCACACGATGTCACGATGACGATCGTCGAGGGCAATGTCCACGCGGAGGACTTCGGAATCCGGATCGCATTTGAGGCGTTGCACGCCGGGCAGTGAATCGGGACTCGTGCAAAGCGTCGAAAGAATGCAAACCCAGGATTCAGATGAGACCAGGGCGCGGGACACGAGGTATCCCGACCATCCGTCCGGCAAGGCCACGGGCGACAAGTTGTCCCGGAGTTTGTTCATGCGCGGCTTTCTGGTTTAGCGCCGGGTCTATTCTGTCTCAACGCTACCCTTCGGCCAAGCGCCTCTGCGGATCTCGGCGCGGCGGGCAGGCCACGGGATCAGGCGAAGCGCCCTGAACGACGGAACCGGTTGCGAGAGGCCTCCCGCGATTCTAACCTAAGAGCGTGGAGCCTGATGTGACACCCGTGTTGACCCTTGATCCTCGTCGCTGGCGCAGGCGAGTTCTCTTCGCCGTGGCCTATCTCTTGTTCCTTTTATTATTGCTCGAAACCGGTGCGCGGTTGTTCTGGAAATCGCGGGGTGTGCCGTTCTTTTCGGCGCCAACTTCACTCTATGCCTCGTTTTATCCGCGGATGGCGGAACGGCGGCGGCAGGGCGTTGGAGGCGAAGAGCCCTGTTTCGACGTATTGCTGCTGGGGGCATCGGCCTTGCACCCCGATTACGGGGACATTGCCGTGCGTCTGCGCGATCGGCTGACCGCGGAATCGAATCAATGTGTCCGCCTGCACAATCTGGCCGAGCCCGCGCACACCACCTTGGATAGTTACTACAAGTACAAGCACCTGACGGATATGCACGTTGATCTGGTGGTCATCTATCACGGCATCAACGAGGTGCGGGCGAACAATTGTCCGGCGGAGGTGTTCCGGGCCGATTACTCGCACTTCGCTTGGTATCGGTTGATTCAGGACGCCGAAGAGGGTGCCTCGTCACGTTGGTTCGTGCTGCCCTACACGATGAAGTTCGTGGCGCTAAAGACCGCCAGCCGGTTGGGCTGGGACTGGTATCTTCCCACGCACGAGCCGGACGAAACCTCAATGGCCTACGGCTGCGAGGTGAAGACAGCCGCTTCCTTTCGCCGCCATATCGAAGGGATCCTGGCAATGGCCGCGGAAAGGCGCGAGTCGGTGATGTTGATGACCTTCGCCTATTACCTGCCCGATGGCTATTCGCCGGAGAAGTTCAAGGCCAAGGAACTGGATTACGCGGCCCATCGATTCCCGGTGGAACTGTGGGGCCGGCCGGATTGCGTGGTCAAGGCGCTGGAGGCACATAACGCGGAGATCGTATCGCTGGCGGGTCAAAGTCGATCCGGGGTGATTTCGGAAGATGCGCTGAAGTTCAAAGTGGCTCGAGGCGCCGATTCGACGGGTATCGGCGACGAGGGATCCGGCGTATGGTTTGTCGATCAACAGGCCTTGATGCCCGACGAAGGGGCCTTTTTTGACGATATCTGCCATTTCAGCCAAAGAGGTTGCGAACGATTTGTAGAAAACATGCTACCGCTCTTACGATCGGCGGTGAAGGAATGGGCGAGCCGATGAATGTTTGTCCCTGCGGCTCCCCGCGAAAAAAGGTCCATCGGGTATTTTCCGGAAATCCCGGATGAACCATGCATTATGCCCGCGCGCGGATGGCCTCGACCACCCGACGGCGGCCGAAAGCGACCCTGGCGCCGGTCAACAACAGCCCGGCCAGAACGATAAGGCCCCAGGACGACGATGCCGGAACGACGGTCTCGGACGCCGGCAGGATGCGGTACACAACGCCGGTGGTTCCGCTCGGACCCACGTTGTCCGACGCGAGCACATACAGTTCGCCGAACTCGTCTTCACCAATCCCGAAGACCGCCTGCCCCAGGGGGTCACCGGAGGGCAGCAGGAAAAATTCCTTTCGCACGAAGGCTTCAGGTCCGGAGATGGCGGTGTAAAACAGCCGACCGGTCGGGCCGAAATCCTGGCTGAAATCGCCAAAGACGTAATGTCCACGAAGTTCCGAGACAATCGCCCCCCGGTACACAAAGCCGCCGATAATCGCGATGCCCACGGAATGGCTGTACTCTAGGATGGGATTCCGCAGCGTCTCTCCGAGGGGGCCGGTGCTCGCGCACGTGGCCGGCGGGGTTCCCGGATTGAAGGGATCGAAACAATGCAGCCCCTCGCGAATCACCCAGCCGTAGTTCAATAAACCAGGAGACGCCGCCACCGGAAGGATGTCTAACTCTTCAAACAAGTCTTGGCCCACGTCTCCGACGTACAACTGCCCGTCGCCCCCCGGTCCGTCGTCAAACGAGAATCGGTATGGATTTCGAAAACCATAGGCATAGATTTCCGGCACCCCGCCGCCGCCCGCGAACGGATTGCCGGGTGGAACGGCGTAGTTCTTTCCCGGATCGGGAGGGCCGTCCACATCGATCCGCAATAAGCTGCCCAGCGCCGTATTTACGTTTTGACCATTCCCGTTGGGTCCGTGCGAGGGAGGCGTATCGGCAAGTCCGTCATTCGCGCCTCCCCCATCTCCCAGGGTCCAGTACAGAAGACCGTCGGGACCGAACGCCACCTGCCCGGAATTGTGATTAAACTGCGGTTCGTCCACCCGAAACAGGATGATCTCGGAGTTGGGATCAGCCACGTTGCTGATCACCGGATTTCCCTGGACGCGATATTCCGCCAGGATCTCCTCGTGACAACCGCTGATGAATCCCGGCTGACTACAGGGTTCGTCAGGCGCGCCGACGCGCGGCGCGCTGTAGCGCAAGAAGAACCGCCCGTTGATGCGATAATTCGGGTGGAAGGCGATCCCCAGCAGCCCGCGCTCGTCGAAGAAGGGATTCACCGTGACGGTTTTCGACGTGATGTCGAGAAACGGCGTGGCGAAAAGGACCCCGTTCTTAATCACTCGCACTCGACCCGGCTGGTCGACGACGAACAATCGTCCCGAGCCGTCACCCGCGTGGGTGAGGTACAGTGGCGCGGTGAAGCCTTGGGCCACAGTTTCGAGCTTGATTTCAATGGGCTGCGCCGCAACGGGACCCGTACCGCCCAAAAAGCTGAATGCAAATGCCGTCAATAATAGCTTCGGGATGTATCTGATCATCGCACTTTCCCTCCTCAGGATCTGAAACTCACAAAGATTCGGTCAAGGCTCGACCGGTTTGAAACGCCGCTGGATCACCACAGCCGCGGCAATCAGTATCACCAACCCCAGCACCACCATGCCCCATGCCGATACGGCGGGAACTTGAACGGAGCAATTGTCGGTGCCGAATCCTTCCTCGCACAGGCAGGTATTGGGACCCACGCACGTACCGTGCCCGGAACAGTTGTTTACGTCCTCGCAAGCCACCATCGAGCAATCCGCACCCGTCCAGCCTGCGTCACAATCACAAGTATCCACATCCACGCAGGTTCCCTGGTTCGAGCAATTGTTCACCCCGCTGCACGTGGGTGTGCCGCAGTCGGCGCCAGTCCAGCCGGCGTTGCAATTGCACGTGTCTTGGGCCACGCATGTGCCGTGACCGGAGCAGTTGTTGACCCCGCTACAATCGGGTCCCTGTACAGTGATGGACCCGGCCATGTTCATGAAGGCGTGTACGACACAATAATAAGGATACACACTGCCGGGCATGGGATTGGCGTTCAGGAACGCCTGGTTGAACACGACGTCATAGGTGGTCCCCACCGTTCCCGTGGGATCACCCGATCGAAAGTTCCCATCGTGTTGCCCGGAGCCGGAGACGATCACGCCGCTCTCGACATTGTGAACGCCGCTCGACCAAATCCAATGAACCGTGTCTCCCACAGTGATGGTGATGTTCGCCGGAGTGAACGCCGCCCCGCTTAACTGGACGTTCTGCGTGGTCTGCGCCGAAGCGACCGAAGCGACAGAGTACGCCAAGAGTACGACGGTCGCGTCGATGATGTCCCGCTTCATGGATGTCCCCCGAGGAGAGTATGCGGCAGCGCCTTCGGAATCAGGCGGCGATTCAAATTCAGTTTATTAAGTAGGCGACGCCCGGCTCGCGCGTAGGCCCGAAATCACAGGTGGAATCATACCAGAAGAAATGGACCGGTTTCAAGCTATATCCGTGAAGTTTTCCGGAATCAACGAGTTTTGATGTTACACGGCGGGCAGTTGCGGCGGGACATTGCTTAGGCAGCCCGCACCAGCGAACCTAGGCAAGATTCCCCGTGGCGAGCCTGGAATAAAAAACCTGGTGACCGGGGTTTCTGCTTTGAAAGCAACCACTTAGGTTCGTTACGGCCCAGGGGGCGCGGCGAGTGTTCGCCGAAGCCTTGGTCGATGTGATCGTTGTTTGCGCGTCGATGTGCCCGACTAGGGGGGTTGTGCGCATTACGCGCCGACGTCCGGCTTCTTTTCCTGCACGGAACTCATCGAGACGAAAGCTCCATCTGTTCTGAGAGACTCTTAGGTCGTCTCTGCCGCGCGGGCAAGCGCAACTCAGTCGTGCGCATGGCGGACTACGGCAAATCGTCTGGCGGGGCGTCGAGGAGGCGAACAGCGCTGATGGCCGGCGGCTTGAGAGGACGACCTTCGGCGTCGACTTCCGTCGCCATCAACTTGTCCAGTGTTTCCAGGGATTCGTCGCCAATGAGTTCGCCAAAGACGGAGTAGCGCCCGTCCCATTCCTTCATCCGCGTGTTGCAGATAAAGAACTGGCAACTGGCGGAATCGGGGTCGTCGTCGAGCAAGGCCATGGCCACCGTTCCCTTGTCCATGGGACGCCCGTTGAATTCGGCGGGGACGCGCTTGCCGTCGGGACGGATGCCGGTGCCATCGTTCCGCGGACAACCCCCTTGAATGAAATAGCCGGGTTCTAAACGGTGGAACGTTTTGCCCTGGTAGAACCCGGTTTCCACGAGTTCGATGAAGTTGGCCACGTGCTGGGGGGCTTCGGTATAAAGAAAACGAACCGTCATCTTGCCCTGGTCGGTGACGATTTCGGCGCGCTTTAGCGCGGCGATCGTAATGACAACGGATTCACTGGTGACGCGACCGCCGTAGGGGGTCCAGGCGATTCGATACTTGCCGGCACTGCGCAGCGACGGAAAGTACTCGCGAAGGTCCACCGTCACGCCGACGCTGCTCCGCGCAGCGATCATCAGGATCGGGGCCTGCGACGGCTGCCGGTAACCCACCGGCGTGTCCCACCGCCGACCGGAATCGGTGATGACGCTAACGCCGGTCGTGGAGTTCCCGCCGCTAAAAACATGCGTGATCGGCAAGCCGGATTCAGGCGAGGGGATTTCCGGCTCGGTGTGCGGAACGGTCAGGGTGATCGGTTCGGAACTGGTGTTTTCAATCCGAAAGGTGACCCACACGGGTGAACCGGCCGGCACCCGATGGGAATAAGGGCGCAGTTCCGCGTGCAGACCGGGCAGCCGTGGAGGAGGTAAGGACTGCGCGGTCGCCGTCGCGTGAACCGCCAGGATGGCGCCAAGCAGGCAATAAGCCATGTCCGGGGATGATCCTCGTAAGGAAAAGCCAACGCGCCGTAATCAACAGCGCGGCCATTGTTACGTTTTCCCGTCCCCTGTCCAGACGCCGGCCCGGACGGTGGGCGGGAAAAGGCGGTTGCCCTCATGGGCTTCTACCTGTGAGAAGCGAATCGGTTGCGTGACGCTGCAAATCAAAGGGGGTACATTGGGCCGCCATGACAGACTCTAGGAAAATCCGACTGACGGACTACGCGAGCTGCGCGGGTTGAGCCGGCAAGCTCCCCATGGGAGCGCTGGCGCAGGTGCTGCGCGGTTTGCCGCGGTCCGACGATCCGAACCTGCTGGTAGGGTCCGATCACTTCGATGACGCCGGGGTGTACCGGCTGAGCGATGATTCCGCGCTCGTGCTGACCGTCGATTTCTTTCCGCCGCTGGTGGATGACCCGTATCAGTTCGGTCGGATCGCGGCGGCCAACAGCCTGTCGGATGTCTATGCAATGGGCGGGAGGCCGGTGGCGGTTTTGAACATCGTCGGTTTTCCGGATATGGCTCTGCCGGCGGAGATTCTGGGGGAGATTCTCCGCGGGGGGGCCGAGCGGGTGGCGGCGGCGGGAGCAGTGGTCGCGGGAGGGCACAGCGTCCGGGACAGCGAGATCAAATTCGGTTTGGCCGTGACCGGGCTGATTCATCCGGATCGAATTCTGACCAACGGAGGCGCGCGACCGGGGGATGTGTTGATCCTGACCAAACCGCTGGGGAGCGGAGTGCTGACCACGGCGGCGAAGAAGGGGTTGATCGGCGAAGGGGACCTGGCCGAGGCGATTGAGGTCATGGCGGAATTGAATGCCGGGGCCTGCGCGGCGATTTACGAATTGGCCGCCGAGGCCGGTGGCGATCCGAGAGCGGCGGGCGTTCACGCGGTGACGGACATTACCGGGTTTGGACTGATCGGCCATGCGTTTGAAATGGCCGAGGCCAGCGGCGTAACTATTGAGATCGAGGCGTCGAAGGTGCCGCTGATGACGAATACGCTACGCTTGGCCCGGGAAGGTGTGGTGACGCGAGCGGCTGGATCGAACCTGGAGCATGTTGGGAAACGGCTTATCGCCCAAGGCATGGATGAGACGCTGGTGAAGGTGCTGGCGGACGCGCAGACGTCGGGGGGATTGCTCATCGCGGTGGCGGAGAATAAGGCCGATCAATTGACCAACCTACTTCCAATAAGCCGCACCCGTACAAAAACGATCATCGGGGGAATCAAACCACAGTCATCTCTAAGCATGGTGCTGCGGTAGAATCCCATCAAGTTACCCATGCTTCAGAGTTACGGCGACTCTGTGGCGATCTTTGGGATCAGGCTTCCTGCCATGCCGGAAAGCGTTTCCTTTGGCGTAAAGTCAATCGAATAGTGGGAATAACGTGAAGCATCCACCTCGCCGTCGCGAAGATAGCGAAGCGCAAGGTGTTCAAAGGCCTTGTGTTGCAGGCGGGCGACGTCCATGTGTCCCATGTTTTCCAGTATCACAAGCCGCCCGTTTTTC
>Ga0214473_10002735_pt1 | contig 21614 bp, 22 predicted proteins | sample RVTome_7_FD_203509 | JGI IMG/M metagenome (GOLD analysis project Ga0214473, IMG submission 203509) | Soil microbial communities from uranium-contaminated site in the Upper Colorado River Basin, Wyoming, United States - RVT98D197 | ecosystem: Environmental > Terrestrial > Soil > Contaminated >... | reverse complement strand
CGGCACGGTCAAGAGGCCCGCGACGAGCGACGCGACGAGCAACGAACGGATCGAGGAGCGAGTCGTCATGTGGAGTCCCCCAAACGAGGTCGCGAGGTGTATGAGCGTCCTAGTGCCTAAGTACCTGCGAGGATACCCTCCGCGCCGCCGCGCCGGCCATGGGTCTAAAGTCGGAGAAGCGGTCGGTATGGGTCGGGTCTTCCTGGTGGACCCACGGAGATGGACCGCTCACATCGGCCTACGGGTCAGGCACCGCGACGCGGTGTAGGGGACCTCGCTCTCCTCGGGCCATCGAGGCACCTGCGCCTTGACACTGTCGCCTAACCTGTGCGGATATCAACCCGGAAGGAGGATCGGTGTCCAGGCGTGCACTCTTCCTCACGCTTTGGTTTCTCGCGATGGCCGTAGTCGTTCCGACGGCTCTCGCCGACCTAACAGGCGTCGGGCACTGTGGAGCCGCCGATCCGTGTGCCTCTCCCGCAGCCCGTCCCCGTGGTCGCATCCTTACGGCGGCCGGCGACATCGCCGACCCCCACCCCTCGTCGGCCACCCAGGCGACGGCCCGGCTCATCGTCTCGATCAACCCCACCGTCGCGCTCACCCTCGGGGACAACCAGTATCACAACGGATCGTTGGGCGACTACCTTCGAAGCTACGACTCCACCTGGGGCGCGTTCCTGTCGAAGACCGCACCCTCACTCGGCAACCACGAGTACGGCAGCAGCCCTACGGCGGCCGGGTACTTCGCGTACTTCGGAGACAGGAGCCCGGGCGCCTATTACTCCTTCGATGTCGGCGCGTGGCACCTGATCTCGCTCGACTCGAATTGCCGCTACGTGGGGGGATGCGACGTCGGTTCACCCCAGTACGACTGGCTGAAGGCCGACCTCGCGGCGGATCCGGCCACGTGCACGCTGGCCTACTGGCACCATCCGCGCTGGTCGTCGGGAACGACGCACGGAGGAAGCCATTCGGTCTCGCCGTTCTGGGATCTGCTGTACGCCGCGGGCGCCGACGTGGTGCTGAACGGCCACGAGCACAACTACGAGCGATTCGCGCCACAGGATCCGAGCGGCGGGCTCGACCGCGCGAACGGGATCGTCGAGTTCGTCGTAGGCACAGGTGGGCACGGTCTGTACCCGTTCGGCCCTGCCCAACCCCACAGCATGGTGAGGAACTCCAGAACGTTCGGGGTGCTGAAGCTCACCCTCCGGCCCAGGAGCTACGACTTCGAGTTCCGACCCGTCCAGGGTCAGACGTTCAGCGACTCCGGAGCAGCCGGCTGTCACTAGCCGATCGTGATCGAAACCTCGTCCATCAGTCCCGTGTAGGCATCGCCGCCGTCCGGTCTCCTCCACTGGCAGTAGCCCTGGCTGACGAGGCGGTCAGCCGTCGCAGAGGCGATAAGAGCGGGGATGGGTGAACTCCGACGGAGCCTCATGATCCGTGGCCTCGCTCGTTCGACGGGGTGAGGGAGAAGTCGCTCCTCGTAGGTCGGCACCCGCGGGCCGGGGCGTCCTACCGGTCGTTGAGCGGCGGGCCGTCGGTGTCGGGGTTCTACCCGGAGGATTCGGCCTCGGGCTCCTGCCACTCCACCCTGGGAGCGTCCTTCCACAGGCGCTCCAGGTCGTAGTATTCGCGCTCTTCTTCGCCGAAGACGTGCACCACCAGGTCGATGTAGTCCAGGAGCCACCAGCCGCCCTCGGGCTCGCCCTCGCGACGGACCGGCTTCTCGCCCAGCTCGCGGAGCGCGTCCTCCACCGCCTCGATCACCGACTTCACCTGGCGTTGCGTGGACGCCGTGCAGATCACGAAGACGTCGGTGATCACGATGACCTCGTGGACGTCCAGGACGACGATGTCGGTGGCCTGCTTGGCGGCCGCTGCTCGGGCGGCCGTGATGGCCATCTCGCGGCCCGTGGGCACGCCTCGGTTCGCGCGCTCCGTCGCCGCCCCTTCGCTTGCCGTCAAGCCGTGAAGTCCTTCCCCACCACGATCTGCACCTCGCCGATCCCCGATGCTACCTGGGACACAGCGATGCGGCCCAGACCCAACGCCGTGCGAACGCGACGCGCCTCGTTCAGGTGATCCTCGCCCAGCGCGATGATCTGCGTGCGCTCGTCCCCGAACTCCACCGCGTTCTGCGAGAGCGTCACGCGGAACCCGCGGGGGATCAGCAGACGCCCGACCTCCTCGCCGATCCCGGCCTCCCCCGCCGCGTTCTGCACGATCACCGGCACCGGCGTCCGCTTCACACCGAAGCGATCGGCCATGAGCGTGTCCAGCGCCTCGTAGTCGGGGACGCGGATCGTGGCCGCCGCCACCTTGACCGGGAGCGTCTCCAGCCGACCGCCTTCGGCTCCGTCCAGCGTCGCCTGCACGCCGGCCAGATCGTCGGTCTCGGTCAGGTCGCTCGCGTCGAGCGTGGGGGGCGTGGCCAAGAGCGCGGTCAGCACGATCTCCCATCGCGTGTACGTGTTCTGCCCCTCCGCGCCCAGGAACCCGGCCGCCTGCGCGCCCGTCATGGTGACAGCGCCCGGCCCCAGCACAACGTCGTCGATAGTCACCGGATCCGGCAGTTGCACACGCAGGCCGTCGGCCCGATCGATCAGCGGCACCAGATGGTCCAGGTCGGTGAGCGCGTAGTGCTCGGCCCAGGCCCCCATCACGTTGGAGAGCGCCACCTGCAGACCGGGACCGGGCAGCGCCGCCACCTGCCGGGTCGAGAGCTCCCCCGCCCCCGGTACCTCCAGCGTGAGGCCCTGCGGGAACCCCATCGCCGCCGGAGGGCTCCCAGCGGTTCCGATCACGGCCAGGAGCGGCTTGGGCGCCCCTTCGACCCCGAGCGCGAGCAGCGCCGGAACGCGTGCCGCCGGGGACGGCGAGCCGTCGTCGCCGGACCCCGCTCGATCACCCTCGTTGATCTGCGTGTAGGCGTACCCGACGCCGAGCGTCACCACCAGGACGGCGACCAGGAGCTCGATCGAGCGGCGACGGCGGTCGTGTCGCTGACGCCGCAGGCGCGACGCGCGCATCCGCGGCGCCTGCGGAGCCTCGGAGCTCACCGGTAGATCCCCGCCTTCTCCACGTAGCTCTTCACGCCCTCGGGGACCAGGTAGCGGATCGGACGCCCCGCGGCCACGCGCGCGCGGATGTCGGTGGAGCTGATCGCGAGCGCCGGGATGTTCATGACCGTGATCTCGGGGCGGCTGTCCGGCTCCTGCGCTTCGAACTCCGCGATGTCGTACCCGGGCCGTGTGGCCGCGATGAAGTGCGCCAGACCGAACAGCTCCTCGTGGTCCTTCCAGGCTAAGATCTCCACGATCGCGTCGGCGCCGGTGATGAAGAACAGATCCGTCTCGGCTCCGTAGCGCTCCTTCAGCCCTCGCAGCGTGTCCACGGTGTAGGTCGGGCCATCGCGATCGACCTCCATCCGAGACACGTCGAACAGCGGGTTGCTGGCCGTGGCGATCACCGTCATGAGGTAGCGATCCTCGGCCGGCGACACGACCCCGTGCTCCTTCATCCAGGGCAACCCGGTCGGCACGAACAGCACCGAATCCAGACCGAACTGGACGAGCGCCTCCTCGGCGGTGACCAGGTGACCGTAGTGGATGGGGTCGAACGTGCCGCCCATGACCCCCAGGCGTGTTCCCACGCCGCCTATCCTACGGCCCACTCTGCCCGATCCATGCGCGCATGTCCTTCACGTGCTCCGCGTAGTGTCGCGGACCGGACTCGTCGAACCACGACCAGGCGTCCGGGGTCTTCTCGGCCAGCTCGGCCCACGCGCTCAACATGCGCGCGCGCGAAGACTCGAGCGCCTCGCACACGGCGGCGGCATCCATCTGACTCGAGGACCCGAACCAGGCGCGGTTCATCTCCTCGATCGTCTCCCCGCCGGGATCGGCGCCGGGATCGAACGTGCCGGCGCTCATCTGCTCCAGGCGCGATCCGGCCTCCGCCAGCCATGCGCTCACATGGAACACCACGTCCTTGACGGACCAGCCTTCGTCGGTGACGCCCGGCTCCTCGAAGCGCTCGCGCGGGACCGACCCGAGGACGTCGTGGAGCTCGCGCCACCCCGCGTCCTCTTCCGCGAGCAGTCGGTCAGCGGCCATCGTCGCCCTCCTGGATCCGGTCGCCGGGCAGGAACTCGAAGACCTTGTCACGGATGGCGACCTCGTCGCCCGCTCGGGCGCCGAGCTCGGTCAGCCGTCGCTCCACGCCTTCCTTCGCCAGGCGCTTCTGGAGCTTGACCAGCTGTGCCTCATCGTCCATGTCGGTCTCCAGGATCCACCGCTCGACCGTCTGCCCCTTCACGCGCCAACCGCTCCCCTCGCGCTCCACCGTGAACCGGGGGCGGCCGGGCCGAAGGACCACGAACGGCGCCCGCTCCGGCTCCAGCTCCTCGGCCTCCTTGGTGAGCACCGCGAGCCGATCCAGCAGCTCGTCCAAGCCCTGTCCGGTCTCGCCGGAAACCACGAGGGCGTCCGGTTCCAGCGCCGAGGGATGGTCCACCAGGTCGGCCTTGGTGCCGACCACGATCGAGGGTCGAACGACCAGATCGGGATCGTAGGCGGCGAGCTCGTCGCGAAGCGTGGCCAGGTCGGCGGCCGGATCCTCGGCGGCCAGATCCACCACCAGGACCAGCGCGCGGCAACGAACGATGTGTCGGAGGAACCGGTGCCCCAGTCCGCGACCTTCGCTCGCCCCCTCCACCAGGCCGGGGATGTCCGCCACCACGAACCGATCGGCGTCCGCCCCGGCAACACCAAGGTTCGGCGTGAGGGTGGTGAACGGGTAGTTCGCGATCTTCGGCTTGGCGGCGGACAGGCGCGAGAGCAGGGTGGACTTGCCGGCGTTCGGCAGGCCCACCAGGCCCACGTCGGCCACCGTGCGGATCTCGACCGACAGGCGCTTCTCCTCGCCGTCCTCGCCGGGCTCGGCGATGCGGGGCACGCGGTTGCGGGCGCTCGCGAGAGACGCGTTGCCCCGCCCTCCCCGGCCGCCACGGGCGACCACGGCGCGGGCACCCTCACCGACCAGGTCCGCCAGGAGCCCCTCGTCGTCCAAGACCACGGTCCCGTCGGGGACCGGAACCACCAGGTCCTTACCTGTGGCTCCGCCGCGGTTCGCGCTCCGGCCCGATCCGCCGGGGTCGGCTCGCTGATGCGGATGATCGGCCAGCCACGACAGGTCGTGCGTGCCGCGCGACACCTCGAAGACGACCGATCCACCGGGACCGCCGTTCCCCCCGTCGGGGCCGCCGTGCGGCTTGTAGGGCTCGCTGTGCAGCGACGCCGAGCCGTTGCCTCCGCGGCCCGCCCGCACGTACACCTTCGTCTCATCCACGAACGCCATCGCGCCTCAGCTTAGGTGGTCGTTCGAGGGGCGTCGGGGCAAGATGTGCGCATGCCGGAGGACGTGACCGTGTGGATGGTACGCCTGGACCGAGGACGAGCCGGCGACGACATCCAGGGAACCCTTGCGCTGGGCGACGACGCCGTCGTCTTCACCGACTCCCGCTCGAGCGCCCGGACGCGGTTCCCGCTCGCCGGGCTTCGCAAGCCGAGGCGGGTCCGCGGGTCGCCGATCCTCATGTTGGTCGACCAGACGGAGGCGGGGACCCGACGCACGGCGTTCTACTTCTCCCAGCCGCCGCCGCTGCGCGCGCCCGAGCCCGGCACCACGTCGCTTCCCCACGCGGGACTCAACTCCCGGCCGGTGGGGGCGTTCGGAGCGTTCCGCCGGACGTCCAAGCGGCGCCACATGCGAACGAACATCGGCTACCTGACCACCATGAACGCGAACCACAAGACCGTGATCGATGCCTGGGTGGCAGAGATCGGCGCCCGGATCGACGCCGGATAGCGAGCTAATCGACGAGCTGGACCCGCGCGAACTTGCGCCCGCGCGAATCGTGGAACTCCACGACACCCGCCCGCAGGGCGAAGAGCGTGTCGTCGCTCCCCTTGCCCACGCCGTCGCCGGGGTGGATCCGCGTGCCGCGCTGGCGCACGATGATGGAGCCCGCGGGCACGTTCTGCCCGCCGAACACCTTCACGCCGAGGCGCTTGGGATTGGAGTCGCGGCCGTTGCGGGACGAGCCGCCGCCCTTCTTGTGTGCCATAGGTCCTCCAGGCTACCAGCCGCTACTCGGCCGGCGTCTCGGCCTCAACCGTGGCTTCGGCAGGCGCCTCGGCCGGCGTCTCGGCCTTCGCCTTGGTGGCCCGCTTGGGCGCGCCGCCCAGCTTCACGTCTGAGATCTCGAGCATGGTCAGCAGCTGACGGTGCCCGGCGCGCTTGGCGTACCCGCTCTTCGGCCGGTACTTGAAGATCTTGACCTTCTCACCCTTCTTCTCACCGAGAGGCTTGGCCGTCACGACCGCCTTCGCGGCCTCGGCGCCCACGTGCGTCTTCCCGTCGTCGTCCACCACCAGGATCGGATGGAAGGTCACGGTCTCGCCCTCGTGCACGATCTTCTCGATCTCGATGACGTCACCGGCCTTCACCTTCTGCTGCTTGCCGCCTGTCTTGATCACCGCGTACATGGTTACTCCTCCGAGCTCACGCGTCGTAGTTGACGAGGATGCCCCTGCCCTCACAGGTGGGACAGGTCTCCGAGAAGGATTCGACCAGGCCGCCGGAGACGCGCTTGCGCGTGACCTGCATCAGCCCGAGCGGTCCGATCTCGAACACCTGGGACCTGGTCTTGTCGATGGCCAGGGCCTCCTTCATGGTGTCCTCGACCTGCTTCTTGTTCTTCTCGAGCAGCATATCGATGAAGTCGATCACGATGATGCCGCCGATGTCGCGCAGCCGCAGCTGACGAGCGGTCTCCTTGGCGGCCTCCAGGTTGGTGTTCGCGACGGTCGCCTCCAGGTTGGTCTTGCCGACGCTCTTACCGGTGTTCACGTCGACGATCGTCATAGCCTCGGTGCGTTCGATGAACAGGTAGCCACCGGAGGGCAGCCAGACCTTCTTGTCGAGCGCCTTGTGGATCTGCTCGACCACGCGGTACTCCTCGAAGACCGGCAGCTTGCCCTGGTGCAGGTGGACCTTCGGCTCCAGGTCGGGCGCGATGTCGCGCACGTAGGCCATGACCTTGTCGTGCACGCGCGGCGAGTCGGTGACGAGCTCCTTGAACTCCTCGTCGGTGAACAGATCGCGTACCACGCGAACCGTGAGCTCGGGCTCCTCGTACAGGCCCGCCGGCGCCTTCACCTTCTTCGAGTGCTTCTGGATGTCGTCCCACTCGCGGACCAGACGCTTCAGGTCGGCCGTGAGGGCCTCCTCGCTCGCGCCCTCCGCCGCAGTGCGGACGATCACGCCGTGTCCGTCGGGACGGACCTTCTTCATGATGGCCTTCAGGCGCGTGCGCTCCTCGTCGGGGAGGCGGCGGCTGATGCCCGACACGTTGGCGTTCGGCACGAAGACCAGGAAGCGGCCGGGCATGGAGATCTGCGCAGTGAGACGGGCCCCCTTGCCCCCCATGGGGTCCTTGGTGACCTGGACCATGACCGCCTGACCGTTCTTGAGCACCTGTTCGATGCGGGGCGCCGGACCCTCCAGGTCCTCGGGCGAGTAGTTCACCTCGCCGGCGTACAGGACCCCGTTGCGACCGCGGCCGATGTCCAGGAACGCCGCCTCCATGCCGGGCAAGACGTTCTGCACGCGGGCCATGTACACGTTGCCGACCATCGATGTGGCGCCGGTCCGGGTGACGTAATGCTGGACCAGGACGTTCTCCTCGAGCACCGCGATCTGATCGCGATCGCCGTGCTCGGTGATGACCATGACCTTGTCCTTGATGCGCGGCGGGATGATGACGTCCTCACGGCGACGACGACCGCCGCCGACGCGCCCCGTCCGGGAACGGCTGGACCGCAGGCCGCGTGTGGGCCCACCGGCAGCCACCCGCTCCTCGGCGGTGCGGGAACGCCCGCGAGGCTTCTCCGCCGGCGCCTCGATCGTCTCGGCAGCGGCCTTCTTCGTGGCGCCCGATCCTCGACGGCCCCGACGGCTGCGCGAGCGCGTGCCGGTGCTGACGGTCTCAGCCTGACCGGCGTCGGGCAGCGCGTCCTCACGCTGCGTGTCGGGGGTGGCGTCACGCGGGACCTCGTCGTCGGCTCCGCGGTCGGCGGGGCCTTGCGAACCCGAGGCACCCACCGCCTTCGAGCCGGCGGGCTTGGATCCGGCCCCGCCCCGGCTGCGTCCGCGGCCTCCCCGGCTGCGACGGCGCTTGGCGGGCTCGGCCGTGGTGGTCTCGCCATCGGTCGCCGTCGTGGTGACCGGTCCCTCCTGCTCCTCAGCCTTCGGCTTCGACCGAACCGGCGACTTGGCGGTAGCGCTCTTCGCGACCGCGGTGGACGTGGAGGTCGTCGCCCTGCTCCTGGGCTTGGAGGCGGTGGACTTCGGTGCCGAGGACTTCGGTGCCACGGACTTCTGGGCCGCGGACGTCTCTCCCTTGGGTCGTTGACCGGAAGACCTCTCCGCGGTTGCCGTATCGGTCTCGACGGTCGAGGCGGCGTTGGTTGCGGTGGACGATCCGCCGCCGCGGCCCCCGCGGCCCCGTCCCCCGCGGCTGCGGCGCCGCTTGGGAGCGCCGGTTCCCGGGCTTGCGGTTCCCGAGGTCGGATCGGACCCGGACCCGGAGTCGGCTCCTGAGCCGGATCCGGGATCGGACCTGGAGGCGCCCGTCTCGGACGGACGGGCGGTGGTTCGGGTCATGACGGTGTCCGTCGTGACCGGTGATTCATGGTTCATGCGGTGAGCTCCCTTCGCTCTACGCGAGGAGGCTCCGCGAACGCGAGCGTGGGGGTCGGACGGTGGGCGCAGCCCCGTTGGGCGGAGCAGCTGCGGTGCAGAGTCTGCGAGCCTGGGCGCGCGCGGCCTTCGCCGCTGCACACTCGGCCGCGCGCGTCATCGCGCACCCGTAACGTCCTTCTCCGGCGCTCGCGTTCCGCCTCGGGGCTCTCCGGCGATTCCGGGGCCCGGCGGGGGCGGTTCGCGCGCCTCCTCGACGATGTGGATCTCGCTGGGGCGTGGCATGCAAGGCCTCACCCGGCGAGCAGATCTGTTGACGAGCATAGCAGCGAGACCGCTCATAGCCGGGAGGGCCGGTATCTGGCCGAGGGCTTGATACGCACGTTGTCCCCCATCCGGGGGCCGGGGAAACCATGCGTCCGCCGGATGGGACCGCCTGTCCAAGAGGCCGACACTTAACATATGTTGGTGGAAAGGGTGGCCGCGTCCGCGCGTCAGCGTGTTCGTGTGCTGGTCGTCGACGACAATGCGGGGTTCCGCGACTCGCTCGTCTCGCTGTTGGACACCGACGAGCTGATAGTGGTCGGGCAGGCGGGCAACGGGGCCGACGCGCTGCTGCTCATCGCCTCCACCGAGCCCGACGTGGTCCTGATGGACGTCCGGATGCCCACCATGGACGGGATCGAGACGACCCGGCGCCTGAAGGCCATGGATCCGAGCATCGGGATCGTGGCTCTGACAGGGCTGGAGGACCAGCGGGCCGTCCGCGACATGCTGGTCGCCGGCGCCTCCGGCTACGTGCTGAAGGATTCCGACGGCGACGAGATCCTGCACGCGGTGCGCGAGGCCGCCACCGGCGGAGGCATCATCTCCCCGCAGCTCACGCCCACGGTCATCGAGGAGCTCACCGAGGCGCTCGAGCGCGAGCGCCGGCGCACGCGTCAGCTGGAGGTCGCCCAGGAAGCCCTGCTCGAACGCTCCGCCCGTCGCCGCGAGCTGGTCTCACGCCTGGGCCACGAGCTCCGAACCCCAGTGACCGTGATCCTGGGGATGGCGCAGACCCTCTCCGAGGGGACCGCTCCCGAGGAAGATCGACCCGAGCTCTTGGAACGGCTCGTCGTTCGCGCCAACGACCTCGCCCGACTGGTCCAGCGGTTCGAGGCGGCCGTCGAGGCCGGGCTCACGGAGTGGGCAGACGTGAACGAGGTGGCCAGGGAGGTCGCCGCCACGAACGCTCGGCTGCACGTCGAGGCCACCGGCGCGCCGGCCATGGCCAGCCTGAACCGTCTGTCGGCCTGCCGCATCTTGGAGGAGCTGGTCGAGAACGCGTTGGCCTTCTCCGGTGAGGACGACGTGCGGATCGAAGTGACCACCGAGGACGGATCGCCCGTCGTTCGGGTGATCGACCGCGGGTCGGGGATCGATGCCGACTCGCTCCCGCGGATCTTCGCGCCTCTCGAGCAGGGCGAGTCGCTGAACGCCCGGACGCATCAGGGCATCGGGCTGGGCCTGGCGATCGCGCGAATGTCGGCGCGTGCCATGGGCGGCGACGTGATCCTGGAGGCGACCGGACCCGCAGGGTCCACGTTCACGTGGCTCGTCAGCGGGGATCGTCCGGACGCGTCGCTCACTTGAAGCGACGCATGTGCACGTTCAGCACCAGGCCGGCCGCGATGAAGTTCGCGAGCATGGCCGTTCCCCCGTAGCTCACGAACGGCAATGGGATGCCGGTGATCGGCATGATCCCCAGCACCATGCCCACGTTCACGAACATCTGGATCGCGAACATCGAGGCGATCCCGGCCGCCACGTACGTGCCGAACGGGTCCTTCGATAGGTAGCTGATACGGATCGCGCGCCAGATCAAGATGGCGAACAGCGCCAGGACGAAGATGGCGCCGAAGAACCCGAACTCCTCACCCACCACCGTGAAGATGAAGTCGGTGTGCTGCTCGGGCACGAAGTCCAGATTGGTCTGGGTGCCGGCCAGGTAGCCGCGCCCGAACAGACCGCCGGCACCGACCGCGATCTCCGCCTGTTGCCGGTTGTACTGCGTGGTGTCGGCGGAGTTCTGTGGGTCCAGGAATCCCGTCAGACGTGCCAGCTGGTAGTCGCGGATCACGCCCAGTTGGAACGCGAGCGCTACCAGCACGATCGACGTGAGCGCCAGCGCCAGAAGATGCCGTGGGCGCGTTCCCGCGACCACCAGGATCCCAACGACGATCGCCACCAGCACGATCGTTGTGCCGATGTCGGGCTGGATGAAGACCAGGAACATCGGGACGATCGCCACGATGCAGACCCGCGATACGTCGGGCAACATGGGCTCGGGGCTCCGCAGCTCCGAGAGCATGGCGGCGAGCATGAGGATGAGCGAGATCTTGGCGATCTCCGATGGTGTGAACTGGAACCCCGCGAACTGGAACCAACGCTGCGCGCCGTTCGCAGAGGACCCGACGCCCGGAAGACGCACCAGCACGAGCATGGTGGCCGTCCCGGCGTAGATGAACCCGGCGTAGACCTTGAAGAACCGGTAGTCGAACGTGGCGATGACTAGCAGGAGCAGGATCCCCAGGACCAGCGCTGCGACCTGCTTCTTCACGTAGATCATGGGGTCCTCGTCCAAGACTTCGAGCGAGCGATGCGTGGATGAGTAGATCGTCAGCAGCCCGATGATCGACAGGAACGCCGTCACCAGCAGCAGGACCGGATCCAGGTGACGGATCGGTCGTCGTTCGTTCGCGAAGGTCCTGCCCGCGACCAGATCCATCAGTCGTTCGACCCCCCGTCGACCGCGCCGGTCTCCTCGAGGCCGAACAACCCCTCGATGATCTGCCGCACGATCGGTGCGGCCGCGGTCGACCCGTGCCCCCCCTGCTCCACCACGGCGATGATCACGTACTGCGGATCGCCCGCGGGCACCGTGGCGGCGAACCACGACGTGTCCTGGAACGGAGGACGCTGCGCGGTGCCGGTCTTGCCGCCGACCGGGATGTCGGAGAGCGGGAATCCCGAGAAGGCCAGACCGGCCGTGCCTCCTGCCTGCGTGACGGTCGCGAGGGCCGCGTTGATGTAGTCCAGCTCGGCCTGGGTGTACGGGAGGGTGCGCCGGCCGCAATGGCCGGGGACACGCTTCGCCAGGCTGCCATCGGGATACTCGATCCGATCCACCAGGTGCGGCGTACAGATCTTGCCGCCGTTGGCTATCGCCGCGTACGCGGTGGCGAGCTGCAGCGGCGTCACCGTCACGTAGCCCTGCCCGATGGCCATCTGGATGTTGTCCCCCGGCAGCCAGACCTCCTCACCGGGGTTGAACAGCTCCGGGTTGTCTGCGGAGAACCCTTCCTTCCATCGGGGGGTGGGGATCAGGCCGTCCGCCTCCGTGGGAAGGTCGATCCCCGTGACCCTGCCGAACCCGAACTGCCGGAGGTCTTTCTGGAGCGGGATCGGGTCGACCCCGAGCTGGTCGCTCGTGTATCGGCCGTAGAAGTCGCCGCCGAACCCGTAGAACACGGTGTCGCACGACACCTGCAATGCCCGCGCGATCGAGATCGTGCCCAGGTTGGCTGTGGTCCAGTTGTGGAAGATGGTGTGCGACGTGTCGTTCGGATACTCGTACTCCGGCGGGCAGGGGTAGTAGCCGCCCAGGCTGGCGATGCCGCTCTGCACCGCCGCAAGCGCAACGAACGGCTTGAAGGTCGAGCCCGGCGCGTACGTGAGCTGGGTCGCCCGGTTGAGGGTCGGCGCCTGTGGGTTGTCGAACAGGTATGCGATCCTGCCCCTGGTCAGCCCCCCCACGAACCACGCCGGATCGAACGTGGGCCACGAGGCCAGCGCCTTCAACTCGCCGGTCGAGGGATCCATCACGATCACCGTGCCGGAGTTGGCCTTCAGGTAGCCGGGTGGATCCTGCGAGTCATCGAAGATCGTCCGGGTTCGCTCGATGCCCTGGACCAGGGCGCGCTCCACGATCCGCTGCGCGTCGATGTCGATCGACAGCACCAGGTTGTTCCCCGGCACCGGCTCCTGCACGCCGAGCGAGCGGATCACCTCCTGGTTCGAGTTGACCAGGAACTTCTCCAGGCCCTTCTTCCCGTGCAGGGAGTGCTCGTAGACCTGCTCCAGCCCGGACCGGCCCACCAGGTCGTTCGGCCCGTAGCCCTTGAACGACGGATCCCCGATCTCCTCGGCGTTGATCTGCCCGACGTAGCCCAGGATGTGGGCCGCCATCGAGCCCTCGGGGTAATCGCGGACGGACGCCTCGACCACCTCGACCCCCGGGAACTCCTGCCGGTGTTCCTTCAGGTAGAACGCCACGTCCTTGGCGACGTCGATCGCGACCGGTTTGGGCTGGTAGTCGAAGTAGTCCTTGTCGTCGAGGGCTTCGCGGATATCGCTGACGGGGATGCTCAGGACGTCGGAGAGGCGGAGCAGCACGGCCTCGGCGTCGTCGCCCAGCTCCTGCTTGTTCACCCGGACCTCGAGCGAGATGCGGTTGTCCACGATCTTGCGGCCTTGGTCGTCGAAGATGTCGCCGCGCACCGCGTCGACCTTCACGATCCGGATGCTCTGGCGTTCGATGGCCTTTCCGGCGCTGGCGGATGACAGCACCTGCAGGAACCACAGACGCGTGCCGAGCGCCGCGAACATGAACGCCACCAGGATCGCCAGGATCTTCAGGCGCGAGGTCGACTTCTCCACGGCTAGAAGCGCACCACCCTGCGGGGTCGGGACCCTTCGAAGATCCGGCGGAGGATCGGATAGACGAGCGGCGTCAGGACCGCGCAGTACACGGCGGTCAGGAACGCCACCCGGATCGAGAACGTCAGCGGGTCGTCCAACTGCCCGAGCAGGAACGACACGATCTCGTAGAAGATCACGCCCGCGAAGGTGCCCACACCCACGAGCATGGTCGGCAAGATCGGCGACGGCGACACTATGTACTGGCGCGCCAGCCCCACGGTGTAGCCGAGCAGCGTGAGCGTGAGCGCCGTGATCCCCTTCGGCTGGTCGAGCAGGAAGTCCTGCGCCATGCCGCCCGCGAACCCGACCGCGGCTCCCTCCCCGGGACCCTCCAGGATCGCCAGGACGATCGTCACGATGTACATCAGCTCCGGCCTGACCCCCAGGAGCTTGACCTGCGAGAACACGGTCGACTGCAACAGCAGGCAGGTGACGATCACGCCGGTGAGGGCCAACGTCCGTCGGAGCACGCGCTAACCGCCGGCCCGCTGCGTCTGCAGCACCAGCACGAACTCGAGCGCGGCGAAGTCGACCGCCGGGCGCACCGTCACGAACTCCTGCAGATCGCTCGCGCCGGGGATCACCTGCGAGACCTGCCCGATCACCAGTCCCGGCGGGTAGAGACCGCGCTGGCCGTTCACCTCGTAGCCCTGGGTGACAACGGTCTCGTTGCCCTCGATGGTCGTGCCGGGGACGACCAGGCTCATCCGCAGATCGCCCTCACCCTGACCCTCGACCAAGCCGGTCTGGTGGGAGATGCTCAGGCGCCCGGCCACGGCCGAGTTCCGATCGATGATCAGCTGCACCTCCGCCGAGACCAGGCTCACGGCGACGACCCGCCCGATCAGGATCGGCGCCTCCGCCGAGCCGGTGACCACCGGTTGATCGAGCTCGACCCCCGCGGCCGAACCCTGATCGATCGTGATGGTGTAGCGGAAGTTCGACAGGCCGTTCGCGATCACGATCGCCGGGACGGACGACGGGGCCAGGCTCTCCTTCAAGCCGAGCAGATCCGCCAGCTCCTGAACCTGGTTCCTCAGGTCTGGCTGACGGGCGATGACGCTCCGGAGCTCGTCGTTCTCGACCTGCAGGCGCCGGTTCTCGTCCTCGAGCGAGGGCAGGTGCACCAGACCGCTGAAGAAGTCACCGATCGGGCGCGTGACGGTGGTGACGGCCTTCTGCAGGGGCGCCATGGCGGCGAGCGCGATGCGCCCCAGCCCGGCGAGCGGTCCGTCCTGTCCCTCGCGGTAGTCGAGCGTGATCACCGCGAGCGAGATGGACACCAAGACGACGACCAGGAGCCGTGTGCTTCGGGGGCGTTGCCGGGTCACCACGGCGGTTACCGCCGCGAGGGGCTCACCAGGACCCGCTGCAGGACCTCGAACTCCTCCAGGCACTTGCCCGAACCGAGCACGACGGCCTGCAACGGCGCGTCGGCGATCCGGACCGGCATGCCGGTCTCGTGTCGCAACCGCTTGTCCAGACCGCGGAGGAGCGCACCGCCGCCCGTGAGGACGATGCCGCGATCCATGATGTCGGCGGACAGCTCAGGTGGTGTTCGATCGAGCGTGGTCTTGATGGCGTCGATGATGGCGTTCACCGGTTCCTCGATAGCGCGGCGGATCTCCTCCGCGCTGATCGTGATGGTCTTCGGCAGACCGCTCACCAGGTCCCGGCCCTTGATCTCGGCCACGAGCTCCTCCGGCATGGGGAACACCGACGCGATCGCGAGCTTGATGGCCTCCGACGTCCGCTCGCCCAGCAGCAGCGAGTACTCCTTCTTGACGTGCTGGATGATCGCTTCGTCCAGCTCGTCGCCGCCGATCCGGATGCTGGTCGACGTCACGATGCCGCCGAGCGAGATCACCGCGACCTCGGTGGTGCCACCGCCGATGTCGACGACCATGTTCCCGGTCGGCTCGTGGATCGGCAGGCCGGCGCCGATCGCGGCCGCCATGGGCTCCTCGATGATGTAGGCCCGCCGTGAACCCGCCGCGATGGTGGCTTCCTCGACCGCGCGCCGCTCCACCCCGGTGATGCCCGACGGGACACAGACGACCACGCGCGGCTTGGCGAGCAGGCGACGCTTGTGCACCCGCTGGATGAAGTACCGCAGCATCTTCTCCGTGACGTCGAAGTCGGCGATGACCCCGTCCTTCAAGGGGCGAACCGCCTGGATGTGGCTGGGCGTGCGGCCGATCATGCGCTTGGCCTCAGCGCCGACGGCGAGTATGGCTCCGCTAAGGGTGTTGATCGCCACCACGGACGGTTCGTTCAGAACGACGCCACGACCGCGCACGTACACGAGCGTGTTCGCCGTTCCTAGGTCGACCGCCATATCGCGACCAAGGAACCCGAGCACCCCCTCCGCCCCTTGATGCCGGGACGTGGAGGAAGAGGATCGTTGGAGACCATCGGCCATGGGCTCCCGGTCATTCAACATGACCGCCCCCGTCGTGGCAACCTGTGCGGATGGACAACAACTCGACGACCCGCGCCGTCGTCTTCCCTGGGCAGGGCTCGCAGTCCCCGGGCATGGCCGATCCATGGATGCTCCACCCGGCCGGGCGTGCGGTGCTGGATGAAGCCTCGAACGCCTTGGGACGCGACCTCGCGGCGGGCTGCCACGACGAGGAGCTCCTGGCGACGACGGAGTTCGTCCAGCCGGCGCTGCTCGCCTGCGGGGTGGCCGCCTTCCGCGTCCTGCAGGCCGGAGGCGCCACGTTCCTGGGCGCCGCAGGGCATTCGCTGGGCGAGTTCGCGGCGCTCGTGGCAGCGGATGTCCTGGATCTGGCCGACGCGCTCGACGTGGTGGTGATCCGCGGGCGCGCGATGCAACGCGCCGGCGAGGAACACCCCGGCACCATGGCGGCGTTGCTCGGGGCGGACGTGGAGCAGGCGGTCGCGCTCTGCGACGACGCGCGTGGAGACGACGTCTTGGTGGTCGCCAACGAGAACTCGCCGGCGCAGGTCGTGATCTCGGGATCGGTGCCCGCCGTGGAACGGGCGTCGTCGCTCGCCGCGGAACGGAAGATCCGGACCGTGCGCTTGAACGTCGCGGGTGCGTTCCACTCGTCGCTGATGGAGCCCGCCGTCGCGCCGATAGTCGAGCGGTTGTCGAAGATCGGGTTCCACGCCCCGGCGTTCCCGATCGCCGAGAACGTCGTGGGCGCTCTGGTCGTGGATCCCGCCGAGCTGCGCGAGCTGCTCGGCCGCCAGGTGGTCTCGCCCGTGCGGTGGATCGGCTGCGCGCGAGCACTGGCCGCGGCCGGTGCGGCGACGTTCGTCGAGGCCGGTCCGGGCGACGTGCTCACGAAGCTCGCGAAACGGGTTGTTCCCGAGGCGCGCGCGGTCGCGATCGGCTCGCCCGAGGCGGCCGGAGCGTTCCTCTCGGCGGATTGAGGACGCCGGTCGCCTGTACCCGGTGGGGACGATATCCTCGGGCCCGTGACCCGATACGCGACGATCGCCGGCGTCGGCTCTTCCCTGCCACCACGCCTGGTCCCCAACTCGTGGTTCGAATCACGGATCGAGACCACCGACGAGTGGATCCGCGAACGGACGGGGATCGAGGCGCGTCATTTCGTGGACGACGGCGTGCTCACTTCGGACCTGGCGGTCCAGGCCGCCGAGGCTGCCATGGAGACCGCGGGCATCCCGGCCGAACAGATCGACCTGATCGTGTGCGCCAGCGTCACGGGGGACACCCCGTTCCCCGCCACGGCGGTGTGGGTGCAGCAGAAGCTCGGCCTGTCGTGTCCAGCGTTCGACGTGAACGCGGCCTGCGCCGGGTTCTCGTACGGGCTAGCGACGGCGACCGCCATGATCGTCGCGGGCATGGCCGACACGGTCCTTCTGATCGGGGCCGAGGCCTTCAGCAAGATCCTGGACTTCACGGACCGCTCCACGTGCGTGCTCTTCGGGGACGGCGCCGGCGCCACGATCCTGCGGGCGTCTGACGAGCCCGGGATCGAAGAGACCGTCCTGGGCGCCGACGGGAGCGCGGCCGAGATCTTGATCATGCCGGGCGGCGGGTCGCGCGAGCCCGCCTCGGCCGAGACGTTGGCCGCCAGCCGTCACCACATCTTCATGCCGAATGGACGCGAGGTGTTCAAGCGCGCCGTCACCGAGATGGCAGCGGCGTGCCAGGAGGTCCTGGAGAAGAACGGCCACTCCTCGGAGGACGTGGACGTGCTGATCCCCCACCAGGCGAACGCCCGCATCATGACGGCGGTCGCATCGCGCCTGCGCATCCCCGAGGAGAAGGCCGTGATCGACGTGGCCGAGATCGGCAACACCAGCGCGGCGTCGATCCCGATCGCGTTGGACCGCGCCTGGCGCGCCGGACGGATCAAGGAGGGGGACCTGGTGCTCTTCACATCGTTCGGCGCGGGGCTCACGTGGGGAGCCACAGTGATGCGGTGGACCATGGCGGAGCCGGCGTGACACGCCACGTGGCGGTCGTCACCGGCGCCTCCCGCGGACTCGGTCGCGCGTGCGCGATCGCGCTCGCCCAGAGCGGCTGGACCGTCGCCGTCGGCTACCGGTCGAACGAGGCCGACGCGAAGGAGACGGTGGAGGCGCTCGAGGCCGCGGGCAAGCCCGGGCTCGCCGTCTTCTTGGACACCACCGACGAGCCGAGCGTCTTGGATGCGTTCCGCCGGGTGTCGGAGGAGGTCGGTGCCGTCACCGGGCTGGTCAACAACGCGGGGTTCTCCCAGGACGGCCTGCTGATCAAGTACTCCATGAAGACCTACGACCGGGTCATGGATACCAACGTCCGCGGATCATTCCTGTGCACCCAGGCCGCGCTCCGCGGCATGCTCCGCGCGAAGTTCGGCCGCATCGTGAACATGTCCTCGGCCGTGGCGCTGCGCGGCAACGCCGGCCAGACCGTCTACGCCGCCTCCAAGACCGCCCTGCTCGGCCTCACGAAGTCGCTCGCCCGCGAGGTGGGCGCGCGCGGGATCACGGTGAACGCCGTGTGCCCCGGGCTGGTCGACACGGAGATGACCTCGCACCTGAACGACGACGCGGTGGCGTACTACGTGGATCGGACCCCCGTCGGCCGCACCGCCAGGCACGAGGAAGTGGCATCGGTCGTGCGGTTCCTGATGTCGGACGAGGCGTCGTACGTGAACGGCGCGGTGATCCCCGTGGACGGAGGCCTGTCGGCGTAGTCGAGGCGGGGGTCGGCAGACTAGGCTCCTGCGACGACAACGGGAGCCAAGGACGACAACGGGAGCCAAGGAGGGAACGGATGGATCGTTCGGAGATCGAGGTGCGGGTCAAGAAGGTGCTCGCCGAGCAGCTGGCGGTCGACGAGGCCCAGGTGGTCGCGGACGCGCGCTTCGCCGAGGACCTGAACGCAGATTCGCTCGACCTGGTGGAAGCCGTGCTCGCGCTCGAGGAAGAGTGGAGCATCGAGATCCCCGAAGACGAGATGGAGAGCGTGAAGACCGTCGGCCAGGCCGTCGACATGGTGGCGTCCAAGCTGGGGATGTCCTAGAGGCCTCGTGACCGAACCCCGCACGAAGGTCGTCATCACCGGGATCGGCCCCGTCACGCCGGTCGGCATCGGTCTCGACGACTTCTGGGCGGGGATGACCTCCGGCCGCAACGGCATCCGCACGATCACCCGCTTCCCGATCGACGATCTGCCCGTCACGCTCGCCGGGGAGGTCGACGGTTTCGACCCCGCCGACTTCCTGGATCCGAAGGAAGCCCGCCGCACGGACCGGTTCACGCAGTTCGGCGTGGCCGCGGCCAAGCTCGCCTGGGAGGACGCGGGCGAGCCCGACGTGGTCTCCGAGCGCGGTGGCGTGATCTTCGCGACCGGGATCGGTGGCATCGAGACCCTGCTCACCCAGTACGACGTGTTGCTGAACAAGGGACCCGGCCGCGTCTCGCCGTTCATGGTGCCCATGCTGATGGCGAACGCTCCCGCGGGACACATCGCCATGAAGTTCGGCCTGACCGGCGCGAACTTCGCCACGATCTCGGCGTGCTCGTCCAGCAACCACGCCATCTTCGAGGCGATGCGACTGCTACGAGAAGGCTTGCTGGACCTGTGCATCGCCGGCGGTTCGGAGTCGGCGACCCTGCCGATCACGGTGGCGGCGTTCGCGCAGATGACGGCGCTCACGAAGAACCCGGATCCCGAGTCGGCGTCCCGGCCGTTCGATGCCAAGCGCGACGGGTTCGTGCTGTCGGAGGGTGCGTGCGCGCTGATCATGGAAACCGAGGAGCACGCCATCGCGCGCGGTGCGCGGATCTACTGCGAGGTGGCCGGCGCGGGAGCCAGCGACGACGCGTTCCACATCACGGCTCCGGATCCCAAGGGCGCCGGAGCGGCGCTCGCCATGCGGTGGGCATTGGCCGATGCGGGCGCCGATGCGGGCGACGTGACCTACATAAACGCGCACGGAACATCCACGCTGTTGAACGACTCGTCCGAGGCCGCCGCGATCTCCGCGGTGCTCGGCGATCACGCCCGGACCGTGGCCGTGTCGTCGACCAAGTCGATGACCGGACACCAGATGGGGGCGGCCGGGGCGGTTGAGGGCGCGGTGTGCGCCCTGGCGATCACGCACGGGCTCATCCCACCGACGATCCACCACACCGAGCCCGACCCCGAGATCGAGCTGGACGTCACGCCTAACCATGCACGCGAGCTGGACGTCACGCTCGCCTTGTCCAACTCCTTCGGGTTCGGCGGTCACAACACCTGCGTCGCGTTCCGCAAGAACGCGTGAACCTAGTCTGATCCAGACTAGTCTTCGAACGAGCGGTACCAGCGGCCGCCGTTGAACTCCGCGATCACGGCTCTACCGTCCACGATCCGGTCGAAGCGGATCCGGCGCGGCTGCCACGGCTCGTTCACCGCGAACCACCCGTCGCCGAGCGGTCGGAGCTCGATGTCGCCCTCCTCGTCGGAGAGCTCCACGGGCCACTGCAGCGCAAGGCGACCCTTCCGCAGGACGAGCCGCAGCGTGGGGCACCACGGATCGTCGTTGCGATAGAGACCGGGATACGCGCTCCACTCCTCCGGCGGCGGCTCCGGCGCCTCGCCCTCGTACCGCTCACCTCTGAACCATGCGTTCCCGTGGAAGGCCTCCACCACTCGGCCGTCCGCGTCCCGACCGAACCGCAACGCGAACAACTCGAGCTCGGGGTGCACGATCACGAACGTGTCGCCGGGCTCACCGAGCGGATCGCGCTCCAGGCGGGCGGAGACCTTCCCCAGCACCACGCTGAGTCCGTCACCCTCGACGCGAACGCTGAGCGTGTCGCCATCCTCCGATCGGTAGTCACCGGCGAAGGCCCCCGCATCGGGGATCGCGGTGGGCGCCGGAGGGGCCCACGCCTCGAGCAACGGTTGGTCTCGGAGGCAAGCGCGGACCGCGTCGAGCGCGACCCGGGTGAGCCCGGCCTTGGAGCCGCTGCCGTTCTGCAGTATCACGATGCCGATGCCGCTGTCAGGTTCCACCGCGAGGTACGCGGTGTAGCCGACCATGCCGCCGCTGTGGCCGATCCGGGGACCGTGCTCGTCCTGGCCGATGTCCAGACCATAGCCGTAGGACGTTCCCGGATCGTCGGGCAGCTCGATGAGCGGCGACGTGAGCCGGGCGAACATCGCATCGGACAGCACCTCCCCCTGGGGACCGCGCCCTCGGTTCAGCAGCAGGCGTGCGTAGGCCGCCATGTCGATGACGCTCGAGGCGATGCTGCCGTCGGCCGTGTTGGAGACGGTGAAGGTCGCGGGTACGAGCGGATGGCGGAGCTGGGCCGGACGGTCGGTGAACATCGGCTCATAGCCGGTCGCCAGATCGGTCCTGACCGCGTCGTCGATCGCGGCCACCGACCCCGTCATCTCGAGCGGCACCAGGACGCGTTGGTGCAGCAGCCTGTGGATGGGCGTCCCGGTGACCGCCTCCAGCACCAGTCCGACCAGCTTGTAGCCGTCGTTCGAATACCAGAAGCGCTCTCCCGGAGGAAACGTGGGCGGCATGTCGCGCAGGCGCGCGGCGGCCCCGAGACCCGTGGGCGCGTCCTCGGTCCCGGTCGCCAGGCCGCTCGAGTGAGTCAGCAGGTGGTGCATG
>Ga0214473_10002734_pt1 | contig 21615 bp, 20 predicted proteins | sample RVTome_7_FD_203509 | JGI IMG/M metagenome (GOLD analysis project Ga0214473, IMG submission 203509) | Soil microbial communities from uranium-contaminated site in the Upper Colorado River Basin, Wyoming, United States - RVT98D197 | ecosystem: Environmental > Terrestrial > Soil > Contaminated >... | reverse complement strand
AAGGGTCTGCTTCATTGTCCCGGCCCTTTCATATGTATGACATTGTGTGCAGCGTTGTTCATTTATTATGTTAATATCGGCCTTTTGTATGCCGTGAGAGCCGTGACATGTAACGCAATTAGGCCCGCTTTGGGTTGCTTTCAGTGCCTTGCCATGGCCGCTTTCGAGATAATTTTTCAGGATGCCGATATGACATTTTCCACAGAACTCCGGGACTTCGGTATAGCCCGGCTTTCCAATAAAACCCCGCTCGGATGACATTGCCATAGCCGCGTCCTTCGGGTCTCCGCCGTGGCAGTCATGACAGGAAACATTGTTTTGATAATGCCAGCTTTTCCTCCATTCAGAGGGAACAGGTCTGAACTCCGGTTTCATGATATCGGAGTCGTGACAGTCAAGGCAGACTGTTCCGCTCTGTCCCCCGCCCTCTTGTGCAGGCGCCCCGGATGCGATAAGGAATACCGCAAAAGAGATCATCAGGAAAACAAGACTGTATCTCATGAATACCGTCCCCAGATAGTCAATGCTATCCACGCGATAACCGAAAGAATGAAGAGCGCCAGCAGAAGATGACGTTTCAGAATATTTTCCTCTTTTTTTGTATCGAAAAATGGCCACAGGATGAATAACATCACCAGAATTATCTGAATGCTTATTCCGAGGAGTTTGTTAGGAATGATCTTGAGCATCTGGTAAGGCGCAAGGAAGTACCATTCAGGTTTTATATGTGCCGGGGTCTTAAGGGGATCTGCGGGGGTATTGGCATCTTCCGGCAGAAAAAGCGCCGGCAGAAAGCTGATTATGAAAAACATTACAGCAAAATAAGCAGCTGTCATAAGCATTTCTTTCTGCACAAAGAAGGGATAGAAAGGATAACCTTCTGTATGACTTTCATGCCTGTATTCCGTCCAGGACTGTCTCCCTTCACCTGATTTGCCGAAGGGGGGAGAGGAGATGCCTATCCGCCTGACAAGGAAAAGATGTGTTGCAAGAAAGGTGAGGAGAAAGAGTGGCAGAAAGGTTACATGGAGCGCAAAGAATCTGTTGAGGGTTGTACCTGAAACGGCTTCTCCGCCTCTCAGCATCCGGGTTATGAATTCGCCCACATAAGGGAATGCCGTCGGCATCGCAGTAACGATGGTTGTTGCCCAATAGCTCAACTGGCTCCATGAAAGGAGATAACCGCTGAGGCAGAAGGTAAAGGTTATCAGCAGCATAAGCAGTCCCGCAACCCATGTCATCTCCCGGGGCTTCTTATAGCTTCCCATAAAAAATACAGAGAACATATGTAGGATCACAATCGCCGCCATAAGATTGCTTCCCACTGCATGCATCTGCCTGAAGAGCCAGCCGTAGGGCGCTTTGTTCATGATATCCTGCACGCTCCTGAACGCATGGTCGGAATGGGGGACATAATAAATCAGGAGAAAAAATCCCGTGATAATCTGGGATATGAAGGCGGCAAGGGCTACGAATCCGAGAGTATAGAAAATATTTATATTCCCTGGAACCATGTACCCGGTAAGCTGGGTCTTGATGAGCTCTTCAATGCCTATCCTTATTTTCAGCCAGTTTTTTATCTTGCCTGACATGTTTTCATCCTATCACTATATCCTCTCCTACTACCCTGAGCACAAACTTCTGGAGGGGTTTCGGCGGCGGACCTGATACAACTTTCCCTTCAAGGTCATAAACTCCGGCGTGACACGGGCAGAGCAGCCTTTTTTTGATCTTGTCATATTCGACAAGACATCCGAGGTGGGTGCAAACTCTCGAAAGGGCTATAAAACCCTTGTCAGGAACATTTATAACAATCGACGGGATATTGTCAACGACGATATCTTTGGCAGAGCCCGCCGGGATTTCACTCCTTTTAATGACGACCTTTTTGCCTTTTGCCTCTCCACCCGGCGGCGCAAGGAATCTCACAAGGGGATAAACGAATGAGACGAGGACGGTTGTGCCGAGTAAGCCAAGGAATGATATTAAGAATCTTCGTCTGTTCATCGCATCTCCGCTCTGATTAGGGACTATTTCTTAATCGCTGTTTTAAGAGTCCTGATTCTTGCTAGTTCTTCCTGATAGCCGTAGATATGGGCGCCGGCGCTGTAGGCATACATAGGGCCGTTTTTGAGGTTTGTTTCTCCTGCTACATATGTTTTCAAAATTTCTATTCCTCCAAGATTTGTCGGAAAACCTGCCCAGAGGTCCCACGAGCGGAAATAGCAGCTTACGGTCAAAGCAAATTCATCCCCAACAGGAACAGCCTTGAAATCCAATAACCTCAGGCATGGCGGGTCAAGTTTTCCGTCATTGCCCATGCATACGTCATGGTCGTCCGGAGAACCTATTTCGATTATCGCCTGATTTGTAAGGGGGGTTTCTTTAAGCACTTCTATAACCCTTCCAAGCTGTGTTCCGCCTTTTGGCATCGGATGGTGAATCCTGCTTGCGTATTTATATGTTTCGTTTTCTGAAAGTTCCGGGTCCATAAGATAATTAGCAAAGTAATTCTCGATGTATTCCATTGTTGTCGGAGCAGGGATATTAAGTCCCGGAGGCATTACAGGAACCATATCCTCTCCCGGATGTTCTATGAATACTGCAATGCCCGGATACTGAAGGCGGTATTGCTCATTCTCAAACGAACCTCTCTGTATCTTCTGCATATACGAATGGTCAAATATGTTATATATCAGCTGAAACCATGCATCGGATATTGTTTTGGCATGCAAGCAAAATGGAAGCATAATATTATTCACCTCGTATGATTTATATAATGGTTATTATACTATTTTAGGTGTTTTATTTAAAAACAAAAAAGACGCTGAATACGAACAGCGTTTTTTGATTTCAATGGCGCCCCCAGCGGGATTCGAACCCATGTTACCGCCTTGAAAGTTGATTTGAGGCGAATTTTGTAAATGGGCTTCTGGCTTGGGTTTAAGTCTAAGATAAAAAACTTGTAGGGATTACTGTGCTTCATGCAAAAAAGAAGGCGGCATAATTTTCAGTAGCAATAAAGACAGGTCTGTCATGTAGTGCATGCGATGTAGCCCCCTGATATCAACAGCGTCAAAAAAAATCTTCAGTGAACGTAAATCAAAATTCGAGACTTGACCTTGTAGCTTTCCCTAATGTCAATAAAACAGGTATTACTCAAGCGCAATTAATCAGCCGAACAAGTTTTATCATGAGGCATTAAGGATTATATCAGGAGCCGAGATTCAAGTCATAGGCATAGTCATTATAGGCCATGAGAGTGAGAATCGTTGATATCCTCACTTTTTTGTTGAAGACCTTCGGAAGGATCTTTAGTATGAATGCGCTCCTCTTCAGATTTCCCGAAAATAGCAGGGATATGAGCCTGAGTGAGAAAAGGAAGCGGTATTTGAATTTAATAGTGTCTATCTCGTTCTGATGCTTCCAGAAGTCAATTCCCCAGTAATGGTTCAGCTTTCTCCATATGGAATCCAGGGAGTAAACGCCCTCCATCACCTTTTTATATCCTTCAAGCAGATCTTTCTCGCTAAGCAGCGACGGCTTGAAGACAACATTCTTTGCGTTGTATTTGCTCCAGTCTGTGTGAATTATCCTTCCTTCGTCCACGAGCCTCTGGAAGAGCTTTGTTCCGGGGAAGGGGGTGAGGATGTTTAAAAGCGGCATCAGGAGGTTGTTCTTCTCTATGAAATCTATTAGCTCTTGAAATGAGTTTTTTGTCTCGAAGTCATAGCCGAGTATGAATGAGCTGTGCACGAGTATGCCGTGTGACTGTATCTTTTTTATCGCCTCAGCATAGTTATGCTTCATATTAATGCCCTTAGACATGCGTGTTAGGTTATCCTTGGATATCGACTCAAAGCCAATTAGTATCGCACCGCATCCGCTATCCTTCATCAGTCTCAGCATCTCATCGTCATCTGAAACGTTTATAGATGCCTGGCATGACCAGTTGAGATTATAAGGCTTCAATGCTGTAAAGAGTTCGCGTGCAAACGCCCTGTTTGCTATTATGTTGTCGTCTGCAAAAAAAATTGATTTCCTCTTGAATCCAGAGCTGTTGCTTTCGAGTATTGACCTGATTTCGTTTATGACCTGCTCCACGGTCTTGCTTCTTATCTTGGTTCCGTCAAATGCGTGCACAGAACAGAACTCGCAGTGGAATGGGCAACCCTTGGTAGTCTGGACAATATCTGCAAAATACATTCCGTTTGAAAGGGCCTGCCTGCCGGGTAATGGTGCAGCCTTCAGGTCTGACAGCCCTTCTGCCCTGTAAGTCCTCTTCAACTCCCCTTTTTCTGCATCTTCAAGTAGCCTCTGCCAGATGCCCTCTGCCTCGCCTATCACAACGCAGTCGCAGTGTTCCAGCGACTCATCTGTGCACATCGAGGGATGGATGCCGCCGAGCACGGTCTTAACTCCCATTTTTCTGAACTCTTCGGATATTTCGTATGCCCTCTTGGCAAAGACAGTCCTGACGGTTATCCCCGCGATATCAGGCTTCCAGCCGTAATCTATCTCCTCAATGTTCTCGTCGAAGACCCTTATTCCGTGGCCCGGAGGGGTAAGCGATACTAGTGTGGGTACAGCCAGAAGGTATGAGAAATATTTATTCGTCATAAGGAATTTGTTGAAGAAATTGTAATCGTAGAAGCTCTTTTCGTTCTTGCCAGAATTACGCGGTATTACAAGGGCTATTTTCATAAATTATCTCATCTTTATGCTTTCAGCAGGCCGATATTTCTTACTACAAATTTATTACACCCCGAAAAAAACAAAAAGGGGCTATATGCTGTAACCCCCCTGATTTCAATGGCGTCCCCAATGGGATTCGAACCCATGTTACCGCCTTGAAAGGGCGATGTCCTAGGCCGGACTAGACGATGGGGACATGGTGAGCCGCGAAGGATTCGAACCTTCGACCCACGCCTTAAAAGGGCGTTGCTCTACCAACTGAGCTAGCGGCCCGGATAAAAAAAACAGACCTATAGAATAAAATTTTTTGATTTTATTGTCAACTTAATACAGTTTCCAAATCGGTTAGAGGTGGCATAGTATTTTCGCTCATTCTCGCCCCGATATTATCGGGACTCCTAGGTTTTGCCTGCTTTTATATCATGATGGCAAATCCTGTTGCTATTTCTAATGGATAGGGAATGCTGAAGAAGAATTTTTATACGACACAGTAAAAGCAAAAACCTGAGAAGCCGAAAACGAAGTAACCTTTAATTTATGAGCCAAATACGACTGCCATTTACTTATTTCGTCGATTATAAAAATTCTGATGCAGTGTTCCCTACCCATAACTTGACTAACAGTTCGGCAACAAGTTTTCCAATAATGTAAAATATCTTAGGCTGAAAATGAGAATGTACACAATACATAAAGAAATGCTCAAGGAGCTTGTCTTTACCTTCTTTTTGAGCCTTGTGGCACTTAATTTTATTCTTATTATGGAGAAGATTCTGAGGCTTAGCAGGCTCCTCTCTGTAGTTGGCGCGTCTCTTCTGGACATGGCAAGGATAATCATTTATCTCCAGCCTCCTATGCTGATCCTCACCCTTCCTATGTCGCTGCTGGTTGCAACACTGGTTACTTATGGCAGGCTGAATGCCGACAGCGAACTTGTAATTCTCAGGGCAAGCGGCATGCCTTTCAAGACAATGTCCAGGCCTGTGTTTATTCTGGGCATAAGCTGTTTTTTTGCAGGGCTTCTCGTGAGTTTTTATCTGGGGCCAAAGAGCATGATTAAACTGAGGGAGACGGTTTCGGCAGTAATAACACAACGGGCCCCGGCTGCAATAGAGGAAGGGGTTTTCAATACATTGTTCAAGGATATTGTCCTGTTTGTGAAGGAAAAGCCAAGTGCAGGAGGTATGAAGGATATATTTATATATGATGAGAGGAATAAAAAAGAACCAAAAGTTTTGATGGCAAAAGAAGGCAGTATTTCCGTTGCAGATGATTTTGGTCTTTCCTTTTTTTTGAAGGACGGATATATGCAACTTGCAAGAGGAGTCAACTCAACAGAAATCTTTTTTGAGGGCTATCACCTGTCTTTGAATCTTGCCGCAGAGCAACCAGCGAGAAAGAACAGCGAGTTCACTCCTTTTGAGCTTTTAACGGAGGCTGGGAAAAGGCCGCCACAGGACGCCGTGCCGCTATTTCTTGAGTTGCACAGGAGGCTGTCACTGCCCTCTGTATGCCTGATACTCATGCTGCTCGGCCCTCCTCTATCGTTATTGGCAGGGAAATCAGGAAGGCTGGGCGGGTTAACATTGGGGCTTTTTATATTTGCTTTGTTTTATATCATGCTGATATATGGTGAAAATCTTGGAAGAACAGGGAAAATACCCCATTACTTTGGTGCATGGGGGCCCACGCTTGTGCTCGGTTTTTTTGCAATATGGATATTTAAAAAGGAAAGTTTAAAATGAAAAGTGAAAAATTAAAAATTAAGGAGTTGTTGAATTTTAGGGTGAAACTTTCAACTCATAACTTTTTCGCCTCAGGTCGCCTCAGGCGACTCGTCCGCACTCAGGTCGCCCCAGGCGACTCGCCGAGGAGAGCGGACTCGCCGGGGAGAGCCGAGGGGAGCGAACCCGTCCGAGGCGGGCAACTCTTAACTTTGAGCAGATGCTTATAATACAGCGGCATTATCTCAAAGAGTTTTTAAAGGTTTTATTTGTAATTGCAGTAGGGCTTGCCCTTATATTCAGCATACTTGAGCTCATTGACAAGGTAGATGATTTTCTGCCTTACAGGCCGTCTTTGAAGAATCTTATGCTTTATACCGTATTAAATTTCCCGCGTTATCTCCTTTATTTGCTTCCCATGGCAACTCTGCTGTGCAGTCTGTTTGTTTTCAGTCAGGCAAAAAGAAGAGAGGAGATAACCGTAATCAGGTCAGCCGGAGGACGTATTAAGACCTTGCTTACGCCTTTCCTCGTAGGAGGGGTATTCCTGAGTCTCTTCGGCTTTATTCTCGGAGAATTAATTGTGCCGGAGTTCTCGAAGGAGATACGTGAACTGAGAGAGACGATTATAAAAAGGGACAAGAAATTTTCATTCAAGGAAGGGACTGTATGGCTGCGAACAGCTGACGGCTCTATCGTAAAAATAGGCCTTTATATACCGGAAAAAAAGATTTCCAGGAATATCAGTATATTCAAGATTGGCAACGGGAATCTGACCGAAAGGATTGAGGCTGAGGCCGGGGAATGGATCGAGAGTAAAGGCTCGGAAAGCAAATGGAGACTGAAAAATTTGATTTTATATGATCTGAAAAGCGGTTCTGTAAAAAAATATGAAGAACTTGAATACCCGTTTATAGAATCCCTTGCTGTTTTTTCTGAGGATGTTCAAAAACCTGAGGAAATGGGTATGAGGGAACTTTTTCGCTACACGAGAAAACTTGAGGAGGCGGGTTTTAAGAACCTGAAACTTATTGTTGATTTGAATGCAAAGGTTTCGTATCCATTTATAAACTTTTTCATGGTGTTGCTCGGCGTCTCCCTGCCCATGAGAGGTAAGACCGGCGGAGGGCTTGTTACGACAGCAATTGGTATTTTTATAAGCCTTGTCTACTGGTTTAGCCATACAATGTCTCTGTCAATGGGATATTACGGGATACTCCCGCCTGTTATCTCGGCCTGGCTTGTCCCTGTCATATTCGGGATTATCGCTGTCAATCTTTTTGCCAGGATTCAGGAATAAAAAGGCAATTTGTGCAAACAGTACTGCAAGACTTTCTTGACATATTAAAGGGTAATCCCTAAAATTTAACCATGTCACCTGACGATAAGGTCGTTATACGATTTAATAACGGAACACTGCTTAAAGGATATCTCAAAGAGTTTTCCCCGGAATCTCAGCATATATTATTTGAAGAAATAGGCGATAAGAGTTACAAAAATATCCCCTGGCAGGAACTGAAGGCAATATTTTTTGTGCGGACTTTCGAAGGTGACAGCGAGTACAGGGAGAAAAAGAGATATGGAATCAGAAAGAGGGAAGGAAGAAAGATGTTCATTAAGTTTAATGACGGAGAATCCATGATTGGATATCTTCAGGGTGATGTGCCATGGGACAAAGGTTTTTTTCTTTCCAGACCCGATGAGAAAAAAAAGGGGTTTTTCCTCGTTCCGGTGGATGAGGAGAGTAATAATATAAGGGTCTTTGTTGTAAGGTCATCTGTAAGGGATATCACTGCACTGCCCTGACCTGTCATTGAATGATAAAGTCATAAGTTGTGTTATTTTAACTCATAGTTTTAAACCATGCCCGATATCCGGCATGGCGGGTTTCAGCTTTTTTTCGGTAGAATTATTCATGGCGCATGAGATATACTTTTTACATCGGTTTCAAAATGCAGGGGGAAGGTAGATGAAAAGGATCATTTTGTTTGTTTTTATTATTTCGGTTCTCGCATCCCATTCAGTTGTTCACTCAGCCATACTTCTTGACAGGGTTGTAGCTGTGGTGAATCAGGAAGTTATAACGTGGAGCGATTTATATAAGGCCATGGAATTCGAGGCCAGTGATAAGATGCAGGAATTGACCCCTGATGAGAAAAGAAGAATCTTTAAAGAAAATGAGGGGATTTTCCTTGATAGCCTCATTGACGTGAAGCTGCAGATACAGGCGGCAAAACAGGCAGGTATAGAGGCAACACCCGAGGATGTTAATGATGCTATTTCCGAGATAAAGAAAAAATATTCCATAGATGAGCCGACATTTAAAGAGTCCCTGAAAAAAGAAGGCTTCACGGTGGATGAATATAAAAGGAAACTCGAAGAACAGATAATGTTGAGCAGGATTGTAGCCCAGCAGGTTAAAAACAAGATTGTAGTATCAGATAAGGACTTAGAAAAGTATATGACTGAGAACAAGGCCTTTTTGGCAGATGGTGAAGGCTATAGAATAAGGCAGGTTTTTTTCAAGAAGCCGGCTGTCGGTAATGACAGGAAGATAGTTGAAGAAAAAGCGGGTGCGATTCTTGTTCAGTTGAAGGCCGGGGATGATTTTGCGTCTCTTGCCCAAAAATATTCCGAGGACCCTTCTCGCAAAACAGGCGGAGACCTTGGTTTTATTAAAAAGAGCCAGATGGCAAAGGAATTCCTGAATGTGGTTTCACAGATGAAGATTGGAGATGTGAGCCAGCCTTTCTGGACCGACAGGGGGCTGCATATAATAAAACTTGAAGATAAAACAGAAAAACAGAGCGAGGTTGAATTAAAGGAGTCTATAAGGAATAAGCTTTTAGAGAAGCAGTTTTCCGATAAATATAAAGGCTGGGTCAGAGGGCTAAGGGAAAACGCCTATATAGAGATTAGACTTTAGATTAACGTCTTGCAATTCCATGTTCTGGATTTTATTAGCGCCTTTTTTTGGGGGTATTACCCTTGTCAAAACAAGCTGATTCTTATACAATTTAATTATCTTAAGAAAGAGGGTATTAAATGAGCGCGGAATATAATGCTTCAATCCTGATTGTAGACGACGATTCCTCTGTACTCGAATCAAGTGCAGAATTGCTTAAGGGGTACGGTTATTCTGTTATTTCCTGCAATAACAGTGCTGATGCACTAGCCAGATTAAAGGAAAAAAAGATTGATGTTGTGCTGACAGATATAAGGATGCCTGTAGTTTCAGGAATTGAGCTCCTTGAACAAATCCAGAACCTTCACATCGGCGTGCCGGTGATATTGATGACAGCATACGCGGAACTTGATATAGCCATTAATGCTATGGGTAAAGGAGCATTTGACTTCATAGTAAAGCCTTATAAATCTGAACTCCTGGTTCATTCAATAGAAATGGCAGTAAAGCATAAAAGACTTATAGCGTGAAAAATTTTTACAAGGATACTGAAAAGGTCAGCCCGATATGCTGAGAATAGGCGTTCTCGCATCAGGCCGGGGTTCAAATTTTCAGGCAATTATAGATGCAATAGAAAAAGAGGTTCTTAAGGCATCAATAGAGATACTGATTACAGACCAGTCTTCTGCCTTTGCAATAGAAAGGGCAAAGAAGCACAATATAAAGCACCTCTACATAAATCCAAAAGATTTTGCCGCAAAGGATGCTTTTTTCGAAAAAATAGCGGCTGAACTTAAAGCAAGAGATGTTGAACTTGTCATTCTGGCAGGATTCATGAGGATTGTAAGAAAGCCGCTTGTAGATGCATTTCCAAACAGGATAATGAATATCCATCCCGCTCTTCTTCCTTCATTTCCGGGTCTGCACGGACAGAAACAGGCGCTTGATTATGGTGTGAAGATTTCTGGCTGCACAGTCCATTTTGTTGATGAGGGGATGGATACAGGCCCTGTTATCATACAGGCTGCGGTTCCTGTTTTACCCGATGATACAGAGGATGCTCTCTCCGAGCGCATCCTGAGTTTTGAGCATAAGATATTTCCCGAGGCAATACGGCTTTTCTCCGAGGGAAGGATTGAGGTAAAAGGAAGGAATGTCAGGATAAAGGACCATCCTGACATTTCATCAAATATAGTTAATCCGCTTGTTAGAAGCTGATAGCTCGGATTTGTCCAAAATAGAATTTATGAGAGGCTGAACGCCTCATAAATACAATGAATCGATCCACCTCAGCGGATTCGCCGAGGCGAACAAGATAATTAAGATGAGCAACCCTGTTTTATCAAAAAAACGGTTTGAACCGTTTAAACTGTTTGAACTGTTTAGGAAAGGGTGTCGTCATTGTATTTCTTCTGCATTCATCTCTTTTTTCAGTTATTTTGGACATCGGTGCTATCAGACTATCGGCAAAATAAGCCGCTTGGATACAATACCCTGTTTCTTGTTCTGCGGGAGGTATAATTGAGAATTTCCGCTGGTGATTTGAAGGGAAGAAAAATAAGTTCTAAAAAGGCGCTGGACTCTGTAACACGGCACGGTGCATTGAGACCTACCTCGGCCAAGGTCAGGGAATCCATCTTTAATATCATAGGAGGAATTATAACAGAATCAGTGTTCATCGACCTTTATGCAGGCACAGGCGCTGTCGGTATCGAAGCCATAAGCAGAGGCGCCGGAAAAGTTTTTTTTGTTGAAGCTGACAGAAAAAGGGCAGAGTCGATAGAAAAGACACTTAATGATTGCGGGTGCAGTTCCAGAGCTGAAGTTATGAAGGGTAATGTTTCTGATTTTATAAGAAAGTCGCTGGATGAAAGACTTAAGGCGGATATTATTTTTCTTGACCCGCCTTATTATTCAGAAGAACTTGAGGAATCGCTTTTTCTGCTTGCTGATGGAGAGATGCTTTCTGAGGAAGGCATTGTCATTGCAGAGCATCTTTCAAAAAAGAAATTGCCGGCTGAGATAGGAAGGTTAAGGCAAAAAAAGGCTTACAAGTATGGCGACACTGTGTTAACATTATTCAGAAAAGAACAATAAAAAAGACAGGATATGATATTTGAGCGGTTTCTTTTGCCGATAGTCAGACAGTATGCCTTATAAAAAGTAAAGAGGTAAAAGCCTCGGAGCGAAGCGAGAATGAGTGAAAATATTATATCCTGTCGTGAAATAGGGTAAAGAACAATGAAAAAAATAGCAATTTGTCCCGGAACATTTGACCCGATAACAAACGGGCATATTGACCTTGTTAAGAGGGGCTTGAGGATATTTGACGAGGTTATCATTGCTATTACAACTGCCGCTAAAAAACAGCCCTTATTTACAATTGATGAGCGCCTCGAATTGATTAAGGGCGCTGTTAAGGGCTTGAAAAGTGTCAGAGTTGAGTCATTTGACGGGCTGCTGGTTAATTATGTGAGGTCAAAGAAGGGGGTTGCAGTCATAAGAGGATTGAGAGCAGTTTCTGATTTTGAGTATGAACTGCAGATGGCGCTGATGAACAGGCGGCTTGACCTCAATATAGAAGCAGTCTTTATGATGCCTTCAGAGGAATATTCATTTCTGACTTCCACAATCGTTAAAGAAATTGCCTCGTTCGGAGGCTCTGTAAAAGGGCTCGTGCCTGAAGTGGTGGAGAAAGCATTAAAGGAGAAATTCAGGGGATGATAACAATAGAAGATTTCACGAAGGTCGAACTCAAAACAGGCAAAGTGCTTGATGCACAGCGGGTTGAGAAATCAAATAAACTGATTGTTATGAAGGTTGACACAGGCGAGGAACGCCAGATTATTGCAGGCATCGGCAAGGCATATACGCCTGAAGAGCTTGTAGGCAAGACCATTGTTGTTGTCACAAACCTTGAGCCGGCAAAGCTTATGGGGGTGGAGTCAAACGGTATGCTCCTTGCCGCATCAGATGATGAAGGGAATCTGGCAGTTATAACTCCTGAAAGGCAGATAAAAACAGGGGCAAGGGTAAAGTAACAAACTGCTTCCTGCTCTTTGTTACGCCTGCTGACAAACAATTTCAAGGGGCATTAATTATTGAAGGTTAAGATTAGAATTTCACAGGTTTGTCTTGATAGGTTTTTTTTCGCGTGTTATTTTTTTTCCACGCTAAAAAAAACAATTCCCTCTCAGTTGAAGATGAAATGATGAAAAACTCAGCTAAGCTTATAGTTGTTTTTCTGATATCGACTCTTATGCTCATGTTGCAGCTATTGCAAACGAGGATATTTTCCGTTATCTACTGGAGCCATCTTGTTTATTTCATAATCACCATGGCATTACTGGGAATAGCTGTAAGCGGGACGGTTCTTTCACTTTCAGCAAAAATAAGATCCATGAAAGAGAGCACCCTTTTTAGTTTTTGCCTGATCGGTTTTTCTGTTTCAGCCCTTTTAGGCATTTATATAATTACAAAACTCTCAGGAAACTTTTTTCTTTTCTGGAAGAGTCCCAGTAATATAATAAATCTTATATTGTCATATTTTCTTGCCATGCTGCCATTTTTCTTTTTTGGCCTGTTAATTTCAGCTGTATTTTTTAAAAACCCGGAAAGATCCGGATTAATCTATTTCAGCAATCTTTCAGGAACTGCTGCGGGCTGTCTGCTATATGTAGTATTAATAAAACCTTTAGGCGCTGTAAATCTTCTTATCTTAATCTTTGTTGTAGGAAGTATTACAGGAATATCCTGTCAAAGAAAAAGAAGGCTGCCCGTTGTTGCAATACAAAGCCTCCTTCTTATTATTATGACTTATTGGGGAGCGTTAACGATATCTGTAGTTCCAGAGATTAATAAGCAATTCTGGACTTGGTTTGAAAATCCGCAGGTAGAGTTCAGCCAGTGGAATGCCATCTCCAGGATAGACGTTGTATCTGAAAAAGGAAACACTCTTGATAAAGCAATTTTAATCGATGGAGATGCGCAAACTACAATGATTAAAACAAATCTTAAAGATCTGGGAAAAAGGTCGTTTCTTATTGTTCCCGATAAGGAGATTGCCTATGAGTTATTAAAGAATAAAAAATTGAATAGTGTATTAGTTATCGGCTCAGGGGCTGGCTCTGATGTATTAACAGCCTATAAGAACGGTGCCGCTATGATCGATGCCGTTGAAATCAACCCTACTACTGCGGAGCTTGTAATAAATAAATTTGCATCTTACTTGGGTGATATATTTAAAAGTGATAGAGTAAAGCTTCATGTGGAGGACGGCAGGAGTTTTGTAAGGCGGTCGGAAAAGAGGTATGACGTTATTATGCTCTTTGGCGTGGACAGCCTTTCTGCTCTTTCATCCGGAGCATATGTAATGGTTGAAAGCTATCTCTACACAGCAGAGGCTATTTCTGATTATTGGGATCATTTAGATAAAAATGGAATTATTCAGATAAGCAGATGGCATTATCCTAGTGCGCCGAGGGAAGAACTCAGGGCATTTGTAATGGCCTATGATGTTCTTTCCAGAAAAGGTGTTTCAGATCCATCGCGTCATTTGTTAGTAGTAGGTGCAAATAGGCAAGTAGTGGGAGCTCCTTTTGCAGACATTATGATTTCCCGCAGGCCTTTTCAGGACGAAGACGTGATTAGACTGCAAGAATGGGTAAAACAATATTCTCCTTTAACAATTATTTATAATCCCCTTGGAGGTTATAATTCCTATAATATGTGGAACCCATTTTATGCTTTTTACTCTTTTGTCAGGTTTTCGCAGATTGGCAATTCACAACAGTTCTATAAGGATTATGAATTTGATGTAAGTCCTGTCACTGATGACAAGCCTTTCTTTTTCCAATACGGCAAATGGTCTCATGCATTAAAACCATATCCAATGGGTCCCGGCTATTTTGAATCTATACAGGGGAGGTGGCCATTTCTTGTGCTTTTAGTACTTATTGCTCAGAGCATTTTGCTGGTTGCTTTTTTTGTGTGGGTGCCTTTTTTAAGATTGAGAAAAAATATGGGAATTGTTACTCCACATATGCCGATTATTTTCTACTTTGGCCTGTTAGGATTGGGTTTCATGTTTGTAGAGATATCACTGATACAAAAATTAGTGCTCCTGCTCGGGCATCCAATATATTCCATGACGGTAACAATCCCGACTATGTTGATAGCTGCCGGAACGGGCAGTCTTTGTACCGGTCTGATGAATTTAAGAACAAAAAGGCCTCTTTTAATAGCAGTATTAGGGATATGTTTTTTTATTATTATCTTGGTTGCGGCAAGTCCTGCAATTTCTCAAACACTTCTTCGATATTCGATCATCACTAAAATAGTAGTTGTTATAGTCCTTGTTTTCCCTTTGGGTTTTTTGATGGGCATGCCTTTTCCAATGGGGATTCGAAAACTATCCGATTTCCCTCAGCTAATTCCTATTGTCTGGGCAGCTAACGGCGGGATGTCGGTTATAGGTTCAATTGTTGCGATAATAATAGCGATGACATTAGGGTTCTCATATGTTTTTGCTATTGCAGCAGGACTTTACCTTTTAGCAATGATATGCCTTTTTATGTGGGAGAAGAGGCAATACGGCTAAGTATTACAAATTGAAATTTATACTTTTTCAGAGGGGGTGTAAGCTGTTTAGCTTAGGGGAAGACTTATTTTTGCACTGATTTATTAATGACCCTTCATAATTCGAACGTCTCGCCTTTAGCCGGCACGTGTGTATTAAATCCATATCGCTCTTTTATAAGAGCTGAAAATATGAGAGACACTTCTTCTTCACCGTGAACCACAAAAACCTGAGGATTGTTTTTGAACGATGAAAGCCATTCAAGAAGTCCTTTCTGGTCAGCATGGGCAGAGAACCCGCCTAGCGTATGTATGCGTGCCTTTACTGCTATTTCCTCTCCGAAGATATGAACGACTTTTGCGCCGTCAACAATTCTTCTTCCCAGGGTGCCTTTTGCCTGAAATCCTGAGAATACGATGCTGCATTCCGGCCTCCAGAGATTATGTTTCAGATGATGTTTGATTCTTCCTCCTTCGCACATTCCGCTTCCTGCCATAATTATTGCCTGGGATTTAATATTGTTCAGTGCAATTGATTCCTCGACCGAATCGGTAAAGTGGAGTTTGATGGCGTCTCCGCCCAATCCTGCATCGAGAATTTTTTTTGCCTCTTCGTCAAAGCATTCAGGGTGAGCAAGATACGTTTTTGTTGCTTCCTCAGCCAACGGACTGTCTATGTAGACATTGATGTTATAAAGTCTTTTTTCGCGGACAAGTTTATTGAGCACATAGAGCATGTCCTGGGTTCTTCCTATGGCAAATGCAGGGATAAGCACATTCCCGCCTTTTTTGAAAGTTACCTTTATTGCGGCCACAAGCTCATCGATTGTATCATCCATATTTTTGTGCAGCCTGTTGCCATAGGTTGATTCCATGACAACATAATCAGCTTCCGTCGACACACTGGGGTCATTAAGTATAGGATTGCCCTTTTTACCTATATCCCCTGAAAAAATTATTTTTTTCTCCCGGGGACCATCCTGAAACCACATCTCAAGACTTCCTGAGCCGAGGATATGACCCGCATCAAGAAATCTGTATTTTATCCCTTTACCCAGGTGTTCGATTTTTCCATAGGGTGTTCTGCTGAAAAGCGGTACCACAGCCCTTACATCATCAACTGTATAAAGAGGCAGCACAGGTTCTTTGCCTGCCCTTAATGCTTTTTTTGTCTGCCAGACAGAATCTGTTTCCTGGATATGGGCTGAGTCATAGAGCATCAGTTCCGCAAGGTCAGCAGTTGCTGATGTAGATATTATCCTGCCCCTGAACCCATCCTTGGCCAGTTTTGGCACAAGACCGCTGTGGTCTATATGTGCATGGGTAAGAAAAAGATAGTCTATCTCAGCCGGCGAAAAAGAAAAAGATTCTCTGTTTACCGAATCGCCGTTTGACCCTTGAGCCATGCCGCAGTCGACGAGAATTTTAAGTTCAGAGGTCTGCAAATAAAAACATGTGCCTGTAACTGTTCTGGCACCGCCGAGAAATTGCATTCTCATGTTATTGCCCCATTCCTTCCGAAGAATTTATTTAAAATAATATCAGATTCAGCTCAGTAATGTAAAAACCATATGTGGCCTTGAAATTACGCGCGAGAGAATATATAATCTTACCGGTGAACGACTATGGATGATGCTAAGTATTGTTTATGCTGTGACGAGAATGTCCCGTATAATTATGTGGAGAGGCATGAGAGAAAAGAGCTTACATGCGTTTACTGCGGGTTTACTCTTGATGTCCAGAAAGCATGGGAATCAAACAGGACAAGCGAGGGATACGCTCTTATTGCAGAAGACTCGGCCTATATAAGGAAAGTGCTTCTAGATGTGCTTAAATCCAGCAAGTTTTCCAAAAATATAAAGGCGTTCTATAACGGACTTGAACTTATAACCTCGTACTCAAAGTTGATTGCTGAAGGTGCAGCCGTAGATATAGCTGTAATAGACCTTAACATGCCTATCATGGACGGTCTGACAGCTGCGAGGTCTATCAGGTCTATCGAAACCCGGGGTAAAGTATCCGCTGTTCCTATTGTATTTTTCTCTTCTGTCAAGGCAGATGATTTTCTGAAGAAACAGATGGAATTGCTCAGTCCTGCAAGTTATATGAACAAGGGCGCCGATGACCACCCTGAAAGGCTCGCCGAGAGAGTTGAACAGCTTGTGAGCTATCTGATAGAAAAATATAAAAAGTAGACATCTGCCGGTAAAGGATTTATTTAGGGATCGAAAAAAACGGCTCATGTATTAGTTCGCTCCGGCAGAGAGGACATTTACCCGGTTTTTTCAGTTTCTCTCTTTTTTTGAAAACAAACCCGCATTTCACGCATTCAGCAGGAGTAACGGACAGAATATAGTCTTTCTTTGTCAGCGTCTTCTGTATGTGTTCGAGGTGTTCATAGACTTCCTTCTCGGAAACACTGACGAGACCGGATATCTCTCTGGCAGAAAGGGCCTGACCGGCGATAACATCGGTTATCTGCCTGCGGATTGTTTCATGTCTTTCAACAGGGATGAAAGGCTGTTTAGGTCTTTTTTTCAAGAAATACCTTTTTAAAATATAGCCGTTGATTTTTTTCAAATCATACTACTTTTAAAAATACTATCAATTCTGTTATAAAATGTATATATGCAAACAGGACACTCTTTTAAAAACAGGGTTTTTCTTTTATCGGCGGTTTTATTTTCCCTCTCTGCCTGTGCATCAACCGGCTTCATGCCGGGTTTCAGCGAGGGGGAACAAAAAAACAGCCTCCCGTTTATGGGAAAGGATATGCTGGAAGAAGTGCACTCAATTGCAGTTGCCCCTTTTTATGGTGATAATCACAAATGGAAAGAAGCGGCATACGAGCTATTTATTTCTTCGCCGAAGATATCTGTTGTTCAGCCCGAAAAGGTTGAAAGGATTATGAGAGAAGGAAAAAAAGATTTATCCATTATAGAACCGGATGACAGGCTGGATTTTTTAAGCAGGATTGGAAGAACGCTCCAGTCCGATGCTGTTCTGAACGGCGTCATTTTAAGCTCTGATAAGCAAAATGAAATAATACTGCAGCTTGTTTCTTCTAAAGATTCGAGAGTTCTATGGTGGCAGGCAATTGAATTTCGTTTTAAAGAAGGCGCTTTTTCGCTGTCTGACCAGAAAGCCCTGCTGGCAAAGATGCTCGACCCGCTGTTTCCGTATCTAGGCAAAAGGACAAAAACACCGGCGGCTCCTTCAGTAAAGTCACAATCCAGGATAGAAGAACAGCCTAAAACAGATACATCTCCTAAGACAGATATACCGTCAAAAACAGGGACAAAATCCAAAACAGACAAAAAACCCGACAAGGGGATACCCCCGGCAGATATAAGCCCGATGTAACTTATGGAACAGACACCTAAGATCATAATGAAGTGCCCCAAATGTTCCAGGGAGTTCTCTGAAGAGACAAGCTATTGCGAATCCTGTTCTGTTATGCTCGATCCGGTAGAGATTGAAGATGTTTCTCCTGCCGAGCCTGCAAAGGCCGGTGATGAATCATTTTCAGGTGAGATTGTATCTGGAGACGAAAAGATAGAAGATGTCAAAATAGATTCATTAAAGGCGGATATAGAAACAAAATTTGTCTCTACCCTGCTTCAGGAAATAGCCCAGCTTAAAAAAAGAGCTGAAAAAAAAGAAAAGGCTTTATCTGAACTGAAGAATAGTAAGTCCGGAATGGAATCTTCCGATTTTCTTTTGAGTGCAGAGAAAAAAGGGAGGGAGATAGAAGAGATTATAAAAAAGACTGAAAAGCTCGAGTCGATACTTTATAACCTTAAGAAAAAAATAGAGGCTGACATTTCAGACCTGGATTTGCGTCTTAATGCTGTACAAAAGCCGGGTATCCCGGAGGTTTTCAGTGAGAACGGAAAATATTACAGGATGCTTTCCGCTGAGCTAAAAACGAAAAAGGTGCTTATGGATATTGTGCTGGGCAAGAAATCCCCCATTTATTTCAAGTTAAGGAAGCTGACCACAATTTCATCGCTGGTACTTTTTTCAGTTGCCTTGTCGCTTTTGGTTTCATGGTATGTCTTTACCCTTAGCTACGAGGATCGAGAAATGCCTTCCATGCAATCTTCAGTATTAAAGCTCAACAGCGCAGGGAAATTAATAATCAGGGAGAGGGATATAACCAATCTGCTTGAAGATATAAGAAAAGCGAACCTTGCCAAGGATATTAATCTGTGGGAATCGAGGTATTCGAAACATTATCTTGAGTCAGGAAACAAAAGGGAAAACCAGCTGGAACAATGGAAGAAGTTTGACTTCAGGGCCCTTAATTACAAAGTTGACGGTATAAAGATACAGCAGGACACTGCCGGCAGTCTTATAACATGGGAAATGGAACTGTACCTGACAGATAACAAAGAAACTAAAAAAATTTCACAGCGCCTTTCCGCTGATTTTATAATAGAAGACAGGAGACTCAAGATAGGGGCTGTAAAGAAACTTGGAGATTAAGCAGGCAAAAATGTGGGGAGATAAATTATAATTTGTCTGTAATCAGAACATATTCTAAACAGTGAGGTGAAATATGAGATTCAGAAAATTTGTTGTGATTTTTTTGTTGGCGGGTATTTTGTCCTTTCCATCCGCATCTCGTGCGGAGCAGAAAGAATTTCTTATAGGCCTCATACCGGAATTGAATGTATTTAAGCAGAGGGAGCGCTTTCAGCCCCTTGCGGATTATCTTTCGGAAAAGACAGGTATAAAGGTAAAAGTTACGATACTCAGCAAGTACGGTGGCATCGTCGAAAGATTTAAGACTCAGAAAATGGATGGAGCATTTTTCGGTTCATTCACAGGCGCAACAGCCATAAAAGAACTCGGCGTTGAACCACTTGCAAGGCCTGTAAATCTTGACGGCTCTTCTACATATCACGGCTACATATTTGTAAGAAAAGACAGCGGCATAAAAAGTGTGAAGGATATGAAAGATAAGAGGATGGCCTTTGTGGATAAGGCCACTACTGCCGGATATATTTTCCCTGTGGCTTATTTGAAGGAAAACGGCGTTAAAAATATCGATAAATATTTCAGGGAATACTATTTTACCGGAAGCCATGATGCAGCTATATATGCAGTCCTTAACGGAAAGGCTGATATAGGCGCGGCAAAACACAGTGTTTATGATAGAGTCAAGCGGGATGACCCAAGAGTTGAAAACGAGCTTACGATACTGGCTGAATCACCTAAGGTTCCTTCAAATGGCCTGTGTGTCAGAAAGGATCTCCCTAAAACAATAAAAGAGAAGTTGAAGAATGCCCTGCTCAATATAGACAAGGACCCCAATGGTAAAGTTGTCCTCGAAAAATTTGGCGCCTTAAAGTTTATAGAGACAAAGGCATCTGATTATCAGCCTGTTTTTGACCTGATTAAAAGAGCTGAAATAGATACAAACGGGCAGTAACAGGGAAGGTGAGGATACAGCTAAAGTTTTGTAATCTTGACCTTTGATATTTTCTTATCCTCCATTTCGAGTATAAGAAAGCGAAGGTTGTGATACCTTACCTGTTCGCCGACTCTTGGAAGCCTTCTGAAAAGCCCGAATACAAAACCTCCTATTGTATGAAAGTCTTCGCTTGTCAGTTCAACACCTGCGAGTTCATTTACCTCGTCAAGGCCGGTTGTACCTGATACGATGAAGGTCCTTTCGTCGATAACCTCGACCTCTTTTTCCGCCTCCATAGCCTCAAACTCATCCTGAAGGCCTCCGACGATTTCCTCTATGATGTCTTCGAGTGTAATAAGGCCGGCTGTTCCCCCGTATTCGTCCATGACAATTGCAATCTGGAATTTATTCTTCTGCATCTCGTCGAGGAGTTCCGTTGCCATCTTGTTTTCAGGTATAAAATATGCCTCCCTCACAAGGTCTGTTATGGGGAAGCCCGGCTGTATCTTGCCCTCTGCCATTTTAATCAGTATGTCTTTTACATAAAGTATGCCTCTGACATTGTCTATGCTTTCTTTAATAACCGGATAACGTGAATATCCCGATTCCGAGACAAGTTTCAGTGCATCATCTATAGTTGACTCTTCAGCTATGGAAACTATCTCTGTACGCGGGACCATCGCCTCTGTTACCACCTTGTCCCCAAATTCGAAAACCTTGTGCAGCATTTCTTTTTCTTCTTCCTCCAATGTTCCTTCTTCTTCGCCGATGCTTATCATGGTCTTAATCTCTTCTTCTGTTACAAAGGGAGATACGGACTTTTCCTTCCCTCCAAGCATCCTGATAATGAGGTTTGAGGATACTTTAAATATCCATACTAATGGCGAGATTAACTTGATGTAAAATGCGATAGGTTTTGCGAGCAGCAGAGATACCTTTTCTGAATGGGCAACAGCAAATGTCTTTGGCGCAAGCTCTCCAAATACAACTGTAAGGAATGTCATCACAACAGTGGCTATGATTATTCCATCCGCGCCAAAGTATTTGAGCGCCAGTACTGTTCCAATGGATGTTGCAAGTATAGTGAAGAGATTGCCGGATAGTATAACGGCGCTGAAGAGCTTGTCATGCTCATCCAGTATCTTCTGAACAGCCTTGGCCCTGCTGTCGCCTTTTTCAAGAAGGCCTCTTATCCTTATCTTATTTACAGCGATAAAGGATGATTCAGCGCTTGAAAGGATGGCGATGGCCACGAGCGAAAGCGCAATAACAATTATCGAAAATATAATGTGAGTCTC
>Ga0214473_10002733_pt1 | contig 21617 bp, 15 predicted proteins | sample RVTome_7_FD_203509 | JGI IMG/M metagenome (GOLD analysis project Ga0214473, IMG submission 203509) | Soil microbial communities from uranium-contaminated site in the Upper Colorado River Basin, Wyoming, United States - RVT98D197 | ecosystem: Environmental > Terrestrial > Soil > Contaminated >... | reverse complement strand
TTGCTGAGCCTGCTGTCCAGGGCTGTCTTTACCACCCACTTGATGGCAGGATTCAGACCGGGGCAGTCGCCACCACCGGTCAAGACACCGATCTTGATAGTCATCGTTTCCCTCCCTGTATGGTTATCATTGGCCTTATTGCCTACCGTGCGTTCCCATACCACATGCACAAGGACCCTGACGAAGCTAGCGTAACGTCACAGGGAACCATAACATCGTCTTTGGTAATGGCTATCCGCATATCTTCCTTCTCTCACATACTGTATGGTAGTGCGCTCCCGCACGCATGTAGCCATAGCGCCTCCGGGCAGGCGATGAAATGTTTTCTTAGCTCTGCGGATGGCATGCCTTGACGCACACCCCGCAGATGTATTGTCCGACATTATATGTGTTACGAAACTCCTTGAGTTTCTCGAAACATGCCAGGTGATCGAATTCCCTGACGTCCTCTTGAATGGCTCCGGCCGGACAGGCAGCAATGCACCGGCGGCATGTGCCGCAGGAGTCCTCCAGCGGCGTGTCCGTCTGCAAGGTGAGATCGGTGAGGATAGAGACCAATCTGACCCTCGCTCCGTATGTCGGATTGACGAGCAGATTGTTTCTTCCCCGCCATCCCAATCCCGCTGCTTGCGCCAAGGCCTTATGGGAGAGGTGACCTCGTTGACCCTCCCAATCCACGATCTGCGAGGCGGCGATGGGGATCGCCTTCCCGCCGGCGCGCTGGATGATGGCTGCCACGTCAAATGCGATTCTATCCAGGAGATAGTTGGCCTGCCGGTAATGGTGCAGATAGAGCACAGTCGGGTGGTCTGCAATATCCTCCAGGACGGCATCCGCAAGCCGTACCCCGATGGAGATACCGAAGGGGAGTTTCTTCAAGAGATCCTCATCGAGATCGTAGGTTACCATCGGCGTCTGCACCAGGTCGGCCACCCCGAAGAGGGCCCCGCCCAACCTTCGGCTCTCTTCCCGGAGCATGCGGTAGTGAATCTCTTTGATTTCCATTGCTATACAGCCCCCATTCTCTTGAGCTGGACCATCAGGATGGAGATGGCAGCAGGGGTGACCCCCGATATCCTGGTGGCTTGCCCCAGGGTCATGGGTCTAATCCGTGAGAGCTTCTCTTTGATCTCATTGGAGAGGCCGGGAGTTGTGTCGTATCTTATATCCTCGGGTATCCGCACCCGCTCCATGCTGCGGAACCGCTCCACCAATCCCTCCTGCTTTCTGATGTAGCCCGCGTATTTGACCTCAAGCTCCACCTGCTCGGCCACCTCCAGGGGGAGGGCATCGTGTGAGGGATCGAAGACCTTCAGGTCATGGTAGGTAATCTCGGGCCTGCGCAGCAGCTCCTCGAGAGAAGTAACATTCTTAATGGGGTTGCTTCCCAGTATCTTCAGCCTGTCATTGATGCCTGCGGTTGGTCTGATCTTGATTTTTTGGAGTCGCGCAAGCTCACAAGCGATGGCCTCCTTCTTCTCCACGAACCGGTTGTAGATCTTATCATCCACTAACCCGAGTCGATGCCCCTTATCCATGAGGCGCAGATCGGCGTTGTCCTCCCGCAGAATGAGGCGGTATTCGGCGCGCGAGGTGAACATGCGATAGGGCTCCTGGGTCCCTTTGGTGACCAGGTCGTCGATAAGCACCCCGATATAGGCCTCGGAGCGGTCGAGGGTAAAGGGTGTCTCCCCCCTGACCTTCAAGGCGGCGTTGATCCCCGCAAAAATCCCCTGGGCAGCTGCCTCCTCGTACCCCGAGGTTCCGTTGATCTGCCCCACGTGATAGAGACCCTCCACCAGCTTTGTCTCAAGGGTGGGTTTGAGCTGGATCGGATTGACATAGTCGTATTCAATCCCATAGCCCGGGCGCATGATCTCAACCTTCTCCAATCCCTCAATGCTTCTGAGCATCTGGCGTTGGATATCCAAAGGGAGACTGGTGGCAAGACCGTTGGGGTAGCACTCGTGCGTGCGCAGACCCTCCGGCTCCAGAAATACCTGATGTCTCTCCTTGTCAGGGAACTTGACTACCTTGTCCTCTACCGAGGGGCAGTACCTGGCCCCGATCCCCTCGATGACGCCGGTAAACAGGGGAGAGCGATCAAACCCGCTGCGAATGATCTCGTGGGTCTTGGGATTGGTGTAGGTGATGTAGCATGGCAGGAATTCATGGGGGAGCCCGCCGGTGGAGAAGGAGAAAGGCCGCGGGGGATCGTCACCTTCCTGCTTCCCGAGGCGGGAGAATGTGATGGTCTTGCCGTCCAACCGGGGGGTGGTGCCGGTCTTGAGCCGGCCCATCTCAAAGCCGATCTCCCTGAGGCTCTCCGAGAGCCTGACTGAGGGAAGCTCTCCCAACCTGCCGGCCGGAAAGTGGGTGAGACCTATGTGGATCAGGCCGTTGAGAAACGTCCCCGGTGCAACGATCACCGCCTGACTATTGAATGCCTCGTTGATCGTTGTTGCCACCCCCTCGACACGTCCGCCCTTGACAAGGATGCGGTCAACCTCACCCTGTTTCATCTCGAGCAAGGGCTGGTTCTCCAGGATATACTTCATCCGCAGCCGGTAGGCCTGGCGGTCGGACTGGGCCCGCGAGGACTGCACCGCAGGACCTTTTTTCGTGTTCAGCCTCCGGAACTGTATGGCCGTGGCGTCGGTATTCTTGGCCATCTCCCCACCCAGGGCGTCGATCTCCCTGACCAACTGCCCTTTAGCCAGCCCTCCGATGGCTGGATTGCACGACATGAGGCCGATGGTGTCGATGTTGATGCTGAGCAGGAGGGTCTGACAGCCGAGCCGGGCGGCCGCCAGGGCCGCCTCGCAACCGGCATGCCCTCCCCCCACAACGATGACATCATATGTCTTAGGATAGGTCATCATGGTTTCTAACTTGCAATAGCCTAGAACATAACTAATCACTATTTCCTCTCCCGCTGACGGGAGAGGGAGTATATCAAATATCCATCGTCATTAGATGAAGTTGTTAATTTTATAGTATAACATGTTCACCCTCATCGCGAAACTGGCAAAAAATCGCGAAACGAATATAATGCGTATTAGGCTACCAGAGGAGATAGAATGTATCATCTGCTTGCTGATCTGGTTTTTGTGCTTCACCTTTCCTTCATTATCTTCGTGATCGCAGGGGGGCTTTTGGTGTGGTGCTGGCACTGGGTGGCTATCCCCCACCTCGCGTCTTTTACCTGGGGGCTGGCCATCGAGTTCCTTAACGCCCCCTGTCCTCTGACCCCCCTGGAGCAGATGCTGCTGCACAGGGCGGGAGAGGAGGCGTACGCGGGCGGGTTTATAGAGCACTACATCGTCCCCCTCATTTATCCGGAGGCAGACCCTCATTTCTTCCTCGAGGCAGGATTCTTTGTTTTAGCGGTAAATTGTGTAATCTACGCCGTGATCATCATGCGCATCAGGGGCAAAAAGACCAAGCAATAAAGTTGTATAGAGGTAGAGACCACATAAGAATTGTGGTAGATTTAATAGACCTTTACTCCTGAGGGGAGTGAGAAAGTGAAGGCTTTTTACGAGCAATCCATCGTGACAAGGCGGCGCCCACGAATCCCGTCACGCGAGGGCGTTACGGTCAAAATCATAAACCCACCCTTGCCCCCCTTTAGAAAACCGAAGCCGAAGGCGGCCCTTTGGCCAGTGACCCTTTGGTCAGGGGGGTTGGGGGGATTTGAAAGCTTTTTTCTAAACAATCTTACGCATGAATGAGATAGGGCTGTGACCGACGGAAAGGCCATAAAGGTCCTCTTTGCCTCCCCTGAGATCGCCCCCTTTGCCAAGACCGGCGGGCTGGGTGATGTGTGCGAGGCACTGCCCAAGGCGTTGCTCCCTTTGGGTGTTGCGCCGAGCCTCGTCCTGCCCCTGTACCGGAGCGTCAAGCGAGGGGGGTGGGACCTGGAGAAGGTGCTTGAGGATCTTCCAATCCGGATAGGCGCAGATGAGATCACAGCGGATATCCATCGAGGGTGGCTGACCGAAGAGATCCCCGTCTTTTTCGTGCAGCGCGATGAATTCTTTGATCGCGCCTCCCTCTACGGAACATCACAAGGGGATTATACCGATAATGCCGAGCGCTTTTCCTTTTTCTCTTGCGCAGTCCTCGCCCTGACAAAGGCCCTCGACCAGCAATGGGATGTCATCCATTGTCATGACTGGCAGACAGCACTCATCCCGGTCTATCTGAAGACCATCTTTTCAGATATGCCCCCCTTAGCCATGACCAAGAGCATCCTCACCATACACAACCTCGGCTATCAGGGGATCTTCCCTGCTGAGCGCTTTCCTTGTTTGGGGCTCCCTTCCGATCTCTTCTCCGTTGAGGGGCTGGAGTTCTGGGGAAAGGTCAATCTTTTAAAAGGAGGGATCGTCTTTGCCGATCAGGTGACCACCGTCAGCCCCACCTACGCGAGGGAGATTCAGACACCAGAATTCGGCTATGGTTTGGAGGGGGTTCTCAAGATCAAGGCCGGCAGTCTCATCGGCATCCTCGATGGGGTGGATTACGCACAATGGGACCCTGCGCATGACCCCCATCTCGCTGCCCGCTACAGCCTGAATGATTTAACGGGGAAAAAAACATGCAAGGAGGACCTGTTACAACGATGCGGGCTTTCCCATGATCTGATGGAGCGGCCATTGCTGGGCATGACATCGCGTCTGGCAGGACAAAAGGGGATCGACATACTCTGCGAGGTGGTCGATAGGGTGATGGCGCGCAGGGCAGGGCTGGTGATCCTGGGCAGCGGCGAGAGGAAGTACGAGCGCATCCTGACCAAAATGGCCCGGAGATATCCGCAGCAGATGGCCGTAAAGATCGTCTTCGATGAAGCCCTGGCCCACCGGATAGAGGCGGGCTGCGACATCTACCTCATGCCCTCGCTCTATGAGCCCTGCGGCCTGAGCCAGATGTACGGCCTCAAGTACGGGACCCTCCCTGTCGTGCGCCATACCGGCGGGCTGGTTGATACAGTGGCCGAGGTAGACCCCAAAAAGAAAAAGGGGACCGGCTTCACGTTCATCGAGTATCATCCTGATGCCTTGTGGAAGGCCATCAACAAGGCCGTGCAGTGCTTTGCGGATAAGGAACTCTGGCAGCAACTGATGCGACAGGCCATGGCCCAGGACTTTTCCTGGCCGCGCTCGGCAGGGGAATATCTCAAGCTCTATCAGCGATTAATGAAGGGAGAGTGAATAATCAGCTACTGTAACCCGTGATTGGCGCGATGGTTGAAACGACGCAAGCCACCTGGACTAATTCTAGTGTGGATAATAAGAATGTAATATTGTGAGCAGACTCTGACTTACGAGCTAATAACTAGTAGTAGGTATAGTAACCTTGATTCTTCCAAAAATGGCATTACTTTACTGATAGTTTTTAAATAGAGAAAAGTATGACACAATCTTAAAAAGGGATAGATGAAAAAAAGGAGGGTATTTGAAATGAGGAATCGTAAATACATGGCGGTGATCGGATTTTTTATCCTGATGGTTTGTTCTCTTCTGCTCACTATTGAAGTGGCCCACGCGGCTGTCTTTTATGGGGAGGTTGTCGCTACAGAGGGGAAGGCAATCCAGGTCAGAGCAGATAATGGCAGGGTTTCCGTATTCTGGCTTGGTCGTCATACGCGTCTGACTTCCAGACATCCCTTTATTGGGGATAGGGTAAAAATTACATATGTTAAGGATAACCTAAAAAGAAATGCGGCCACTCGCATAACTATATTAGGGAGGTGAAACAGCGCTACGCATCAACTCTCTCTTACCTTCCCACGAACTTAAAAGTGGAAGCTTTCGAGAACGTCCCCCTCGTTCTCCATTCTATGGTTGTCAATGCTCTCTATTTGATGTGTGCTTTATCTGGAGGATGCTTATGGCGAATGAATATACCATTCATCTAAATATCGAAACGTTGCCGGAAGGACAATATTTAGCTACCTCAGAAGATATTCCCGGACTAGTAGCTCAAGGCCGAACCGTTGCGGAAACTATAGAAATCGCTCAGGACGTCGCCCGCAAACTTATTGACTCGCTTATCGAACATGGCGATCCCTTACCCCCTCGACTTTGCAAAGTTGCCAACCGAATTGAGATAGATGTAGCAGTCGGCTTCTAATGGGTAGATTAGCGGGGTTCAAGTACAAAGATGTAATAAGTCGGCTAAAGACTCTGGGCTTCGAATTCGATAGATACGCAAAAGGTAGTCATGAAATCTGGTGAATCCCAAGACAAGGAATCGGACTACCATTCCGAACCATCCAGGTGATATTCCTGAAGGGACCCTCAGGGCAATCTTAAAAGGGGCTGGCGCCTCTCTTGAAAAATTCTTGAAATAGTTGAAATAGGTGATTGCCCGGCTACTTTTGAAGTTTTCTTAACTTAACAAGGGCCTCATTTTTGTCATTCCTGATCGTCAACCCCTTCCATATGTCTCCGTCATTGCGCGAAGTTGTTCTGCCAGTTCTGGCGTCATCTGCCCTGGCACAAGCTGCCACTCCCAATTGCCACGACCGGTGCCTGGTTGATTCATCCGGGCCTCCGCGCCGAGGCCGAGGATATCCTGCAGGGGGATGATGGCCAGGTTCGCTCTCGACATCATGGCGAGCCGGATCAGCTCCCGGGGAATATCCTGAGCCGGCACTTCTCTGCCAAGGTAACGGAGCAACCGCGCCTTGTCTTCCGGCTTTGACTCCTTTTCAAACCATCCCCTCACGGTATTATTGTCATGGGTGCCGGTATAGACTACCGCGTTTCTTCCATACGTATGCGGTAAATAAGGGTGCATGGGGTTATCCTCGCCAAAGGCAAACAGGAGCACCTTCATGCCGGGGAGCTCGAACCGGCGCATGACCTCCCTGACATCCGGGGTGATGACGCCGAGGTCCTCGGCAATGACGGGGAGAGAGGGAAAGCGCTTGGACAGGGCATGGAAGAAATCTACGGCAGGCGCCTTGATCCACTGCCCTTTGACGGCCGTTTGCTCCCCTGCCGGGACTTCCCAGTAGCCGACCAGGCCGCGAAAGTGATCGATGCGCACCACGTCAAAGAGGTGCAGCATATGCTCCATCCTCTGAACCCACCAGTCATATCCTCGATGCTTCAGCGCATCCCATTGGTAAACGGGATTACCCCAGAGCTGTCCCGTTGCGCTGAAGTAATCGGGCGGCACACCGGCAACGGCAACAGGCCTCTTGTTCTCGTCCAGCTTAAATATCTCAGGATTAGTCCATACATCCACGCTGTCATAATCCACATAGATGGGCATATCCCCGATGATCCTGATGCCCTTTCCGTTGCAGTATTGTTTGAGTGCGAACCACTGGCGGAAGAAGAGATATTGGAGGAACCGCTCTTTCTCGATGGCATCGTGGAGATCATTTTTCGCGGATTGTAAAGCCGTGCGTTGTCTATCGCGCGCCTCGGCAGGCCATTCGTTCCATGCAATGCCCTTAAAATGGGCCTTGAGTGCAACAAAAAGGGAGAAATCATCGAGCCAAGAGGCGTTTCCCGAGCAGAACCGTTGATATTCGTCGTGGTCTTTGGCCTTGGCAAAGCGCTCATAGGCCAGGTGAAAGAGCTTTGATTTATACGCAATAACGGCGTCGTAATCAACCCGCCCCTGCGGATGATCACGAGCTTCCACGTCTTTTTTGGCAAGAAGACCCTCCTGCACCATACCCTCCCGGCTTAGCAAGAGTGGATTGCCGGCAAAAGCGGCAATACTGTGGTAAGGGGAGTTCCCATAGGCCGGGTCGATGGGATTTAACGGGAGGATCTGCCAGAAACCCTGCTTGGCCTTGGCGAGGAGGTCCGCGAACCGATACGCCTCCGGTCCCATGTCCCCAATGCCGAATGGCGACGGGAGGGACGTGATATGCAGGAGTAAGCCGCTTCCTCGTTTATTCATTATTACTCCTCACTCATGGACAATGATACCGAGGATATCGCATGGGTCCTTTTATTAATTTTCATAGCAGCGTACCACCGATGAATCAGGCGTCACGGGAAAAATATCATTAACCCCCTCTCCTGCTGTCGAAGATCCCGCCGTCTTTGAGGTGGGGGCGGGAGAGGGAAGGTCCCGCTCTGCTTTGCATAAATCAGAGAATACGGGATGCCGCAAGGCGGCAGGTGAGGGCGACTAGAATTATGGCCTTCCCCCTCACCTGGCATCCTCTCCCCACAGGGGAGAGGAGATAGTGGCAGTTATTTTGTATGTAACTTACAGCAACCTTGCGAACTGTAATTCGCCGCCTAAACACGCGTCATCTACTCAACACGGACAGAGAGCTTGTCGCCGAGCCTCCGGAAGTGTCTGAGCCATTCAACGGCCTTTTTCCCGCCCTGGTCGGCCTTGTGGCGAAATGTCTCATAGACCTTCTGCAGTATCTCATAAAAGATATTCTGGGTCCTCCACAGGTTTACTCGAAAAGGCAGAGAGCCTGCCAGCCCCACAGCCGCCTCAAGCCGTTTGATCAAAGAGAGGTCAGAGGGATCATCGGCGAGGCGTTCAGCCATGTGTTCGACAGTCTCTCTGAAGACAAACTCGAGGGTGTCGGCATCAAGAGCGATCCCCGTTTCCCCGGCCTCTTTCAGCAAGTCTTCGACCTGTTCAGGATCAAATCGCTTCTCCTCGAATGCACGGCGAAGACCGGCATTGATGGCCACCTCAGCAGCCGAATAGATCGCCTTGGGCGCCGGTATCTTCAGCTCCTTGAGCAGGCGCATCATCGGGGCATGGCGCTCATAGAGCCGCCGGTATTCTTTCTCCGCATCTTGAATGGTTGATTCCATGATCAGGTTCAAGATCTTGCGCTGCTCATCGCGGAAGAGCGATTTCAAGGAGTAGGGGGAAGAACCGAAGTGGTTGTTCATCAAGCGGATTGTTTTAGGCAAAGCTCCTTTGCCAAAGGAGCGGGAGATCTCGCGCATCATGGCCTGGTAGTTTTTTTCTCCCTGATATGTCCTTACGCCGCAGTTGATGGCGCGATCACCCCCGTGCAGAACGCCGAAACAGAGATCAGCCGATTCTCGCGTTATCTCTGAGGTAATCGTCGCCCTGCCCATGGCGAGCTTTGCTTTCCCTGCCTCAAAGCTTTGGTAATCCGTTTGGTCTATTGTATAGCAATAGACCGCGGTCCGTTCAGACCTTTCATCAAAGATGGAGCCTATAGCGTAGTGGGCTCCAACATCCTTCAGATCAACCATAGCTGGTTTGACGAATTGCTCGTAGATATGGCGGCCGTTTCCATGCGCCGGGATGTTACTCTTGGCTCGCTCCAGGTGCGCCAGAAATGGTGATTCCGTGCCGTCGCCGAATATTTCTCGAGCAAGCTGCAATACGCGTCCGGCATATTGTATGATCTGGATGGTCTCGATGCCCGATAGATCGTCGAAAAACCACCCGCAGCTGGTGTACATAAGCATGGCATGTCGTTGGAGCTCCAGGAGTTTGAGCGCCGCGGTTTTATCCACATCTGTCAACGCCCTGACAGTCTGCTCATGGAAAAACCCGACCATACCCTCGGGCGACCGATTGAGGATAATCCGGATGTAGGCGTCGCGCGCTGCCCAGGGGTCCTTGAAAAAAGAGCGGGATCTTTCCTCATAGGCAGGCGCCAGGGTATCCCTCAGCCAGTCAAGGGCTTCTCGCAACGGGGCGCGCCAGGCCTGACGCCATCCGGGATGCGCTCCGGTATTGCACCCACAGTCGCTGCGCCACCGCTCAACCCCATGGATGCAGCCCCATGAGGTCTTTTCGAGGATCTCGACCTCATGGCTGGGGGGATGCCCTTCCAGGTATGCTCCATAGTTGGTCAGATGCGCCTGATCCCCTGACTCGATGGAGTGAATGGCGTATGCCAAGGCCATATCCCCGAAATGGCGATGGTGTCCATAGGTCTCGCCATCGGTTGCGACGTGGACGAGGTGAGAACCTTCTCCCCGATCGGAGGAGGCGCCTCTCAACCGCGCGGCAAAGGCTTCACCGCTGTTTAAAAGATCGCCAAAGGCGACGTCATGCGCTGTCCGGCCGTCATAGAAGAAGAGCGCTATCGTTTTTCCTGACGGGAGCTTACAGCGGTATGCCATCGTGGGATCGATCTTCCCGCCGCTCACATCCTTCCACTGGTTTTCACCGAGCTTGCGCGCCTGTCTGGCCTGGCGCGGAGCGAGTATGGTAAACAGAATGCCGTGCCCAGCCAATATATCCAATGTCTCAAGATCAACGGCAGTCTCCGGAAGCCACATCCCTTCCGGCTTCCTTCCAAAACGGGATTCAAAGTCTCCGATCCCCCAGATGACCTGCGTGCGCTTATCCCTGCTATTGGCAAGGGGCATGATCATATGGTTGTATGCCTGGGCCAGGGCTGATCCGTGCCCTGCAAAGAGCGTCTGGCTTTCTCGGTCTGCCTCCAAAATGGCGCCATAGATCTCTGGTGCATATTTCTCCAGCCAGGACAGCAGGGTTGGGCCGAAATTAAAGCTGATCTTCGTGTAGTTGTTGACCAGCTGGGCAATCTTTCCTTCTTTATCCAGGATACGCGCGATCGCATTGGGCGCGTAGCATTCTGCCGTAATTTTTTCATTCCAGTCGTGGTGCGGATAGACAGCATCCTGGAACTCGATGGCCTCGAGCCACGGATTTTCACGGGGTGGCTGATAAAAGTGGCCGTGGATGCAGATAGAGCGTTTCACTCCCTTTCTCCTTTTCGCACAGCGTGATACGTGAGGATTGTATCGTTAATTCTATCGCGTTGTCTAGTGCTTCAAGCAGGAATACCCCGAATCCCTCTTTCGAGGGGTTGAGCCGTTTCTTCCCCAGGCGGGAGATCAAGAGGCGAGCTTGTGCCCTTCGCCTCGAAATCTATGACACCGAAGGCCTTACTATACCGCTAAAAGGTCTTGATACTGGAACTCTTAAAGGTCACATAGACCGGGGATCCAAGGTTTAGATGCATCTCCTGGAAGGATCTCTTGGTGATCTTTACCCTTAATTTTTCACCAATGTCGACGAGCAAGCTCACGAGATCCCCCTCATCAGTTACCTGGGAGACGGCGCCGGCAAAGGAGTTGCGGGCGCTGGTTGAGATAGGCTTATGGGAGACGATGATGTCTTCGGGAGGGATGGCGATGCGGCTTACGGTATCTCGTTCACGGGGGAGGGCAATCTGTAGCTTCCCCGTATCAAACAGAAAAAGATCTTTGTCTTTTTTCACGATTCGACCTTTAAACAGGTTTTCCAGAGGAGGCTTAGCAGCTATCCTCCCATCGAAGAGATAGATCACCTCATCAGAAAGACGATGGACTTGGTTTACGTCGTGGGTGGCAACTATGATGGTAATCCGAGACTTCTCATTCAGTTCCTTCAAGATCGTTTCCAACTGCTCGATCCCGTGCCAATCCACGTTGGCACTCGGCTCATCGAGGAGCAAGACCTGGGGATCTAGGGCAAGGGCCCTGGCAATGGCCACCCTCTGGACCTCTCCTCCCGACAACTCGCGCGCCCTTCGTTCCTCAAAACCCGGCAGCCCTACCAGTTCAAGGCACTCGCGCAAGGTCTCGTCCCTTTTCTCTTTCCGTATCCTGCGGCCCTTGAGCCCATAGATGATGTTCTTCCTTACTGTGGTATCGAAGAGGTAAGGGTTTTGGTGTATAAGGGTCACCTTCCTGCGGAGCACATCCTTATTCAGGGCATTCACGTCCATCCCCTCCCACTGGAGATTTCCCGAGGTGGGGGAGATGAGGAAGGCGAGTATGGAAAGCAACGTGCTCTTGCCGGCCCCGTTCGGCCCCATGATCCCGTAAACAGCCCCCTGCTTGATGGCGAGATGGGTGATCGCGAGGACCTGGGTGTTGTTATACGATTTGGTGATATCGCGAAGCTCAAGCAGAGAGGCCATTGTCTAACCCCTTTTCCCCTGGAAATAGTGAAAGAGGACATTGACGGAAAAAGCGACAACGAGGAGGATAAAGCCCAGGGATAAGGCGAAGGCGAATTCCCCCTTGGACGTCTCCAGGGCGATGGCAGTCGTCATGACCCTCGTGTAGCCTTTGATGTTTCCGCCCACCATCATGGCCGTGCCGACCTCGGCGATCACACGGCCGAAGCCCGCAATCACCGCACCCGCAAGGGCGAACCTCGCCTCCGAGAGGACGGTCAGAGCCGTCCGCACAGGTCCCGCCCCCAACGTCATGGCGGTCCATTTTACCCGCGGGTCCACCATCCGGATGGCCGATATGGTGAGGGCCGTGATGATGGGGATGGCGAGGATGAACTGACCGATCACCATGGCCGGAGGGGTAAAGAGCAGGTCGAGCAAGCCCAGAGGGCCCCGTTTGGACAGCAGGGAGTACAGAAAGAGCCCCACCACGACCGTGGGGATGGAAAGGAGCGTATTAAACAAGGTGATGACGGGCCTCTTGAAGGTGAACTCGTGGGTGCTGATCAAAAACCCCAGAGGGACACCGAGGAGGGAGGCGAGGAGGGTCGCTGTCAGGGAGATCCTGAGAGAGAGAAGGACGGTGCGGCAGACCTCGCTGTCCAGGCTGATGATGAGAACGATGGCCCTTTGTATCCCCTCCCAGAGGTATCCCATATGTTATGTGCTATCTCGGGCTTTTGATGGCGTCTGGGAAGAAAAGGGGAGCGCCATATTTCCCCTTGCCGAAGTCTGCGATGATCCGCTGCCCTTCTTGTGAGGTCACCCAGCCGATCAGGGCCATAGCCATAAGATAGTTCACAGAGGGATGGCGAGCAGGGTTCACCGCGATGATTCCGTAGGGGTTAAACAGGGTGGGGTCATTCTCAAAGAGGATGGACAGGTTGATCTTCCCTTCCTTCTGGAAGGCGAGATAGGTACCCTTGTCAGTAAGGGTATAAGCTCCCTTTTCGTGGGCCATGATGAGCACCTCTCCCATCCCGCTCCCCGATTCCATGTACCAACTCCCGGAAGGCTTAACTTTTGCCTTCATCCACAGGGAGAGCTCCTTGCTGTGGGTCCCTGATTTGTCCCCACGCGAGACAAAGGGCGCCCTTTTTTTCGCTATCAGCTTGAAAACCTCGGCTGCCGACTTGGCCTTGCTGATCCCGGCCGGGTCAGCCGCGGGACCGACGATGACGAAATCGTTGTGCATCACATCGCGGCGGTTCACACCATATCCCTCAGCGACAAATTTGTCCTCATAGTCCCTTTCGTGCACCAGCACGACGTCGGCGTCGCCATTTTCACCGAGCTTGATGGCCTTGCCCGATCCCACCGAGATGATATCCACCTTTATGTTGAACTTTTTTTCAAAGGGGGGAAGCAGCTCATAGAGGAGACCGGAATTCTCGGTGCTCGTCGTAGTGGAAAGCTTCAGTCTCTCCTCGGCCGCAAAAAGCGGGGCAGAAAACAAAAGAATGCAAAGAAAAATTATAATCCCTCTCATCATAGTGTTTACCTTCATAATCCACCTCTTAAGACATTGAAAAAAAGTTTTTTTCTTTACACCAGACGGCCGGGTATAGACCGTATCAGCATACTGAGAGAAGATGAAAAATACAAGGACGGATATTTCAGAAGCTACTATTTCGGAGCTGAAATGTAATCGCAATGTTTACCCAGGCCAGGATGGGAATCTTGCCCCTCCTGGCAGGAATAAACCTCCATTTTTTCACCGCGGTAAGCGCGGATTGATCGAGTATGCCGTAGCCGGAAGACCGTGCTACCTTGACCTCGCCCACACGGCCGGTCTGAAGGACCTCCACCTTCAGCAGGACCTTTCCCTCGTATCCCTGCTGCCGAGCCTCCAGGGGATACCCCGGTTTTTGATTTTCAAGATATCGGGGAGCGGCCGCGTTAGATCTACCAAAACCTTTCCAACCAAAAATATTCCAGCCTGCCCCTGTTCCGTCTCCTGCCCCCGATCCATCCCCTTGACCTCCCGCTCCAGTCCCTTCTTGTATGACGTCATCCCCAAACCCTGGTGCAGGCTCGTCTCGTGAAGTGAGCTCGACAGTTGAAGTCTGTGGCATGGGAACCGGCTGTTTTTCCTTTTTACTATGGGCCTTCGCAAAAACTGCCTGCGCGGGCGTCAGCCCTCGGACAAGAGGGGAATTTGCATTGTTCTGAGAAGAAAACGGCCTGATGGTAACACGATAAACAGAGGAACCGCCGCCATCGCCTCCGCCGCCGCCGTTCGGGCTGCCTGCCATCAGATAAAAAATCATGAAAGTGATCAGGATCATGTGGAAAAGGAACGATATCCCTCCCGACCCCAGCAGTGCGCGAATATCTGATGAAGGCATATCCACAACAAGACGGAGTTGTGCCATCACAGTGCGCGCTCTGTTCATCTCCCGAGCTCTTTCCCTGAACCGGAATCTCTCACGCCCCACTGTTCGAGACATCCGTCGCCTGCTTGAATCTCGCAGCCTGAACATCATCTGTTGCCACCACGGCTTCCAGACCTTATCCCACCACATGCCCTACCCTTTTTAAAATTTGCTTATTGTACTCCATCTCAGGAAGAAAGGTAACCCCGAAATTGCAATGGCGAGACCTATGATGTCGGTCGGCTGCTTGGCGGAGGCTCTGTGAACGGCAATCCAGATATAAAAATAGATAAACACCAGGAGAACGGCAGGATATCCCCAGGCACAGCAAGGTTGCGGCAGCTGAGATTTTCGGAAGCGTAACATAGCATATGCCAACCCCACATTTCCGTGCCGGGCCGGGTAGTGTCAGAAAGGGTGAGTCTTCGCTTCAGGTGCATCCTTAGATTTTAATCCAGGCACGGACCGATATAAATCAAGCCTAAATGCTGCTCCTTCTCCTTCTCCGCCCTTTCTATGACCTCTTTGAGAGACGTCTTAATGATATATGCGCTGTCCGAATAACCCGCCCTGTACACGAGGTGAACGGACGTTTTGTTAGAGTAGAATTTTTGCAAAAGGGGCCTGAGGGTTTTTAACTCCCTCAGTCCGACAAAAATAACGAGCGTATCTCCATTATCGGCTACGGCCTTGAGCATGGCCTCGTTATCCTTCAGGCCTTGCGGGACGGTAATGACGATAGAGCCCTTGCAACCAATATGTCTCCCCATCATGGCATTGGCGGAATTAAAGGCGCTGATGCCCGCAATGACCTGGGTTTTATCTTTAAACTCATCGAGCCAAAACATCCACCCCCCGTAGACAGTAGGGTCTCCGTATTCCAACAGGGCTACGCTCTTACCCGCGGTAAGGGCATCCTTTATCCTCTGAATATCCTCTGTGCGCTGTGCCTCCAATGATCGTTTCATTTCCTCCGGCGGCAGATCGGGATGCGCCTTTTTAAACATGTACTCCGTGTTTCTCAGGGGGTCGAAGAGGATTGGTTTGTTTCCCATATACTTGGCAAACCGCTTTTGTATATCCTCCGGGCAGACGAAGACATCCGCCTTTCCCATATACGAGATGGCCTCCAGCGTGACCAAGCTGGTGTCTGCGCAGCCCATCCCGATAATGTACAAACGGGGTTTCTGCTTAAAGGTCACGACCTCGATGCTGCTCACGGCCTTGATCGTCCTGTCGGCAGCGAGATCATCAGGCAGGATCAGTTTAAATTTTCCGCCCTTTGTGAGAGACTTATCTGCCATCTTATCGGCAACCATGATGCTCTTTCCCCGCGATGATAAAAACACCTCACCACAGGAGAGAAAGGCACGATAGCCATCAGGCGCGGAGACAATAATACCCTGTGTGACATCAGGCCTGACACCGGCCTTGTTGAGGAGTTCTGAAAGCAGGACCCCGCTATAGGACTCCAGGCCATGATAACCGGCGCCGTCCCCTGCCATCTTGGCTAGGGCCTCGATGCGCTGATACGACTCGAGGCGAGAGACGGTTAATTTTTTCTTGACTGCACCTGCTACCGTGAAACCGGGCGAAAAGAGATTCTCCATCTTTTTGTTTTCCATCTTAAGATGGAGGTCAACCACCTCGATGTTAGTCACGTTTTCCAGGCAACGGTCCGTATAAAAGTCATCGGTAACTACCAACTTGGGGTAGCCCACTGTTCGTGATAGAACATCCTGCCATTTTTTGTACTTCTCCGGCCCATGGCACTTGTTGCAGTCGGTATGCGGGATAATGGGGCTGGAGGACAAGGCAAGGACCACCTCTGACTGATTGCTGTAAAAAACCTCTCCCCATGACAGGACGGCCTGCTTGCCCTCTTTGTTGCGCACCAGGATGGCCAGATCAACCTGCTTGAAAAAAGCCGCTTCTTCCTTTTGCACGGCGGCGAGCTCCAGCAAGGTCTTCAAGGGGATACCGCGGAGATAAAATGCGCCGTGATACTTCCGGTCCATGGTTACTTCATTCAAGCGGACGGTGACCGTTTCAAATCTTTGCAGGTCTTCCAAAGACAGGTTCAAGGGCTGCCTGATTGCGCCGGTGATGCTTATGGCAGGGGAGGACCCTGTCCAGCCGCTGACGGCATAAGACAATGAAACAAAAATAGTCAGAAACAGACCAACCGACGTAATCTTCTTGAGCATGGGGTCCTCCCTTTGGAATTAATATTTCGCTTCCAACCCGAAATAATAGTTTATCCCAGGAGCCGGAAAGCCGTATTCCGACGAATAGTTCCTGTCGAAGAGATTGTTTATTGCCGCATAGACCTCAAAATACTTGAAAAATACCTTCGAGAGCCGCACGTTCATGGTAAAGTAGTCGCCAACCTTCTGTGTTGCCTGGGTTGGGCTTGAAATCGTGGGGAGTTGGCTGTAGATATCCCCCATATAGACGCCCACCAGATCCAGGCCGGTCTTGATGTAGGGGATCGTGAGGTGGAGCCCCATGTCGACCTTATGCGCAGGGACATTGCGCACCTTCTCGGTTACCCGGCCGACGCTCTTATCCCTGGCATAATTATAGGTATAGCTGGCCCACAGGGTCAGATCCTTCCACAGGGAGAAGTCTTTTAGCGGATAAAACTGCCCGGTGATCTCAATGCCGGTCAGCCCGATCTTGGCAAAGTTTTCATAAGGGCTGAACCTATCCGGGCGGTCGATGAAGTCCGCGAGGTCATGATAAAACCAGGCCACCTCCGCCCATGCGTACTCGGTCAAGGCGCGCGATACGCCCAGGGTATAGTTGATGGCTGTTTCCGCCGTGAGGTCCAAATTGCCGCTGGTGCTTGAATAGAGCGATGACAGGGTCGGGAAACGTACCTTGCGGGCAATGGAGCCGAAGAGCTTGGTGTCGAAAATAGTATAGGTGGCGCCGACCATAGGGCACCACCCATCCATAATATCCGGCTTGCCTGTAGCAGCCTCTGTTACGTCAAACCAGTCGTAGCTTAGGCCGACTACCACGGATAGATTCCTTATCAAGTTGAATTCATTCTCCAGGGCAACTGAGCCGGTGGTGGAAAAGTAGTCGTTAAAAGGCAGAAACTCTTGACTGCGCTCTTGGTGGGAATCGCCCTTGTAGTGAAAGGCAAACCTGATGGCATCCCACTCCACAGGCCGGTAATCGCCGACCAAGTACCCGCCGATGATATAGTCTTTGAATCTGCTGATTGCAGTTTCTACATCGTAATTTATATCCTGATAGGATGTGTAGTCGTCAATGTGGTTGTGATAGAAGACCTTGCCCTTGAGCGTCAGGCTATCGAAGATCTTCTGCTGGCCGCTGAAGTCCAGGCCCCAGTCCTGATATTTGGTGATCCGGTCAAAGACCTGTGAAAACGAAGGTCTATGCCTTCCGCCGTATATGTTCGGGGGATCGCCTTTCTCCTTGGTTATGAAATGGGCATTTACATAGTATTCCGAGCCTGGCCATGGATCGAGCCCAATCTTGGCCCAGACGCTGTGCTGCTCGTAATCGGAATTGGTGCGGACGCCTCCGCCTTCCAAATATGCTGAATAGTCACCACCTGCTGGGTTGTTAAATGGAGGCAGATCAACATAGCCTAACTTAGGGTTAAAATCGTCAGACACGTTCCAGCCTTGAGACCCCCGGTGGCTGTAGTTCAGCCAGTAATTGAGCATCCCGATTTTCCAGCCGTGCGACAGCGATTCCCGATTGGTATAATTGGCGCCTACCTCCGCAAGCGCCTGGGCAGCGAGCTTTTCCGTGCCTTTCTTGGTGATGATGTTGACCACCCCCATCAACGCATTCGGCCCGTAGATCACCGAAGGCGCCCCTTTGACAACCTCGATCTTCGCGATGTTGTCCACGGGAATCTGATTCATATCGAGCTTTCCGTAGTTGGTCTCGTAATAGGGGACCCCGTCGATCAGGACCAAGATCTTTTCTTGCGGCATACCGTGGATCTGAATGGCCGGCTCGTTCTTGCGCCCGGTGGAGACCCGGATGCCGGGGATATACGCCAGGGCCTCGGCAACGGTCTGGCTGTTCGTCGCCTTGATCTGTTCCTCGGTCACTTCATTTCTGATCGCCATCCCTTGCACTGCCGGCGGCTTGTCCGACGTCACGAAGACCTCACCCAGGTCGAATACCTGGTAGTTTTTTGTGCCCTCGCTGGGAGCGGATTCCTGCCCCCAGGCAGCACCGAAACACATGAGAACGATAAAACAGATTTCGATAAGAAAAACTCCGGCCTTTTTCATAACCTGGTCCTCCTTACGTTTGAAGTATTTTGCCATCTCTTTATCGGACCTCAAGACCCTTGGGGATCTCAAGCAACCAAATAATGAGTCATGATCGCCTTCCCCTTGTCACATTGCCCTGCACCATGCCCATGCCGGATTGTGCAGCTAGGTGACCATTACTGTTTTTTTGTGCTAAAATAATATTAAAAAGAACGTTTTTCATCGGCGGGCAATGATAATTTCTGCCGGGGGACTATCACTTACTATTTTTGTAATAAAAAGTCAATACAAGAAATTATAAGTAATTTTTAGTTAAATATAAGCCATTTTACTCTATTATTGACATGGGTGATGGCTTGTGATAGGTAATCAACTATGGAAGAGCTGCTCACCACCAAGGAGCTGGCCGATTTCCTCCGCCTCAATGAGAAAAAGGTGTACCAGCTCATCAAGGAGGGGGGTATCCCCCACGTAAGGATTTCGGGAAAATGGCTCTTTCCCAAAGGGCATGTCATGCGCTGGATCGATGAGCGTGTGCAGAGGGAAAAGGATATATACATGGTGGGGAGCGACGATATCCTCCTGGCGCGCCTCTTGGCCCTCTATTCCCGGGAGCAATTCCCCCAGTCCCTTACCTTCTATTCTTCCGTAGGGAGCATGAGGGGCATCGAGGCCCTCGCGCACAAGAAGGGGCATGCCTGTTGCGCCCATCTCTTGGATCGGGAGACGGGGGAGTATAATCTCCCCTTTCTCAACAGGCACCTCGCTTCGCAGAGGTACATCGTCGTCAATCTGTGTTACCGAGGGCAAGGACTCCTTGTCCAGAAGGGCAATCCCCTGGGGATCAAGGGCCTGGAGGATGTGGTTAAAAAGGGCCTGCGGTTCATCAATAGGAACGAAGGGTCCGGCACCAGGCTCCTCCTCGAATATCTTTTAAATGAAAAGGGGTTAGCGGGAAAAGCGATCGTCGGTTTTGCCGATGAGGTTGATACGCATCTGGAGGTGGCCTTAAAGGTCTTGTTCGGCGAGGCGGATGTGGGCCTGGGAATCGAGTATGTAGCGCACCTCCTCCCCCTCGATTTCATCCCCCTCCGAGAGGAGCGCTTTGATCTGGTTATACCAAAGGAGCTATGGCCCACACAGGTTATGAAGGGATTTCTCTCCTATATAGACCCCGTGGCGATTCAGCGACTTGCCCGTAGCCTACCCGGATACAATCTCAAGGATACGGGAAAGGTCATCTTTGAAAATTAAAGGGTTTTCTCAAAAACCGGTCGCCTATCCCCAGGTCACCAACAATCCCTGGGAATAGTGAGAGGGCATCAGGTGGGGATGGTGGGGTGAAATGCGGATATGGTAGCCGAACTTGCCCGTCTGCCTGCACATCAGCGTTGAGCGGAAGAGATAGACGCCGTTTTCAGACTGAATGGCCTCCATGAGGAGGAATCTCCGATCGACAAGCCTGCCCTCCGGATTGAGTTGTCCGTAATAGACCTCTGCCTTGACGTCTTCCGGCACCAATTCGCCGAGATGAACCGAGGCCGTTATCTTTAATCTCTCTCCTATTGCCAACTCGTCAGGGCATTCTTGTTTCACGTCCAAGATCGACACCTTTGCCCAGTTTGCCTCGATCTTTTGATACCATTCGGCCAAGGCCTTGGCCGCGGTCATGTGGTGCGCGGAAAGCGCGTCAATATAGGTTTGAGCCGGCCGGTAGAACAATTCCACATATTCCTCCAGCATCCGGTGGGTGTTGAATCGAGGGCAGAGGGACATCATGGAGGTCTTCATCTTTTTGATCCAATTTCGCGGCAATCCATTGAGCGCGCGGTCGTAGAAGAGGGGCATGACATCATGCTCCAGGAGACTGTAGAGAGACTTGCTCTCAATCTCATCCTGGTAGTTGACATCGTCGTAATCCTCGCCGCTTCCGATGAGCCACCCTACCTCGGGCTGATACGCCTCCGCCCACCATCCATCCGAGGTGCTCATGTGGAGGGCCCCATTGGCGATTGCCTTCATGCCGCTGGTGCCGCAGGCCTCGTTGGGACGTCTCGGGGTGCCGAGCCAGACATCGGCCCCCTCCACCAGATAGCGCGCCATCTCGAGGTCGTAATCTTCGATAAAGACCAGACGTCTCCGAAAACGTTCTTCTCCGGTAAGGGCGATGATCTCTTTGATCAGTCTCTTCGCCACATCATCGTTCTGGTGCGCCTTCCCGGCGATAATGACCTGGGCGGGACGAGTGGGGTGGTTCACGATCTGGGCGAACCTGTCCGGGTCCTTGAATAAGAGGGTGGGCCTCTTATAGGCCGCCATCCGCCGGGCCCAGACGATGGTCAAGGCGTCGGGGGTTAAGACCTCCTCGGCCTGCGCAATCTCTGCGGCCGATGCCCCCCTGCTGACACGCTGCTCACGCAGGCGCCTGCGACAGATGGAGATAAGGTTAAAACGCCTCCTCTCCTTGACACCCCACAACCCCTCATCGGGGATCTTTGCCGCCCTTTTCCAAACCTTTACGTTATCCGGGTCTTCCGACCAGTGAGGTCCCAGATACTGGCTATAGAGCGACGAAGCATCAGGGGAGATCCATGAGGGGATGTGGATGCCGTTGGTTACCGACTTTATAGGGACATCTTCATCGGGTATGGCAGGCCAGAGTTGATGCCAAAGCTTTTGGGAGACCCTCTGGTGGAGTTGGCTGACGGCGTTGATATGTCCTGAGAGCTTCATCGCCAGGATATTCATGCAGAAGGGTTCCGAAGCGTTTCCGGGTTCTCGACGGCCGAGGTCGAGGAGGGTATTGATGGGTATATCAAGGGCAGGGAGATAGTGGGCGAAGAAGCCCTTGATGAGCCTGGGATCAAACACCTCGATCCCTGCCGGCACCGAGGTGTGGGTGGTAAAGCACGTGCCGGCCATGATTGTTAGGAGGGCGACGGCAAACGGCACCCCCTCCTCTTGTTGCAGCAATCGGACGTGTTCCAATCCCGCGAAGGCGGGATGCCCCTC
>Ga0214473_10002732_pt1 | contig 21618 bp, 22 predicted proteins | sample RVTome_7_FD_203509 | JGI IMG/M metagenome (GOLD analysis project Ga0214473, IMG submission 203509) | Soil microbial communities from uranium-contaminated site in the Upper Colorado River Basin, Wyoming, United States - RVT98D197 | ecosystem: Environmental > Terrestrial > Soil > Contaminated >... | reverse complement strand
GCGATGAGCCCCCGCACGGTGCGCGCCCGCTGGTGCCCGGTGAGCACGGCCGCGAACCACACGACGCAGGCCGAAATGGGATTCACCGTCGCCAGCTGCAACCCCTGCCAGAACACCCCGGTCCGGAGGTCGGATGCGGTGTACAGGCCGGCGCACGCGACGTCGTAGACCATCAAGCTCGCGCAGAGCAGCGCGAAGGGCAGGTGCTCCCGGCTTCGGGGCCACCCCGCGTACAGGAGGAGGTAGTAGCCTCCGACGTAGCAGTTGACGGCGGCCATGGCCACGCAGGGAATGGCGAGGGGGTGCATGCGAACCGGTGGGGCTCGGCGCTAGTCCGGCGACCGATCCGCCGCGGCGCGGCGCGCCTGGGACAGGTAGGCCGGCTCCAGGTCGAGCAGGTTGGCCAGCTTGCGCACCAGGTAGGCCTCATGCTGCGCCACCGTGCCATCGGCCAGGATGATCCCCCACATCACCTCGGCCAGCACCATCTTCTGTCCCAGATCGTAGTGCTGGTTGATCAACTTGGTGAACTGGAAGTGGTCGATCGACCGCCGGCGCTCGGCGTCGGCCAGCGCGATCAGCTCCGCCCGCGTGCCCTCGTCCAGGCCGAAGTGCCGCTCCAGCGCCTCCTCGATGTGCCGGCGCTCGGCGGGGCTGAACTCCTCGTCGGCGTGTGCCACTTCGAGGAGCAGGGCGCAGGCCGCGATCCGCACCCGGGCCGGGTCCGCGTCCCGGGCCGCTTCCGCGCCGGCGGTCGGGGGCGCGGGCGCGATGCGGCGGGTCACGAACGCCCGGATGGCGTCGAGCATGGCTACGCCGCCGCTTCCCGGCGCTCCCGCAGCCGCTCCCACGCCGCCCGATCGAGTGGTCGGACCCAATCGCGGCCGATCCGCTCCCAGTCGGGATCGTCGGGATCGAGCCCCAGCTCGCGGATGCTCACGGCGGTCGCCAGGAAGAACTGGTGCCGGTACGGCAGGAGATACCCGCCCTCCGACTGGTGCGCCGCACGCGCCGCGTCGTAGGTGGTGAACCACCGATGGAGAAAGACATCCATCGAGGGGACGTACATCACTGGGTGCGCGTCGAGACTGGTCATTCGGTCCCCCACGGGATGTGTGTCGCCGGGATTCGAACCCGGGAGGCCGGTCTGGCGGCCCGTGCTGTCGTGGGAGTCGAACCCACTCCGCCAGCTTCCGGCGATGAACCGAGCCACCGACACACGGAAGCAATATACGAGGGATGGAACGGGCTCGCGTCGCGCACCGGTCGGTCGAGTCCCGGGGCCGGGTGGACCAGTCGACGGCCACGCCCGGACGCGCTACGTTCCGGTCCCCTGGCCGGAGAAACCCTGGCGCGCGTCGTGGTGGTGGGTGCCGGAGCCGCCGGGGCCATGGCGGCCATATTCGCCGCGACCGCGGGCGCCGACACGGTGTTGCTGGAGAGCACGCCGGACGGCGGCCGGAAGATCCTCATCTCGGGCGGCGGGCGCTGCAACATCCTGCCCGCTCGGCTGGACGAGTCCCGCTTCGTCACCGACTCGTCGCCCCACACGCTCAGGAACATCGTCCGGTCGTGGCCGCTCGCGGAGCAGATCGCGTTCTTCGAGCGCGAGCTCACGTTGCCGCTGGTCGAGGAGCCCGAGTCGGGCAAGCTGTTTCCGGTGTCCGACCGCGCCCGCGACGTGCGGGACGGTCTGTTGGCGCTCGCCGGCCGGCGCGGCGTGCGGTTTCACCCCAAGGTGACCGTGGTGGACGCGGTCCCGGCGCTCGGCGGGTGGAGGGTCGACCTCGAGACCGGGTCGCCGCTCGAGGCGGAGGTACTGGTGCTCGCCACCGGCGGGCTCTCCGTTCCCAAGACCGGCAGCGACGGACGCGGCCTCGCCATCGCCGGGCGGTTGGGGCACGTGGTCCATCCCCCCTACGCGGCGCTCACGCCGCTCACGGCCGACCCCGCCCCGTTCGGGCATCTGGCCGGCGTGTCGCTGCCGGTGACGATGACCGCCCGGGATGGGGCGCGCACCGCGACGGCGAGCGGCGGCTTTCTCTTCACCCACCGGGGGTACAGCGGGCCGGCGGTGCTGGACGTGTCGCACGTGGTGGTGCGGGCGGCGCCCGGGTCACCGGCCGTGGTGCGGGTGCGGTGGACCGCCCGGGGCGAGACCGAGTGGGAGGCGGCGCTCCGGCTCGAGGGAAGCCGCGCCGTGCTGGGGGTGCTCCGCGGCGAGCTGCCCGAGCGCCTGGCGCTGGCGCTGGCCGCCGCGGCCGGGGTCGATCCGGCGCGCCCGCTGGCGCAGCTCAAGCGGGACGAACGGCTCCGGCTGATCGAGACGCTGGTGCGGGGCCCGCTCCCGTGCACCGGGCACGAGGGCTACAAGAAGGCGGAAGTCACGGGCGGCGGCGTGAGCCTCGCGGAGATCGATCCCCGGACCATGGAGAGCCGGCGGCACCCGGGGCTCTTCCTGTGCGGCGAAATGCTCGACGCCTTCGGGCCCATCGGCGGATACAACTTCTTGTGGGCCTGGGCCACGGGGCGGGCGGCGGGGCTGGGGGCGGCGCGGCCCGCCTAGGGCCGGAACGCAAACGGGGCCGCCCCATTCGGAGCGGCCCCGCCTGTTGTCAGTACCGGCCGAGCTTCAGCCGATCACGACGACGTTCTGCGCCGCGGGGCCCTTCTGCCCCTGCACGACGTCGAACTCCACCTTCTGCCCCTCGCTCAACGACTTGAAGCCGCTGGCCTGGATGGCCGAGTGGTGGACGAAGCAGTCCTTTTCGCCGTCATCCCGAGTCAGAAACCCGAAACCCTTGGCGTCGTTGAACCACTTCACGGTGCCCTTCGTACGCATGACCGTACTCCTTGTGTGTTGGTGTTCGCTGATGCTCGTCCGGGGTGCGGTCAGGCCGTACGTGCCGATCGGGACATCAGGTGCCGCGGGATCATGCCCCCCGCGTGGGGCTGCCGGATGAATACCGGCGAAAACTGTCACAAAAAAAGAGGGCCGGCGTTGAGCCAGGTCCCCTTTGCAGTGTCGCTGGTGTCGCTGCGCGTTCCTCGCGCTAAAACGCTAGCACAATAGTAACCAGGAGGCGGCCGCCGCACCAGTCTGGGGGCAGTTGGGGGGCGGTTTGGGGGCCTGGCGGCGCAAGATTCGGGTCGTTATCCGCCAGGTTCCCGCCCATCTTGCCTCCAGGCCACGACAGGATTCGACCCATGAGCCCCGACGCCGACGTGCTGCACGACTACCGACGAGTGACCGCGGGAATCAGGTTCCTGGAGGCGCGCAGAGCCATGAGCAATGGTCCCCAGTCCCTCCGCGACTACCGCCGGATCGAGGCGGTCATCCGGTTCCTCGAATCGAAGGCCGGCGAGCAGCCCTCCCTGCGAGAAGCGGCCCGGGCCGTGGGCCTGAGCGAGTTTCACCTGCAGCGGCTGTTCCGGCGCTGGGCCGGCGTGAGCCCCAAGCGCTTCCTCCAGTACCTCACAGTGGAGCACGCCAAGCGGGCCCTGCGGGACGGCCTCTCGGTGCTGGCGGCCGCGTACGAAGCCGGGCTCTCGGGTCCCGGGCGGCTGCACGACCTCTTCGTATCGGTCGAGGCGATGACGCCGGGCGAGTACAAGGCGCTGGGGAACGGTCTCGACCTGCGCTACGGCGTGGCGCCAAGCCCGTTCGGCGAGTGTCTCGTGGCGCTGACCGACCGCGGAATCTGCGGGCTCGAGTTCCTGGCAGACGGGGGCCGCGCGTCCGCGGTCCTGGAGCTGCGGCGCGCATGGCCCGGGGCGCGGCTGGTGGAGGACGTCCAGGCCGCGCGGGCCGTCGCCGGCCGCATCTTCCGGCCCGCGGCCGCCGGGCGGGAGCGCCTTACGCTGTTCCTCAAGGGGACCAACTTCCAGCTCAAGGTCTGGGAGGCGCTGCTCCGGATTCCGGCGGGCGCCGCCACCAGCTACGGGGCGCTGGCCGAGGCGATCGACCAGCCCGAAGCCGCACGGGCGGTGGGCGGGGCGGTGGGCCGGAACCCGATCGCGTACCTCATTCCCTGCCATCGGGTGCTGCGGGAGTCGGGCAAGTTCGGCGACTACCGCTGGGGAGCCGAGCGGAAGCAGGCCATCCTGGGGTGGGAGGCGGTCCGGGCGGCGGGGTGAGTCAGAAATGGACTTCCAACCGGGGCAGCCGGCGCTGCACGCCGGAGACCGGCACGGACACGCTGCCCACCCGTCGCGCGCCCATGCGCTGGTAGAAGCCCGCGGCATTGGGGTCCGACACGATGCGGAGCACCCGCGGGCCGCGACCGCGGACGTGGTTCAGGGCGCGGGCGAACAGGCGGCGGCCGATGCCCTGGCCCATCGAGTCCGGGTGAATCCAGAAGTGGTCCAGCTCCCAGAACCTGGGGCGTTCCACCAGCGCGCAGAACCCGCACAGCCTCCTGGTGCCGCGGGCCACGAACACGGCGTGCGCGCGAATGTAGGCGGGGGTCACGCTGAGCTGTTGTGCCCAGACGGCGAGCCACCTCTCCGGGTACCCCCAGTCGCGCTTCACCGCCAAGGCGATGGCGCTGAGCCGGGCCGCATCCCGGGGGTGGGCGGGTCGGATCGTGAGCTCGGGCATGGGTGCCGGTAATCTGGCGGTCCGGACCGCCGGCGACCGGATCAATCGAATGCGGGTGTAGCCGTTTTCCCGCGAGGGCAGTCGGCAGGGTTGCCCGGCGTTCAACGCCGGCCACGCTGATAGGTACAGTAGACTAGTTTGAAACGGCTCCCGGCCCCGAGCCGGGCTACGGTCCCTCCTGGTCCCCACCGAACCGGAGTACGCATGTCCAGTCGCTCGTCTCTTGCGCTCGTCGCCCTGATCGTGCTGGCGGGTTGCGCCCCTGCCAGCTCCAGTCCCGCGCCGAGCCCGCGCGCGGGCCAGGGTCAGCAGGGGCAACCGGGCCAGCAGGGCCCCGGCGCCCGCCCCGACTCGGGCCGGGCACAGGGCCCGCGAGCCTACGCGCAGGTCATCACCCGGGAGGCCGTGACCGATTCCGGCGTCTTCCTGGTGCACCGCATCCAGGACCGGCTGTATTACGAAGTCCCGCGGGCCATGCTGGGCCGGGAGTTCCGGCTGGTGGTGGACCGCCGGGGCACGATTCGCGGCGTGGGGTACGCGGGCGAGCAGATCTCGGCCCGGGTGGTCCGGTGGGATCGGCTGGGGAATCACGTGCTGCTCCGGATGGTGAGCTACGCCATGCGCGCCGACTCCACCCTGCCGGTGAGCCGAGCCGTGGACCTGTCCAACACGCCGCCCATCGTCAAGAGCTTCGATATCGCGGCGTGGTCGCCGCGGGACTCGAACGCGGTGATCGAGGTGACCAGCCTGTTCACCACCGACGTGGCCGAGCTGAACGCCCGGCAGCTCGGGGTGCGGGTGCGGCGCTTCGACCCCGCGCGCTCGTTCGTCGAGCGGGCCCGGAGCTTCCCCACGAACGTCGAAGTGACGGCGCTCCAGACCTTCGAGGTGGACTCGGTGCCCGGCGCCCCGGGCGGCAACGCGGACCGGTCGATCAACTCCCTCACCATCCCCACCAACTTCTCGATGGTGCTCCTGCCCGACCGGCCCATGCGGCCCCGGGTGTGCGACAACCGGGTAGGGTTCTTCGCGGTGCGCTACGAGGACTTCGGCGCGGACCAGGCCAAGGTGCCGACCCGCTGCTACATCACCCGCTGGCGTCTCGAGCCCAAGGACCCGAACGCCGCGGTGAGCGACCCGGTGAAGCCGATCGTGTTCTACATCGATCCCGCGACGCCCGAGAAGTGGGTCCCGTGGCTCATCCGGGGCGTGGGTGCGTGGGAGCCGGTATTCCGGGCCGCGGGGTTCAGCAACGCCATCATGGCGCGCCGCGCCCCCACACCGCAGGAGGACCCCGAGTTCGATCTGGACGACGCGCGCTACTCGACCATCCGGTGGCTGCCGTCCACGGTCGAGAACGCCTACGGGCCGCACGTCAACGACCCGCGGACCGGCGAGATCCTTCAGTCCAACATCGGCTGGTACCACAACATCACCAGCCTGCTGCAGAGCTGGTACTGGGTGCAGGTGGGCGCGGTGGATGCCCGGGCGCGGTCGCTGCCGTTCCCCGACTCCATGATGGGCGGGATGGTGGCCTACGTGGCCACCCATGAGGTGGGCCACACCCTGGGCCTGCCGCACAACCAGCTGTCATCCGGCCTCTACCCGGTGGATTCGCTGCGGAGCGGCGCCTACACGCGGCAGCACGGGACTTCGTACTCCATCATGGACTACGCCCGCAACAACTACGTCGCCCAGCCGGGCGACGACGTGGCGCTCCAGCCCACGATCGGCGTGTGGGACTACTACGTGATCGACTGGGGCTACGGCCGGATCCGCGGCGCGGCGACCCCGGACGCCGAGCGGGCCGTGCTGGATTCGCTGGCCCGGCTTCAGGACGCGCGCCCGGAATTGCGGTTCGGGAACCCGGACGGCATCGACCCGCGCACCCAGACCGAAGCCCTGGGTGACGATCCGGTGAAGGCCACCCGCTTCGGGATCGCCAACCTCCGCCGGCTGATGCCGATGCTGATCCCGGCCACCACGACCAACCGGATGGACGACTACGAGCAGCTCAACGACTTCTACGGGGAGGTCGTGGGGCAGTGGGCCCGCGAGCTGGGGCACGTCTCGGTAGTGGTAGGCGGGGTGTACCGCCACGAGAAGTATCCCGACCAGGCCGGCGTGATCCACACGCCCGTCCCCAGGGCGCGGCAGGCCGAAGCCGTGCAGTTCCTGAACGAGAGCGCGTTCACCACCCCCACTTGGCTGTTCGACCCGGAGGTGCTGCGCCGCATCGAGCCCACCGGGCACGTCGAGCGGGTCCGGCAGCGGCAGACCGCGCTGCTCACCACGCTGTTCCAGGACGGCCGGCTCGCCCGGCTGGCGGAGCAGCAGGCGACCATGCCCGCGGGCGAGGCCTACACCCTGGTGGACCTGTTCGGCGACGTGCGGCGCGGCGCGTTCAGTGAATACGGCCCGGGCGCGCCGGTGGTGGATCCGTACCGGCGGAACCTGCAAAACGCCTTCGTGGACGTGATGAACCGCCTGCTCAACACGCCGTTGGTGCCGCAAGGCGGGGGCGGGTTCTTCGGCGGCGCCGCGCCTACGCCGCGCCCGCGGGACGCGCAGGCCCTCGCGCGCCTCGAGCTGACCGAGCTGGCCGGCGTGCTCCGCGGGGCGCAGAACCGCGTGACCGATCGGGCCACGCGGGCGCACGTGGGCCTGCTCCTGGCCCGGATTGACGAGGTGCTGAACCCGCAGAACTAGCCGGAAACCGTCGAGCCCGGCCTACGAGCCGGGGTGGGCGGGGCGAGGCCCGAGCCTCACCGTGGCGGCTCGACCCATCGCCGCGCGTTGTGCGTGACTACCCGTCACGTATCTTCCGGAGGATTCCAAGGCCGCGAGCGCCGGAATCGGGGCTCGCTGGTGCGTCGCAGTGGGCGGCGCCAGACACGGGAGGAACGGTGGCGATGTCCGAGCGTGCCGATGATGACCGGGCAAGGCCAGTGGGCCCGGTGGAGGCGCTGGCCCGTGAGCACGTTCTGTTGCAGACCCTCATGGACTTGACCCCTGACTTCGTCTACTTCAAAGACACTGCCAGCCGATTCATCAGAATCAGCAAAGCGCAGGCCCGGTTGTTCGGGCTCAGCGATCCCGCTCAGGCGGTGGGCAAGACCGACCACGACTTCTTCACTCCGGAACACGCACGTCAGGCGTTCGAGGATGAACAGACGATCATGCGGACGCGGCGGCCCTTGACGGTCGAAGAGCGGGAGACGTGGCCGGATCGTCCGGACACATGGGTGTCGACCACCAAAGTCCCTCTCTATGACGAGGCGGGAAACGCCCTTGGCACGTTCGGCATCTCCAGGGACATCACCGAGCGGAAGCGAGCAGAGGCCGAGCGCGAGCGGCTCATCGCTGAGTTGCGGGACGCGCTTTCCAGGGTCAAGACGCTGCAAGGCCTTCTTCCGATTTGTGCTTCCTGCAAGCGCATTCGCGACGACCGCGGCTACTGGAACCAGATCGAGAGCTACGTGGGCGAGCACTCGGAGGCGGAGTTCAGCCACGGCGTGTGTCCGGAGTGCGTCCAGAAGCTCTATCCCGGGTTCGACTTGAGCTCCGGCGGATAGGTTGGCGGGGTCGGAGGTTCCATGGCCGAACCGAAGAACCCCGCCAGGGGAAAGGCGGCCAAAGGGGCCGCCAAGCGGGTACCCCGGGGCAAGCAAAAGGCGGAAGCCAAATCCCGGGGTCTCGCCGCCCCCGCGCTGGTCGCCGGCTCCCCGCCCGCCGCGGTCGCGCAGTTGAGCGAGGCCATCGCGGCGGACGGCGGCGTGGTGATCGGGGTCTACAAGGATCCCCTGGGCGGCCGGTGGCAGGTGCTGGCGGGCCTGCCCATCGACCGGGTGGAGCCCACCCCGTTCCAGCGCGACCTCTCCGACAGTCACGCGACCCGCCTGGCAGAAGCCATCGACAAGCTGGATCGCTTTCTCGATCCGGTGGTGGCGGTGCGCACGGCCGAGGGCAGGTACTGGGTGCCCAACGGCTCGCACCGGCTGGCCGCCCTCACCCGGCTGGGCGGGCGCGCGATCGTGGCCCTGGTGGTGCCGGAGCCCGAGCTGGCGTATCGGATCCTGGCGCTCAATACCGAGAAGGCGCACAACCTGCGCGAGAAGTCGCTGGAGGTGATTCGCCTGGCGCAGGGGCTGGCGGAACTGGACGGCGGGCCGGAGAAGGGCTACGCCACGGAGTTCGAAGAGCCGGCCCTCCTCACCCTCGGGCTCTGCTACCAGCAGCGGGGCCGGTTCTCGGGCGGCGCGTATCATCCGGTGGTGAAGCGGGTAGAGGCCTTCCTCTCGTCGCCGCTCACCAAGGCGCTGGCAACGCGGGCCGGGCGCGCCGCCCTGCTGCTGGCGCTGGACGACGCGGTCAGCGCCGCCATCACGGCGCTCAAGGACCGGGGATTCCAGAGCCCCTATCTCCGGGCGTTCGTGGTCGCCCGGATCAACCCGCTCCGGTGGAAGCGCGGGGCGTCGGGCGAGTTCGACGACGTGATCGGGAAGATGCGCTCGGCCGCGGAGAAGTTCGACGCTTCGGAGATCAAGGCCGCGGAGGTCGGGCGGGCGGGCGGCCCGCCCGACGAATAGCGGTCAGCGCGCGGCCGCCAGCTCCCGGATCGCGTCCGCCAGCATCGTCACCGTGCCACCGCCGCCCGCCAGCTGGCCCGCGAGCGCGGTCAGCTTCCCGCTCCGGGCCGGGCCCGACGCCCGTTCCGCGTCGGTCAGCTCCCGCCGCACGGCGGCGATCCGGTCGGCCGCGAGCCCGTGCGACCGCTCGAGCTGGTCCACGTAGGCCCGGGCCAGCGCGAACGTGGGCGGCCAGACGAACCTGGGCTGTCCCTGGGCGTTGAGGTAGTCCAGCTTGACCGACTTGGCCGCGTCGATCTCGTTCTGCGAGAGGGCGGCGCTGGGCGTGAGCTCGAAGATGTCGAGCCCGCGCGCGATCTCCGAGCTCACCAGCAGGCCGTTGTACCAGTACACCGACCAGCTCCCGCCCATCTGCATCTCGGTCGAGTCCACCGGCCCGCGGTCATGGTAGGCGATCTCCACGGGATTCGCGGCGTCGGTCCAGTCGAACACCGAGATGCCCCCCTGGTACCAGGCCTGCACCATCACGTCGCGTCCCGGGATGGGGATCAGGGACCCGTTGTGGGCCACGCAGTTCTCCAGCGACGTCTGCGGCGCCGACAGCTTGTAGTAGCTCCGGAACCGCATCTCGCGGTTCTCGATGGTGAAGATGGCGTCGGCGCCCCACGCCCGGGGGTCGCTGGCACGGCACTTGGGCCCGCCGCCGCCGCCCCACTCGTCGCTGAACAGGATCTTGGTGCCGTCGTTGTTGAGCGTGGCCGAGTGCCAGTAGGAGAAGTTCGAGTCGCTCACCGCGCCGATGCGCGTGGGGTGGGCCGGGTCGCTGAGGTCGAGCAGCAGTCCGTAGCCCTCGCAGGCCCCGCCCGCCAGGCCGATGGCCGGGTAGACCGTGATGTCGTGGCACTGGGTGGGCCCGAGGCGCGGAGCGTTCGCGCGCTGGGCGGTCATCTCCGCGGCCATGGCCGCGAAGCGCTCGCGCAGCGTCGCGCTGTCGGCCGCGGTGGGCGCGCCGCTCCCGGCGCGCACCTTGACCAGGCTGTCCAGCATCCCGGCCGCGTACCGGTCGGGCAGCACGTAGTGCTCCTCCCCGAAATCGAGAATGAACGCGCCCCGTGCCTTGGCCCGTTCGAGCGCGGCACGATCTTCCGGCGCCGCGCCGTGAGTGGGCGGGGCGATGAGCCCGGCGAAGATCCGGGGCGAGCTCACGATCGCCGCCTGCTCGGGGTGGGCCAGGGGGACCCTGATCACCTCGATCCGGAAGAGCGCCGAATTGGGGTCTTCGTCCGGCAGGGCGCGGGAGCACCCGGCGAGCTCCTCGGCGGGACGCACCGGAGAGGAGCCGGAAACGTAGATGTACACGTTCTCCCGGTCGTTCGGGTCCTCTACCAGGGTGTGCGTGTGGGATCCGCGGCAGGTCTGCACGTTGCCGACGTTCTTCGGATGCCGGATGTCGCTGATGTCGAAGATCCGGATCCCGCGCAGGCGCTCGGGGCTCACCGCTTCCTGCACGCCCTGGGTGCCGCAGTCGAGCCGGGCGCCGAAGTCCTCGCCGGAGACGAAAAGCAGATTCCGGTAGACCGACACGTCGCTCTGCGACGCGGGGCAGACGTATCCGACCGCGAGGGCCGGCCGGCTGGGATTCGAGATGTCCCAGACCTGCATGCCGTTGAAGTTGCCCTGGATGGCGTAGGTCCCGGTGAACGCGAGATCCGAGTTCATGACGCCGACGAACGCCGGGGCCGGCGGGGTCTTCGACACGACACGCAGGTTCCACACCGCTTCCTGAGCGTCCCAGAGCCCCGCGCGGAGGCCGACCCGGGAGTCGGGGCCCGGCACCGCGCCCGTGACGACGGGGGCAGGGGCGGGAGCGGCCGCTTGGGTGGTGGTTGCGGCGCAGCCGGAAAGGCCGAGCAGGCCGGCGGCCAGCGCGAGCAGCGGGAAGGCGGGGCGGGAGCCCGGGGCAGTGAACGTCATGACGGTCCTCGCTTCGGGGTCTATCGGGGCGCGGGGGGCGCCTCGAGCATGCGCTCCATCCGGGCGATCTCGGTGGTCTGGTCCACCTGAATGTCTGAGGCGATCTTGAACAGCACGTCGCCCTGGGCGGCGCCGTCGGTGCCGAACAGGTCGCGCACCATGGTAACGGCTCCGCGGTGGTGCTGGATCATGTAGGTCAGGAACAGCCGGTCGAAGTCGGGCCCTCGGGCCTCGTCCAGCTCCCGCATCTGCTCCGGCGTCAACATCCCCGGCATGTGCATCAGGTGCTCCGGCCCGTGGACCATCAGGGTCGTCCCCGTGATCCGTACCTCGGGCACGGGTTGCCCGCGATCGCGAAGCCACTGCTGCATCCGGGCGATTTCGTCGTTCTGCGCGTTGATGATGCGGGCGCACAGGGTCGCCACGGATGGGCTGGCCCCGTGGGTGGGGGCGAGCCCCGCCATCACCAGAGCCTGCGCGTGGTGGCCGATCATCCCGGTGACGAAGTGGACGTCGGCCTCGGTGAAGCGCCGGCGAGCGCTGTCGGTGCGAGCCCGGTAGAGCGCGTCGAGCTCGGTGACGGACGCCCCCGAGGGACGGGGCGCCGGCTCCGCCCCGGTCCCGGGGGCGCGCCCACAGGCCGCGGCGGCGAGCGCGGCGAAACACAACGTGGCCCAGCGGGTACGTGATGCGCTCATGCTTGTGGTCGGGACGGGATGACTCCGGATATGGGCCGGATGGCATCCGGATGCAAGATACCGGGTTTGGCGGCGGTGTGAAGTCGGCGGGTACATTGTCCGCACCATGATGGTCCATCTGCTGGACGGCACCTATGAGCTGTTCCGCCACTTCTACGGCCAGCGCCGCTACAATCAGGGCAAGGACAAGCCCTTCGGCGCGGTCGTCGGGCTGCTCCATTCCGTGCTCGAGATGATCGAGAAGGGGGCCACGCACCTCGGGGTGGCCACCGACCACGTCATCGAGTCGTTCCGGAACGACCTCTGGCCCGACTACAAGACCGGGGAGGGGATCGAGCCGGCGCTGCGCGCGCAGTTCCAGCCGCTCGAGGAGGCGCTGGCCGCGATGGGGGTGGCGGTGTGGCCCATGATCGAGCTGGAGGCCGACGACGGGCTGGCGTCGGCGGCGCATCTCGCGGCGGCGGACGGCCGGGTCGCCAAGGTCTGCATCTGGGCCAACGACAAGGACCTGGCGCAGTGCGTCCGGGGCGAGCGGGTGGTGCAGGTGGATCGCCGGGGGATGCAGATCCGCGATGCCGAGGGCGTGCGCCGGAAGTTCGGCGTAGAGCCCGTCCTAATCCCGGATTACCTGGCCCTGGTGGGCGACGCGCAGGACGGGTATCCCGGGATCCGGGGAATCGGATCGGCGACGGCCGCCCGGCTGCTCACCCGGTACGGCCCGATCGAGGCGTTCCCGCCCGGCGTGCTGGGGGAGGAACGGGACCAGGCCCTGCTGTTCAAGAACCTCGCGACGCTCCGGATCAACGCGCCGCTCTTTGGCGACGTCGATGAGCTGGCCTGGCGTGGACCCACCGCCCGCTTCGCCGGCTGGGTCGAGCGGATGGGCGATGACCGGCTGCTGGAGCGCTGCCTCAAGGCCGTATCCGTTCCTGGAAAGGACTGAACGCCTCATGCGACGATGGTTTGTCCTCGGACTCGGGTTGATATCCGCCGCGCCGGCCGCCGCCCAGCGGCCCCGCCCCGGCGAAGGGCGCGAGCCCGAATTCCCGCCGCCCAGCATCGTCGAATACCGGCCGCGTTCCACGCTGGTGGTCCCGGCTCACCCGGTCCCCCGGGCCCGCTACCCGGTGATCGACCTCCACGGCCATCCGCCGGCGCTGGTCTCGGCCGACGCGATCGAGCGGGTGGGCGCGGCCCTGGACTCGCTCAACATCCAGGTGATGGTGAACGTGAGCGGCACCTCGGGCGACCGGCTGACCGCCCAGATCGACGGCGTCCGGGCCAGCCGGTATCGCGGCCGGTTCGTGATGTTCGCCAGCCTGGACCTTCGCAACGTGGGCCCCGGATCCGGAGCGAGAATCGCGGCACAGCTCGAGGCCGACGTCCAGGCCGGCGCCCTTGGCGTGGGCGAGATCGGGAAGGGATTCGGGCTGTCCATTCGCAAGACCGACGGCTCCCGCCTCACCCTGGACGATCCGGAGCTCGACCCCGTCTGGGAAACGGCCGCTCGCCTGGGGATCCCGGTGCTGATTCACGTGGGCGATCCGGCCGAGTTCTTCGAGCCGCTCGACTATCAGAACGAGCGGTGGCTTGAGCTGGCGCTTTTTGCCAACCGCCGCTATCAGGACCGGTCGCGGTTTCCGTCGTTCGAGGAGCTGATGGCCGAGCGGGACCGGCTGCTGGCGCGGCATCCGCGGACCACCTGGGTGCTGGCGCACATGGGCTGGCACGCCAACGACCTCGCGCGCCTCGGACGCATGCTCGACAGCATGCCCAACCTCTACACGGAAGTCGGTGCCATCCTCTACGATCTGGGCCGCCAGCCGCGAGCCGCGCGGGAGTTCTTCCTCAAGTACCAGGACCGGCTGCTCTTCGGGAAGGACGCCTTTCAGCCCGACGAGTATCCGTACTACTGGCGGGTGTTCGAGACCTTCGACGAGTACTTCGACTACTACCGCGACTATCACGCGTTCTGGAAGCTGTACGGCCTGGGCCTGCCCGATTCCGTGCTGAAGAAGGTCTACTGTCAGAACGCGCTGAAGCTGGTCCCGGGAATTCCCAAGGGCGCGTTTCCGGACTAGGCCCCGGTCATTCGTCCTTGCGCATCCCCGCCCATCGCCTCGATCGGCAGCTGATCTCGCGGCCGCGCTTCGCGGCGCCTGCCGAGGTGGTGGCGTGGTTCGGCGCCATCCAGGCGCAGGACTATCTCGCGGCCCGGTGGGCGCTGGGGCTCCGCACGCGCCAGGCGACCGAGGCGACCATCGAAGCGGCGATCGCCGAGGGCCGCGTCATTCGCACCCATGTCTTCCGCGGCACGTGGCAATACGTCGCCCGCGAGGACGTGCGGTGGATGCTCGATCTGGTGGGGGCCCGGTTGATCGCGTCGTGGGCGCCCGGCTTCCGGCGGCACGGGTTGGACGCCCGTACCCTCGGCCGATGCGGGGCGTTGTGGGCGAAGGCGCTGGCGGGAGGCCGGCAACTCACGCGCCCGGAGATGGCCGCCGTGCTCACCCGGGGCCGGATCGCGGCCGCGAGCCGCCTCTCCTACATCCTCGGCTACGCCGAGCTGACGGGGGTCATCGCGAGCGGCGGCCGGCGCGGCACGCAACCGACGTGGGCGCTGCTCGACGACCGCGTGCCGGCGTCACGGCCAATCCCGCGCGACGACGCCCTGGCGGAGCTGGCCCGCCGGTACTTCCAGAGTCGCGGCCCCGCCACCGTGCGCGACTTCGCCTGGTGGACCGGGCTCGCGCTGGGGCCGGCGCGGGAAGCGGTCGAGTTGGCCCGGACGACGCTGGCCTCCGAGCGGGTGGGCGGGGAGACGTACTGGCTGGTGGACGGGAAAGTCGTATCGCGGCGCTCGCCGAGCGCGCAACTGCTGCCGGCCTTCGACGAATTCCTCGTGGGCTACCGGGATCGGAGCGCCGTGCTCGATCCCGCGCACGGGCGCAAGGTGAACGCCGGGGGCGGGATGCTCAGTCCGGCGGTGGTGATTGACGGCCGGATCGTGGGGACGTGGCGGCGCGCGATCGCGAGCGACGCGGTCCGGGTCACAGTATCGCCGTTCGCCCGCCTGACCGCGCGCGAGCGCGAGGCCATCAGAGCGGCAGCGGATCGCTACGGCGAGTTCCTCAATGGGCAGGTGCGGGTCTCGTATTAGACCCGGGCGGTCAGCCCCGAACGGTCGTCACGCCGCGGCGATCCGCGGCCGCTACGAACCCGATCCGCCGCCGTTCGGAGCCGGCGGCGGCTCCATCAACCGACGGATGGCCTGGAACACCGACGCAAACTGCGCGTCATAGCGGCGTTCCAGCTCGTCCAGTTTCCGGGCCAATTCAGCATGCTCGGCCAGCCGCCTAGTTGACATATGCCCATATGGGGATATATTGTCCCCATGGCGCGAGCAGCGACGACAGCCGACGCGTTCAACGCGGTGGCGGAGCCCAGACGGCGGCAGATCCTGGACGTCCTGGCCGGCGGCGAGCGCCCAGTCAACGACCTCGTCGCGCGGCTCGGCCTGGCGCAACCCCAGGTATCCAAGCACCTGCGGGTGCTGCGGCAGGTGGGGCTGGTGGCTGTGCGAGACGAAGGGCGGCATCGGCTGTACCGGCTGAAAGGCCAGCCGCTCAAGCAAATCCACGACTGGGTCAAGAACTACGAGCGGACGTGGAACGAGCGGTTCGAGGCGATGGACGACGTGCTGGAAGACCTCAAGCGAGCGGGAGGGCAAGATGGTGACGAAGGAGAAGGCGAAGACGAGTAGAAAGGCGGTGGTGACACTGCCCACGGATACGCAGATCCGGATCGTGCGCGACTTCGACGCCCCCAGACACCTGGTCTACCGGGCCTACACCACCCCCGAGCTGATCAAGCGGTGGTGGCATGCCAACCGGGGCCAGGCCACGTCGGCCGAAGTGGACTTGCGGGTGGGCGGTCGGTGGCGCTGGGTGATGGTGACCCACAAGGGTCTCGAGGTCGCGTTCCACGGTGAGTACCGGGAAATCGTCCCCGATGAGCGCATCGTCTACACGGAGGTGTACGAGGGCGTCCCCGGCGGGGATGACATGCCGGTCGTGGTTGACCTGACACTCACCGAGAGGAGCGGAATCTCCAGGCTCACCGAGCTGGTCCAGTGTCCCAGCCGGGAGGTCCGCGACATGATCATCAAGTCCGGCATGGAGCCCGGCATGCAGGACGCGATGGACCTACTGGAACAGGTGGCGATCTCGCTCAGATAACCGTCGGTGGTGCCGGGGCGCCCCTTCGGGCGCTCCGGCCACCTACGTTGCGGCCTTCGGCGCCAGCGCCCCTTCCGCCTTCACCACCACCGCGTCCTTCTTCCTCCACACCGCCAGCAACCCCACCCCGACCACGAACGCCGCCAGACTCGCCGCCTGGGCCAGCGTGAACGGTCCCAGGAGCCGATCGTCCTTGGCCCGGAGGAACTCCACCAGGAACCGCTCGACGCCGACCCCCACCAGGTAGCACCCGAACAGCCACCCCAGGGCGTGCTGGTGGCGCCGCCAGCGCCACAACAGATAGAAGAGGAAAAGGAGGGCGGCCACCTCGTAGAGCTGCGTGGGATGGACCGCCAGCACCTCGCCCGGCGGGGTGCCGGGCGGCACGTCCACTCCCCAGCGCGCCAGCGCCGCCGCGGTGGTGGGCGGCTGGCCCTGCGGGAACCGCATGCCCCACGGCAGGGTGGTGGGCATGCCGTAGTCGTCCTGCACCAGGAAACACCCCACTCGGCCGACCGCGTGGCCGAGTGCCAGCGCGGGCGCCGTGAGCTCGAAGGTGAACCGGAGGGGGACCTTCTTCCACCACCCCATCCCGGTCACCGCGGCAAACCCGCCGATGAACCCGCCGTACCACACCAGCCCGCCGCGCGACAGCACCGGCCCGCCGTGGAGGGCCACGTACCACAGCTTGGCGCCGACGATGCCGCCGATCACCGCCGCGACCACAATGTCCGCGGCGTACTCCTTGTTCAGCTTCCGCCGTTCCAGCTCCAGGCCCATCACCCAGCCCGCGGCCAGGAACGCGACCATCATCATGATGCCGAAGCCGGTGATCTCGAGCCCGAACAGCGAGAAGGAGAGCGGATAGACGGTCATGGCGCCGGCTGTTGTATCGGCCCAGCCTCGAGGCCGGGCCATGGCAGGGAAGGATCTGCGTCGAGGTAGCTATCTGCGACCTCGCGGCGCTTCCACCGAAACCACCCAGCCCGCGCGATCATGGCCGCGTTGTCGAGGTTCAGCCTGGGCCGCGCCACCGCCACCCGCGCCATGCCCCGCAGCCGCTCGGCCAGCCGCGCGCCCAGCGTCCGGTTGCAGGCGACCCCGCCGCCCAGCACCACGATCGAATGGTCGGTCTGCTCGACCGCGCGCGCCGTCTTTTCGACGAGTACGTCGATCACGGCGTCCTGGAAGGAGCGGGCGACATCAGAGGCGAAAGTGCCTTCCGCCTTTTCCGCCCTGACTGCATGCAGGACGGCAGTCTTCAGGCCGGAAAAGGAGAAGTCGAACCCGTCGTGCAGCATCGGCCGGGGAAACTTGAACCGGTCGCGACCCTGGGCGGCCAGCGCCTCGATGACCGAGCCGCCCGGATACCCCAGCCCGAGGAGGGCCGCCACCTTGTCGAAGGCCTCGCCCGCGGCGTCGTCCCGGGTCTCGCCCAGGATCCGGTACCGGCCCCAGGCCGGCACGTCGAGCAGCAGGGTGTGGCCGCCCGACACGATCAGCGCCACGAACGGGGGCTCGAGGTCCGGGTCTTCGAGCGCGGGCGCGAACAGGTGTCCCTCCAGGTGGTGGACGCCCACCAGCGGCTTCGCGAGTCCCGCCGCCAGCGCCTTGGCGTAGCACACACCCACCAGCAGCGCGCCCACGAGACCCGGTCCCTGGGTCACGGCGATCGCGTCCACGGCCGACAGCGGAACGCCGGCTTCGTCCAGCGCCCGGCCGACCACCGGGTCGAGCGCCCGGAGATGGGCCCGGCTGGCCAGCTCGGGCACCACGCCGCCGAACACCTGGTGTACGTCCTGGGAGAGGATGACGAGGCTAGCCAGCTCGGGCCGGTCGCCCTCGCCGGCCAGCACCGCCGCCGAGGTTTCGTCGCAGGAGGTCTCGATCCCGAGGACGACGTCAGCCACGGCGCCGGACCACGACCGCGGTGTCCGGGGTGGCGACGCCGGAGAGTCCGTCGGGCGCCACCACCTGGAGACGCACCGTTTCCGGCCGGTCGGCCGCCGTGGCGAGCATCGCCACGACCGCCACCGAGTCGCGGGTGAGCCGCGCCAGCCGCGGGCTGGGGCCGCGCACGGTCACGAGGACGGCGGGCGGGTCGCTGGTGAGCCCCTGCGGCCGGTCGGCCTGGATCGTCACCGGCACGCCCATCAGCACCCGCTCGGCCATGAACGCCACCTCGGCCGAGATCTCCACTTCGTCCGGCGAGAACCGGACCCGGCCGAGGCCGGCCGTGTCCAGCCGTACGGCGCGGCGCACCGGGTCGGTGACGCCGGTCAGCTCGACCGTGACGGTGTGGACGCTGTCCAGCCGGTGGATGGCCGACTCCGGGCCGATGACGGTGACGAAGGCGGGCTCGACCGCGATGCCGCCCAGGATCGCGTAGCTCGAGTCGGGCACGATCCGGACCCGCGGCACCACCGGCACCACCCGGCGGGCCACGTCGTCCAGCAGCACGGTGATGGCCCGCGGCTGGACGTCCTGGGCCCGCACGTTCACGTTGCGCCGCACCACCAGGTCTTCGGGCGACAGCACCAGGGTGTACTCGTTGCCGGAAAGCGTGTCGGGCAGCACCCGCCGGATGGTGGGTGGCGACGAGTAGAGCTTGATCAGCTCGCGGGTGGGCCCCACGTACACCGCCTGCACCGGCGGGGTCGCGCCCCGGAGCGCCCGGCCGGGCGGCGGCTCCACCTGGAGCGTCACTGGGACCAGTTGGGTGGTGGGCTCCTCCGCGGCCACCGCGGCCCACAGCACGCCCGAGAGGACCAGCGCCGTGAGCTTGACCGGCCAGTTGGTGAAGATCCAGCCGCGGGCCGTCGCCAGCCGCGAGCTACTCGCCGCCAAGGAGCCTCCGGAACAGCGCCTTCTGGGCGGGATGGTCCCACTCGGTAGCGCCGATCACCTTCTTGACGATGGTGCCGTCGCGGTCGAGCACGAAGCTCTCCGGCACGCCGGTGGTCTGGTAGATCTGCTGAATGCGGCCCGTCTGGTCGTGCAGCACTTCGAAGGTGAGGTGGCGCTCGTCGATCCACTTCCGGACGCTCTCCGCGTCGCCCTGGTCGATGCTCACCGCCACGATCTTGAGCCCTTCCGGCCCCATCTCCTCGTGGAGGCGCTGCATGGCGGGCATTTCCTGCTCGCACGGCGCGCACCACGTGGCCCAGACGTTGAGCAGCACTACCTGGCCGCGGAGGTCGCGCACCGCCACCGTGTCGCCGCCGTCGAGCGTCAGCATGGCGGCGTCGGGCGCGGGGCTGCCGGGCTCCACCCGCCCGATCTCGGGCGTGAGCAGCCAGGCCGCCCCCAGCCCGAACGCCAGCACGCCGAGGATGACGCCGACCGCGATCCACTGCCCGCGATTCGCCACGCAACGCTCCTAGCAGGGGGCGGAGCGGGGGCAGGCCGTGCCCTCCGCCAGTAGCCGCCGGAACAGCGCCTTTTGCCCCGGGTGGTCCCACTCGGTGGCTCCGATGACCTTCTTGACGATCACGCCCTCGCGGTCCAGCACGAAGCTCTCCGGGACGCCCACCGTCTGGTAGATCTTTTGAATGTGACCGGACCGGTCGTGCAGATTCATGAACGTCAGGTCGCGCTGGTTGAGCCACGCCCGGACCCGGAGCGCGTTGTCCGGGTCGATGCTCACGCCCACGACCTGGAGGCCCTCGGGGCCCAGCTCGTCGGACAGGCGCTGGAGGGAGGGCATCTCCTCCTCGCACGGCCCGCAATACGTCGCCCAGACGTTCAGCAGCACCACCTGCCCACGGAACTCGTGCACGGCCAGCGTGTCTCCGGTGTCGAGGCTCACCAGCTTCGCGTCCGGCGCCACGCTCCCCGGCTGCACCCGGCCGATCTCGGGCGTGAGCAGCCCCGCAGCCGTGAGCCCGAACGCCAGCGCGCCGAGTACCAGGCCGACCGCGATCCACTGTCCCCGGTTTGCCATGTATTGCTCCTAGACCGACGCTGACGTCTTCCGCCGCAAGTCCCGCACCGCTTTCGCCGGATCCTGCGTCCCGAACACCGCCGTGCCCACCACAAACGTGTCGGCCCCGGCCCGATGCGCGGTGGCGATGGTTTCCGGGGTGATCCCGCCGTCCACCTCGAGCCAGACGCCCTTGCCGTGGCGGTCGAGCAGGGTCCGGGCCCGCCGGATCTTGTTGGTCGAAGCAGGAATGTAACGCTGGCCGCCGAATCCCGGGTTCACGGTCATGAGGAGCAGCAGATCGAGGTCGTCCAGCACTTCCTCGGCGTAGGCCAGGGGCGTGGCCGGATTCAGCGCGAGGCCGGCCCGCATGCCCAGCTCCCGCGCCTGCGCCAGCTGCCGCTGCACGTGGCGCGTGGCCTCGGGGTGCAGCGTGAAGATGGACGCCCCGGCGTCGGCGAAGGGCTGGAGATAGCGCTCCGGGCCTTCGACCATGAGGTGGACGTCGAGCGGCAGGGTGGTGGCCTTGCGCGCGGCGGCGATCACTCCGGCGCCGAACGTGAGGCTGGGGACGAACCACCCATCCATCACGTCCACGTGGATCAGGTCGGCCCCGCCCGCCACTGCCCGGGCGATGTCTTCCGCCAGCCGGCCGAGGTCGGCGGCCAGGATGCTGGGGGCGATGCGCACGTTCCCGGTCATTGACCACTCCGCGCCACGCGCACGTGGACCGCCGTGCCCGGGGCCGACAGGGTGCCGGCCGACGGCTCCTGGTAGAAGACCTCGCCGGGCGCCACCTCGGTGGTGGCCTGCCCGAACCACGTTCCCAGCACCAGTCCGGCGGTTTCGAGCGCCAGCCGCGCTTCGTCGAGCGAGAGCCCCTTGAGCGATGGAACGCGGATCGTGGCGGCCCCTACGCTCACCACCAGCGTGACCGACCCGCCGGGCGTCAGGGCGGCGCCGGCCGGCGGCCGGGTGTTCACCACCACGTTCCTGGGCGTGGGCGCCTGGGTGGACTCGGTGGACCCCACGCGCAGTCCGGCCGACTCGATCAGCAGGCGGGCGTGCTCGGCCTCGTAGCCCGCGACGTCCGGCACCGGGATGCGGCGCGGCCCGTCGCTCACGGTGAGGGTCACGTCGGTCTGCTCGGGCGCCACCACCCCCGGCGGCGGCTCTTGCCACACGACCGTCCCGGCCGCCGCCGTGGGATGCGCTTCGTGGGTCACCGCCCCCACCCGCAGCCGCTCGGCCGACAGCCGCTCCCGCGCCGCGGCTTCCTGCAGGCCCATCACCCGCGGCACCGACCGGTTGGCCGCGAAGATGGGGGCCGGGAAGAAGACCAGCGCCGCCATCAGGTACCCGACCAGCAGCGTGCCCAGGAAGATGCCCCAGGCCCACAGCGTGAAGCGACGACCGCGGAACGACTCCGGGACGGGCAGCCCCCTCACCCGAGTCAGCAGCCGTCCCAAGGCGCCCGTCGTGCCCGTCGCGCCCGTCGCCTCGTGCTCGCCAAACCGCGGCGCATCGGGCACGAGCGAGCCGGTCGCGTCGTCGTCCGCGGGGGCGGGGAAGAAGCGGTTCTTCAGGGAATCGAGCA
>Ga0214473_10002731_pt1 | contig 21621 bp, 20 predicted proteins | sample RVTome_7_FD_203509 | JGI IMG/M metagenome (GOLD analysis project Ga0214473, IMG submission 203509) | Soil microbial communities from uranium-contaminated site in the Upper Colorado River Basin, Wyoming, United States - RVT98D197 | ecosystem: Environmental > Terrestrial > Soil > Contaminated >... | reverse complement strand
CTCGCTTCCCTCCGCCGCGAGATCTTTAAATAAGAAGGGGACAAACCTATTTTTTCCGCATTTTTGCGTAAAAAATAGGTTTGACCCCTTCTTGATCAGGCCTGGCGGACTTCCCCGGGGTCGATGCCCGCGCCGCAGGATGGGCAGGCCTTCCAATTCCCTTCGACGGCCTTGCCGCAGGCTGGGCAGGTCCGCTTCAGATTTTTTCCGCAGTAGGGGCAGAAGGCATGCCCTGTCGCGACGGAGTTTCCGCAGCCCGGGCATTTTTCCGGACCCACGCTTCCCCGGGCGCCCTCGACCCGCCGCCGGACGCGTTTCTTCCTCAGCGAATCCTTGTGGGCGTTGGCCACGATGGTGAAGAGCCAGACCTTGGGGTCGCTCCCCTCCGTCTCCCGGCCCGCCGGAAGGGCCCTGACGGCCCGCAGCCAGGTCTCTTGGAAGAGGTCCTCGGCGTCCCGGGCGTCACCGGCCAGGGCGCAGGCGAATCGGTAGACGTGCGCGTGGTACATGTCGTAAAGCTCGTCGAAGAATGTCATGTCTTCGTCCGTCTTCACCCCATAAGACGTACGACAGGCCGAAACGTTTCGGCCCGGTTCCATATCGCAGCGGGGATCCCTCAGGCTTCAGGCGTGAAATGCTCGGCCAGGATGTCCTGCGCTTCCCGGGCCCTGTCTTCGGCCACGAGAAGGGCGACGACACCCATCCCGTCCATGGTCAAGCCGTAGATCCTACCCGCGGCCTCGTAACTCAGCCGGGCGGGAATGCCGAAAGATTCGAGCATGTTCTTGAGGATCTCCGCGTCCGTGACTCCGTTGGTTTTATGGACGGTGACCCATCTCATGACCGTATCATATCACGTTCGTCCCCCGGCTTGAACTCGCGACGGAGCTGAGGTATCTTTCCCCCGTGAAATACGGGGCCCACTGTTACCTCTTCACCCGGAGCTGGTCGGACGCCGACCTGCGTTTTCTCGACCTCGCCCGGGAGCTGGGCTTGGACATGTTCGAGCTCTCCGTCGGCGACGACGTCGTCTTCGACCCGCGCCTGACCGGACGGCACGCCGCCGCTCTCGGCCTCGAGCTCATCATCGGCCCAGGCGGTCTTTGGCCGCTCGACTGCGACCTTTCGGCCGACGACCCGGCCGACCGCGTCCGGGGCCTCGCCTGGCACAAGCGGCAGGTCGACCTGGCCGCCGTGCTCGGCGCCTCCGCGTACGCCGGTTGTCTCTATGGGCATCCGGGCGTCGTCAAGCGCCGCCGCCCGCCGGCCCACGAGTTCCCCCGCGCCGCTGAAGGCCTCCACACCTTGGCCGAATACGCGGCCGCGCGCCGCGTCGTCGTCGTCCTCGAGCCGATGAGCCGGTTCCGGACCCATCTCGTCAACACTCCGGCCCAGCTCATGCGGCTCATAGCCCTCGCCGGCCACCCGAACATCAAGGCCACGTTCGATACCTACCACGCCATCACGGAGGTCCGCGACTACGCCGAGGGGCTGCGCGTCCTCGGCCCGCGCCTCGCCCTCGTCCATGCCTGTGAGAACGATCGGGGTGTCCCCGGCGGCGGACTCGTCCCCTGGGAGACGATTTTCCGGACGCTCGCGGAGATCGGGTTCGACGGCACGATCGGGCTCGAAACCTACAATTCGAGCCTCGGGGATTTCGCCTTCGAACGGGGGATTTTCCAGGACCTCTGCCCGGACGGCCGGGACTTCGTCGAGAAAGGGACGGCCTTCCTGCGGGCCATGGAAGCCCGCTTTTTCGGCCCTATCTCCAGGCGTCCTTGATGGCCTTGAGGTAGTTTTCGACCTGGGTCTTCAACACCGCTTGCTCGATCTTGGGGAGGACTGCCTCGAAGACGGCCTTGGCCTTGGCTGGCTCCTTGGCGTTGAGATAGGCGATACCAAGGTTGACCTGGAGGTTGACGTCCTCGGGGGCGAGGACGAGGCCGGCCTGGAAGCATCCGACGGCCTCGAGGGGCCGGTCGAGCTGGTTGAGGACGGCGCCCTTGAGGTTGTACGCCCCGGCGTTGGCGCCGTTTTTCTGGATGGACTTGACCGCGTAATCCAGGGCTTCGTCGTACCGTTTTTCGATGTAGTAGAGCCGGCTCAGATAATAGGCGGCCTCGGCGTCGCCGTTGAGGTCATGGGCTTTTTTCAGGGCGGCTTCGGCCTTCTCCGTCTCCTTGAGTTCGACCAAGGCCAATCCGAGGTTCCTCTGGACTTCCGCGACATCCGGCTTGAGCGCCGCGGCCTTTCCGTAGGCCTCCGCCGACAGAGCGTATTCCCCCTTGGTGTAATAGGCCGACCCCAGAAGGCTCCAGGAGTTGAAGTGCTCCGGGTCGATCGAGACGGCCAGCTTTCCATAGCGGAGGGCCTCGTCCGGGAGCCCGTAGCGCAGGGCGATGAGGCCCTTCTCGTACTGGTACTGGGGGCTCTTCTCGTTAGCCTGGGCTTTTTTCTTCTGGGACTCGGCCGCGCCGGCCAGGGCGATCACGGCGGCGGCCAGGGCCAGAAAGATTCTTAGGCCACTTCGATGAGTGTTCATTTCGGCCTCGATATTCTATGATGGCACAACCGGCTTGGGGGGTCAAACTGTCCGGCGGCTGGGCCTTTACCTGGATCCCGAGGCATGTTAGATTGAGGCTCAAAGGAGGGCCGCAAATGAATAATCGAAACAAGGGAAACACCACCGTCATCGGCGCGGGCCTTTTGGTTTTTCTCGCCGCGGCCGTCTTTGCGGCACCCGCCGTTTCTCAGGAGCCGTCGGCCCAGGCGGTGGCCGGGGCCCCGGTGAGGCCGACCTCCAAGCCCCGGCTCGAGGTCGTCCCAACCGTTTTTCTGGTCAGAGACGGGGCCGCAGCGAAGCAGGTCGTCCAGATCATCATCGACAATCCGGGCTCCGAAGGCGGGGAAGCCGCACTCAAGGCCTGGGTCGCCGGCAGGCCCTTTGACCTGGCCATGCCCGCCCTCCTCCTCAAACCCGGCAGGAATGTCTTTGAGGCGCGCGTTCCCGAAGCCGTGAAGCCCGCCAAGGCGCGTTTCGAAGTCAAGGTTGGGACGGCCGTCCTCAGCCGCGAGATCACTCTCATCCCTCCGCGGCGCTGGTCCGTATATCTTTTCCACCATTCCCACACCGACATCGGCTACACCGAACTTCAGACGCGGGTCGCCCAAAACCACGTCGAATACCTCGATTCCGTCGTGGACTATTGCCGGCAGACCGACGCCTATCCCGACGACGCCAAGTTCCGTTGGAATATCGAGATCTCCTGGGCCCTCCAGAATTTCATCCGGACCAGGCCCGAGGCCGATGTCCGCGCCCTGGCCGACCTCATCCGGGCCGGCCGCGTCGAGCTTTCCGGGCTCTACCTCAACCAGTCTGACGGCTTTTCCCACGAAGAGATCCTGCGCTCCGTCGACCTTGCCAAGGAGTACGCCCGGACCTACGGGTTCGACGTCCGATGCGCCATGAACAACGACGTCACCGGCTTTTCCTGGGCCCTGCCCCAGGTTTTCGCCCAGGCCGGCATCCGCTATTTCGCCACAGGCATCAACGAAACGCGCTCCCGGGCCCCGCTCCGCCGGCCCAACGCTTTCTGGTGGGAATCGCCCGACGGCAGCCGCATCCTCCACTGGAACGGCGAGCACTACCTGTTCGGGAACTATGAACTCCTCCTCCACGAGCCGGTTGCGAAAAGCGCCCCGAAAGTCGGGGACTATCTGACCAAGCTTGAGGCGCGCGGCGATTATCCCTACGACATCATCGCCTTCAACATCGGGGCCTGGACGACGGACAACTGCCCGCCCGGGCGCGGCCTTTCCGACCTGGTCAGGGAATGGAACGAGCGCTACGTCTCGCCGCGGCTGAGGATGGCGACCATGAGCGAATTCTTCGAACGCTTGGAGAAGGAGTATGGGGATTCGCTCCCCGTCCACAAGCTCGGCTGGCCCGACTACTGGACCGACGGCGTCGCCTCGACCTCTTTCGAGACCGGGCTCAACCGCATGACCCACAGCGACCTCGTCTCGGCCGAAAAGATCTCGGCGCTGGCGGCGAAACTCGACCTGGCTAAGGCCTTCCGCTTCCCGGAGGGCCAGATCCGAGGTGCCCACGAGCTGGCCATGCTCTACGACGAGCACACTTGGGGGGCTTACAACTCGATCGACGAGCCGCAGTCGGAGCTGGCCCGGAGCCAGTGGGCGGCGAAGTCAAGCTTCGCCTACGAGGCGCGTGAGGCCTCGCGGACGCTCCTGCGGCGCGGGGCCGAGGCGCTGGCCCGTCTCATCAGCGCCGACGGTGATTTCGAGTTCGCCGTCTTCAACCCGCTCTCCTGGCCGAGGACGGACGTCGTCCGCGTGACTCTCCCGGCCGGACCCCTGCGCGAGGCGAAGGGCAAGCTTCGGGTCGTCGACCGGCGCCTCGGCAGCGGCGCAAAATTCCAGATGCTGAGCGACGACGCCATGCTGGTCCTCGCACAGAACGTTCCGTCGCTGGGCTACGCCGTGTTCGCGGTCACGGCAGGGGTTATGCCTGCGGGCACCGCTGTCGCCGGTCCCGGTTCGGAAATCCGCGGCAACACCATCGAAAACCGCTTCTACCGCGTCAACGTGGACGCGAAGACGGGCGGCATATCGAGTCTTTACGACAAGGAGCTCGGCCGCGAACTCGTCGACAAGGCCTGTCCCTGGCCGCTCAACGCGTACATCTATGAGCAGCCCGAGGGCGGGCGTAAGGCCGTGGACGACATGACCAAGCGGGCGACGTTTAACCGCTGGACGCCGCAGGAGGCCAAGGTCGAGGCCGGCTGGCGGGGACCGGTGGCCGCCAGCCTCATTATCAAGAGTTCGCCGAAGATGTGCCCGTCGCTCGAACAACGCATCATCCTCTACGACGACGTCAAGCGCGTCGACCTCATCAACATGCTCGATAAAGAGGAAACGTTCTCGCCCGAGGCGGTCTATTTTGCCTTTCCCTTCGAAGTCGGTCCGGGCCTGCCCGGCGCGTTGAGCGCCAAGCCGGGCCTGGTGCCGCCCGGTGTCCGTTTCGAGATCGCCGACGCCGACATGGCCCCGGGGACGGAGCAACTTCCCGGCACGACCCTCGACTGGCACACCGTCCAACACTGGGTCGAATTCTCCGGAAAAGACGCGCGTGTCGTCTGGTCTCCCGTAGAGGCGCCGCTCGTCCAGTTCGGCGACATCAACACTGGAAAATGGCTCACGCGGCTCGACCTCGCAAACGCTTGGGTCTTTTCCTACGCTATGAACAACTACTGGATGACGAACTTCAAGGCGAGCCAGGAAGGCCGGGTGGAGTTCCGCTACAGCCTGACGAGCGCTCTGCCCGCCGGCGCGGGAACAGCGGCGGACTCCGGATCGGACCGTGTGGCCGCCTCCCGATTCGGCTGGGATGTCCACACGCCGCTCGTCGCGACCTGGCTGCCGGCCCGGAACAAGGGCCGATTTGAAACGGCGGGGGAATCGTTCCTGTCGATCGACCGGCCCAACATCATCATCCAGGCGCTCTGGCTCGACGCCGACGGAACGCCCGTCGCCCGCCTTCGCGAGATCGCCGGGAAGGATACGAAAGCCCGGCTGGCGAGCGCTGTATTCTTGGGCTTTTCGACCTCCTCATCGGGCGGCCAAGAAACTGTCGAAGTCGAGTCGATCCCCGTCCGGCTCAAGCCCTTCGAGATCCAAACGGTCAGGCTTGTCCAGAGGTAGTCGATACGGAGGACGCAGAAGAAGGGGTCAAACCTATTTTTTACGCAGAAATGCGTAAAAAATAGGTTTGACCCCTTCTTGGTTCTCCTTCCCGGCTTGCCCTGGCCGGCCGTTCGCTCTACAATAGAAACATCGTTAGGACTGACTCATGCCTGAGTTTCCCTTGAATAAAGAAGAGATCACCCGGCTGCGCCGGCACGAGGCGGAGATCCTTGTCCGGATAGACCGCCTGAAGAAGACCATGAACGAAACGAAGGCAATCGACACGCTGGCCTTTAAGGCAAAGTTGTTCAAAGAAGCCCAGGACGAACTCCGTCGCGTCCAGGACAAGCTGGCCGGACTCCCCGACGAATAATCCCCGGCCAATTGTCATATTGCGGGGGACCGGGTCAACGAGAAAACCGTCCGGAATAGGACGTCCCCTGTCTGAAACCGGACTTTTCCCTTCCCGCGGCCCCGGGATCAACGGGTCCGGCCATGGCCGTTTTTCCCGAGAACCCGCCGAACGGCGAAGCGGTCGTCTGGTATCTCGGCCATTGTGGCTACCCCGTCAGGACCAAGAATCACCTTCTCGTCTTCGACTATCAGGAACGGCAGGACGGACAGCAACCCAAATCCCGCTCCGAGCGGCCTTCCCTCGCCGCCGGCTGGGTCCACGTCGACGTCATCGAGAAGCTGAAGCCGGCCACAGGGCGGTGACGGAGATAAGCAGTGCCGTCAGCAGAATGACGGGCTTGAGACGGCCTGCTTTTCCCGTCATTTGATGTTCTGGACGAGCGTCTCTTGGGTTGTGCCGATTTTCTTCATGATGTTGGAGAGGGTCTGGATGAACTTGGAGCGGCGGTCCATGGTCATCTGGAGCCGCAGAGAGATCATCTCCGACATTTCGTTCAGGCCGTCGAGGTTCCCCTTGATGTCGTCCTGCAAGGACTTGAGTCCGGAGACCGTCAGGCCGGGATTCCGCGGCGGGAGCGGCGGAATGACCGGAGCTTTAATGTACTCGAAATGGAGCACCGGCGATGTTTTGGTCTCGAGGGTGATCGGGCGGGAAAGCGGGGCCGTTGTCTTCGCGGTGGGCCGGGCGACGCGGGCCGTCGTTCCCGGCTTCTCCCCCTTTTCGTTGTCGATGTCCTCGGATCCAGGATGCTTGGACATTTCCTGGGAGATCCAGCCGTTGAGCTCCTTGATCAATTCCCGCAACTTCTGTTTGGCGGCGTTCGTCGCCTTGATCTCAGCCATGATCATGCGGATGTCGTCGTCCATGTCCTTGGTCGCCATGGACAGGACGATAAAGGCGGCTTCCGAGATGTCCATCTGGGACAGCCCCGCGAAAGACGCGGCGACCTCCCGCTCGGCTTGGTCGCGAAGCGACGGGAATCCGGTTCCGGCGGCGACGGGCGGCGCCAGTGTACGTCCTATTTTCTCGAGCTTCCGGAGCCCTGCGGGTTGGAGACGTCTCTCGGCCCAGGACAGCCGGGCGGAGATCTGCGACGTCAGGACGAGCTGTTTCCCCCAGGCGTTAAGGCGTTTATCGGGGGACAGTTCCCCGGGGCGGGATTGGCCTGCCGCCGGTATCGCGATCGCGACCCAGGCGGATAAGGCCAGTAGTGAGACCGCGCGTTTCGCCATGAGCATGCGTTCACCTCTTTCATCCGTGCCCATAAATCATACTCGCGATGAACCCTCCGAAACAAGGCGTGGTATAATCTTCCATCGGACGTGAAAGCAAAATGAGCAGCATGGCCCGGCCTATGAGGCGGAGATCGAAGAAGGCCCTGAGTCCGGCCGCCGGCCTGCCCGCCGCGCCGGAGCCTTCCGCGCGCCTCACCGAGCGGTCGCTCTCGCGCCTGCGGCGGGCGGCCGACATCGCCCTCATCGTCCTGGCCCTGGCCGCGATCGGCCTCTTCGTGGCCACTAAGATCATCGGCGGACGGGCCGACGGGACAAACGGACTGAACGGCAAGAACGGGAACGGGGCCGGCGCGCCGTCTTCGTCCATCGGCCCCGAAGGCGGCTCTGGTCAGACGGGAGCGTTCGCCGACCTCGAGACCGGTCCCGACGAGTACGAGGGCGACATCGGCGACGACCCGATGCTCGGCCCGGCCATCGTCTCCGACCCGGCCGCGATGCGCCCGTTCTCGCCCGTCGACGATCCGCGCCTCGCCGCCCTCCTCGACCCCGAGATCGAGCGTCTGCTCAAGGTCGGCCGCATCCCGTCCATGGCCGTCGTCCTCGTCTCCGGCGAGCGCATCGTCTGGACGCGGTCGGCCGGCCTGGCCAACGTCCGGGTCAAGACCCCGGCCGCCAGCGACACCGTTTACCTCATCGCTTCGACCTTCAAGACGATGTCGGCGACGGCGCTCCTCCAGCAGATGGAGCAGGGCAAGTTCAAGCTCGACGACCGGGTCAACGATTATCTCTCGGAAATGAAGATCGAGGGCGAGAACAAGCGTTACCCCGTGACGTTCCGCAACCTCCTGACCCACACCTCGGGCCTGCCGACCGATTTCGGCCGGCACGCTGTCTGGGAGGATCAGGCATCGCTGTCGCTCGTCGATTATCTCCGCGGACGGCTCCGGCTCTCGCGCCGTCCCGGGACGCGGGTCCTCTATTCCAACATCGCCTTCACCCTCGTCGCCCACCTCGTCGAGAAATTCTCGGGCGTCCCGTTCAAGGAGTACATGCGGAAGAACGTCTTCGTTCCCGTCGAGATGCGCGACACGGCCTTCGAGCCCCGGGCCGACATGGCCGAGCGTCTGGCCATCCCCTACATGCCCGTGCGGCGTCGCGGCGGCGTCTTTCGGCCCGTGGACTGGGTCAAGGCCGACGCCTGGCCGGCCGGCGTCGTCTACGGCACGGCCATCGACCAGGCCCGCTGGCTCATGGCCAACCTCAACGGCGGGGTTTACAAGGGGCGGCGTCTCTTGAGCGAGGCGACCTTCCGGGAGATGATGAAGCGGCAGTTCGACCGCTTTGCCGGCCCGATCAACGGCGGTTGGCTCAACGAGACGTCCGGCTACGGCCTGGCCTGGTGGATCTCGACCCTGAACGGCGAAACGATCGTCGCCCACAGCGGCAGCGTCAACGGCTATACGGCCTTCCTGGCGGGAAACCTCAATCGCAAGACCGGCGTGGCCATCCTGACCAACGGCAACAAGTCCCACCGCTGGCTCTACAGCCTGGCCCTCAAGACCCTGGGCGCGCTCCAGGAATAATCGCCTTCGGGCCGGCGCGTGTCAACTCATATAACCATGTTACCGAAGCTGCGGTCATTGCATCACCAAAAATGATACCGAAGAAGGACCGAGTTTTTTGTAGGGATCGACCTGGACAAGTCCCTTGCGCTTCTTCTCATAGAGGGTAAAGAGCGCCTTCAGCTTCTTGTCGATCCGCCGCTTCAGGTCGGCAGGATTCAGGCTGCGATAGAGCTCGTCCAGCTTTTTCAGCGTCTCCGGCGGGAGTTGCCCTGACTCCCGGAGGATCCGATAGGGCGTCTTGGGCTTCGCATAACGCCTTCGGGTCTTCCCATCGACTCGTTCCTTACGTTCTAGTCTCATCACTGGTTGGAAGAAGTTCTTGTAAAGCCGCAGCTCGTTGCGGTACAGGTCATTGATCAGATCAAGCTCAGCCGTGGTGTCATAGCGCAGGTAACCCAGAGGGCGGCGGACATGGGTGAAGTTCTTCTGCTCGATGTAGGCGTTGTCGTTCTTGCGATAGGGCCGGGACCGGGTAAAGCCCAGTCCCTCGCTCTGGGTGTACCGGTAGAGCTGATCGTTGATGAAGGCGTTGTCGTTGTCGCTGTCGATCCCCCGCCAGGAGAACGGAGTCCGGCTCCGGATCTGCTTGATCGCTTTGAAGATACGTTCTTGGGCCCGGCCCATCACCGCTTCGCCCTCCCACCAGGCGGAGCCGATCTCCAGGGCAGAGAGGCTGTGGGCATATTCCCCAGCCACCGAAGCCCCACAGTGAAGCACCAGGTCCATCTCGAGGAACCCGACCTGACTGAGGTCCCAATCGGTCATTTTCAAAGGGATCTTCTTGGCAATGAGATTCCCCCCGGCCCGCCTGTAGCGTCGCTGGGCGATCCATTCGGTCTTCTTCGCCGTTAAGAGACGATCGATCGTGGCCGGGCTCACCCGGCGGAGTTGGCGGGCCGTTTTCTCGTCGATTTTGAGCTCGCCTAGGGCGCGAAGCCTCACCACTTCCTCCTCGACCAACGGCTTCAGCCTCTGGCCACACGGCCGGTCGAAGATCTCCCAGAGGGTCTCCAGGGCCGCCCGCACCAGCCTCCCGTACACGGGCCGTCTCGGCTTCCGTGGCGAAGCGTCCCCCTTGAGCAGACTAGAGATCTTTCGCAGGACGGACTTGCGGGCCATGTCCGTATTACGGCAATACTCGTCCAAAAGCGTGCTTTTCCCCCTTTTCCGGGCCCGAAGATAGCGTCCTAAAAGAGCTTTCAGATACTGTTCACGCGATCGCATGTCCATCCTGTGCATGTCACCCGATCCTTTATGGGATTTGGGTAACATTTTATATGATTCAACGGCCCTGCCTTCGGTAACATTTTACGTGAGTCAATGCGAGGGGTTGACTAGGCCCCGCGGCCGGCGATATCATCGATTCGTGATGGAAAGCATCAGGCTGGGACCTCAAAAGTCGGGCTCGCGCACGCCGCGAAAAAGGAATTTCCTTCAAGGAGGATCTGCATGCGATATTTGAGGATTCTTCTCTGCTTTGGATTGGTCTTTGTCCTTGTGACCTCAGTTCACGGACAATCCAAGCCGCGTGCCCGCGATCTGGGCATCCCTTTCGATGGAACTCCGGGGAGATACAATGCCATCACCGACGTCGTCGGCGTCGAGGTCGGCCTGACAACCCTCATCTCCGGAAAAGGATCCCTCACCGTCGGAAAGGGTCCGGTCCGGACGGGCGTTACCGCGATATTCCCCCTGGGAAAAGAGTTGAGCAACCAGGTTTTTGCGGCCTGGTTCACGCTCAACGGGAACGGCGAGATGACGGGGACGACCTGGCTGGAAGAATCGGGATTTCTCGAAGGCCCGGTGATGATCACCAACACCCACAGCGTCGGCGTGGTCCACGACGCGGTCATCGCTTGGCAGATGAAACGAATGGGCAAAAAGTTCCCCTCCTGGTCTCTCCCAGTCGTGGCCGAGACGTGGGACGGGGAACTCAATGATATCAACGGTTTCCATGTCAAACCGGAACATGTCCTCCAGGCGCTCGATGGCGCAAAGTCGGGGCCGGTGGCCGAAGGAAATGTGGGCGGCGGCACGGGCATGATCGTCCACGAGTTTAAAGGCGGGACCGGGACATCCTCACGAAGAGCTGAGATCCACAAAGCGACCTATACGGTAGGAGTTCTCGTCCAAGCAAACTATGGAGTCCGGAGTCAGCTGACGATCGCCGGCGTTCCGGTCGGAAGAGAGATAGAGGACCTCAGGCCGCAGGTCAGGGAGGGAGATGGAGGGTCGATCATCGTCGTCATCGCCACGGACGCGCCCCTCCTCCCGCACCAGCTCAAACGGATCGCGGAACGGGCCTCACTTGGTATCGGGAAGACCGGCGGCATCGGGGGGAACGGTTCGGGGGACATTTTCATCGCCTTCTCAACGGCGAATCCGGGCGCTCACAGCAGCTCGAGTCTCGTCAACCTCGAAATGCTGCCCAACGACTGGATCAATCCTCTGTTCACGGCAACAATTCAGGCTACAGAGGAAGCCATCATCAATGCCATGATCGCCGCAGAGACGATGGAAGGGGTGAACGGCAACACCGTCTTTGCCATTCCGCACGAACGCCTGAGGTCGGTTCTCAAGAAGTACAACCGTCTGAAGGAGTGAGGGAGCGCGGGAGGGAAGCTAGAAGGCCTCGGGCGGCAATCACCCTTTTTATTTTCGGGGAGATTTCTCAGCCGTCGAAGCGAAGCGGCGCGAGCGGAGAATGAGATTGAAGTAAGGGGTGCAAGGGCAGCATAATCTTCAATGAAGAGGAGTCAGTATCATGGCCAAGATAAACTTGACGGCTTCGGCCTACAGGGTGGCGAGAGGGAAGGCGGAGATCGCTAGGGATGCAAAATGGCTGAAAACGGCGAAGCTAACGACGAAGAAAGACCGGGACTTGAAGAAGGGCAAGGCTCCGGATAAGAATAAAAAGCCATCTTAGCCGGCAGGCGTGGGGGCCGCCCCCAGGCCTTTGACATCGACGGGGATATGGGGAATTGATAGCGCGCCCTCATGGGCAAACCAACAAAGCGGAGAAAACCCTAATCTCATCGAGCTCGAGCTGTTCGACGGCAGCGACCGGTCGCTCGATTCGTTCTTCCGTATGTTCCCCAACCTCAAGTTGACACCACCCTCGGTGCGCTCGAAGCCGCGAGCGGGCTGAGGGGACCGGCCGGACTACCCCTAGGCGCGTGGATTCAGGTACAATCTCCCCATGCCTTCCGATACCCAAGTCATCTTCTCCATGTCGCGGGTCGGCCGCATCCATCCGCCCAACCGCCAGGTCCTGAAGGACATCTCCCTGGGCTTCTACTACGGGGCCAAGATCGGCGTCCTTGGTCTCAACGGCTCGGGCAAGTCGACCCTGCTGCGCATCATCGCCGGACTGGACCTCGATTACATCGGCGAAGTCGCCATGAGCAAGGGCTACACCGTCGGCTTGCTGGAGCAGGATCCGCAGCTCGATCCCGCCAAGACCGTCCTCCAGATCGTGCGCGAGGGCGTGCAGCCGATCGTCGACCTCCTGGCCCGCTATGACGCGGTCAACGAGAAGTTCGGCGACCCCGAGGCCGACATGGATGCGCTGCTGGCCGAGCAGGCCCGCCTGCTCGAGGAGATCGAGAAGCACGACGCCTGGAACCTCGACAACCATCTCGAGATCGCCATGGAGGCCCTCCGCTGCCCGCCGCCGGAAACGCCCGTGACGGTGCTGTCGGGCGGCGAGCGGCGCCGGGTCGCGCTGACCCGTCTCCTGCTCATGGAGCCCGACATCCTCCTGCTTGACGAGCCGACCAACCACCTGGACGCCGAGTCCGTCGGCTGGCTCGAGCGGCATTTGCAGGAATACAAGGGCACGGTCATCGCCGTGACCCACGACCGTTATTTCCTGGACAACGTGGCCGGTTGGATCCTGGAACTCGACCGCGGCCAGGGCATCCCCTGGAAGGGCAATTATTCCTCCTGGCTGGAGCAGAAGCGGGAGCGGCTGGCGGTCGAGGAGCGGACCGAATCCCGCCGCCAGCGGTCTCTGGCCCGCGAGCTCGAGTGGGTCCGGCTGTCGCCCAAGGCCCGCCAGGCCAAGGGCAAGGCCCGTGTCACCGCTTACGAAGAGCTCCTCAGCCAGGATTTCGAGCGCTACCGCGATGAGCAGGAGCTCCCCATCCCGCCCGGCCCCCGGCTGGGGGACATGGTCGTCGAGCTCGAGGGCGTGGCCAAAGCCTACGGCGAACGGGTGCTCATCGACGACCTGACGGTCAGCGTCCCGCCCGGCTCGATCGTCGGCGTCATCGGCCCCAACGGGGCCGGGAAGACGACGTTGCTGCGGTTGATCACCGGGTCGGAGACGCCCGACGCCGGGCGGATCCGGATCGGGGAGACGGTCAAGATCGCCTACGCCGACCAGTCGCGAACCCTCGACCCCGGCAAGACGGTCTTCGAGGAGATCTCGGGCGGGGCGGAACTGATCACGGTCGGCGGCCGGTCCATTAACACCCGGGCCTATTGCGCGTCGTTCGGGTTCGGCGGCACCGATCAGCAGAAGAAGGGCTCGATGCTGTCGGGCGGGGAGCGGAACCGCGTCCACCTAGCCAAGGCCATGTCCGAGGGCGGCAACGTCATCCTCCTGGACGAGCCGACCAACGACCTGGACGTCAACACCCTGCGGTCCCTGGAGGACGCGCTGGCCGGGTTCGCCGGCTGCGCCGTGGTCGTCAGCCACGACCGCTGGTTCCTGGACCGAGTGGCCACCCACATCCTGGCTTTCGAGGAGGACGGTGGCATCCGTTGGGTTTTCGGGAACTATTCGGAGTACCGGGAGGACCTGCGCAAGCGCAAGGGAAAGGCCGCCGACCAGCCCCACCGGCTGAAGTACAAGACATTGAAAAGGTGAGCCTTACGGCCGCGGCCGCTAATTGACCTTTTTCAGGACGTCCACTTCCAGGGTGGCGAGTTTCAATTCAGCCTGGGCGGCATCAAGCGCATATCGCAGTTGGCTGGTTTCTCTTGGAGAGATCATCCCGAGGGCTTCCTGGGCCTGTAGTCGTTCCAATTGCTTCATGAGAGAATCAACTCTCGATTGGGCCTGGTGCAGGTTCTTTTCGGCGACGGCCATCCGATTCCCGAGTTCGACCTCTTGCGCCGTGATCTCCCCCTCCACATAGCGTTTTCTTAAATCGATCCGTTTTCGGGTCTCGTCGATCATCGCCTTCCGGGCGGCGATTTCCGCCTGAATGAGGTCCAGGTCCCCTTCGGAAGCGGTCCCCACCTCCACCAGCTGCTTGACCCGGTCCAAACGTTTCCCGAGCAGTTCCAGGTCCCGTTCAACGTCCTGTATCTGGATTTTCAACCGCTCGCTGACAAAATCACGGCCGCCCAACACGGGAGCGTAGAGCTCGTCGCGGGGGGCGACTCCGGAGGCTTTCACCTCATCCAGGTTCAACAAGGATCTATCCAGGTCAAGCGCAGCCTTCTCTACGCCGAGCTTCAGCGCCTGGCTTTCTTCTTCCCGGATCACTCCAATGGAAGCCAGCTTTTCGGCCCTGGCGGCCATCTCCCGGGTGGACTCGAGGTGAGCTTTTTTCAGCTGGACCTCCGTTCCCACCCGGGCGATTTCTAATCCCTTTCGCCAGGAATCCTTTATGTAGTCGGCAGCTTTTATCACGGCCACGCCGGTCGTCAGGACGCCGGCCAGCAAGGCGACCGCGACCATCCGGCGAGAGACGGCGACCTTTCCGGATGAAGGTTTAAGGCGGTTCGTCCTTCGGTATTCCGAGGCCAATTGCCACTCCAGCCTTTCCACGAACCGGCTATCGGGTTCATAAATCTTAGTCATTTTTTCCTCCATCGGGTGGGGAATCGGGAAGCAGAGATTTCAGAGACTGACGGGCCCGCCGTAAAAGTCCCTCGACGGCCCGTACCGAGATGGCCATCTCGCCCGCGATCTCCCGGACGCTCATCCCTTCGTAATAAAAGGCCTCGAGGATCCTGGCCTTTTTCCGCCCCAGGGACGTGATGGCCAGGAATATCTCCAAAGCCTCGAACGCGTCCTCCGCGGTCCGCGGACCGGTGTCGGGATGGCCGTCAGACAGGGACTTGGCGTCCCATTTTTTGTGCCTCAGGTAATCGATCAGGATGTTCCGGGACACCCGCTTCAGCCAAGCCAGCGGCGAGTCCGGCGCGACTTTGAGCTTCCAGTGGCCGAGGGCCCTCAGGTAGGATTCCTGGACGATGTCCTCGGTCAGTTCCCGATTGCCCCCTGTCCGCTTGGCCATGTACCCGAAAAGGGGATGGACCGTTTCCCGATAGATCTTCAGCCATTCTTGTTCGAGCACTGCCGCTGTCTCCTTTTATGGGACATTCTACTCTTATGACGCGTACGGCCGGGGAAATCCCACATGAAAAATGAAAATTACGGTCCTTGACTAGGGCCCAGCGCTAGCGATATCATCATTTCGTGATGGGAGGCACCCTTTCCATGCCCATTAACCTGGTCGCGCGCGTGCCGCGAAAAAGGGATTTCCTATCTTTCTTTCTTGTCTTGATCGCCACGGCCGTGGTCATTTCCTCCGTGTCGGTCGAGCCCCGCAACGTCTCGGCTCAGGCCGTTCAAGATCCCCCCGCCGATTTGGCCGACATCTTAGAGCGCTGCGCGGTTTACTGCGACCGGCTCTCGGGCGCCATCCTGGACTTTGTCTGCCTGGAGCGGATCGAGGAGATGGTCGCGAACGTGGTCATCGGGGACCCCACAAGAGCGGGCTTTGAAGACTCGGGGGACCTGATGGAGATCGCTAAGAGTTCGGACCCCGGCCAAGTGGTCTTCACCGTGCGTACGAAAAAACAGGTCCGGTCGAGCTTCGTCTACGATTACCAACTCATCCGGGATAGGACGGGCCGAATCACCGAAACGCGGACCCTTGTCAAGGAAAACGGCCGGACCGTACTCGAGAAAAGCGCCCCTTTAAAGACCCATGTTTTCAGCTACAAATATATCGTCATGGGCCCGGTTGCGATGCTCGGCCGGGACCGGCAGAATCTGTTCGACTTCAAGATCATCAAAGAGACGACGCTCTGGAAAGAGCGGGCCGTTATCATCCAAGCCACTCCCAAGCCCGGCTGGCATGGGGATATCCTATCCGGGAAGATATGGGTCAGGAAAAGCGACGCCGCGGTCCTCAAGATCGAATGGTCACCCGAGTCCATAGGACACTATGCGAGGGTCTTGGATTTAGCGAAGCAGATCGGAGCCAATGCGCGTCTGACCTTGACCACCGAATTTGCGTTCGAGCACAACGGAGTCCGCTTCCCCAGCCGTTATACGATCGAAGAAATGTATCTCTTTTCAACGAGACCTCCGCTGATCTTCTCGACGACCGAGGTAACGCCGGCGGACTATAAATATTTTACGGTCGAAACGGGAGTTACGGTTCGATAATAGAAGCCCTAGCCGGGCGGAGGCTGTCCGGCCCGGAGCTGGTGGTATCCTCATTTCGGGACGGAAGGCCGCAGTTCTAGGCCGCGCGTGGGTATCTAATCTTTCTCGGGATAGGCCTCGATTTCCGCTTTGAGCTCGGCGATGAGCTCTTTGACCGAAACGATCTTGTTGACCCGATAGGCGTTTTGACCGCAAAACACCAGCCCTTTGTCCATATCCCCCTGATAGGCGTTGACCAGGGCCAGGGCGATGCAATAGCGGGCCGTGGCGACATCGCACGTGGCCAGGCAGTGGTAGGGGCATTTGATCTTGTCGAGTTTACCTTCATCGAGGTTCCGCAGGAACTGGTTCCGGATCGCCCGTCCGGGCAGGCCGACCGGGCTTTTGATGATGACGATATCTTCCTCTCTGGAGTCGAGATAGGCCTGCTTGAACTCTGCGGCGACAGCGCATTCGTGGGTGCAGACGAACCGAGTCGCCATCTGGACTCCTGAGGCGCCGGCCTGAAGCATCCGGGCGATATCCGCGCCGGTATAGATCCCTCCGCCGGTGATCACCGGGATCTTCCGGCCGAACCTGTCCTCAAACGGCTTGATCGCTTCGAGGACCTCGGGAAGGAGGATATCGAGCGAATATTTCTCGGGTTCCTGGAGTTGCTCGGCCGAGAACCCGAGATGTCCTCCGGCCAGCGGGCCCTCGAGGACGACCGCGTCGGCCGTCCGGTGATATCGCTTCTCCCATGTCCGGAGGACGATGTCCGCCGCCCGGCCGGAGCTGATGATCGGAACGAGGTTGACGGTTTCATCGTCGATCATCTCCGGGAGTCGGAGGGGCAGAGAAGCTCCGGAGACGATGAACTTGGCCCCTTCCCGGGCCGAGGTCTGGATGAGGTCCTTGGCGTTGCTCAGGACGCCCAGGACATTGATCGCGATGGGGCCGTCGGTCAGGGCCCTGGCCCTCTGGATCTCCTTGATCAAGGCTTCACGGCAGACGCCCTCGAAATCCGTCTTGGCCTCATCGAAATCGCCCAGCCCGACGGAAGCGATCGTTCCGATCCCTCCCTCGTTAGCCACGGCCGCGGCCAATCCGGCCAGCGACACTCTCACCCCCATGCCGCCCTGGATGAGCGGCAGAGGCACTTCGACATTTCCGATTTTCAACGGAGGGATCTTCATGGTTCGCTCCTGAATTTCTTGACCGCCAGACAGGCGTTCCCTCCGCCGAAGCCGAAGGAATTGCTGATGGCCGCCTCGAGGTCGAGACGCTCCGCCCCGCGGGTGACGTAATCGAGCGGGCAGTCGGGATCCGGCTCTTCGTAATTGATGGTTGGGGGGACGATCCCGCTGTGGACGCTCATGACCGTGGCCGCAAATTCAACGGCTCCCGCGGCGGCCAAGAGGTGTCCGATCATCGATTTATTCGAGCTGACCTTGAGGACTTGGGCGTGGCTGCCGAACGCCGCCAGGATGGCGGCGCTCTCGAATTTATCGTTGAGAACGGTGGACGTCCCATGGGCGTTGATGTAGCTGACGTCCTCGGGCCGGAGGCCGGCGTCGGCCAGGGCGTTTTTCATCACCCGGATCATGCCGTCGCCGCTCGGCTCAGGGGTGGTGAAATGATAGGCGTCCGCCGTATTCCCATAACCGGCGAGTTCGGCGTAGATCCGGGCGCCCCGGCCGAGGGCGCGTTCAAGGCGCTCCAAGACAACGACTCCGGCTCCCTCCCCCATGACGAACCCGTCCCGGCCCTTATCGAACGGCCGCGAGGCTTTCTCCGGACAGTCGTTCCGCCGGGACATCGAGCGGTTGGCGCAGAATCCGCCGTAGGGGAGGCGGGCGAGGCAAGCCTCGGACCCGCCGGCCAACATGATCTCCGCATCGCCCCGCTGGATGATTCGAAAGGCATCACCGATCGCGATGGCCCCGGTCGAGCAGGCGACCGACGGAGACGAGAGAGGCCCCTTCAAACCAAACCGGATCGAGACCATGCAGGCGGCCATGTTGATCAGCACTTTGGAGACGAAAAAAGGGTCAAGGGCGCGGGGGCCTTTCTCGGCCAGCTTGGCCAGGCCTTTCTCGATCGTCTCCGAACCGCCGATGCCGGAGCCGATGATGACCCCGGCCTTTTCTCCCGGGAATGACGCGTCCGGGAGGCCGCTGTCGGCCATAGCCATCGCGGACGCGGCGACGGCGAATTGGCTGAACCGGTCCATCCGGGCCGCGGATTTCCGGTCGATCCATTGTTCCGGGTCGAAGTCTTTGACTTCGGAGGCCATGGTCGAGGGAAAGTCGGAGACATCAAAATAAGTAAGACGGGATATGCCGTTCTTCCCGGAAACGAGTCCTTGCCAAAAAGCGTCCAAACCAATACCCACGGACGTCACAACGCCCATTCCCGTGACGGCGACTCGATGTATTGCCAATAAAACCTTTTATAAAGCTACAAGATTTCGCCCGGGATGGCAAGGGCCGCGCTCTGCGCGTTTTATAGCCCTTGACTAAGGCCCGCGGCCGATGTCGCCCGGGGGTCCACTTCCGCCGCACTCGCCCGTGGATATAGTCCCTTGACGGTCATTGGCCGGATACCCAATATCGGCATATGCACGGATAGGCCGTCGGGATCTGCCGGTGGCCGCCCGAATCCTATCAGGCGTTCAGGGAAGTCGTGCGGCTCAGAAAGAAGACGAGTTCCGCCTCGAGCTCGCTGAGGCGGGATTTGGCCTCGGCGTATTCGGCCACGATTTGTTTCAGCCGTTCGCGAAGACGGGCTCTTTCTTCTCTTAACCAGGCTTCTTTTTCTTCCGCCAGGCGCCGCAGGTTGTCCTGGACCTTCGTCCGCACGCAGGCCAGCGTCACCGCGTACTCTTCTTTCAAGGCTTTCAGCTTTTCCGCCGCTTTGGTGTACTCCGCTCTTAGCGCGCCGGTAAAACAAGCCAGGGCATATCCCTGCTTGAGCCCGGCGACCAGCTCCCGCACCGGCACGATGGATTGGACCAGATGGGCGTTCGCGCCACAGAAAACGAAGCCGTTCTCGAAGTCCCCCTTCCGGGCGCTGTCGAGCGCCTCGGAAATGCAATAGCGGGCCTTGCCGGCTTCACAGCTTTCGAGACAGCGCGAGGGACAACGAAAAATCTTCTTCTCCCCGCGGGCGATCGCCGCCAGGAATGGGCTGCGGATCGCCCGCCCCGGCATGCCCACGGGGCTCTGGACGATGACGATGTCCTCTTCCCGGCAGGACAAGTAAGCTTGTTTGAACCGGATGTCGGCGTCGCATTCGGTGGTCGCCACAAAACGGGTGCCGAGTTGCACCCCCTGGGCCCCGAGCGCTAAGAATCGATGGATGTCTTCGCCCGAATATATGCCGCCCGCGGCGATCACCGGGAACGTTCGGTTCCAGCGCGCTTCGAATTCCCCGAGCGCTTCGAGGACCTCGGGGACGATTCGTTCGAGCTGAAATTCTGGCCGATCGATCTGTTCCGGCTTGAATCCGAGATGTCCCCCCGCCCGGGGCCCTTCGACCACGACGGCATCGGGGAGGTCGGCGTAATGCTTTTCCCATGATTTAAAGATCAGGCGGACCGCCCGCGCGGAGCTGACGATCGGAGCTACCTTTACGCCCGACTCCCGGATGGCCCGTATGGGGATCCCTTTGACCGGCAGGCCGGCCCCGAGGAACAGGAAATCGACTTTTTCCTCGACAGCGGCGTCGAGCAGCTGATGGAAACAGTCGACGGCGACCATGATGTTGACGCCGATGAGGCCTTTTGATTTTCGGCGCGCTTCGCGGACCTCGCGGCGCAAGGCCCGGACGTTCGCCGCGGTGGGATCGTCGTAGTAATCGCTCTCGATCATGCCGATGGCGTTGGCGGCGATGACGCCGATCCCGCCTTCCCGGGCAACGGCGGCGGCGAGGTTTGAAAGCGATATGCCGACTCCCATCCCGCCCTGGACGATCGGGAGTCCGGCCGTTTTTTCGCCGATCCGGAGCGCGGGAAGCGGGTATTTCGCCGCGCAGTGATCCTTGAACTCGGCAAATTTTGTTTCAAGGGCTTTCAATAAGCTCATGACGATCTCCCAAGCCGCGACAGATAATAGTCGCATCGAGCGGAGGTGTCAAGACCGAGCGCACGTTTGGCGCCTACTCCCCCTGAAGGGGCGGTTTTTCCGCCTTTTTTTTTAATTTGCGGACGAAGTTCTTTTATGGTAGTATATTCAGCGGAAATCCCCCGTAAAGGGGGCGCGGGTCGGATAAAGGTAAAGAGGGCAGAGGCCCTAACAGCCGACATACTCCTCTCCTTTATTGCGATCGATTTATTTGCATGGGCCGTCTCGGGTGCCCCCGGGCGGACCCTTCGTCAAAGGAGACGAGTATGAACATCTACGTAGGCAACCTCTCTTTCACCGTGACAGAGGACGACCTCCGGCAGGCCTTTCAGGCCTTCGGAGCGGTCGAAAAAGCGGCCATCATCACCGACAAGATGAGCGGCCAGCCCCGCGGCTTCGGCTTCGTTGAGATGCCGAACAAGGACGAGGCGGTCAAGGCCATCAGCGGGCTCAACGGCAAGGACCTCAAGGGCCGGAACCTCAAGGTCAACGAAGCCCAGCCTCGTCCGGCCGGTGGCGGTGGCGGCAGAGGCGGATTCGGCGGCGGCGGCGGCGGACGCGGCCGGTTCTGATCGCTCGTTTAGCCTAGCGGTCAAATCACATTCGTACGCAAGGGCGGATGCCCGGGCCGGGTACTCCGCCCTTTTTTATTTTCTACCAAGACCGTTCATCGATCGGGCCGTTCTCGGCAGGACGCTGGGGTCTTTACGGGAACGAGCCCGCCGGGCGTCTTGTCCGGCCCGTCCTGTTCACAACCTCACGGCGAGGCCGCCGCTGATCATGAAACCGTCGAAAACCCCGGCATCGACGAGGAGATGGATGTTCTTCGTCAGCCGTGCTTTCAGGCCGAGGTTGAGCTGGATGAACGGCAGGAAGTTAGGGAGCGGAAAGTCGGTTTCGGCTTCGTCCTTGAGCTCCCGGAGGGTCTTCGTGTCCGAGCCTTCGACGGTCTCGGTCGGGATGGCGTCCCCCGTGAGCTGGCCGGAGTAGCTGTAGGATAAGGTGGAATCGTCCAGGGCCTTGGCCGTCGAGATGCCGCCGCCGAAGGTGATGTAGGGATGGACGACCGCCGACGGGAAGATGTCCCAGCGGAAGGTCAGGAGAAACGATGTAGCCTTGATGATCG
>Ga0214473_10002730_pt1 | contig 21624 bp, 24 predicted proteins | sample RVTome_7_FD_203509 | JGI IMG/M metagenome (GOLD analysis project Ga0214473, IMG submission 203509) | Soil microbial communities from uranium-contaminated site in the Upper Colorado River Basin, Wyoming, United States - RVT98D197 | ecosystem: Environmental > Terrestrial > Soil > Contaminated >... | reverse complement strand
GTAGGGAGTCAGCAGCCCGTAGGTGTGGTAGTGAGTGCCCTCCTCGCCGAAGCGGGGGAAGCGAAGGACCCACGCCTCGCCGACCGCATCGACGATCGACGGCGGGATCTTGGGACTCGTCGTCGTGATCATGTGGCGCTCCTAGAAAGCCCTCTCGAGCACGGCGCAGGTGACGTGGCTGCCGACTCCGGCATGCGAGATCGCCAGGCCGCGACGCGGGTCTTTGGCTTGCAGGCTCTGCCAGTCCGCCGGCTTCTTCTTGCCGAAGCGCTCCCACATGCCGGGATCGCCGTGGAACTCGTCGTACTTGCCCTGGAGCTGCCACAGCACCTCGCCGCACTGGAAGATGCCCGTGGCCCCGACGGCGTGCATCGTGCCGAGCAGCCCGCCGGAGAGGTTGGAAGGGCACTTGCCCGGCTTGCCGGTGCGAGCGTTGTCCAGGTAGCACTCGCCCGAGCTGACGTACTCCTGCTCCCGGCCGTAGAGCGCCAGGCCGACGTCCCCGTAAGTCTGGAGATCGGAGATCGTGAAGGCGTCGTGGGTCTCCACGAGGTCGAGATCCTCGATCGGCACCTTGACCCCGGCCATCCCGTAGACCATGTAGGCCGCGAAACGCGTGGCGCCGAAGCTCTCGAAGCCGGGCCAGCGCCCGTCCTGCTTCTCCATCTCCCGGTAAAGCCACGCGTAGCCGTCTTCGGTCTCGTGAGGCAGGAGTGGGATGCGCATGGGGCGTCGGTCGCCCGTGCGCAGCGTGTGAGAGCCGCCCGCGATGAACAGCCGAACGGGCCTGTCGGTCAGGCGGTGGGCCAGCTCCTCCGAGCACAGGAGCGCCGCGGCCGAGCCGACGCTCATGGCGCAGCATTCCAGGAAGCGCAGCGGGTCGGAGACGATCTCGCCCTTGAGCACCTCCTCGACCGTGTGGCGGCCGGGCTGCTGTGAGAACGGCGAGTGGCAGGCGTAACCCCGGTTCTTGACGGCGATCTCGGCTCGCACGCGCTCGTCCACCCCGTACATCTCCTGGAAGCGGCGGGCCATCGGCGCGTAGTAGCTGGCGTAGTTGCGCGCGAGGCGGGTCTCGAAGTCCTTACAGGCCGCGCTCGCGATGTAGTAGTTGCCGGTCCAGGTCTTGACCTCGTCCATCCGCTCCCAGCCCAGCACCAGCGTGCAGTCGCTCATGCCGCTGGCGACGGTGTTGGCTCCGACGAGCATCGCCGAGCCGCCGGTCGCGCCGCCGGTTTTGATGCCCACGTTCGGCAGGAGGTCGAGGCCTAGGTAGTCGTGGACCTTCGCCTCGCACAAGAGCTGGTCCTGGAAGTGGTCGGCGAACTCGCCGTAGGCCGCGAAGTTGATCAGGCCCTTGACCTCGAGCGGATCGAGCTTCAGGTCGTTCTCCTCCAGCAGCATCCGGAACGCCATCATGCACAGCTCCTCGAGCTTCTTCTCCGGATAGCGCTTGCGGTAGTCCGTGGTGCCCGCCGCCACCATGTACACGGGCCGGGACCAGCGCGGGATCCTCAGGTTCCCGGCGGCGAACTCGATCATCGGGGCCTCCTCGGGAGGGGGGTCAGGCGGTCGCCTTGAACTCGATCCGCAACTGCTCGGCGCGGCTCACGAGCTTCTCGGGATCGTCGAACGACTCGAACAGGAGGGTCTCGTGCCCGCTGAGCATGCGCAGCTCGAAGCAGCCTTCGCCGAGCTGCTCCATGGTGCAGCGCACCTCGTTCGGGCGACCGCGGACCCGCCTCCTGGTGCGCCAGAGCAGGACGGTTTCTTCTTGCGGGCGCTTCATCGATTAAACGGTAGGAGTCGCGGCCTGTCCTGAGGGATGATACGGATTGTCTAGCCAGGCGTCTCGCGGGGATTGCGCCGGGATCCGTTGATGGCGCCTCACCACGGGCGGTTGAGCTGGCGCGCCGGGAACTCGGAGGCGCGAGCCAAGACCTTCTCGACGACGGTCATTCCCATGGCGTGCTCCTCCCTCTGTCACGGGTGGGCCAGGTTCGCTCACGATCGGGCCTCCGGCACGCAGGAACTGCCGGGCGGCACGGCGCGACACGCGGGAAGGAGCACGAAGCCTGCCAAGTCCTCGAGGCCTGGGTGCGGACCTGTCTCGACGTGAAACTCGTCGCAGACTCTTCTCCCCGCTGCACAGCGGGGACTCGTTCTTGATTCGCGCCGGTCTCTCCCGCCGGCCGTTGGGGTGGCGTGGAGATTTGTGCGCGGGCGTACCGGCCGCGTCGGGCGCGGGAGTCCCCGCTCTTTCGTCTCGTCGAGCAACCGATAACCGATAGGACATTTCATCTGCGGCGACGGCGCGGAGGCGCCGGCAAGTGGGGAAGAGGAGCTTTCAACCCCACTCAACCCTACCGCCAAGCCTGCGGGAGTGCCGGCGTCGTGACTCGGGAGCCCCACAGGACTCATCCGACCCTTCTCGACATCGCCCTGCCTACGTTGACGGAGACACTACCCCCTTCGCGGCGTGAGCGTCAAGATCGAAGGTGCTGTCCTCAGCCGGCCTGGATCTCGCGCACCTCGTCGTCGACCGGCACCCGGACCACCTCCCGTGTCAGCGGCGGCTTTTCCTGCTCCGGCGGGCTCAGGCCCAGATAGTCCAGGATGCGCCTGATGGACAACTCGTCGGTGATGTACGCCACGATCTCGAGCGGACCTCCGCAGCCTTTGCACACGAGCGGGTCTGCCGGGTACACCTTACTGATAAGCCGCGCCCAGCTCGGCGGACAGTGCCTCTTCGTCGGCGCCGCCTCCGCCGGGAGCTCCGAGCCCTCGTTCTCTCTTCGCGAGGCCCGGACCCGACTAGCGTAAAAGCCGTAGAACAGGTTATGTAGCGCGCTACATAACCATTTTTGTGCAGCGCGGCCGGTTATGGAAAGCTGGGCAGCTCATCGACTGCCTGGCAGCCAGTTGGGCCGTCTCGCTCTACATAATGTTCCTCCCTGAGCCGAGCCTTTGGGCCGGCGAGACAAGGAGGAACGAATGCTGGAGTTCTACTTCAAGTCCCCGTGGCGGTTGGAGCAGATGCGCGGCGGCCCCTGGGCTGAGCACATCGGTGATCTGGCAGCCAAGCTTTACCGACGACGCTTCACTCGGGCGACCGGCCAGCGCATTCTGAGCCTGACCGCCAGGTTCAACGGGTTTGCAGCCGGCGCCGGTGTCGAGGAGGCAGCGGGCATCGATGAAGCACTGCTGGAGCGCTTCATCAACGAGGAGCTGAGAGCCGAGGGCAGCTTTCGAGAGGCCGGGAGTCTCCTGCGGCACATGCTGGAGCACCTTCGGTCCGAGGGCGTCATTCACCAGGCGCCCGCCGCTCGGTCTGAGGATCGGTACACCTGTCTCCTGGGCAGGTACGACCGCTACCTTGATGGTGTGCGGGGGCTGTCTGTTTCGAGCCGTCCGCAGTACCTGCGTTACGCCCGGCGTCTGCTCGACTGGCTGAGCGACCGCCGTGGGGAGCGGCCTCTGGCTCATCTGACGGGCGCCGACATATTGGACTTCATCACGGACTTGGCCGGGCTGAACCCCAGCGGCTCCTGGCGATACAACCTGTGCAGCCTGACCCGCGGGTTTCTGCGCTTCCTGCGCTGGGAAGGGATCATCGCGCTCGACCTCGATCGTGTGGTTCCATCCCTGCCCCACTGGCGCTTGCAGTCGATCCCGCGCCATCTTCCCTGGGCGCAGGTGCGGGCGCTGATCGACAGCGTGGATACGAGCACCCCGCTGGGTTTGCGCGACAGAGCTGGTGTTCATTCCCTCGACGACGCCGAGTGCGATCTCTCCCTTGGCGGCGAACCAGTTCAGGAGAAGGGGGCGGTGCCTGCGCAGAGTTTTGGCGAAGCGCTTCATTGGCTCCAGACGCGATCGCATCGCACGGGTGCACCACTTGTCCAGAAACCAACCCGCCCAAGTGGCGCTCGAGTAGGTCCAGAAGGCGTCGAAGGATTCCTTGAGCAGGAAGGCACGGACGGTTCGCAGATCGTAGTGCAGGACATCCTTGAGCTTCCGGCGTTGGTCGAGCGTCTGCTTCTCCCTACGCTTGAGAAAACACCAGCGCGTGTGCTTGAGGATGGGCTCGTAGCCTTGGCGGGCCAGTTCACGGGCCTCCTTGGCGCGGACCTCATCGACCGCTTTGGTCAGCTTGGCCACGACATGGAAGCGGTCGAGAATGTGGAGCGCTTGGCCAGCCTGTTGCTTGATGACGTCCAAGTACGGCTTCCACATGTCGCTGGCCACAAACTGCAGAGCCTTCGCTCGCGCTTCTCCAAACATCTGGAAGAATGCACGGATTGTCGCTTTCGTTCGATCCTTGCCCACCCACAACAGGCGACGACTTCCCTGATCGATTTGGTAGACGACCGTCAGGTACTTGTGCCCCTTCCACACCGCTATTTCATCGACTCCGATCGCTGTGACCCGGTCTAGATCGCGGTGCAACAGGCCATACTCAACAACCCAGCGAATCGCGCGATTGACGACGCCCCAGGTCACACCGAAGATCAGAGCGACTTCACTCCACGAGACGCGACGCGCCCAACGTGCCAAGAACAGCCGGTAGACGTTGCAGCAGCGGTTCTTGCCATCGGCCCACGGGACCTGCTCGGTGCGCACGCCGCACTTCGAACAGTCGATGCGCCGCATGCGGTATGCCAAGAACACGACGTACCCCCACAGCGGCACGAACTCGAATAGCCGGGGATGCCGCGACGTATCGTAGCTTGGCCCACGCCCGCCACATTCTCCGCAATGGCCAAGCGAACCCGCTCTCGGTCGAACAACGACATGAATCTGCTCACCGACAAACCGAGCGGCGCCATAGACGAAGGACCTGATCGGATGGCACCGGTTGAGAATGGTCTTGATGGACATGGCGCCAGTGTGTACCGTGGCGGTTCGAAAGGTGCTGCGCGATGCCTAGCGCCCGACGCGATCAGTCACTCAAGGAAGTGGCCACCCTCATGGAAGGCTGGCCCAAGAGCTGGGCAGGCACCCACGAGGACGAGCCCGTCGGCCGCCGCCTCGTGGCTGCTCTGCAACTTTTCATGACTCACCTTCAGCAACAAGGACTCGCCTCCAGGACACTTCGACGCCACCTCGACAACCTATGGCTAATCGGCGGCGAGATCATCCGGCAGCTCGACTACGGTCCCGCCCTGCGCGACAAACCAACCCACCTCCTGCTCATCGAGGCAATCCAAGACGGCGAGGCCCCCTTGGTTCGCGACCTCACGGAGGAGCAGCAGGCCGCCCTCGATGCCACGGCGCGAAAGCTACTCAAGTTCGTCGCTGCCTCGAACCCCCGGGCGCGCAGCTAACCCACAGCGCGATAGCCGAGGCACGACTGGCTCCCCCTTGTTTACCCATAGATTTCGCTGGGGAGCCGGGTTTTTCGCCACCTAGTCGAGCTCGTACTCGGAACCGGTCAGGGCCGCCTTCAGCCACTCGGGAGCGGCTGCTGCCACGTACGCGACCGTTCCCTGCCGGGCCTCCAGCACCCGCGTGGGCTTCGCCTCGTGTAAGCGTTCGCCGCGCTCCGCCTGGACGCTGTTGTCGTAGACCTGGACGACGTCGAAGGAGCGGATCGCGCGGGAGAGGTTGCGCATGCTGCCGGCGTGAACATCCTCGAGCACCGACTCTGGGGCTGCGTGTCCGCCGCGAAGCGCCCTCATCTTCACGCGCTCGACGCATTCCTCGACCTTGGTAGCAACGTAGGTCAGGTGCACCTCGAAGCCTGCCTGTTTGGCGCGATCGACCTGCTGGAACGTGATGTCCTTGGCGAGCGTTGCTTCGAAGGAGAAACTCCGGCCGTCACGGATATGGCCTTCGATGAACGCCTCGTACTCTGCGATGGACTGCTGTCGGACAGCGGCGGGAATGTTGCGGGACGAACCCTTGTTGAGCTCCCGGCGGCGTTCATCGATGTTGGAAGGAGTCGTTGCCTCTATCCGCGACCCGGAAGAACGTGGACTTGCCGCCTCCGGGAGGGCCCGCAACGATGTCCATGACGCGAGCGGCCGGGGGATCGGCGACCTTCACGCGTCGTAGCTTCCCTCCAGGACTTCAGCGGGAAGTTCCTTCTGAATCCGGCGCCCGGTCGCATCGACGATTCCCATCTCCTCGAGCTGGGCGAGATCGGCCCTGAGGCGCGCCAATCCTTCGTGGGCCTGGCGCTCGTTGAGAGCCCGCAAGCGCGCTGCCGAGAGGGCCAGCTCGCTCGTGCGCAGCTCGTCCCGGAGGCTCGCGATCTCTTCCTTCACCGTCTTCTCGACCTTGCGGAAGCGGGCGTCCACCACGCGCTTGAACCGGCTCAGCGTGCCGTCCTTTGTCTTCGTGGTCTTGTTTCTCGGACGTCGCTTCGTCGGCGTCCCGCCCTGAGTCCGTGACGAGGTACCTGAGTGCTTCATGGCTGAGGTCAATTATGCACCTCCCCCCATTCCCCTGGCTAGCCATGTCCGCGTCGGGCGGCGTGCGGGAACGCGAGGGCTCCGGGCGCCGGGGTGCGGCCATCGGCGCGTGGTGGCGTGCCCCGCGTTGTTGAAGCAGAGAACGGTTCCACGGCGTCTCTCGCGCGTCGCTCTATCGAGTCTCACCCGCCGGAGCGCGTGCCCAGGAACGCGTTCAGACCGCGCCCCGACGCCTGCACGTAGGCGGGCTCGAGGGCGGCGGCCAGCGTGGCGCTCCCGCGCCAGAACGGGAACGCTGACAGGCGCTTCAGGAGGGCCGCCGGCTCGGCCGGGACTTGCACGTCGCCGAACGGATCCGCGGGCAGTGCCCCACACTCCCAGAACGCGGACGCGTCGGCTCTCAGAGGCTGCGGCGGGGCTGGCGTTGCCGCCGCCGCCTCCTCCAGATGAGGATCGGTCCGGCCCGGCCTGCTTACCCCTGAGGCCCCCAGCAGGCCGACCAGGTCTTGCCGCGCCATCCCGCGCAGCTTGAAGATCAGGAACGGGTCCCGGTCGAACTCCTCCCCCAGCAAGTAGTAGACCGCCGCGATGTGCTTGCACGGGTTCGACCAGTCCGGGCACGAGCACTCCGTCACCAGGTCCCGGCGGCGCTCCGGGAAGAGCGACAGCCCGGCGGCCTCGAACGCCTTCTCGACATCCTCCGGCATCTCGCCCGCGAGCAGCTTGGCCGTGAAGCGCGCCTCGGCCGCCAGGGCCCGGGCCAGCTTCTTCCAACCCGCCGCCGACAGGGCCTTGACCTCAAGGGTGACGGCATAGGGCTTGGGTCTCGATCCCTGAACACTCGAGCGGACGACGCCCTTGTCGATCACGACGTCGAGCACCTGGCCGCTGCGCGCGTACGACCGTCCGCGGCGGAGCCGCGCACCCAGCTCGAAGCCCTCGAGGACACGGATCCAGCGCCGAGCCCACCAGCTCGCCCCGAAGGCGCCACGCTGCGACTGCGCCTTGATGCCTCCCCTGGCCGCGCGCGGCCGCGAGGGCGGGAAGAAGCGGCGGTAGTCGTCAAAGCGCCAGGCCATCGCTCACTCCTCCGAGACCGCTCCGGGCCGCAGGGCCATCAGCTCCTTCAGCTCCGCGGTCGATAGCTGCGTCAGCCAGCCCTCTCCGGTCCCCACCACCGCCTCCGCCACCTGCTTCTTGCGCTCGATCATTTCGTCGATCTTCTCCTCCAGCGTCCCCACGCACAGGAACTTGTGCACCTGTAGGACCGAGTCGCGTGCCAGAGGTGGCGTCATCGCCGCAGCCACGCGGCCGACTGCTCAGCGCCTCGCCGCCGGCGCGATCCGGCGCAGCTCGTCGAAGAAGTTCTGGATGAAGACCACGCGGTCCCGCTTGGTCGCGGTTTGCTCCTCCGCGGTCTTCAGCACCGCGAGACGCTGGCCGTCCGGGTGCAGATCGAAGGCCCGGGTCACTGTGGTCAGGGGCAGGACACGCTCCGGGGACCACGCCCGGGGCCTCTCCGCGCGGAACGAGTTTCCCGCCAGGATGTACGTGGCCACCCAGAGGCTTCCGTCATCGACCTGGTAGAAGAGTTCCTTCCCGGTTCGAGACCACGCGGCGTATCGGCCGCCACCGATCGAGACCTGCCACTTGCCGCCCGGACCGGGGAAGGGCCGCACGTAAACCTCGGTCCTTCCCGTCTCGTTGGAGTCGTACGCCAGCCAGCGCCCGTCGGGTGAAAAGGCCGCACCGACTTCGGCGGAAGGGCTGTTCAGGAACGCGACGGGTTTCCCCGGCTTCCATCCCGAGGTTTCGTCGCCGTCCATCGGCAGGATCCTGATATCGTAGGACGTCTGCGGATGCCGTTCGTAGTAGGCGAGGAACTTCCCGGTCGGATGCCACGACGTGGGGAACTCCGGGTTCCTGCCTTCTGTCAGCCTCTCCGCGTCGCCCGTCCCATCCGCACGCTGCCAGTAGAGATTCCACCTCGACCTGTCCGCTCGGTCGGAGGCGAAGGCGATGCGACGGCCATCCGGCGTCCACACCGGCGACGTGTCTGCGGCGGGATCGAAGGTCAGGCGGGACAGCGTGTCTCGCCCCCACTCGTAGACCCACACGTCGCGCTGTCTGCCCTCGCGGATCTCGATGGCGAGCTTCTGGCCATCGGGAGAGAAGCGGAACATCCTGTAACCGCCGGGAACTGCTCGTAACGGCTGCGTCTTGCCCTCCCGGTCCATCCATCGAATGGAGACTTCCGACCAAAAGCTCTGTCCCGTTCCCGGCAGGAACACCAACGTCCCCCGATTCGAGAAAGCGAAATGTGCCCCCGCGAACCCCGCATCGGCAGCGACCCCCTCCAGCGCCGGCACGGGCTGGCCGGTCAGCACGAGACGAGCTGGATCGAAGGCAGCGGCGAACAACGTTCCTTCGTGCATGTAGACCAGGTGGCCGCTGCCGAGATAGCGGCCGTGGTATCCGCCCCGCTGCAAGACCCTCCGCGGGCCGCTGGGCAGCGGCTGCACGAAGATGCTGGCATCGTCGAAGTCGCCCACGTCGCTGTCGGCCGTGTAGAGCACCGCCTTGCCGCCCGGCAGCGAATACGGCCACCGGTGCGTGAGCTCCTTGGCGGCCGGATCAGGGGTCGTCACGATTTCCGGCGTTCCTCCGGCAGAGGACACCCGCGACAACCCCACCCTGCCCTGAGGCGCGAAGACGATCGTCCCGTCCTCACTCCAGGTCCCACCACGATCGTCCGGCGCATCGCACAGCGTGACGGGGGCGCCGCCGGTGAGGGCTACCTTCTTGAGCTTGCCGTCGGCGAAGAACGCGATCCACTGCCCGTCGGGCGAGAAGAACGGGTTGCGAGCGTTTTCCGTGCCCGATAGCGGGGAAGCCTGCAACAACTCAAGCTGTCGCACATAGAGCTGCGGTCTCTCGCCTGCGACCTTTTGCGCCACGAAGGCGAGCACGCTGCCGTCCGGCGAGAGGATCGCGGCCGTCCCCATCCCCGAGACCCGCCGTCGCAAGCGATGCGTCCGCGCCCAGCTCGACGCTCAGGCGGACGGGCTTCGCTGGCTCTGGGGCCGGCCGCCACGGCGCCCAGAGCGCGAGCACAACGGCCAAACCGGCGGCCAAGGCGCCGGCCAGAACCCACGGCACGGCGCGCCGCGCCAGCGGTGCCGTTGCGCCGGCGACGGGCGCAGCGATTTCTTCCGGAGCGCCGGTGAGCGTGTCCTCGATCTCTATGCGCGCGTCGCCGATCGCCTGGAGGCGGCGCCTCGGATCCCGCTCCAGGCAACGGCGCAGCCGTTGGCGAGCGCGGAGCGGCGTCGCGGCTGGCAGAAGGTCCCAGCTCACGTCCTGCCTCAGCACTGCCGCCAGCGTGTCGCTCACGGTCTCGCCGTTGAAGAGCCGCTTGCCCGTCAGCATCTCCCACAGCAGGACGCCGAAGGCCCAGACGTCGGCGCGCTTGTCGACCGGCTTGCCGCGTGCCTGCTCGGGCGACATGTACGCGGCCGTGCCGAGGATCAGGCCGGCCTCGGTCATGCGCCGCGAGATCGTCGGCGATTGCGAGAGGTCGTTGGCGCTCGTCGCGTCGCCCTCGTAGGCCTTGGCGAGACCGAAGTCGAGGATCTTGACCGGTCCGTCCGTCGTGACCTTGACGTTCGCGAGTTTGAGGTCGCGGTGGACGATGCCCTTCTCGTGCGCGGCTTCGAGGCCGTCGGCGATCTGCTCCGCAATCGCCAGCGCCTCATCGGCCGGAATCGGCCCGCGCTTCAGCCGCTCGGTGAGTTCTTCGCCTTCGACCAGCTCCAGCACCAGGAACGGTTTGCCGTCGGCTTCGTCGAGGCCGTAAATCGCCGCGATGTGGGGGTGGTTGAGCGCCGCGAGGAGTTGCGCCTCCCGCTTGAACCGCGCGAGACGTTCCGCGTCCATCGCCATCTCCTCCGGCAGCACCTTGATCGCGACGTCGCGGTTGAGCTTCGTGTCCCGCGCGCGGTACACCTCGCCCATGCCGCCCGCGCCCAGCGGCGCGACGACCTCGTAGGGGCCGAGACGGGAGCCGGGGGCGAGACTCATGGAGCCGCTTCCCGCGGGACCGGGTGCATCATCTCCAGTCGACCCACAATTGACGCAGCGGTCGGATCTCGGCGATCGCTTCGAAGTCGCGATCGCGGTGCAACAACAGCGCTCCGTGTTCGATGGCCGCCTGCGCGATGCAGCAATCGATCGGGCTTCTCACGGACCGGCCCCTGCGACGCAGGTCGAAGTAGACGCGGGCCGCATCGAGCCAGCCGTCGGGCGATGGCTCGAGGTACTCCTGGGCGTCCAGATACGGCTTCAAAAGCCCCCATTCCTTCTCGTCCCGGCATCCTTGGAGCAGCTCGAGCTGGTTGAACCGGGTCAGCACGACTTCGTCGTCAGCTACGGCGCGGACGAGAGAAGCGCGTTTGGCTCCTCGCTTGTCCCGCAGCACGTCGATCCACACCGACGTGTCAACGAGAACCACGTCGCGTCTCCCGCAGAGTCTTGTGGTCGAAACCGTCGCGGAATCGCAGCCGGCCGGCCAGCTCCATCAGGTTCTTCTTGCGTCGCACCCGCACCAGCTCGCGGAGAGCCAGGTGGATCACGTCCTTCTTCGTCCGCACGCCCGTTACTGCAAACGCCTCCTTCAGCAGCTCGTCGTCGAGGACCACGTTCGTTCGCATGCAACCCCCGTGTGTATGAAGTGTACCGTCCTGAGTATCTTACACGGGCTGGAGAACCAGCGATGCAGACTCGCCCCGGCCACACGGCCGAGCGACCTGGGGGGCCAGAGGCTACGATGAGCTTCCGGCGCCCGGCGAGTCGCGGCGGGAGATCGCCCGGCCCCGCCACAGCCGCTCGTACGTCTCCCACTCGTGCGCGTCGGTCGTCCACTCGGCGTAGAGCGCGACCCCCTCGAAGGTCCCGCTCACGCCGCGCAGCCCGGCGATCACGCCGAGCAGGCGCTCTCGGGGCTTACCTATGACCTATATGCATTTCCTTCCGCAGCCCTGACGGGGACGCTGCGGTCGGGGGCTTTGGCAGGCGTCGCCGAGGGCAATGAGGAGAACTCCTGCCCTCAACATTCCCCTCAGCGGCCGAGCGGAACGCGGGTCCGCGCATGCTGGCGCTCGCGCGCCGGGGCGGCGGGCTTCGGCCTCCAGCGAGTCGTCGGCGGCGCCCGAGGACTTGGTCGAGGCCGTCTGCCGCGGACTCGGTCTCGGGGAGCTGCTGCACCGGATGCCGGCAGGGCTGCTGCAGATGGTCGGCGAGACCGGTTGGCAGCTCTCCCACGGCGAGCGTAGCCGACTCTACATCGCGCGGGCGCTGCTGGAGGGCGCGGACGTTGTCCTGCTGGACGAGAGCTTCGCTGCGCTCGACCCCGAGAACCTGAGCGCGCCCTGCAATACGTGCTGGACCGGGCGGGCACGCTGCTCGTCATCGCGCACCCATAACGTCGGGTGACCGCAAGCGCGCGACGGCTCAGCGGCATCCTGTGTGCGATGTTGCGGGACGGCGCGGCGTACGACCCCGCGAAGCTCAAGGGTGCGTGCGGTGCGCGGCAACGCCGAGCAGGTGGCCTGAGGACGCCACGCCAAAGCCGTGCGTAGCTTCTTTCGCTAGGTTCGAACCATGGGTCCGTAGCGCCAGATGTAGCCGTCCATGAGCTGCTCGCGCGTCATGGGCTTGGGCTCGATGACGACGTGGCGCCTGTCGTAGCGCGCCCAATCGAGATGATCGAGCCGCCCGGCGGCTCCGTACTCCTCGTGGAGCTTGGTCCCCTGTATAGGTTCCTCACCCTTCCCCTCGCGCTCGTGATGGCGAGCATCGCTCGCCGGCGCAGGGCGATGTGGGCCAGCTGCTGTATTATTTCGATTCCGGGCACTTCGTGGACTACCTGTACTCGTTCCGCTCCCCGAGCTACGAAGACAACGTCCACCTCTTCCGAGGTGAGCGGACGCCACCCCCGGTGGACGAGCAGCTCCTCCGCAAGCAGTGGGAGCACGGGAAAGACGGCGGGCCGCCCCGGCGGCCGCCGTCTAGGAGGCTCGACGACGGCGACGCGAGGGGCTCGCCGCGGCCGATATCGCGATAGGAGGACTCATGGCCGTCATGCGACTCAACGTCAACGGCAAGGTCCAGAGCGTGGACGTCGACGCCGACACGCCCCTGCTCTGGGTCCTGCGAGACAACCTCGGTCTCACCGGTACCAAGTTCGGCTGCGGGATGTCCCTCTGCGGCGCCTGTACCGTCCACCTCAACGGCCAGGCGGTCCGCTCCTGCGTGACCCCGGTCTCGGCGGGCGTCTCCAGCCGTATCACCACAATCGAGGGGCTCTCTCCTGATCGGAGCCACGCCATTCAGAAGGCCTGGGTCGCCGAGGAGGTCCCGCAGTGCGGCTACTGCCAGCCGGGGCAGATCATGCAGGCGGCGGCCCTCGTCAGCCAAAAGCCCAATCCCACGGACGCCGACATCGACGCCGCCATGTCCGGCAACATCTGCCGCTGTGGCACGTACCAGCGAGTCCGCAGCGCCATCAAGCGGGCAGCAAAGGGAGGGACGCGATGAGCGCGGAAAGCAATCTCAACCGACGCGACTTCCTCAAGACCGGGGCGGTGGCGGGCACCGGCCTCGTCCTGGGATTCGACCTCCCGTCCCGCCCGGGCCTCGCCGAGGCGGCCGAGGCCCCCTTCGCGCCCAATGCCTGGATCCGCGTGGGTACCGACAACCTCGTGACCATCGTCGTGGACCGGTCGGAAATGGGCCAGGGTGTCCAGACCTCGCTGCCGATGCTGGTCGCCGAGGAGCTGGAGGCCGACTGGTCGAAGATCCGGATCGAGACGGCGCCTGCCGACCCGAAGTACAACAACCCGCTCTTCGGGTTCCAGGGCACGGGGGGCAGCACCAGCATCCGCGCCGCCTGGACGCCGCTTCGGAAGGCGGGCGCGGCGGCCCGCGACATGCTCGTCACGGCGGCGGCCCAGACGTGGAACGTCGACAAGGCCACGTGCAAGGCCGACAAGGGCGCCGTGGTCCACACTCCCACGGGGCGGCGCCTCACCTACGGTGAGTTGGCGGCGAAAGCGGCCACCCTCCCCGTTCCCGCGGACGTGCCGCTCAAGGATGCGAAGCAATTCAAGATCATCGGCACGCGCCTTGCCCGGCTGGACACCCCGGCCAAGGTGGACGGCAGCGCCCAGTTCGGCATCGACGTCCGCGTCCCCGGAATGCTCACGGCCGTCATGGCCCGCTGTCCCGTGTTCGGCGGCAAGGTGGCCCGCTTCGACGCCACCCGGGCCAAGGCCGTGCGCGGCGTGAAGGATGTGGTCCAGGCCACCGGCGGCATCGCGGTCGTCGCCGAGACTTACTGGCCGGCGCTGAAGGGGACCAAGGCCCTGGACATCACCTGGGACGAAGGGCCGGACGCCGGCAACAACACCCCGAGCATCAGCAAGGCGTTTCAGGATCTGGCGCAGAAGCCGGGGGTCGTGGCCCGCAAAGTCGGGGATGCCGACGCGGCCCTTGCGTCCGCGGCGACGAAGATCGAGGCGGCCTACGAGTCCCCCTTCCAGGCCCACGCCGCCATGGAGCCCATGAACTGCACGGCCCACGTGCGCCCCGACGGCTGCGACATCTGGGCGCCGACGCAGTTCCAGACCGGGACCGTGCAGACCGTCCAGGCGATCACGGGCCTTCAGCCCGGCGCCATCAAGGTCCACACCACGTTCTTGGGCGGCGGGTTTGGCCGTCGCTTCGAGATGGACTTCATCCGGGACGCCGTCGAGATCTCCAAGACGGTGAACGCGCCCGTGAAGGTGGTCTCTCCTCGAGAGGACGACATCCAGCACGACTTTTATCGTCCGGCGAGCTACAGCCGCCTCACGGCCGGCCTGGACACGAGCGGAGCGCCCGTAGCGTGGACCCATACCATCGTCTCGCCGTCCATCATGTCGCGGGTGTTCCCGGAGGCGGTACAGAACGGGATCGATCCCTCCTCGGTCGAAGGAGGGCAGGATCTGCCTTACGCGATCGCCAACCTCCGCGTGGACTACCACCTCAAGGACGTCGGCATCCCCGTCGGCTTCTGGCGGTCGGTGGGCAACTCCCAGAACATCTTCGCCACCGAGTCGTTCATCGACGAGGTGGCCGCGGCAGCCAAGAAAGACCCGTACGAGTTCCGGCGGGCGCTCCTCTCGGACAAGCCGCGGCACAAGGCCGTGCTGGAGCTCGCGGCCACGAAGGCCGGCTGGGGCAAGCCGCTCCCCAAGGGCCGGGCCCGCGGCATCGCCGTGGCCGAATCCTTCGGGAGTTTCGTGGCCCACGTCGTCGAGGTCTCTCTGGATCCGGAGGAGGGCGTCCGCGTCCACCGCGTCGTCGCGGCCGTGGACTGCGGGAGCATTGTGAACCCCGACACCATCGAGGCCCAGATCCAGAGCGCGGTGGTCTTCGGTCTGACCGCGACCTTGAAGAGCGGCATCACCATCGACCGAGGCCGCGTGGCCCAGCAGAACTTCGACGACTACCCGATGCTGCGCCTCGCGGAGACGCCGTCCGTGGAGGTCTTCATCGTGCCCAGCGCCGAGGCCCCCGGCGGCATCGGCGAGCCCGGTGTACCGCCCTTGGCGCCAGCGGTCGTCAACGCCGTCTTCGCCCTGACCGGCAAGCGGTTGCGGCGGCTGCCGGTCACGCCCGAGGACGTGAGGAAGGCGTAGCGGCCCGAGCGTCGCGGACGGCGACGGCGCCGGAGCAATCCGGCGCCGTCTTCACTTGCGGGCCTGGGGCGGCCGCCGGAAGAGGCCCATTCCCTTGAAGGTCATCATCATGTCGCCGTTCTGGCTCCGGACTTCGCGCTTGACCACCCTCGACCGACGATCGGTCACCGCCGCGAAGCCCGTTCTCTACCGAACGGCTGTATGAGTCGGCGGCCGGCCGGCGCAGAGGCGCTTCCTTGTCTGGTTTCCGGCCGGAATCTCGACTCTCGTCATTCCTGCGACTTGTCGGGAAGTCGCTCAAGGGATGCTGCTTGGCGCCTCACGCCGGGCCGGGCATGCGGCTTGCTCCCTGTGCGGCGATGGTCATGGGGATGGAGGTCGCCACGAACGCGGGAAGCCGCAACCGGCGCCGCTTCCTGTTCGCCCTGCTCGCGGTCCTGGCCTTCCCGGGCTCGGTCTGGGCGTCGGTCCGCACGGTCGTCGCCACCGCCTATTGCCCGTGCTCCGCATGCTGCGGCGCCAACAGCCCGGAAGCCGGAGGGGGTGGTCTCACCGCCAGCGGCAAGCGTCCCCATCCCGGTGTCACGGTAGCGGCCGACTGGGCCGTCTTCCCGCCGGGGACCCGCCTTTTCATCCAGGACGTAGGCCACCGTGTCGTCCAGGACCGGGGCCGGGCCATCGTCGGGCCGCGGATCGACATCTTCTTCGGCAGTCACGCGGAGGCGCTCGCCTTCGGCCGACGCAGGGTTCCGGTTCGGGTGGTGCGTTAGGCGCCCACCCACCTACTGGCGGGAGAGACCGGCGCGAGCCGAGAACGACGGCCCCGTGTGCAGCGGGGATAGGAGTCACCGAGGCTCACCCGCCGGAGCGTGTGCCCAGGAACGCGTTCAGACCGCGCCCCGACGCCTGCACGTAGGCGGGCTCGAGGGCGGCGGCCAGCGTGGCGCTGCCGCGCCAGAACGGAAACGCTGACAGCCGCTTCAGGAGGGCCGCCGGCTCGGCCGGGACTTGCACGTCGCCGAACGGATCCGCGGGCAGTGCCCCACACTCCCAGAACGCGGACGCGTCGGCTCTCAGAGGCTGCGGCGGGGCTGGCGTCGCCGCCGCCGCCTCCTCCAGATGAGGATCGGTCCGGCCCGGCCTGCTTACCCCTGAGGCCCCCAGCAGGCCGACCAGGTCTTCCCGCGCCATCCCGCGCAGCTTGAAGATCAGGAACGGATCCCGGTCGAACTCCTCCCCGAGCAGGTAGTAGACCGCCGCGATGTGCTTGCACGGGTTCGACCAGTCCGGGCACGAGCACTCCGTCACCAGGTCCCGGCGGCGCTCCGGGAAGAGCGACAGCCCGGCGGCCTCGAACGCCTTCTCGACATCCTCCGGCATCTCGCCCGCGAGCAGCTTGGCCGTGAAGCGCGCCTCGGTCGTCAGGGCCCTGGCCAGCTTCTTCCAGCCCGCCGCCGACAGGGCCTTGACCTTAAGCGTGACGGTATAGGGCTTGGGTCTCGATCCCTGAACACTCGAGCGGACGAGGCCCTTGTCGATCGTGATGTCGAGCACTTGGCCGCTGCGCGCGTACGACCGCCCGCGCCGCAACCGCGCGCCCAGCTCGAAGCCCTCGAGGACACGGATCCAGCGCCGAGCCCACCAGCTCGCCCCGAAGGCGCCACGCTGCGACTGCGCCTTGATGCCTCCCCTGGCCGCGCGTGGCCGCGAGGGCGGGAAGAAGCGGCCGTAGTAGTCGTCGCCGCGCCAGGCCATCGCTCACTCCTCCGAGACCGCTCCGGGCCGCAAGGCTATCAGCTCCTTCAGCTCAGCGGTCGATAGCTGCGTCGGCCAGCCCTCGCCGGTTCCCACCACCGCCTCCGCTACCTGCTTCTTGCGCTCGATCATCTCGTCGATCTTCTCCTCGAGCGTCCCCACGCACAGGAACTTGTGCACCTGGACCCGCTGCTTCTGGCCGATGCGGAAGGCGCGTCGCAGCCCGGTCGGGCCGAAGCCTGGCACCTGCTGGCCCGCTGCTACCAGAGACTGGGACGCTACGACGCGGCCCAGCGGGCGTTCCGCGAGGCCCACCGCCGCAACGTCTTCCGTCGCTACGAGGACGTCGGTCGGCGCGGGGCCGCCCAGACGGGCACGACGCTCGTCGACCTGAGCGAAGAGTTCCTCTCCGCGCACGCCGAGCCGCTCTACGTGGACGACATTCACCCCAACCAGCGGGGCCACGAGCTCATCGCGGAAGCCCTGGCTCGCGAGCTGCGCCCCTGGAGACGCCGCTGGAGCGGCTCTGCCCGAGGGTCGGGACGAGCGCACGAGGCGACGTGTTCCTTACACCGTGAAGGCCACGTCGGCCAACATCCGCAAGGGCCCCGGCACCGCGGCGGCCGTCGTGGCGCGAGCGCCGAAGGGCGCCGTGTTCAAGGCCCGTGGGATTCGCGGGGACTGGAGCCGCGTGGAGCACGCCGGCGTCGGCGGCTGGGTCCACCGCTCGCTGGTCGAGTGAAGCGCCCGCGTGAGCCAACCCTCGCGACACGCGCCTCGGGCGCGCGGCGCGCTCAGCCCACGCTTTCCTTATTTTGGCGACCAGCGCATGAAGGCCGAGGCGGGGCCGAGTGCTCCGCCTCACCGGTCGCGGGCGACGCGGCCCTCGCCGGCGGCGACCCCTCCTGCCAACTGAACGAGGGCCGCGGCCTTCGACTCGCGGCCAGCCCGCGATCGCGGAAACCCCGTGGCGGCGCACTTCCACGGTCGGCCACCCTCCCGCAGTTGCGGCTTCGCTCTGGTCGCGGTGACCCGCCTCCGGAGCGATACCCCTGCCGGGCGCACCAATGAAGTACGGCGGGGCCCGCAGGCCCCGCCGTACTTGGTGATTCCCAGCGGCCGCCTCAGCCCGTCATTTCAGTTGGATCGCGAAGAGAGGGCTCGGTTGCGCCTGCGGGCTCGTGACCAGGATGTAGTAGCAGCCGCTCGGGATCCCCGACGTCTTCCAGTTGAACTGCCAGATGTTCGTCGCGCTGTCGTACTGGTAGCCGCTGTTGCCGGCCGCCGTGATGTCGATGAGAGAACCGCCAATCGTCTCGCCGCAGCTCACCGGGCCGTTGACGTTCACGGTCGGGCTCGCTCCGGCGCTGTCCGCCACGTTCCCGTCGGCACCGGTGTACTGCCACTTGAGCGGGATCGTTCTGTTGCCGCGGAACGTGGTCGGCGGCGGCGCGTAGGGCGGGAGCAAGCCCTGGAAGCCGAAGTCGAAGAACGCGTCGCAGGCGTCGCCGAGGCCGTCGTGGTCGGCGTCGCTCTGATCAGGGTTCGCCACGTTCGGGCAGTTGTCGACACCCCCGCAGACGCCGTCGCCATCCGCGTCGTTCGTGGGATCGCCCGGGCACGCATCGCAGGCGTCGCCGACGCCGTCGCCGTCCGCGTCTGCCTGGTCCGCGTTCGGCATTTCGGGGCAGTTGTCGGCGTCGTCCGCGACGCCGTCACCGTCGCTGTCGACGATCGCAACGGTTTGCCAGTCGGGGGTCCCATCCACCCCCGAGTAGCTCGTGAGCTGCGTCACGCCGGTGCCGTCGGCGTTCATCACGTAGATGTCGTTGGCCCAGCTCACCTCGCTGTGGAACACGATCTTGGTGCCGTCGGGCGACCAGCTCGGGTAATTAGCGCCGCCCGGCACGTTTTGGTTCGTGAGCTGCGTCACGCCGGTGCCGTCGGCGTTCATCACGTAGATTTCGAAGCTGCCGCTCCTCCACGCGATCTTGGTGCCGTCGGGCGACCAGGCGGGCCAGTAATCATCCGCAGGGTTGTTGGTGAGCCGAATCGGATTGGTGCCGTCGGCGTTCATCACGTAAATTTCCCAGTTGCCGTCCCAGTTGGCGTTGAACGCGATCTTGGTACCGTCGGGCGACCAAGCGGGGCCGTGCTCGGACGCAGGGTTGTTCGTGAGGCGGGTCTGACCGGTGCCGTCGGCGTTCATCACGTAGATATCGAAGACGCCGTCAACTCCTGCCCTTGAGAACGCGATCTTGGTGCCGTCGGGCGACCAGGCGAGCAGGTAGTCGTTGATGTCAGAGTTGTTCGTGAGCCTGGTCTGACCGGTGCCGTCAGCATTCATGACGTAGATTTCGTAGTAGACGTGTCGTGTACTCGCGAACGCGATCTTGGTGCCGTCGGGCGACCACTTGGGGTTGTCGTTGGACCCTGGGCTGTTGGTGAGCCTGGTCACGCCGGTGCCGTCGGCGTTCATCACGTAGATTTCGTACTCGCCGATGTTGCTGGCGTCCCGGTTGCTAGCGAACACGATCTTGCCGTTCGCGCCCGGGAAGGCGGCTTCGGCCTGTGGCGGCTCGGCCAGGAGGCCGACAGACACGACTGCAAAGACCGAGAGTGAAGTGATCGTTCGCGTGAGACGCATCTGACACCTCCTGCTGTCGGGACGGCCGCGCTTCGTGTCTAACCTCCGAGGTCGCGCCTCCGCGGGGTCGATGGCCGGCCAAGGATGCGTCGTCCAGGGAGGCCGGAGGGACCTGGCGGATTGAATACGCCCGAGAGGGAGCTCCGGTCAATTAGCCGGGAGGCCTTTTCTCGGTGCCTCCTCGGCGCGGAAGTCGTACGACCGCGGTCCTACGACTGGCGGAGCCGCATCTGCGAGGCCGGCGGCAGCCGCACGACGCTCAGGGCGTACTGCGAGGACGGCTGGAGGAGCCTACTCGGCGGGGGTCCCGTGATAGAGGCCGGCGAGCTGCACCCGGTCTCGGAGGCCGAGCTTGCAGAAGATGCTCGTCAGGTGGGCCTTGACGGTGCCCAGGCTCATGCCGAGGCGATCGGCGATCTCCTTGTTGCTGAAGTCGTCCACGGCCAGGCGGGCGACCTCCTTCTCCCGGGCGCTCAGGCGGTGGTTCAGACGGCTGCTCCTCGCCCTCTCGGTGTCCGAGTGGTCCGCCGCCTCCTCGACGAGCCGCGCCACCACGGCCTGCCGCGCCCAGATCTGGCCTTCATGCACGACGCGAATGGCCTTCGCCAGGTCGTCGGGGCCGGCATCCCTCGTCAGGATCCCCCGAACGCCGGCATGGAGCGCGGCCAGAGCCCACTCGTCGTCGTTTCCGGCGGCGACCAGGATCATCCGGGCGGGGATGCCTTCGTGCTTCAGATCCGCCGGCACCAGCAGCGGATCGGGGAGGCGGCTGTCGACGAGCAGGATGTCCGGCCGCGTCTGCTGAGCCAGTTCGCGGAGACGCGCACCATCGCCTGCGCCGACGACGTCGAAGCCCGGGTCGGAGACGAGGATCCGCTTCAGGCCCTCGCCACAGAGTCTGCAATCGCCCGCGATGACGATGCGAATGAGCTGCATCCCCCGCTCGATTGGAACGCGTTTGCCAGGAAGGACCTGACCAAGTGTACGCGCCGCCCACAAGAGCCGTCAACAACGTTGATACGATGTTAGAGTACTCTCTGCACAACCCCACAAGGAGGTCTTGAGATCCGTGTTCTGCCGGAGCCTTGCGCTGTCCCTTGCTCTGCCGCTTCTTGCCGGAGTGCCCGCCTTGGCGCAGCAGGATCCCCATGCCGGGCACGCGGACTAGACGACCTCGTGCGAGCCGGGCGTGAAGCGCAGGCGCGAGAGGCTCACCGGGGAGCGCATCATGTAGCGGACGAGCGCCTCTAAACCCTGGCTGTCCCCGGCGGGCACATAGACCCGGTTGTGGACGGAGAGCCAAAGGACGACGAGGCCCGCCTGGCCGAAGGCGGCTTGGTTTTCGAGGCGCTCCACGAGTACTTCAGCAGAAAGCTCGACAACGCGACGGAGCGGGCCGTGCGCCTTGGCGAAGCGCTCCTCGTACGCGCGCAGAAACTCCTCGAGGTGCTGTGCGACCAGCCGGAACAGCGGGGACTCCCGGGCCCGCCGCGGCCGGCACACCCGCGCACAGATCTCCACCCCAGCCACCTGCCGGCGGGAGAGAGCGGCGCGAATCGAGAACGACGGCCCCGTGTGCAGCGGGGATAGGAGTCACCGAGTCTCACCCGCCGGCGCGCGTGCCCATGAACGCGTCCAGGCCGCGGACCGACGCCTGAACGTAGGTGGGCGCCAGGACGGTAACCAGCGTGGCGCTCCCGCGCCAGAACGGGAACGCTGCCAGCCGCTTCAGGAGCGGCGCCGGCTCGGCCGGGACCTGCACTTCGCCGAACGCGGGCATGGCCCCACCCTCCCAGAACGCGGACGGGTGGGCCTGGAGGGGCTGGGGCGGGGCGGGGGTCGTCGCCTCCTCCTCCAACTGCGGATCGGCCCCGCCCGGCCTGCTTACCCCTGAGGCCCCAAGGAGGCCGACCAGGTCTTCCCGCGCCATCCCGCGCAGCTTGAAGATCAGGAACGGGTCCCGGTCGAACTCCTCCCCCAGCAAGTAGTAGACCGCCGCGATGTGCTTGCACGGGTTCGACCAGTCCGGGCACGAGCACTCCGTCGCCAGGTCCTGGCGGCGCTCCGG
>Ga0214473_10002729_pt1 | contig 21625 bp, 21 predicted proteins | sample RVTome_7_FD_203509 | JGI IMG/M metagenome (GOLD analysis project Ga0214473, IMG submission 203509) | Soil microbial communities from uranium-contaminated site in the Upper Colorado River Basin, Wyoming, United States - RVT98D197 | ecosystem: Environmental > Terrestrial > Soil > Contaminated >... | reverse complement strand
CTATATGCCTCCTAACTAATTTCCACGAACTATGATTAAAACTTACACCAATATCATTTTTGACTTCGATGGCACATTAGTAGATACGGCACCTGATATTTTGGATTGCCTGCGTAAGTCTTATCGGGTAGCTTTAAAGCGCGAAGTGGAGATTAAAAGAAATATCGTTGGTTCGCCACTAACCCAAATGATTAATAAATTAACTCCCGAATTGAATGACGCTGAAGCCCGAGGGGTTGTCAGGGTCTTTAGAAAACTTTACGATAATAATGATTTCACAAAGACACGTCTTTTCCCTACAGTTAAACAAATACTCAGGCACTTTCAGGAGGTCGGTGCGCGGCAATTTGTTGTTACCAACAAGCCAAGATTTGTTACCCAGTTATTGATAAATAAATTCGAGATTCCCTATTTTCAAGAAGTGGTTAATTATGATTCGTTTTTAGGCAGGAGTTTGTCTAAGACTCAAATGGTTGGATATCTAGTGTCTAAGCATCAAATGCCTTTACGGGAGTCCTTGTTGGTAGGAGATACTAGTAGCGATGTCATTGCCGCTAGAGAAAATGACATGAAATCGGTTGCAGTAATGAATGGCTATGGCACTAAAACAGAGATCCTATTGGCTAAACCTCATTATATCATTCAAAGCATAAAAGAATTATTAGCGATCGTTAACTATCGATAAGGAGAAAGATGAGAAAAGATTTAATTTTTGAAGACTTGTTTGTTTTAGAAATGGCTAATAATCACTGGGGTAAATTAGAGAGAGGATTAAAAATTATTAGCGATTTTTCGAAAGTGGTGCGCTTTAATAATGTTCGGGCAGCAATTAAATTACAATTTAGAGATGTAGATACTTTTATCCATAAAGATTTCAAAAAAAATCAGGACATTCGTTATATTAAAAAAACTATTGATACCAAAATTGCCAAGGAAGACTATGCTAAAATGATTCAGGCAATCAAAAAGTCTGGTTGTCTTCCGATGTCGACGCCTTTTGACGAGAAGTCGGTTGATCTATGCGAAGAACTGGGAATTGAGATTATTAAAATTGCCAGTTCCGATCTGAATGACTGGGTCTTGATAGAGAAAATTGCTTTGACTAAAAAGCCTGTAATCGCCTCGACGGGCGGATCTTCTCTGAAGGATATAGATGACCTGGTAAAATTTTTTGCAAATAGAAATATTCCTTTAGCGATAAATCATTGTGTCGCTCTTTATCCATCTGAAGACTCTGATCTCGAGTTGAATCAGATAGATTTTTTAAGAAATAGGTATCCTGACAATGTAATTGGGCAATCAACTCATGAGTGCCGTGACTGGCGATCATCTGTTATGATGGCCTATGCCAAAGGTGCTAGAACTTTTGAAAGACATGTAGATATTGAGGCAGATGGAATTCCGGTGTCACCGTACTGTTCGTTACCTAATCAAATCGATACCTGGTTTAAGGCTTTTCTAAAGGCAAAAGAGATGTGTGGGGGTAGCTCGGAGACTAAGAGAATGGTTCCTGAAAAAGAAATAAAATATCTCGATGCGCTAGTGAGAGGTGTCTATGCAAAAAGAGATTTGCCTAATGGGTATATTATCTTGCAGGAAAAACTTAATGAGGATATATATCTAGCCATTCCGCTTCAAAAGGGCCAAATTTCTTGTAGGGAGCTCATGTCTGGCGAACAACTGCTCAAACCTATCAAAAAAAACCAGCCAATCACTATTGACTCAATTGATAGTCCTTATGCTAATAATCCAACCCTAAACATGATCATTAATAATAGGGGCATTTGATTTGTTTTTTTGCTTAATAACACACGCTTAAAACAGATATTTGTTAAATCCAAATTCGCGAGCGACATTAGCCTAATCGGAAAATGGTTATTGAGCAAAGATTTATCATGAAGAAAAAAAGTCATTTGTCGATGTCATCAAATAAAGGTGGTTCCGAGTTGCCCTCGGTTGGTTTTGCTATGATCTCATACAATGACGAGGGGTTGATTGGTGACTGTCTTAGATCAATTTACGGACAAGATTATCCAAGGAATAAAATTCAAGTTGTTATTGCTGATGGTGGTTCGACGGATAAAACACTGGAGATCATTGAAAGATACGGAGCCAATGTTATTTTAAGGCCAGATCTTGTAGACGTTGCCTATGAACGAGGGAGATTAGCCGCGGAAAAGCTGAATACTGACTTTCAAATAGCTTTTTCGGCCGATAATCGGTTTCAAGAAAAAGACTGTCTGAAAAAGATGATTGAACTTTTTTCCGATCCGGAAATAGTCGGAGTAGAGACGTTGCATTATGGAGCGAGAAAAGATGATCCAGTCTTGTCTAGATATTTTGCTCTTATTGGCGGTGTAGATCCTGTGGCTATTGGTTTAGGCAAAGCCGATAGAGCCCCACATGACAAGAATAACTGGCATTCTTTCGGTCAGGTTGAAGACGAGAAGGGTTATTTTAAAGTCACCTTTAGCAAGGATTTGGCCAAAATTCCAACATTAGGGGCAAACGGCTTTATATTCAGACGTAATCTAATGAAGGCAATTGGCGGATTAAAAAATTGTACCCATATTGATGCCTGTGCGAAATTAATAGAGCTAGGTCATAATAAATTCGCTTTTATTAAAGATCGTCATATTTTACACTATATTGATATTCCAATCTGGATGTTTATCAAGCGAAGGATTGCCTGGGCTGAGCTTTATTCGCCAGACAATATAAAGAGAGGGTATAGAGTTTTTGCTCAAGAGGATTTACCTAAGTTGATTATGATAGTTCTTCTATATCCTACTATCATAGTTCCATTTTCAAGAGCATTAATTGGTTTTATCAAAATACCAGATCCGGCTTGGTTTTTGCATATAATAGTTGCCCCTGCTTTTGTTTGGGGGTATGGCTTGATGCTCGTGCGAAACCTCTTTAAGAAACTTAAAATAAAAACTTCCTAAATAGACCGAAATGGATCAGGAAGATTTAATCGATTACGAATGAATATGAAAATAAAAAAAATCCTGAAATATACTGTGATAAGTTTATTATTTTTTATTGTTGTAGCCAATTTGACTAAATTCCAATTGATTGCCGGGGGCGATAATTCCTGGTTAATAAATCCTTTTTATTTAGATCGTTACTATGTTTGGGAGAAAACAAACTTAGGTTTCTTCCAAAATCAAATTGCAGATATTATTCCACTAATTGCTTTTTATAAATTCTTTGGATTATTTAAGCTATCCAACAACATAATTCAGACTCTTTACTACTTATTTTTTTACCTTGGCTCTTTTCTTACTTTTTATTTTTCCTTCAAGACACTCTTCCCCAGGGTCAATAAAAATATAATTATCATCGCCAGTTTGCTCTATATCTTTAACCCGTTCGTATTAGTTATGCCTTTCCATGATCGCTTATTCCCTGTTGTAGTTTTTTTACCACTCCTTTTCCTTTTTTATTATCAACTACTTCATAGGAAAGAGATGAAATATGCAATCTTAATATCCCTACTCTCAGTTTTTTTCTCGGGATCGAATATTAATTTACCAGTCGTATCGGTTATATTTATTATATTTGCTTCCTATTTTATTTACTTTTTATTTAGTGAGAAGTTGAAGAAAGACGAGTATCGCACATTATTTATTCAGCAATTTGGATTGATAATCATTTACATTCTTATAAACCTGTGGCATCTCATTGTTGACGCACCGTCGATGTTGGCTATATCTGACGTTAGTAGCAAAGTCAATCAATTTCGGGCGACTGGCGTAGGGTATTTTTTTGACAATCTTCGTTTAATAGGACAGTGGGGGTGGTATAACTCACATTATATGTACAGATACTTTGCATTTAGCGACCAATATTATAAACCGATCTTAGTCGTTACAACTTATGGTGCTACTTTTCTGGGGTTAGCTTTCGTCGCATTATTGTCGTCAAAGAGTATTCGGCTAAGGGATCGCAAGCTTCTTTTCTTCTTTCTTTGTATGTTTTTACTAGGAGCATTGTTGTCCAACGGATCAAAACAGACACTGGGTTTTTTTTTCAACTTCTTTTACAACAGTAGCAAAGTATTTTGGATATTTAGGGAGCCATGGGCAAAGTTTACACCCATAATGATATTTGCCTTGCCGGTGCTAGTTGTCGGTACATTATCATACATCTCAAATAAAATTAAACAAGGTTGGGCGAAGAATACCCTCTGGGGTCTTGCTACCTTCATTATCCTTCTTAATGCCTATCCCTTATTTACCGGCTCGGCAGTTTGGGATAAATGGAATGGCACGATGCGTAGCTTTAGAGTCGAAGTGCCTAGTTATTGGGTCGAAATGAATAAGTATATCATAGACAGTCTGTCTTCTGATGAGAGAATTGCTCTATTCCCGTATAATTCCATTTATTCAGCTTTCAACTGGCCAGAAGGTTTTTTTACTGCCGGCAACCCTGGAATGATGTTAATAAACAGACCTACGATCACGAGTACATCTTCCCCAGTGAGTTATTCTGACTCTTTATATAATGCAATATTCGATAAATCAAAAGATTCTAGTTTTAACTTGAAGAAATATCTCGGGGTGCTTGGCTGTCAATATATTCTTCAAGAAAATGATGCCGATTGGAGATTTCAAAACAAAAGAGTGCTTCCTCCGTCAGTAAGTAACGAGATAATAAAACAAAACAATTTTATCCAAATTGCTAAGGAGGGAGAGTTCTCATATAATTACTTAAAACAAATACCTAACGATGAACCTAATGGTAATTTGAAAGATCAATTATCGAAGGAGCTACTGGGGCGGCCTGCACTCATACTCTACAAGTCGAAAGACGACAAAGACCTCCTGCCTCATTTTTATGCTCCAAAAGAAGTCAATAAATCAAACCGATCGTTTATTGATCTGGCAGACATTGTATCTGATCCGAATTATAATCCAAAACTGTCAGTAGTATTTTTTAGCGAACAGAATACTGACCAGAAAGATTCATTCAGTCGTTTGCCAAGAGTAATTCAACATCCACCAGAGATTGAATTCAAAAAGATTAATCCAACTAAGTATCAAGTAAAGACAGGGAGGGTTGATGGTGAATTTATACTTGTATTCAGTGAGTCTTATAATAAGGATTGGAAAATTTACTCCAAACAAGTAGAGAGAGGAAATTTTTATGAAGATTGGTTTGGGTCACGTGGAATTTCTGAAAAGAATCATTTGGTTGCTAACGGATATGCTAATAGTTGGATCGTTGATGCTGCTAAAATTTGTAGCAATAATGATAAATGTATTAATAATCCTGATGGCTCATATGACATAGAGCTAACCGTTGAATTTTGGCCACAGAAACTATTCTACTTAGGGCTGCTTGTGTCTAGTGGCACCTTCCTCGGATGTATAATAGTTCTTATATATTATCGACGAAGAAAGAAGGGATTTGCAGATGCGCTATGAAGTGTTTGTAAAATTAAGCAAGCTACATCTTGGACGCTATTTGTTAGTGCTGTTTTTATTCTTAATTGCTTACAGTGTTGGAAGAAATCCAGAGAATCCTCGTTTCGCACAGGGATCGCCGCAAGGTGAGAAGGGCGCTTTGCGGGGGGTGGGATCCGCGATATATAATTTTCCTACTGATCAAAATAAGCTTGAATTAAAGGGGTTGTTCTCGATGAAAAAGAACCAATGTGGAAGATTATTTTTTAGTCTAAAGAATATTTCTACAGAGGATAAGCTAGGTACTCTCATTCACAAGAAGACAAGGGCCAAAGTTTATCTTTCAGATGAATTTGATCAGAGCCAAGAAATTAAACAAATTGAGCTGCAAGATGACGGGGATCTTCAAAATAACGAAATTGAGCTTTGTGCTAATGCGGATTATCAAAATCTTCTTTTCAAGAAAGAGCAGGACAACGAAGTTGGTGCTTTTGAGATTTCAAATTTGGTATTTTATCCCTTGTCGATAAAAAAACATAATTTTAATAATCTAATATCTCCTATAGTAGGTAACACTGATTTTAGCAATGTTGTATATCGATCAATGTTTGGGGCAGACGATGCAAATAGTGTATTTAAGTTTACACGTAAAAATCAAATAATTGGACAGATTTTTATAGCTAATGCCGATTCAATATCTGGTGTTGATTTGAAATTAAGGTTCATCAGATCTGGTGGTTCGGGCCACTATCTATTGGATTTGAAAGAGGTGAGTAATCGTGACGGTAGAATACAACTAGTACCAGACAGGATTGCTTATTACTATTTTGACAAAAAAAACATTGAGCAATATCTGGATACGGAAAAAGGAGTTTATCATATTCCGCTAGCGGCACGTTTAGAGATAGGCAAAACTTATTTTATCGGTATCAACAACGAAGCAGTTAAATTTAATTATTTTAATACCCTTGAAATATATGGCAGATCTGATAGTAGCAACGAGGAAATAATTTTTTCAATTAACGATAAAACGCGTAAAAAGCGCAGCGCATTATATTTTCAAGTATACGGGACAGATTACACTAGGATGTTGGGCGAAAAGGTCCTAACTGGAGCGAAGATATTAGACAATGGTGATGGTACTGGTCAATATATCTACGAGCAAAGAGGTGAATTCTCTGATTATCTCGATTTGGAACAAACAACCGCCATAGAAAATGAAATCTATAATATTTTCTATGATAACGTGGTGGGTGGTGTTTCTGGTAGAGCCAGGGGTGACAACAAGTTTGTTTACAAGATCAATACTATTTATCCATTTACGATAATGAAAATAGAGGCCGATCAACCAGGTGGCGGATTTACAAACTCTTTGGTCTATTATTCTTTCAATAATAACGATTGGCTGGAAATACAATCAGATTCATATAAATTAGTAGATGTATTGCCAGAGGAGGAAAACAGTTTTCAGGAATTAATACTAGGTGACGGGAAAACTAAAACAGTTTATATCAAAGTAACTTATGATAAGAATAGCACGGGAAATAAGAATATTCAGCTCTTTGGGCTGAGAAATTTAAGAATCACCGCTAATCTTAACCTTGAATAATTTTATGCTAAAACTAAGCAAGGCAATCAAAAAAATTTTACGAAGAAATGATCTAGACCAATATTTAACAAAAAAATATTTGGATTATTCGTTGACTATTTTTTCATTATTTTTGGGATATTATCTTTGGTGGAGCTTGCAGGATCTCGTATTTTTTACTTTTATAATTTGGATGATATTGAGTCCGGTTTCGAGTCGGTTTTTAGCCAAAATTGCTCTTTGTTTGTTATTTTTTGTGCCGCTCTTTTTGATTGTAAGAAAAAATAGTCAAGCAGAACAATTTGCCATACTCGCTTATTATTTTTTAATATTAACTATTGTAGTGTGGGCTGTTGAGCTTAAAAAGGATCAAAAATCTTCGGGTAGAAAACTTCTTTAAAGTATTGCTATTGGGACATATGAGGCTATAGTTTTTACATGATGCTGATATTACCTTTTCAATTTCGGTAGCACTAAGCCCCAAACAAAACGGACGCCGTACCAAAGGTGGGTGGCGACTACAAGCGGCGCTGTTCCTATCCCTACTGAATAGTGCTTCCATCTTATGGCAATAATAATACTGTCTAGGAGTAGGGCGGTTAGATAGGTAATCAAGGGTAGCGCCGCGAGATTTAAGAAGTAAGAAGTAAGATTTAAGAATAAGGCGAATACGAGACAAACCAAATACAAAACAAAGAGGGTGGGGACGAAGTAGGCGAGCTTAAAGGAGGTTTGGGGATGTTTTTTGGCGAAGTAGCCGCGGTGCGTGGCGTAGTTGCGTTTGTTGACACTGGTGGAATTTGATAGTATTTAATTATGACAGCTAAAACATTTCAGCAAATTAGGGAAGTAAAAGCCAAAACAGTACCGATCTTTAAGCGTTACGGCGTGGTTAAAGCTGGTGTTTTCGGCTCCTTCGCGCGCGGTGAGGCTAGAGAGGATAGTGACATTGACATTATGGTTGATTTCACCGAAACCAAATCACTAATGAAAATCGGTGGAATTCAATATGATCTGGAAGAGTCGCTCGGTCGTCCCGTCGATCTTGTTTCCAGAAGAAATATTAAACCGGCCTTAAGAAATAATATTCTAAAAGATTTAAAGGTTTTATATGAAAAAAAGTAACCGCGTTTACATTAAAGATATTCTCGGCTCTGCAAGGCAAATCGTTGGGTACTGTAGAGATTACGATTATGATAAATTCGCTAATACTAAACTTGTTCAAGATGCTGTCATCAGAAATCTCGAAATAATCGGGGAAGCAGCAAACAAACTCACGTCTGATTTCAGAGCCAAAAACCCACACTTACCCATAAAAGAGGCAATTGGAATGCGAAATTTACTGGTTCACGATTATAATTATGTTAATGTTGAAGAAGTTTGGAAAGTGGTCAAGGAAGATCTTCCGGTCCTGATAGAACAACTTGAGTCGACGAAAGACAGCAAGTATTAATTTACTTTTTCAATTTTGGAAGCACTAATCCCCAAACGAAGCGAATGCCGTACCAAACGTGGGTAAGAAAGATGATTAGTACGGTAGCGAGGCCGATGAAGGGGTCGCGCCATCGAGTGCTAATTATTGAAGCATCGATTATTAAGCCCAGAAAGTAGACGGCAAGTGGAACTAATAGAATGTCATTCTGAATCCCGACCCCACTGGGGTCGAGGATGAAGAATCTGGGCCCAGATACTTCCCCTTCGGCTCTGCTCAGGGTCAGGATGACAAGAGCTGCTAAATACAAAACAAAGAGAGTGGGGACGAAGTAGGCGAGTTTCAAGGAAGTTTTGGGGTGGCGTTTGGCGAAGTAGCCGCGGTGAAGAGCATAGTTGCTGATTTGCTTTAAGTGTTTTAGGACTCCGGCGCGCCGGTGGTGGTAAACGATAGCGCGCGGTTCGTAGATGATTTTATGGCCGGCCTCAATGATATCGAGACAGAGTTTAGTGTCTTCGCCCGGCCAGTAGGCGCAGTCAAAGCCGCCGATTCTTTTGAAAATATCCTTGCGCACCAGCAGATTAACGGTCGGCCAGTCATCAATCTCCTTGGCACGGCCGATGGATAAATAGCGGTTGCGCGCCATACCGCCGCCTAAGTACGACTCAAAGACCGCGCCGGAGATTTTTTGGCCGGCGGTATCACTTGCCGGCGTAATCGCCGGCCCGCCGACGGCGGCAACTCGGGGGTTGGAAAAGTGCCCGGCTGCCCTTTTAAGCCAATCTTTTCGCGGATAAGCGTCATCGTCGAGGAACGCCAAGATGTCGCCCTTGGCGTGCCTAGCGGCCAAATCGCGCTTTTCCGCGGGCCCCACTCTGCCGGAAGGGATGATGCGGATTTTTTTTGATTGCGTAAGTATGGGATTGCTTCGTCGCCCACGACCCCCGTGGGTCGGGGCTCCTCGCAATGACCGCAAAGAGGCGTTTTGACGACGGATTGATGTTGTATCATCGGGCAGGATGATGACCTCAAAATCAGGATAATCGAGCTCAAATATCTTCGGAACGGATTCACGGATGTAGTCGTTGATTTTTACGACCGGAATGATTACTGAAACCTTCGGGATATTTTTCAATTTTATGTTATTCATATTGTCTTATTTGTCATTGCGAGCCCTGTGGGGCGAAGCAATCTCGTTTGCTTTAGCTTTATTTAATCTGGAGCCAAATCATTGAATTGCGGATTTGCGCTTTGTATCAAGGTAATCTTCTTGTTCCTTGAGCCACTTTTTATTTACTTCTCTCTAGAGATTGCAGCATTGACATCATCGGTTTCTTCAAAATAAACAAGTTTATTGATTTTGTATTTTTTGGTAAAACTCGATACCGATTGATTTCTGTGTTCAAAAACCCTCCTCTCTAGATTATTTGTAACACCGACATATAGAACTGTATTATTTTTATTCATAAGAATGTAGACAAAATAGGTATTTGATTTCATGAGATTGTTTCGGATTACCTCGCAATGACAAAGCAAAAGTTGCTACCATCTATAAAAACCGCAACCCTCTCTTTGGAGGCCATATTATTTTCCTTATTTAGGCATAACAAAACCCGCCGTGCAAAGCAGGGCGGGCATTTTTAGCTATCCCAATCATATATGAAAATATTATCTTTGTCAAGTTTATAAGAACACAGTAATTCTTACATAAGTCGTATAAGCTACGGGGTAGATTGCTTCGCAAGGCCTCGCAATGACAACCGTTCATAATTCTTAAATCCTAAATCTTATCTCTAGTATTTCTAGGGCCTGCCGATGCTATAATATTTGAATCCTATTTTACGCATAGTCGCGGGATTGTAGACATTGCGGCCGTCGATGATTATCGGTCGGCGCAATGCTTTTTTTACCCGCGCGAGGTCTATCTGGCGGAATTCATCCCACTCGGTGCAAATTGCCAGAGCGTCGGCGCCCCTGCAGGCGTCGAGAGCATCACTTGAAAACTTAACGGCCGGTAGTATTCTTCTAACGTTCTCTTCCGCGACAGGGTCAAATGCCGTAACTCGTGCGCCGAGGTTAATGAGATTTTCGATGATGGTAATGGCGGGCGCGTCGCGGACGTCGTCGGTTTTTGGCTTAAAAGCCAAGCCCCAAACGGCGATTTTTTTGCCCCGGAGAGGTCCGAGCGCCTTTTGTATCTTGAGAATAAATTTCTGCCGCTGCTCTTTGTTGACCGCTTCCACTTCTTCGAGAACGGAAAAATGAATTTTACTTTCCTGGGCGATTTTTATAAGGGCTTGAACATCTTTCGGGAAACACGAGCCGCCATAGCCGATGCCGGCGCCTAAAAACGCCCGCGGGCCGATGCGCCCGTCAAGTTTCATACCGCGCGCGACATCTTCCACGTTGGCGCCGACACTCTCGCAAATATTGGCGAGAGAATTGATAAAAGAAATTTGCGTGGCAAGGTACGAGTTAGATGCGTACTTTATCATCTCGGCGGTTTCAAGGTCGGTAATAAGTATCGGCGCGCCGAGAACCTCGTAAAGTTTTGCCACCTTTTTCGCCGCCAGAGACCGGGAATCGCCAAGGACAACACGGTCCGGCTTCATAAAGTCATCAAGCGCCGACCCTTCGCGCAAAAACTCGGGGTTGGATACAACGTCAAATTTACCCTTATAGAACTTGGCAATGGTTTTTTTAATCAGCTGTCCCGTGCCGATGGGGACGGTGCTTTTGTTGACAACAACAGCATATTTTTTAAGGTTTTTGCCAATATCGCTCGCGGCCGCTAAAACATATTTCAAATCGGCGCTGCCGTCTTCGGCCGGCGGTGTGCCGACGGCGATGAATATTATTTCCGCGCCGGCTATAGATGGGCTCAATTTGGTGGTAAAGACCAGCCGCTTAGCTTTCAGATTTTTCGCGATAAGCTCTTCGATGCCCGGCTCGTAGATGGGCGATATGCCCCTTTTAAGCTTTTCAACTTTTCTATTATCTATATCAACGCAAGTTACGTCATTACCAAGCTCGGCGAGACATACGCCTTGCACAAGACCGACATAACCGGTACCGATAACAACTATTTTCATTATAAATAAGAATTAGGAATAATGAATTAAGAATTATGGAGCTAAAACTTGTCATTGCGAGCCCCGACCCCACTAGGGTCGCGGGCGCGGCAATCTGACCGTCCGCGGTCATCCCGACTGGAGCGAAGCGGAATGGAGGGATCCCTCGACTCGGCTGACCTCGCTCAGGATGACAACGCTATATCACTTTTTATTTCGTATTTCTTTGAACCAAGCGACGGTTCTGGCTAATCCTTCGTCTAGGGGAATTTTTGGCTCCCAGTCCAGCTTAACTCTTGCGAGCGTTATATCGGGCTGTCTTTGGGCGGGGTCGTCGGGCGGCAAGGGTTGGAAGACGATGCGCGAGCGTGAATTAGTATGCTCAATAACCTTGCGCGCCAGATCACACACAGTAAACTCGCCGGGATTGCCGATATTTACGGGACCCTCTTCGTTAGAATAAATCATTTTGATTTGAGCGTCAATTTGATCGTCTATGTAACAAAACGAGCGAGTTTGCGAGCCGTCGCCGAAAACGGTGATGTTTTCCCCCGAGAGTGCCTGGCGGATAAAAGTCGAGACAACGCGGCCGTCGCGCGGCCGCATGCGGGGGCCGTAAGTGTTAAATATGCGAATCATACCGGTATTTATCCCATGGTCATGGCGATAGATATAAACGAGCGCTTCGGCGAAACGCTTGCCTTCGTCATAACAAGACCGCTCGCCGTAAGAGTTGACATTGCCCCAGTAACTTTCCGGTTGAGGGTGCTCCCGCGGGTCGCCGTAGACCTCGGAGGTTGAAGTGTGAAAAAATCTGGCGCCGTGGTGGCGGGCGAGGTCGAGCATATTTTTTGTTCCCTGCGAGTTGACCTTAAGCGTCGCGAGGGGAAGCTTGCGATAGTCGATAGGCGAGGCCGGACAAGCTAAGTTTTCGATGTAATCAATCTTTTCCCGAACGGCAAAGGGTTGGCAGATGTCATGTTTTATAAACTGAAAATTTGGGTTGGAGCGCAGGTGCTTGATATTATCGAGATTGCCGGTTATAAGATTATCAACGCATATTACGCGCTCGCCCATATTGAGCAATCGCTCCGCCAAGTGCGAGCCGATAAAGCCGGCGCCACCCGTCAGAAGGTGAGTCGCTGGTCGTTTGTCGCTGGTCGTGAGCCGACCTACGTCTAACGACCCGTCTCGACTCGGTGTCTTCGCCGAGGCGGGCTGACGACCTACGTTTTTCCTTGTGTAATATTTCAGCACGTGGGCGCGGTAAAAAACCGCCAGAGTATCGACTATGATGCTCCTGATGGCGCTATAGCCGATGCCGCTGGTCGCATCGTTAAACTCCATTTCAACCGGCGCTTCAAAGATGCGATTGTAACCGAGCTGGCGGCCAACAACCAGCATCTCAAGGTCAAAAGCGTATTGCTTGACGACTAAGCGCGGCAGGACATTTTGGGCGTATTCCCGCGTGAAAAACTTGATGCCGGCTTGGGTATCGGTAACGCGCAAACCGAAAAGCAATCGAATCATCAGATAGTAAATTTTTGAGTACACCCTTCTCGCGAACGGATAACGCACGCGGGAGGCGGGGTGGCGCTTAGAGCCAATAACAATATCGGCGTTAAAAAGTTCCAAAAGTTTGAGGTATTTATCAAATTGTTCCGGAGGAAAATCGCCGCCGGCATCGGTAAAAGTGACAACCTCGCCGATGGCGTGCTTGACGCCGTATTTTATGGCGTAACCCTTGCCCTGATTGGGGGAGTATTCCAGAACTCGGACGCGCGGCGAAGGATGGCGACGAGATTCACTGGCAGTATTATCCGGCGAGCCGTCAATGACTACGAGTATCTCATAGTTGTAATTCAGGCCGTCATGGACCCTGACAATACTATCAAGTGTCTTATAAATGTTCCGCTCTTCTTTGTAGGCGGGAATGATGATGGAAAGTTTGGGGTTTGCCATAAGGGTTTTTTTATTGTTCGATCCCGCCACGGGCGGGAGAGAACTAATAACCTTAATAGTTCTCGGATTACCTCGAACGATAAATTCCTAATTCTCTGCCTAGTGATATTCCCCCCTAAGCAGTTGAGAAAATTGTATTCTCTTGAGAATAACATAATATATCATAAGCAACGCCGAAAGCAAACCATAAGAACCAATGAAAATTTTAATAACCGTTTCAAAACTGCCATGGTGTAGCATAAGGGTAATTAATTGCGCGGTGGTAATGACAAAAAATATCGGAATAAACATAAACTTTTTAACGGCTAAAAAGTAATTGACCAAGAGATTGGCAACCGAAAAAAGGAAAAAGATAAAGCCGATCTCGGGCAGGAAATAATAAAACTTCGTATAGCTCGCGCCATATAGCACTCGTATGACCGTGCCTGGCATAACATAATATATCCCGAGCACCGCGGTAGCGCCGATGAGAATCATAATAAAAGACAGTAAGAATACTTTATAGTGCTTATTGCCCTTAACCCGTCGTTCCGTAATAAGGGGGAACATTACGCTGACAATAGGTGCCGTAATGTAGAAAATAATTTTGCCAATCGTTGAGAGAGCGGCGTAAATGCCGGCATCGCTGGCGGAAAAATAGTGCTTAACGACCAATATGTCTAAATTGATTGAAACAGCCAAAAGGGCGGTGGCTATAAGCGTAGGCCAGGAATATTGCCAGATTTCCTTGCGATTGACGCTGTGGCGCTTGGCAAGTTTTTGCGTTCCGGCGCGTCTAAACTCGCGGCGCAGTGGAAAAAGAGTGTAAATATAGGCCGCCGTTGTTGCCATGGCGACGCCGGCCATGGCGCCGGCAATCTTATAGCCCAGTGCAATCAAGCCAATACCGAAAACTATGCGGCAAGCGGTTTCGACGATGCCGGTGATGGCGACATTATTAAATTTTTGCATGCCTTGCAAATATCCTCGCGCGACAAGACCTAGCATGCTGATACCCATTGTTACAAAAATAATAACCAGATTCAAAGTTCCGTGGAAAGAAAAGAAATTACCAATGGGTTTGACAAATAAAAGCCCAAGGGCGAAAATAAGCAAACCGAAATACGCGGCATACTTGGTAAAGCCCCAAAAATATTTTTTTAGATTTTTGTAGTCGCCGAGGGCGTAGAACTCGCCGGAATATCTCATAGTAACAGTCATAAGCGCGCCGGTGCCGATGGTTAAGATTGCCATAAGCGACATAAGCGTCGTGAAGTCGCCGTACTGGTCAGGTCCCAAAAAGCGCCCGACCAGCATATTAAAAATATAGGCGCCGAAGTTGCCAACCAGGGTGCCGATGAGAACGATTAAACTACCAGATAATAATTTCTTGGTAATACTCATAGCTTTAAAATTCGAATATCGAAATCCGAAATCCGAAACAATATTTAATTTTCCAAATACAAAACACTAAACTTACTGCGATTTTCTCATAATAGCGCTGAATATTTTCATCAGTTCGTCTGCTTCTTTGAGTAACACTGCTTTTTCTTTGTTTGAAGTGTTATTGCCGGTATCCAATAAACTCAACCAAAACTTACTTTCTTTTGCCTCCTTACGGCTGATTTTTATTCTCATAATAAAATCTTTTTTACTTAATGCCTCATTGGCTTCAATGTAATTTGCTCCGATTGAGCCGGACGATCTGACAACTTGCTTTGAATCCTCAATGCTGGCGATTGTCCTAGGGATATTTTTAACAAATACTCTGACATTAGCAGCAAATTTCAAGGTTCTTTCTTCTAAATCATATTGTTTATTATTTTCTGCCATTAATTTTTTTTATTATTTGTTTCGAATTTCGATATTCGAATTTCGGATTTACTTATTGTGCAATAAGTCCATACCTGTTACAATCCTTATTGAGTATAGTTATAAATTATCCTAATAGCAATCGGTTCAATAAAAAAAAGGACTTTATTATGAAGGGCATTATTTTAGCCGGCGGGCGGGCGACGCGCCTGCGGCCGCTTACCAAAATCACCTCTAAACAGCTCTTGCCGGTGTACAACAAGCCGATGATTTATTACCCCCTGCAAACTCTGCTTGACGCCGGAATAAAAGATATTCTCATCATCATCGCTCCGGACTACGCGGGGCACTTCCTTAATCTCCTGGGGTCCGGTAAAGAATTCGGCGCCCGTTTTTCATATGAAATTCAAGACGCGCCGCGCGGGCTCTCCGACGCCTTCATAGTCGGTGAAAGCTTTATCGGCAAAGACAAGGTTGCTATGATTCTGGGTGATAATATCTTTCTGGACCACGATTTTGCCAAAGCCATCAAGTCCTTTAAGTCCGGCGGCATGGTTTTTGCCAAACAAGTTCCCGACCCGAAGCGTTTTGGTGTGGTCGAGTTCGATAAAAACAACAAGGTCTTAAGCATAGAGGAAAAACCGGCTAAGCCCAAAAGCAATTTCGCCGTGGTAGGGCTTTATGTTTACGATAACCGCGCCTCAAGCTACGCCAAAGCTTTGAAACCTTCGCCGCGAGGTGAAATTGAAATTACCGACCTCAATAATCGCTATCTGAAAGACGGCGAGCTGAAAGTTAATATTTTCGATGGTATATGGGAAGACGCCGGCACCTTCGACTCCCTGCTGCGCATACAGAATATCGTTGCCGAAAAAGCGCAAAAGGAGCAAAGTGATTAGTGGGGTTAAAATTAAGAAACTTAAGGTCTGGGCGGATAAGCCGGACATTGGGCAAAAAGATGTCAAGCAGGGGTATCTAATGGAGGTTTTGCGAGCCGACGAGGGGCTGATAAACAAATTTGGCCAAACAACTTTCACAGTGGCCTATAAAGGTACTATTAAGGCCTTCCACTGGCATAAATATCAAGATGATTTATGGTTCATCGCGACCGGCCGAGCCAAAGTTGTCCTTTATGACAGGCGTGAAAAGTCGCCAACTTTTGGTCAGACCCAAGTAATTGAAGCGGGCGTGAACAATTTTAAGCTTATTGTTATCCCGCGCGGCGTGGCCCATGGCTATCAAGTGCTAAGCAAAGAACCGGTATTGCTTTTTTACCATGTAACGAAGGCGTACAATCGTGACAATCCGGACGAAGAGCACATTGGCCCCTATGATAAAAAAATTAACTTTAATTGGAACGAGATATAGTTTTCAGTAATCAGGTATCGGTAATCGGTGGGAGAAACGGAGAGGATGGCGGAAATATTCGAAAGTTTCAAGGGTTGGATTGCGGCAAGAGAATTATGTTTAGTTTGCTATCGACTTGTTCGCAAGTTTCCAACCGAAGAGAGGTTCGCTCTTGCTGATCAAATTAGGCGAGCAGTAGTGTCAATCCCTTCGAATATCGCTGAAGGTCTCTCGAGATCTTCAGCGAAAGACATCATCCACTTTTTTGTTATAGCACAGGGCTCAATATATGAGATTATGACTCAAATAGACATTGCGCATGAAATGAAGTATATATCCTTGGCTGACAAGCGAGAAGTATTTGAAAAGTCGAAACAAGCCCTAAGATTGATAAATGGTTATAAAAAATATCAAAAGGGAGCTAGTAATGTCTGAACCGACAACCGACAACCGACAACCGACAACCATCCTCGTCACTGGGGGAGCCGGTTTTATCGGTTCGGGTTTTATCCACGAGTATCTCAAAAAGCATCCGCGAGATACTATTGTTAATCTTGACGCTCTCACCTATGCCGGCAATCCGAAGAATTTGAATGGAGTAGATAAGAAACGATACCGGTTCATCGGGGGCGATATTGCCGATAAAAAAACGGTGCGCGAAGCATTAAAAGGCGTGGATGCCGTCGTTCACTTCGCGGCGGAAAGCCATGTCACGCGAAGTGAAAAAGACCCCGATATTTTCTACCGCACCAATGTTCGAGGCACACGCGTATTACTTGAAGAGGCAGTTAAAGCCGGCATAAAAAAGTTCATTCACGTTTCGACCGACGAGGTTTACGGGCCGATAGTCAAGGGCTATTTCAATGAGAGTGACAAGAAACACGACAGCTCGCAAGCTACATCGCCCTACGCTAAAAGCAAGGCCGAGGCCGACGAGCTAGCGCAATCGTATTTTGGCAAATTGCCGCTCATTATCGTTCGTCCCACCAATAACTTCGGGCCGCGCCAATACCCCGAAAAAGCCCTGCCGCGCTGGATAACTAATTTACTTCAAGGGCAAAAAGCGCCCGTTTGGGGCGAGGGCCGCCAAGTGCGAGATTGGCTTTATGTCGAGGATACCTGCCGTGCCATCGACCTATTGCTCGGGAAAGGCAAATGGGGTGAGATTTATAATATCGGCGCCAATCACCGGCCGGAAATGAACAATAAAACCGTTGTCTTGAAAGTGGCAAAACTGCTGGGCAAGCCGGAGTCTGACGTCGAGCTGGTGCCCGACCCGCGCCCCGACCACGACTTCCGTTACGGCGTCGACACCGCTAAAATCAAAGCATTGGACTGGGCCACCGGCAAGTTTGAGCCGCAGCTCAAAGCCACCGTCGAGTGGTACCGCGATAACGAGAATTGGTGGAAACCCCTTAAATCCGAAGCCGAAAAACTGTATAAGTAAATCTGTGTTATAATATATCCGTTGTTCCTTAAAAGATTTTTATCAAGAGAGCAGGTGAGGGCCATGGCCCGTTTGAGCCTGCCGACAACCACCTCGCCCCTTTTGGGGCGGGACAGGTGCCCCATCCATCCCCAAAGGGAAAGATAAATAATTGAATTCAATCTATTATTAATCGCTCTCTTGGTTTGGAGAGCTATTTTGTTTGCCTAAAAATGCATCAAAACCTAATGTCATCGCGAGCCCCGACCCCACTGGGGTCATGGGCGCGGCGATCTGGGCCCAGATTGCGGAGTTTATCCCGAGGAAACGAGGGACCTGACCTCGCAATGACAAGTGAGCAAAAATGTGAAATTGTAACTTGTTACTTGCATCTTTCAACTAATCATAACAGGAGGATAGTTATGCAATTTGTCCCCAAGACCTTTACGGTCGAGAGTGTGACGTCGGGCCACCCCGACAAGGTTTGCGACCAGATTTCCGACGCGATACTGGATGAATGTCTGCGCCATGACGGGAAAGCTCGCGTGGCCATGGAATCATTCGGTGCCCACGGCCACTTGGTTATCGGCGGTGAAGTTACGCTCTCGAAAGAAGCGCAGAAGAAAGTGCATTACGAAAACATTGCTCGAAAAGTTTACGCGTCCATCGGCCACGATGATAAATTAAAAATCGACACTCACGTTGTCGCCCAATCACCAGACATTGCCCAGGGGGTGGATACCGGTGGGGCGGGGGATCAGGGTATAATGTATGGTTACGCCACTATCGAGACACCGGAATACCTGCCGCTGGCCCTCGTTAAAGTGCACGAGCTGGCTCATGGGCTGGAAAAGCTCCGTCGTAGCAATCCCAAGTTCAAGTGGCTAAAACCCGACGGCAAAACGCAGATTACGGTTGATGATGGCCGCATCAAAACCGTCCTGGTCTCTACACAGCACGACGCGAAGATAAGTCAAACCGAAATCAGAGAATTGCTCATCAAGCACCTCATTGAGCCGATTATTGGCGATATCTCAAATATTGGTATTCTCGTCAACCCGACTGGCAAGTTTGTGCTTGGCGGATTTGACGCCGACACCGGCCTCACGGGCCGCAAAATAATGGTGGATACTTACGGCGGATTGATATCTCACGGCGGCGGCGCGTTTTCCGGCAAGGACCCGACCAAAGTTGACCGCTCGGCGGCCTATATGGCGCGCTTTGCCGCGAAAAACATTGTCGCCAAAGGTTTAGCAAAGAAATGCATGGTTTCGGTGGCTTACGCCATCGGCCAAGCTGAGCCATTGATGACGCAAGCTACCGACGAGAAGGGAAAAAATCTTAACACATACCTGAAAGAACACTTCGACTTCCGTCCTCAAGCCATCATTGAGCGGCTTAATTTGCGCCGGCCGATTTACCAGCCGACAGCGGCTTACGGCCACTTCGGCCGCGACGGCTTCCCCTGGGAAGAAATTGCTAAAGGATAATCTACTATCTTTATTCTTTGTGATAGAATAGAGCTAATGACGGAAGAAAAAAGAAAAGCCAGGGCGTGGTACCATTGGCTGCCGATATTTAGCAAAGAACATTTGGAAAAGCCCCTCTTGAAGTGGGAAGCGCCGGAGTTTTTCTTTGTCGCTAAAAACCCGGTTTGGGGGGTGGTGGCAGCGCTAGTATTCACGGCGCTGGCGGGGCTTTTTATCTTTTTCGGACAATTCCTCGTGGCGGTTCTAACATTCGTATTCCTTATTGTCGCCTTAAAATTGGCTTACGCCAAACCGGAAAAACTCGAGTATCGTATTGACGACGACGGATTGCGCATCGCCGGCTGGCTGCACCCTTTTGGGCGAGAAATAATAGGATTTTGGACCGCCAAACAGGGCCGAAGCAATGTTGTCTACTTCAAGACACGTAGCATTTGGTCGGAACACTTCGCGGTTCCTCTCGGTGATGTGGCGCCCAAGAAAATTGCCAAAATACTAGGGAAGTTTATTCCAGAGATTGTATCAGTGGTTGGATCCCCAAGGGTATTAGGTTCTAGGCATTAGGTATTAGGCGGACATGACACAAGGATTCGAGACCTTAATTGTTTGGCAGAAGGCAAAAGAACTCTGCCTTTTCTGCTATTATTTATCTAAGAACTTTCCTAGAGAGGAGAGGTTTTCTTTGACGAGCCAACTACGTCGGGCTGGAGTTTCGGTGCCATCTAACATCGCCGAAGGATATTCTCGCAAATCGTCCAAGAACGCAATGCAGTTTGTCAATATCTCCATTGGTTCTCTTTATGAATGTATGACCCAGGTCGACATTGCATACGAACTCGGTTACATTAGTTCCGAGGACAGGAATAGATTTTTTGTAAAAAGTGAAGAGTTACTCAAGCTAGTTAACGGATATAAGAAATATATGAGAAGGAGCTAACATGTCCCCCCAAAAACCTAAACCCCAATCCCTAAAACCCGTCACGATTCTCGTGACGGGGGGCGCTGGTTTCATTGGTTCCAATATTGTCGATGCTTATGTTAATGCTGGTCATAAAGTAGCCGTGGTTGACGATCTTTCGACCGGCAAAAAAGAGTTTGTCAATGCGAAAGCCAGATTTTACGAGGTTGACCTGCGCGACCGCGAGAAATTGGACGCCATCTTGGATAGTGAAAAACCGGCTATTATCAATCATCACGCGGCGCAAAAAAGCGTCCCTCATTCGGTGGCCGATCCGGTTATGGACGCGGAAATCAACGTCATTGGACTGCTCAATCTGCTGGAAGCGGGACGGCAAAATGGGGTAAAAAGAGTGATATTTGCCTCGACCGGCGGCGCGATATACGGCGACGCGGAAACTATTCCCACGCCCGAAGATTACGATACAAAACCGGCTTCGCCGTACGGCATTACCAAACTGGTGAGCGAGCATTATTTGCGCTTCTATCACGAGCTTTACGGCACGGAAACGGTCATTTTGCGTTATAGCAACGTTTACGGGCCGCGCCAGGACCCGTACGGCGAAGCCGGCGTCATTGCCATCTTTGCCAAGAAAATTTTAGCGGGCGAGACACCGACCATTTTTGGCGACGGCAAAAACAAGCGCGACTATGTCTATGTTGGCGATGTGATTGACGCTAACGTGAAGGCGCTCTCGGCGCGCGAGGGAGTTTACAACATCGGCACCGCGCGGGAGACTGACGTCAATGGCATCTTTGACCACTTGATAAAAACCGCGAGTGCGATGGGTATGGAAAAATTACCCGCGAAAGCCAAGCATGAAGCCGCAAGGCCTGGTGAGCAACGCCGCAGTTGCATTGATATTACTCACGCTCGCAAAGTCCTCGGCTGGCAGCCAGAAGTTGCTCTCGAAACCGGTATGAAGAAAACATTGGAGTGGTTTAAGAATAATAGTTCTTAAAGTTTGTAAAGTTTTTAAGGTTCATAGGGTTAGATTGTTTTACTTTATAAGCTTTTCATTCAAGTTACACAAGATGTATTTTCGCAGTTTAGTTTGTCAAACCAAAGTAGAAAGTTCCGCTTTTAGCAAAGTAGAAAGTTCCGCTTTTTTGAATATATTTCCTGTCCGCCATGGATGATCGACCGGCGGCT
>Ga0214473_10002728_pt1 | contig 21626 bp, 15 predicted proteins | sample RVTome_7_FD_203509 | JGI IMG/M metagenome (GOLD analysis project Ga0214473, IMG submission 203509) | Soil microbial communities from uranium-contaminated site in the Upper Colorado River Basin, Wyoming, United States - RVT98D197 | ecosystem: Environmental > Terrestrial > Soil > Contaminated >... | reverse complement strand
CTGCCCTGTCCGTGACTCTCGCCCAGGCCGAACCAGAGCGCGTCACCGTCCAGCATATTTTGATCGCCTTCAAGGGCTCGCTTCCCGACGACACGAAAGTGACCCGGAGCAGAGAAGACGCGGAAAAACTCGCCCTGCAGGTTTTCGAACGGGCGAAAGCGGGCGAGGATTTCGCCGCCATGGTCAAGATGTACACCAACGATTCCTATCCCGGGATCTACAAGATGGCGAACAAGGGCGTGACGCCCGACAAATCCAAGCAGGAATATTCGCGCACCGGGATGGTCAAGGCCTTCGGCGACGTCGGCTTCGGCCTCGAGGTCGGCGGCGTTGGGCTCGCGGTCTACGACCCGGCCACGAGCCGGTTCGGCTGGCACATCATCAAGCGGCTGGAGTGACCCGACCGGTCCGGAGGTGACACCGATGCGTCCCCGAATCGTCGTTCTGGCTGCGTTCCTCATCGGAGCGCTGGCGGCTTCGGCCGTGCCCCCGCAAAAGATACCCGAGCCCAGGGTCGTTTTCGCGCCGTTCGAGTACGTCTGCCGGCGGGCCGGAAACCCCATCCGGATAGACGGCCGTCTCGACGACGCCGCTTGGCGGGACACGGACTGGACCGAGGTCTTCGGCGACATCGAGGGCTCGCTCAAGCCCGAGCCGCGCTACAGGACCAGGGTCCAGATGCTTTGGGACGACAAATATCTCTACATCGGGGCCTACCTCGAGGAACCCCATGTCTGGGCCACCCTGACCGATAGGGATTCCATCATCTTCCAGGACAACGACTTCGAGGTCTTCATCGACCCCGACGGCGACACCCACAGCTATTACGAGCTGGAGATGAACGCCCTGAACACCGTCTGGGACCTCCTGCTCATCAGGCCCTACCGCGACGGCGGCCCGGCGGTCCACTCCTGGGACATCCAGGGGCTCAAGACCGCCGTCCACGTCATGGGGACGCTGAACGACCCCTCGGACAGGGACAAAGCCTGGACTCTGGAAATCGCTCTGCCGTTCGCGGTGCTCAAGGAGTGTATTCCCGGGAAGCCCGAGCGTCCGGAGGCCGGCGAGCAGTGGCGGATCACTTTTTCCCGGGTCGAGTACCGTATCGACGTCGAGAAGGGGACCTACGTCAAGACGAAGGACGCTTCGACGGGTCAGCTCCTGCCCGAGGACAACTGGACATGGACGCCGCAGGGCGTCATAAACATCCACTACCCGGAGATGTGGGGCTATGTGCAGTTCTCCGGCAAGACCCCCGGCAAGGGGAAAGAAAAATTTGACCGGCGGGCCGAGGAGAAGGTGAAATGGGCCCTCCGCAAAGTTTACTACGCCGAGTGGGCGTACTACGATAAAAACGGAAGATTCGGCGCAGACATCGGCGCTTTAGGGCTCAAGGGCGAGAGCGTCTTGAAGGTCAAGGGCTGGTCCTATCCGCCGGCGATCCAGAGGACGAAAAGCCTGTTCGAAGCGGTTTATGCGTCCAAATCGGGGGAGGCTTGGCACATCCGCCAGGACGGTCTCGTCTGGAAAGATTCGCCGGATAAGCCCGGCGCCAAGTAAGGGGGAAGCCATGCGCAGAATCCTGAGTTCGACCGTCCTCGCGCTTCTCGTTTTCGGCGGCCTGACGGCTGTGTTCGGCCAAGCTCTGCCCTCGGCCAAGCCGGAGGACGTGGGCATGTCCTCGAAACACCTGGCCTACCTCGACGAGATTATCGGCGCCGCGGTCGTCCGGAAGGACTTTCCGGGGGTCGTCCTCCTCGTCGCCCGCAAGGGGAAAGTCGTTTTCCGGAAGGCCTACGGCGAGTCCCAGCGTGTTCCCGAGCCCCGTCCGATGGCCGCGGACATGATCTTCGACCTGGCCTCGGTCACCAAACCCGTGGCCACGGCGACCTCGGTCATGATCCTCGTCGAGCAAGGCAAGGTCCGGCTCTGGGACAAAGTCACGGAGTACGTCCCCGAGTTCTCGACCTGGTTCGGGGAGAAGGGGATCGCCGGGGAAGAGGCGCGCCTCTGGCATTTGCTGACCCATACATCGGGCCTGCCGCCTTACACCAACGCCAAGGAGGCCGGGGAAAAACTCGGCGCCCCCTGCTCGACGGCCGACCTCGCCCGGCTCATCGCCGAGATCCCCAAAGAATCCCCGGTCGGGACGAAGTTCGTCTACAGCTGCCTCAACTACATCACTCTAGCCCACATCGTCCACAAGGTCACGGAAAAGACAATCGCCGAATTCGCCAATGAAAATATTTTCAAGCCCCTGGGCATGAAAAGGACGTTTTATCGCCCGCCCGAGTCCCTGCTGGGCCTCTGCGTGCCCACCGAGGTCGTCAACGGCACGCCCCTGCGCGGCGTCGTCCACGACCCGTTGGCCCGCCTGCAGGGCGGCGTTTCGGGCAATGCCGGCCTCTTTTCGACGGCCGACGATCTGGCCCTCTTCGCCCAGATGCTCCTCAACAAGGGCCAGGCGAACGGCGCCCGGGTCCTCAGCCCGCTCAGCGTCGAGCGCATGACCGAGATCTACCCCAAGGTCGGCGAATCCGGCCGAGGCCTCGGCTGGGACCTCGATTCGGACTACGCGACCGTCCGGGGCGACCTCTTCGGCCAGGCGTCCTACGGTCATTCGGGCTATACGGGGACCTCGATCTGGATCGACCCGGAGACCCAGACGACCGTCGTCTTCCTGACCAACCGCGTCCACCCGGACGACAAGGGAGATATTATCGCCATGCGCAGCAAGGTAGCCAACGTCGTCGCCGCGGCGATACGGGCGAAATAAAGCCTTTGACACGGCCCGGCCGTTGTGTTACGGTTCGGGCGAGGTTTGAGGGGCATGCAGGTCCAGATCGAGCGAGAAATCTACATCCGGTCCTCCCGGTCCTACGCCGTGCTCACCGAGGCCATCCAAGTATTCCGGAACTACCTCCAGGACGTCACCGTCGCCAACGACCCTGAGTACTACCGAGCCCGGAATTTCCTCAAGGAAGGGAAGGCGTTTTACGACCAGACCCTCCAAGACGCCAAGAAGCTCCTCGGGCCGATACCGATTTACGCGGCCAAGGATTTCGAAGGGTGGCGGTCCCAGATCCTTGTCGAGAACAAGATCGTCGTCAAGGGGGAGACGCTCGAGGAACTCCAGGGCGAGCTGACGGTCGACGATTTCGTTAAAACCATGATTAGCGCCGAGGAGGTCGATGCCTACCTCAAGGCCTACTACGATAAGCAGAAATCCGGCAAGAGAAAGCTCGCTAACATCAAGATCCGGATGATCCTCGATAAACTGGCATCGCTCGTGGCCGAGGGCCAAGAGCTCCAGAAAATGGCCCAGCGCAAACAGCAGGGCCTTCCGATCTAGCCTGGATCATCGTCCTAGCGGACGACCACCTTATCGCGCCAATACCTGAGTTTTCCCAGTCCGCCCCGGTCAGGCTTGGCGTCGTAGCCTAGTCCGAAGAGGGCTTCGCCGCCCTCGACGAGCGCCTTGCCCTTGTACAGCGCCCGGGTCAGGTTGACGATCGTGTAATCGAGGGACCCATCCTCGTCCGCGGCGAAAATGAAGTCGCCGTCGGTCTCGATCGCGCCGAGCGTTATCCGTCCGGCGTCGAACGTGTACCGGGGACGGCGGAAATCGCGGCTCATGTCCATTCGCAGATCGTTCTTGACCCCGACGACGAGGTCCTTGCCCCCGGATTTGATGACGACGCCGACGGCGCCTCGCGCCGGCTCGGCGGGGAGGAGGGAGACGCGGTCGAGCCAGCCCTTGGGATCGTCTTGGGCGGCATGGGGGACGAGGACGGTGACGAAGGCGGCCGTCTCGCCGGACTCGAAATGCTGGGCCCAGGACTGGTGGATCAGCCATTCGTCCTGGTAGTGGCGTTTCTCGGCTTCGACGCCCTCCATCCGGAACTCCGTCAGGGGGAACATGATGAGCAGGCGTTTGTCCTGGGGAAGAACGGCGTTCTGGATCTGGTCGTAGCCCGTGTCGAACCAGTGTTCGCCCCGGTCGAAGATCTTCCGGGTATGCCAGAGAGCGCCCATCGTGAAGTAATCTTCGCGAAGGGCCTTGAAGATGTCGAAGACGACGTAGCACTCCGGGTCCCTGACGTAGACCACGACCCGGTCCGCCTGGTAGCCCCACCCGTCGTCGATGACGCGCGTCCGGCTGTAGTCGAAGTCGTCGAAGGACAGGAAGTCGACTTTTCTCGTCCGGACCGGTCGGTACGAGCCGGCATTGCGCATGAACTCGAGAACCGTCTGGCCGGGGACGGCGTCGCGGACGCTGTAGCGGAATTCGCCTTCCTTCTGGCCCCAGAAGATTTTCTCCGGCCGGACACAGAGCCGGTTGTGGAAGTAATCCTGGCGGTAGGCCCCGTAGGGTCCGGACGGCATGTAATCGCGGTAGCCGCCGTCGTGGAGCAGGACCGAGCCTCCCGACATCAGCAGAACGAGGCTGTTCTCGTCGGCGTGGCCGTGGGTCATTTTCTCTTCCTCGACGGGGATAGTGTCCCGCAGGTAGTCGCGGAAGTTCAAGCCGCCGTCGCCCTCGTCCCGGTAATTGAGGAGGAGGTAGCTCGAGAGGGGAGACCAGCCGTTCCGGAAAACGATCTTTTTGCCCTGGACGTCCTCCATGACTTCCATGGACGGGGCGGTGGGCATCGCGGCTTTGACTTCGTCCGTTCCCCAGCGGTAGCAGTCGAGGAGCATGTAGCCGAGGCCGGAACTCGTCGGTTTGCCGAAATCGACGAACTTGGCGGCAATCGTCTCGGCCGCCCACTTCAAACCGGGGTCCCGGAGGGCCGCCGCGGCCGCTTCGAAGAAGACCAGGAAATGAGTCCAGTTCGAAGTCCAGTGGGCATCGCCAAAATCGGGGACGACACCGGCCGGGCACATGAGGTTCAGGTAGTACTGGGCGTAATAGAACATCTCGGGCGTCCTGAACATCTCTTTGACCTTGTCCAGGGCGTCGGCGTAGCCGAGGAGAGAGTAAAGCCAGACACCGTTATAGATCGTGGCGTCCTCGATCTGCCAGTTCCCCCAGTTGTCGTCGCCGAGGGCCCGTCTCTGCATCTCCCATTTGGGGGTATCCGGATGCTTGGGCAGGGCGCGGACGGCCCAGGCCAGGGACTCGGCGCGCAGGGCCGAGCGGTTCATCGGTCCCCACTCCTGTGTCCGGAGGAGGTAGCGCATGCTGCCGGCGATGAGGTCCGCCGCTTTCTTTTCCTCGGCGGGAGAGAGGCGACCGAGCCGACGGAGAGTGTCGTAGGTCCGGATGAAGCGCATGGCCGTGAAGAAGTCGGGCAGGGCCGGCACGCCGTCCGCATAATCCGGCCTGAGTTTGATCGAAGATTCGGGGTAGGCGGAGCGGTAATCGCCGTAGGTCAGGAGGACGTCCTTGGCCCGGGCGGCGTATTCGGGCTTTTTTTCTTTCTCGTAGAGATAGGAGTAGATCACGGCCATCTCCAGCAGGCCCCCCGGGGGGCGGTAGCCGAAGACGTTGAGCGGGTCGAATGTCTTTTTCCACTGGGCCAGGAGTTCAGAGGTGTGGTCGTGAGTCCAATCGGCCGAGGCCCTGGCGTAGGCCAGGAAGCGGTCGCGCGGGGCGCCCTGGAGGGTTGGCGCCAGGAGAGGCAAGAGGGAGATGATGGCGATGCCGAACGCCAGATAACGGCTGAATCCTGACGGTATTCTTCTCATGGTCTCGCTCCTCAAGGGATTTGAGTTTTTTCTATCATAATTCGGCGGGCGACGCAAAATCTCCTTGTCCGGGATCTTCCTGTTGCGGGTGTCCTCGTGCCTGTGAGAGAATGAACGTGGATCATCCGGAAGGAGGGAGGCAGCATGGCCCTGAAGATCGGAAGACGGGAATTCTTTAAAAAGAGCGCCCAGGCCGGGCTGGCTCTGGCCGTGGGGCGGGAGCTTGCGGCGGGGGCAAAATCCGCCAGCGCGGGTCTTGCCGCCAAGGCCGCGGTCGTAGGTGTGGGCATCGGCGCCGACTACGAAAAGGCCACAATGTTGGCCGTGGGCCTCTTGGGCGGGATCAAGAAGTTCGTCCCCAAGAAAGCCCGGGTCGCCCTTCTCCCGAACGTCCAGAGCCGCCACCCAGGCTCTTTCACCAAGCCCGAGGTCCTGCGGGCCGTCATCAAGCTCTGCAAGAAGGCCGGGGCGAAGGAGATCAACTGCCTGAGCTGGCAGCCGTTGAAGCAGTGGGAGGACACGGGCCTCAAAGCCGTCATCGACGCCGAGGGCGTGGGACTCAAGCTCTTCGAAAAGGACGAGGCGCTGTTCAAAGCCGTGCCCGTCCGCGGCGGGCTGGCCCTGACCGAGGCCCGGATCTTGGCCAGTCTCTACGACCACGACCTCCTCATCAACATGCCCATCACCAAGGACCACGCCGGGAACAAGTTCACCGGAACGATGAAGAACCTCATGGGCCTGAACTCGCCGGTGAGCAACCGGACCTTCCACCGTCCGAACTGGAAGACCGACCCGAACGACGTGGCCCACCTCGAACAGTCGATCGTCGACCTGAACAAGGCCGTGAAGCCCGCCCTCAACGTCGTCGACGCCACCGAGTTCATCGTCACGAACGGTCCCTTCGGGCCGGGCCAGCTCCTAAGGCCTGAAAAAGTGGTCGCCGGCACCGACCGAGTCGCCGTCGACGCCTACTGCGCCGGCCTTTGGGGCCTCGAGCCCAAGGACATCGTCCAGATCAAACGAGCCTCCGAGCAGGGGCTCGGGCAGATCAACCTGGACAAGGTCGTCGTCAGGGAAGAGAACGTTTAGGGAACTCCGGAGACCGGGCGGGGAGGTCGATAAAATGGCTGAGGCCAGGGGATTTCGCGCCGGTTTGATCCTGCTAAGCTTTTTCGTTGCCGGCGCGGCGGCGGAATCGGGCGTCCTCGCGGAAGGCCCGCTCCGCGCCTACCTTCCTGACGGGAACGCCGCCTGGGGGTGGTCGAAGGACGGCGAGCCGCAGGAATACGAAGGAGAGGACCTCTACACCTATATCGACGGCGGGGCCGAGATCTACCAGGAATACGGTTTCCGCCGCGTCATCATCCAGGACTACAAGAACGCCAAGGGCAAGTCCGTCTCGCTCGAGATCTTCGAAATGGAAACGCCGGCCGCCGCCTTCGGCATGTTCAGCTTCAAGAGATCCGGGAGCGGACAGAGTGTCGCTCTCGGCGCCGGCGCCGAGCTCGAAGCCTATTACCTGAACTTCTGGAAGGGCCGCTTCCTGGTGACGCTGACGGGCTTCGACGAAGCCCCGGAAACTGTCGACGGGCTCACGGCCGTCGCTGGGATCGTGGATTCGAAGATTCGCGAGGCCGGGAAGGTCCCCGGTCTCGTTGGCGCCCTGCCGGAGAAAGGCCTTCGGACGGGGAGCGTCAAGTATCTCAGGGGCCTGCTCGGGCTCAACAACGTCTACCCCTTCTACTCGGCTCGCGGACTGACTTTCGCGGAGGCGGTGAGGGGCGTTTACGAAAACGGGGCGACCCTGCTCATCCTGGATTACGGGACGGCCGATGCCCGGGCCCGGGCCTGGCTCGACTTGCGGAGGTATCTTTCGGAGTCGGACCGGTTCAAGCGGGCTGGGCGCGGAGAAGCGGACGTCTTCCTCGTCCAGGACGGTAAAGGGCAGTCCGTCGCTTTCGCGGGATCCGGACCTCGCCTCCTCATCGGTATCAGCCCCGACCCGTCTGCCTCTCTCGCTATCGTCGGGCAGGCCCGCTGACCGGGCCGGCCCCGCTGTCCGCCGGGCCTACCGCAGGACCTGCTTGACGATGTCGACGAGCCCCAGGGCGTACTCGATCTCGGTGAGCGGGATTTTCTTGACCTGGGCGATCTTGGTGAACCGGCCGTCCTTGTTGCTGTCCTTGGTCACGACGAGGTAGTCGGCGAGGGGGGCCACGGCGTCGATCATCCGCTCGTTGTCGCTCCCGGCCGCCCCGCGCTTCGATTCGCCGCCGATGTGGACCGCCATGACGAAGATCTTTTTCTGTTTGCAGACTTCGATGACCTTTTTCAAGCGGGCCTCCTCGCTAGCAAGGGTCAGTCCCGAAGCCCCCATGCCCTTCAGGCTCGCGCCGATGGCGAAGATGACGGTCTTGAACTGAGTCCCGGCCGGGTACTTGGCAAGGTCCGTAGTCGATTCCGCATAAAATCCCGTATCGGCCGATTTACGCCCCCCGAGCCCGACGCCGTCCGCCAGAATTTCGGCGGAGGGGACATCGCAGTAATCGTATCCGATCCCTGCTTCGTCGAGGACGATGTTGAGGGTGGTGACATCCGTGCTCTGACCGGCCGAGGTCGTCAACACGGGCAACCCGGCCTTGGGGATCGTCTGTCCGGCGATAAGCAGGGACAGCCCGAGGACCGTTCCGGCGGCCAGCCCCAAGATAATATTCTTCTTCATGTTCGGTCTCCTTCCGCGGACGTCGGGCCTCCGCTACTTCTTCTCCGGCTCCATCAGGATATCGAAGGCCCGGACCGCTTTCTTCCACCATTCCGGTATCGCCGGCTTGCCGCGATCGTAGGTCCGCTTGTCCGTGTCGTAGAGGTAGAGCCGGTTGTACTTGACGAGGAGGTCGTCGCCGAGCTTCCACCAGGCGTCGACGACGGTCGAGGCGTTGTTGAGACAGAATCCGGTCAGGAACTTGGCCGCCTCGGCCGGCTTCTTTTTGTAAAGGGCGAGCGCCTGCTGGTCGATTTCGGGCATACGGGCGATCAATTGTTCCTCATATTTCGCCTGGGCCGCCTGGACGTCCTTGATCGCCTCGGAATAGACGACCTGGACGTGGAAATCGGTGTAGTCGAAAGCCCAGCGGGCCGAATCCCGGCTGAAGGTCCAGTGGTCGCCCACGGAGAACGACTTGGGCAGCTCCGTCACGCCGGCGTAGAAGGGCATGTAGCACGCGGTGTCCTGCGAGCCGAACGCGATCCAGACGATGCCGCCAATAGCGTCGGGATACCCCGCCCGGCTCTGCGTGACCGTGGTGTATTCGGCCCGGCCGTCGTCGATGACCCGGGGCGCCCGGCGGTTGAAATAGTTCGGGTTCTTAAAGGGTCCGCCCCTGATCCCTTTGAGCGGGTCCCACGGGGTGCCGTAACTCCGGTCCCGGGTCATGACCATGACATCCTGGACGGAGAGCTTCTTGTCCGGCTTGACGGAAAAGGGAAGGTCCATGTTCGGCGTCTCGGCCTTGAATTTCTGCGAGGGGGCGGCCAGGTCAAAGAAACGCCACAACCTCTGGATCCCGCCGTTGGTGCTCGCTGCGCTGCCCTCGACGGGCGAATAGGCCTTCTTCCAGTTGAACGGCTTGCCGCTCTTGGGGTCGTAGAAGCCCAGGTCGACGGCCAGCGAGACGGCGTTCGGCGAGGCCATGAAAAAGTCCTTGTTATCGAGGTCGATCTCGCCGATGCGCGACTCGTTGGGGCAGACGCTGACATGGTCGTCGGGGACGCGCTGGGCCGCCCAGACCGCGCCCGGTTTGCCGCTTTCCGGCGTCCACAGCGGACCCACGGGCATGATCTCGAAGATCCAGACTTCTTTCGTGTCGGCGATGGCCAACATCTCGCCGTCGTCGTGGAAGCCGTAGCCGTATTTCTCGGCAAGCGACCCGATGACCTGGATGGCCTCGCGGGCCGTCGCCGCCCGCTCCATGGCCAGGAGCGTCAGCATGGTCAGGTCGAACTTGGCCGCGGGCGTCGGATTCTCCATCCTGCGCTGACAGCCGATGGTCGATTCGCCGATGGCCACCTGCTTGTCGTTCATGTAGCCGAACTCGCCGTGGTGATAGGCGTAGGTGTGCGCCACTTCGGGGATATCGATCCCCGCGTAGTCCTTCTTGTAGAGGTCCCACTTGAGACCTTCCGCCGGTGGCCAGGTCCTGTACTGCGAGATGTGGTAGATCTTGCGGGTCGAGCCGGGCTTGTGGTCGGCCGCGGGGACGTGGCGAAAGGTCCAGTCGCAGATGCCGCAGTCACAGGTGTGCGTGGTCATGACCGAACCGTCCGCGGAGGCGTCCTTGCCCACGATGATGACCGTGCAGCCATCCTTGTCGAAGACCGAGTCGACGGTTCCGGGCCGGGCCTGCCCGCCGGCCGGGGAGATATGGCCGGCCAGGAAGATGGCCAGGACGAGCGTCAGCCCGATGGCCAGGAGATGTTTTCTGTTCATGATATCCTCCTTTTATTTCGGAAATGCGGTTATTTCTTTTCTGATTCCATCAGAGACATCTTCCTCTCGAACATCGCGAACACCTCAATTCATGACGACGGTGCCGGCCACCGCTTTGGCCGGGTCGCCGAGATAGCGGCCGACGCCGTTCTTGACGACGTCGGCGTAGCGCGGGACCCCGCGGACGACGATGGGCCGGGCCGCGGTCTTCTTGGAAAATTGATGGAATATCTCGAGGGTCACCGACAAGTTCTGGCCGACCCTTTTTTCGAGGGGCCAGCCGCCCTCGTCGTAGGGGACGAAGAGCTTTTTCTTCCTGGACAGGCTGAGCAGGAACGGGTCCTTGCCGTCGAGAAGGAACCTCGTCGTCTTCGGCCCGGTGGGCTGATCGAGGAAGGGGATGGGCGCCTCGAGAAGGAAGGGCATGGCGTCCGAGTGGTCGCCGATCTCCCGGTGGCTGAGGCCGCGGAAACCGGCCGGCGACGGCTCGACGTGGTTCTCGAATCCCTCCATGGCCTTGACGGTCATGGAGGCCAGGGTGGCGATCTTGACCGATCTTTCCGGGGCGACGATGCAGTTCGTCACCGGGAACATCGTCTCCGCGCCGTGGATGTCGACGGCCACGTCGATCTTGTCGCGGCGAATGAGCTCCATAGCTCCGAAGGTCACCCGCTCCATGAGGGGGCCGTCCGGCCGTCCCGGCCAGGTCCGGTTGGTGTTGCGGACGTCGATGAACGAGAGGAGCTGCCCGTCCGGGTAATGGATGTAGACGTCCGGGTCGGGCCACTGGTCGAGCGGGGAGGCGTCGCGGTTGCCGTAGCGGAACTGCCGCGAGCCCCAATCCGTCGGGACGTCGAAGTAAAGCGGATAGCCGTCGCCCGGGCGCGTGTTGCGGCTGCCGCTGTTGTTGAAGAAGGGGATGACATAGAGCGTGCCCTTGTCGACGACGGCGTTCTCGATGAAGACGAGCGTGGCCAGCATGCCCTCGGGCTCGTTGGAATGCGTGTTGCCCATGATCAGGGCCTTGCCGCCGGGCTCCTTTCCCTGAAGGACGAAAATGAGGGTGTCGCCCGCAGTACCCTTGAGCCGAGGAGAGAAATCGCTCAGCCGGAGGACCGCGGTCACGCCTGGGCCTTTGATGATGGGCACATCGTGATGCCTGTGACGGAAAAGCGGCGGGCCGCCCCAGAGGACGAGGCCGAGGAATGCTCCCGCCATGGCCGCCTTGACCAAACCTTCTCGTTTCATACCGCGCTCTTTCATTTCACCCGCAGGAGCCTCAGGAGGAGCGGGACCATGACCAGGAGGTAGAGGACCAGGTCGTCGGGCTTTTTTTTCTCGCGCACGAAATTCCATCCGACGAGGAAGAGAATGAAGGCCGTGATGATGTAATAGGCGATCATGATCATCGGTGCGTCTTTCGCCTCGCTACATGCTCCATTTGACCAGAAAGGCCAGTTTCGAGCTGAAAATGATCATGGCCATCGCGGTGGCGGTGATGACCAGCCAGGGGATCCAGGTCGCTTTGAGGAAGTCCTTGTAGGACCCGTCATAGTCGGAGACCATGTTGCTCAGACGGCCGATCAGGGCCGTCGGAGGCAGACCGTCGCCGAGGGGCCAGAGAAGGCTCAGACCGGCGATGACGACGGTCGCATGGAAGCCGATCGAATCCAGGAACCAGATCAGCGGAATGCCGATGATCGCCGCCGCGCCGTAGGTCAGGATGCCCTCGGAAAAGGGGATGATGACCGGGAGGAGGAAGAAGAGGAGGACGAGCGGCGTCGAGATGACGGCGAACGACAGGAGGCCGCGGACGCCGGTCACGGTCATGATCTGTTGGAGCATGCCGACGACGACCATGGTCGCGAGAAGAGGCAAGAGCCTTTTCAGCGTGTCGCGGGCCAGCGTCAAGAAAGCGATCCTTTTCGGGCTGAGGAGAAGCGCCACCGCGCCGGCGCCGGCGAACTCGAGGGACAGGCCGAAGATGGGCGTGGCGAAAGGACAGGCCCGGTAGGCGATGACCAGACCGAAAAAGACGGCGAAAGGCAGGAGGACCCGCCACCAGGTCATGCCCTTCGGCGGCTCGGGCAGTTCGAGGGGTCCGGCCGCGGCGCCAGGTTCCTTCTTCCAGCCCAGGACGAGGACGGTGAACGCGCCCAGGATGAGGACGGGGATGCCCAGGGTGAACTCGAAGCCGACATAGGGAATGGCCGTTCCCGCACAGAGGATCATGGCCCAAATATTGACCGGCGGCGCGGCCGCGCTCAGGCCGGCCACGATAAAGAGGATGGCGGCCACCTTCTTGCGGGGGATGCCCAGGCGGCCGAGAGCCATGGCCACCGGGGCTCCGACGACGAGAAGCGACACGCTCCCGGCGCCGGTCAGAGCGCCGGGGATAAGGACGATGACCATCAGGACGAGCAGGACGAGGACCCTTTTCCTGCCGAAGGCGCGGAGCGTCGCCCGGACGACGTAGACGACGCCGCCCGATTCGTCGACGATGGTCATGAAAAGCGTCGCCGTGAAGAAGACGAGGATGACGTCGAGGTAGGTGAAAGAGCCCTCGACGAGGTGGCGCCCCAGGTCGGCGACAGGCGGCGTCTTGAGGAACGCTCCGGCGACGCCGCCGGCCAGGGCCGAGGCGAACATGCTCAGCTCGACGGACATCTTGGCGGCCTTGGCCGCAACGTACGCGGCGACCATGACCGCGAGAATGATCGAGATCTGTGTCGGCATGCTTGACGCAGAGCATCTTACCCGAATTCGGAACGCCGGGTCAACTTCCGCACTGGACAAAAGCCGATGATTCCGCTAAGATATCCGCGGAAAGGGGTCGAAAGGAGTTTCGACCTATGTTTGATTCAAGGGCTCCCGTCCGGGAGGGCATTTCCAAACCCCCTCTTTTTCCGCTACAATACGTCCAGATAAGGAGAACATCCATGCGGCATTCCGCTTTTTCAAAATTCCTCGTCGCCTTAAGCCTCGTGGGTTTCCTGGCCGGCGTGGGCGCGCCGGGCCTCAACGCCCAATACTACGGCCGGAACAAGGTCCAGTACCAGAAGTTCGACTTCAAGATCATGAAGACCCGGCACTACGACATCTACTTCTATCTCCAGGATGAACAAACGGTCAAGCTCGCTGCCCTCATGGCCGAGCGCTGGTATGCGCGTCTCTCCCGGATGTTCAACCATGAGCTCAAGGGCCGCCAGCCGCTTATCCTCTACGGGAGCGGGCCGGAATTCCAGCAGACGACCGTCATCACTGAGATCCTGGGCGAAGGCACGGGCGGCGTCACCGAGTCGTTCAAGCGCCGGATCATCCTGCCCTACGGGGCCTCGCTCTCCGAAACCGACCACGTCATCGGGCACGAGCTTGTCCACGCCTTCCAGTACGACATCATGGCCCAGGGCCATTCCGACCAGGCCCGGGGGAACGAGATGGGCCTCCGCATTCCCCTCTGGTTCATCGAGGGCATGGCCGAATATCTATCCATCGGCTCGGTCGACGAGAACACCTCGATGTGGATGCGGGACGCCGTCCGCCGCAAGGAATTGCCGCAGATCAGCAAGCTCGGAAACTCCTACAAGTATTTCCCCTACAGGTGGGGCCAGGCCGTGTGGGCGTACATCACGGGGCGCTGGGGAGACGAAGTCATCGGCAAGATGATGAAATCGGTCGGCCGCACCGGGGACTACGAGATCATCCTCGAGGGCGTGCTCGGCATCAAGCTGAAGCAGCTTTCGGCCGATTGGCATAAGTCGATGCAGGATGCCTACACCCCGCTTATCGAAAAAACCCAAGCGTCCGACAAGTTCGCCAAGACGCTGTTCAAGGGCGTGGAATCCAATCCTTACAACATCGCGCCGTCCATCAGCCCCGACGGCAAAGAACTCGTGTTTCTATCGACCCGGGACATGTTCTCGATCGACCTTTACCTGGCGGATGCCGACACCGGCAAGATCAGGCGGAAGATCATCTCGACCGCCGTGGACGCCCATTTTGAGAGCATCCAGTTCATCAAGTCCGCCGGCTCCTGGGACGCCAGGGGCGAGAAATTCGTCTTCGGCGGCGTGGTCAAGGGCCGCCCGGTCCTAACCATCCTCGACATGAAGAAGGACAAGATCGAGCGGGAGATCCCCTTCGGCGAGCTGGCCGAGATCCTCAGCCCGGCCTGGTCGCCGGACGGCCGCTACGTCACTTTCACTGCCCTGACCGGCGGGGTCTCGGACCTCTTCATCTATGACCTCAAGGACAACGTCCTCAAGCAGATGATGCGGGACGTCTTCGCCGACCTCCAGCCGGTCTGGTCGCCCGACGGCAAGACCATCGCCTTCGTTACCGAGCGGTTCTCGACCAACCTCGACTGGGTCGATATCGGGAACTACGAGCTGGCCCTGCTCGACGTCGAGTCGGGCCGGATCCAGAAGCTCCTCGGCTTCCCCAACGGCAAGAACATCAACCCCCAATGGACCGCGGACTCGAAGGGGCTCTATTTCCTCTCCGACCAGAACGGCAAGACCGACCTCTACCGGATCGACCTCGCTTCGGGCAAGCTCTTCCAGATCACGAATTTGTTCACGGGTATCAGCGGCATTACCGATCTCAGCCCCGCCATATCGGTCGCCCAGAACACCGGCCGGGTCGTCTTCTCCGGGTATCAGGACGGCTACTACACAGTCTATTCGATCGACGACGACGCGGTCCTCGAGGGCCAGACCTTCCTGGCCCAGTTCGACCGCAACCCGGCCATCCTGCCGCCGCGCGCGGAAGCCGAGGGCTCGCTCCTCGGCCTCCTCAAGAACTCGCTCTTCGGCCTGCCCAAGGACACGAACTTCACGATTTCCGCCTATAAGCCCAAGCTTGCCCTGGACTATGTTTCGCCGGCTTCCATCGGCATCGGGGCCGACCGCTACGGAACCTACGCCGCAGGCGGCGTCTCTGCGTTCTGGAGCGACATGCTCGGCACGCGGACGATCGTCACGACCGCGTTCACCGGGTCGCAACTGGTCGACACCTCCGGCGTCCTGGCCTACCTCAACAACAAGGGACGCTTCAACTGGGGCACGGCGGCCCAGCGGATTGTCTATCCCTATCCCTATTACTATCTGTACGAGGACGAATTCGCGGGAGAGCCCGCGATTTTCGAGGTGCGGGATATCTACCGGCTCATCAACTACGACTTCTCCGTCTTCGGCTCCTATCCCTTCAGCCAGGTCAGCCGGTTCTCGCTGAGCGCGGGCTTCCGCATCCAGGATTTCCAGCGGACTCTCTACACACGGATCTACTCCATGGCCAGCGGCGGGCTGATCGCCTACGAAAAAGAGAGGGTGCCGATGCCCCCGGCGCTGTCCTTCGGCTACATGACAGCGGGTTATTATTATGACACCGGGATGTTCGGGGCGACGAGCCCGATCCTCGGACAGAGTATCGGTCTGGCCGTGTCTCCGGCCGTCGGAAACATAAACTTCGTGACGGTCTCGGCGGATTTCCGCAAATACTTCATGCCGTTGAGGCCGTTCACCTTGGCCTTCCGGGCCCTTCACCTGGGGCGCTATGGGAAGGACGCCGAGGACGATCGGTTCTATCCCCTTTATATCGCCTACTGGGACCTCGTCCGCGGCTACGAATCGTTCTCCAACGCGGAGCTGAGCTATTATCAACAGAATCCGGACAAGGCCTTCGATCCCAACCGGCTCTACGGTAGCAAGATGCTAATGGGCAACGTGGAATTGCGCTTTCCCCTGCTCGGTGCCCTGGGCATTGGCAAGGGCTACTTCGGCGCCTGGCCCCTTGAATTCTTCGGCTTCTTCGACTGGGGCATCGCCTACGCCCAGAACCCCGGTTATTGGTGGGGCGGGGAGACTCCGGAGGACGTCAAACCCACGTTCCTCGGCGGCAAGCGGAAGCCCCTCAGCAGTGTCGGGATCGGCCTGAGGACAAACCTTTTCGGTTACCTGGTCCTCGGGATCAATTACGTCTACCCGATCAACCGGCCGGTCCGCGGCTGGCATCTCCAGCTGAGCATCAGCCCGGGCTTCTAGGAATTTTTCGGGTTTTCTCTCGAACATGGGGAGGCCGGAAACCCGAACAAGCAGGAAGGTGATGAGGGCCGGGCTGACGATCGTTATCCAGCCGCCTGGAACGGACAGGGCCAATCCCCTGTCCGCGCCGGGCTCGGGACGCGGTGGCTATTCGAACATCAATCCGACGCCGACGACGCCGATCCCATTGTGGACGCCGACGACGGGAGAGACATCGGAGATGAAGGCTGGCTTTTTCCCGAGGATCTCTTCCAGGGCGTCGGCGTAGCGCAGGGCCCGGTACGGGTTTTGGGCATGGACGAGGCCGTAGTTCCAGACGCGCCGGCCCGCCGTTGCCTTGCGGATAAAGCCGAGGATCTTCTTCATGTTCTGCCGGCGGCTGAACGACTTGCCCAAGATGATCGCTTTGCCCTCTGCGTCGAGCGTGAAGATGGGTTTGATGTTGAGAGCCGCGGCCAGGAGTCCCTTGGCCGGACTGACCCGGCCGCCGCGGACCATGTATTTCAGGGTTCGGATGTCGACCCAGAGGTTCGTTTTCGCGACCCAGGCCTCAGCTTCCCGGGAGATTTCGGCGAAACTCCGGCCGGCGCTGACGGCCTCGGCGACACGGAGGACGATCAGGGCTTCGGAGACGGACAGGTGCCGGGAGTCGACGACCGCGACCCGCGCGGGGTCGAGCCCGAGGGCCTCCCGGGCCTTGAGGAATTGGCCATAGACCCCCGTCAGGCCGCCGGAGATGGTCACGGCGATGACGGAATCGTAATGCCCAGCCAAGAATTCCATGGCCCGCTGGACGCTGGCCTGGGGGGGTTGGGCGCTTGTCGGCAGCTCCCGGCGGGATTTCAGGAGGTCGTAGAACTGGCCCGGAGCGATGGTCACCTTGTCAAGGAAAAGGCTCTCTCCGAAGAACAGGTTGAAAGGGATGAGATGGATCTGGTGGTCGTCGAAGACGCTCTGAGGCAGGTCGCAAGACGAGTCGGTCAGCACGGCGATCGGGGCCTTCCGCTCGTGGGCGGCTTCGTATTGCCGGAGCATGTCGTCGGCCTTGATGTCTTGGATCGTCCCGTGCCTCTGGAGCTCGTGGAAAAGGTCCGCCGGCGTGTCGGTGTGGACGTGGAGACGGAGCTTGGAGGGGGAGCCGGCGACGATGGCCGACTCTCCCGACCGTCTGACCAGGCCTTGGACGGCCTCGATATCCAGATTCTGGCCGACGAGCAGGGCTTCCGAACAATATCTTCTGGAGATCTGCGAGCGGGTCGCGTGGACTTCCCCGGGCTGGGGAAGGCTCGCGGCGTCCTCTTGCAGGATGGCCTTGATGTTGCCCCTTTTAATGAAGGCGACGACGCCTTCGAGGAAATCGAAGAACCCCTTGGCGCCGGCGTCGACGACACCGGCCTCGGCCAGCACGGCCAATTTTTTGGGCGTATCTTTCAACGATCTCTCGGCGATATGGAGGGAGTAGGAGAGAAGTTCGACGAAATCGGTCATCTTGAGGCGTTGCTCGTAGAGGGCTTCGGCCCAGTCGTGGAGCACGGTGATCATCGTGCCCTCGACGGGAGTCAGGATGGCTCGGCGGGCGTACTGGACCGCCTTGCGTGCGCCTTCGGCGAAATGATGCGACGTGAGACGGCCTTCGTCCCGAATCTCCTGGCTGAGGCCGTAGAGGAACTGGGCAAAGATGAGGCCCGAGTTGCCGCGGGCCCCAAGCAGGGCAGCATCGGCGATCGACCCCAGCATGACGTTGGCCGGTCTCGAGGCCCGGGCGCGCGCGGCGATGGATCGCATCATCGAGGCCAGGTTCGTCCCGGTGTCGGAATCGGGCACGGGAAAGACGTTGATCTTGTTGAGATAGGCCTGGTCGCGGATGACCGCCTGTCCTCCTGCGAGGAAGGCGTAGTAAAGTCTGTTGCCGTCGAGGTAGCGGATCTTCAAAAATCAGAGCTCCTTGAGGTAGACGTTCCTGAAGAAGGGGGGGGACTGGCTGTCGTGGTTTTGGAGCCCGATATACCCCTCGGGAGAGATGTCCTTGACTTTGCCGCCCGGCCGGGCCTCCCAGTCCATGACCAGCTTGCCGTTGAGCTCGATCTTGAGGCGCATGCCCTTGAATTCGATCTTGAAGTGGTTCCATTCGCCGGTCGGGAGGGAGGTGCGGGCCTTGGGCGCCTCGATGTCGTAGGCAGCCCCGGTATGATGGATGCCCGTTGACTTATCGTCGATCTGGATCTCGATCGAATGGTAAATATAGTCGTCGCTCACGGGAACGGAGGGCACTCGGAGGAAGATGCCCGAGTTCGTGGTCTCGGTCGAACACCTGAAATCGCACTCGAGGACAAAATCCCTGACTTTTTTTGAGTACCAGAGTAGGCCCATGCCGCTCTGGCCCTTGAGGACGCCCGTCCTCTCGTCGACCTCGAAGTAGCCCGGCCCGTAGTGGTTCCAGCCGTGTTTCTCGTAGCGGCCGCCGGAACGCCGGAGGATCTGGGTGTAGCCCTCGAAGTAGGTGACGCTCTTGACGTAGGCGATGCTCTTGCGGAAAGCGGGCATGGGATCGCCGACCTCGGACTCGTTCTCGTATTCCATGGTCAGGTAGCCGTCGTAGTCCTGGAGGGTCAGCTCGGCCAGGAGGTCGCGGATCATCCCTTTGCCGGCGCCCCAGGGGACGTCGTCGACGCCCTTGGCCGTGCCGAAATCGCTGCGGTCCTTGAGGTGGACGTCGAGGATACGGCCCTGGAGGAGCTTGAAGGCCTCGCGCGGGTCGTTCATGCCCCGCATCCAATGGCCGCTGTCGGCGCAGGCGCCGATGCGCCGGTCCTTGCCGTCGACGTGGCTGAAGACGGTCTCGGGCAGATTGTACTTCGAGGGCGCAGGGTGGTTGTGGATGGCGATCTTGATGTCGTATTCCTTGACCAGCTTCTCGAGCAGGGTGAAGTCGTCGTCGGCCGGCTCGCAGACGACGACGCGGATGCCCATCTTGCGGGCGAAGTCGAAGACCTTGCGCATGCTTTCTTCGGTCTTGCCGATGTCGACGACGCCGTAGCCGTAGAGCGTGACGCCGGCCGCCTTGAGGGCCTCCTTGGCGAAGGCGACCTGTTCGGCGGTCATCGTCTCGTCAAAGCGGGCGCCGGGGAACTCGGCCGCGAGGGACTGGCCGGGGAAGGCCTCGACGGCGGCGACGCCAAGCTCCTTGAGCATCCGGAGCGTCTCGACCAAGGTGAACTTGCGGAACGTCCAGGCCTCCGAGGCGAAGGGGAACTTCTTGATGCGGACGCCCGTGTAGTCCGTCGCCGCAACGGCCTTCTGGAGCTCGGGCGAGATGTGCCGGATCTGCGGTGCCGCCGAAGCGGCTGGGGCGGCCGTCGAGGCGAGTATGACGGCAAGGGCGAGGATCGCGGGAATGTGTTTCATGGGATTTCCTTCGTTCGTTTTCACTTGGACTTCGGGTTCCATTCTCCCCGGGCCACGGGCGGGATGTAATCATCCAGGCCCTTGAACGGGAAGGCCAGGGTCTTGCCGAGCTCGGCGCTCCGATAGGCGGCCATGAGGAGCTCGGCGACGGCGACGCCGTCGGTGAAATTCTCCTCCGGCCGGACGCCGCGGATGAAGGACTGGACCATGTGCCGGTTCTCGGCGATGTAGCCGTATTCGCCGGCTTCGTCGGCGACGATGGGCATCAGCCCGATCTCGGCGTTCTGCTTCTCGACGAGGTCCTCGCCGGCCTTGCCCCTGACCTCCCGGCTGAAGAAGACCTTGAGGCCGGCGTCGAGGGTGTTGATCTGGAGGGCGTACTCGGGACCGAGAAGCTCCATGCTCAGGCGGAGGCCGGCCCCGACATAGCACCAGCTCGTCGTCGTCTCGACCACGAGAATCTTGCCGGCCTTGTCCTTGAATTCGACGAGCGCCCGGGCGAAGTCCTCGGACGGCCGCTTGAGGTAGTCTGTCTTGCCGCCGCTGTTTTTGGCCAGGATGGCGGCGTATTTGGGCTCCTGCCACTTGAGGCAGTTGGTATAGGCGGTGACGCTCACCGGGGTCAGGACGTCGCGGGGGGCGCCGGGCGGGGTCAGCATGAACCGGGCCTCCTCGACCGAGTGGCACATCATGTCGTTGAGGACGCCGCCGCCCTGCAGAGTGCCTTCCCAGAACCAGGGCATATGGGGTCCGCTGTGCTCCTCGGCGGCCCGGGCCAGATAGGGCGGTCCGGACAGGGCCGCGCCTCGGGCCCAAACGATCTCCTTGCCCCGGACGACGGCTGGAGAGAAGACCTGGTTCTCCAGGTAACCATCGAGGAGGCCGGCCTTCCTCGCGAGCTCGAGCATCTTCTTGGCTTCGCGGACGTTGCGGCCAAGCGGCTTCTCGCATGTCACGCCGACGAGCTCCGCTTTTCCACTGATAACGGCGTGGCTTATCTCCTCCATGACCGCGCCCCGGGTGTAGTTCGGGGCGCAGATCCAGAGGGCCCCGATGCGCGGGTCGGCGGCCATGTCCGTGATCGAGGCGTAGGGCCTGGCCTCGCCGACGCCGAGCGACTTGATCAGGGCGCAGGCCTCGCGGGCCCGTTTCGCATCCGGATCAAAGACGCCCAGGATGTCGGCGTCGCGGACGCCGACCCAGGACTTGATGTGGAAGCGGGCGATGAACCCGCCGCCGATGATGCCGATGCCGAGAGCCTTTCCTCTCATTCAATCCTCCTAGGCAAGAGCGGTTATGAAGCTGAGCCCACGGCCTTTCTCTCCCGGAAGAGGGCAACGAAAGCTACAGCGCAGATCAGGGTCAGTACCATTGGCACAAGGAATACATTACGCCAAGCCGTGAGACCGTTCTTGGTGAACGTTGATTGGATCCAGCCTGAAAAGTTCGAACCAACAAAGTTCCCAAAGCCAAGGATAATCACGGCGATCAGGCTTTGGGCTGAGGCCCGAATGTCCTTTGGGGCAATCATATCAACGTAGATGAAAGCAGCGGTGAAGAAAAATACATAGCAGAAACCGTGGAGGGCCAGAGAGGCGATGACCAGTAAGGGCGGTGTCCCGATCATGAAAATGATGTAGCGGATAGGCCAGGCTAGGACGCCGATAATCATAGTTTTCTTAATGCCGTACTTGGGCAGAAACTTGGGCAGGAGGAATGCCATTACGAAGATCTCTGCGAACTGGGCAATGGTCATGACTAGAGAAATCATGGTGTTCGAGACCCCAATCGAAGCCGACGTCAGGAAGGGGGCGGTCAGAACATAGTAGAACTGGAGTTCGGTAGCCACGACGAAGGCAATAACCGTAAAAACCAAGAAGTCCTTTTCCTTCACCATTTTGAGGGCCTCGAGGAAGGCCCAGGGCTTGGTCCCTTCCTTTTTGGGAGGAGTATGGGGAAGGCTGAAAGATTGGAGGCCCATGATAATGGAGAAGAGGCCGGCC
>Ga0214473_10002727_pt1 | contig 21631 bp, 20 predicted proteins | sample RVTome_7_FD_203509 | JGI IMG/M metagenome (GOLD analysis project Ga0214473, IMG submission 203509) | Soil microbial communities from uranium-contaminated site in the Upper Colorado River Basin, Wyoming, United States - RVT98D197 | ecosystem: Environmental > Terrestrial > Soil > Contaminated >... | reverse complement strand
ATCCGGGTGGAGTCCAGTTTGAGTCCTTCGTGGGTGGGCTGGCGGGAGATCGAGGTCGTTGACGCCGGCTTGCCGTGAGGCGAAGGAGAACCGACAGCCGCCGGCGCCGCCGGACCGCAACAGCCATATGACCAAAGACCCCGTACGCCAGCTTGCAGGCCCGCTTGCCCTCGGACGCAGGCCCAAATTGCCCGGCGTGGCGCCCAGGCGGACCGCCGCCCCTAAAGCTCGGCGACGGCCGGGATCACATGCCGTTCGAGAATCTTCAGTGGCTCGATTTCGAAAGCGTTGGGAATAGAGAAGATGAAGTGCTGAATGCCGGCCTCGGCCAGCGATCGACAACGCGCCAGCATACCCTCCACCTCGCTGCGCGAGCCCCCGATCTTGAGAGTCCCGAGGGCCGTCCGCTCGATCTCCTCGTACTCTCGACCGACGTTGTCGCAGTGGCGCCGTAGGACGTCGAGCTTGCGGCGCATGGCGTTCAGATCGTCGGCGAACAGGTTGCAGGCGTCGGCGTATTGGGCCACCAGACGCAAAGTCTTCCTCTCCCCGCCGCCGCCGATCAAGATTGAGGGATGCGGGCGGGAGAGGGGCTGAGGCCGGGTAAGAGGCTCGGCCAGTTGAAGGTGCCGCCCGGAGTAGGGCTGCCTGTCATCGGCCCACATCTGCCGCAACACCTGCAGTGTCTCCTCCAGGACCTCGAAACGAGTCTTGGTGGACGGGAAGGGCACGCCGAGGGCAAGGGCTTCCCGCTCGAACCAGGCAGCGCCGATGCCAAAGTAGGACCGGCCGCCGGAGAGGATGTCGAGCGTCGTGGCGGTCTTGATCAGGATCCCCGGGTAGCGATAGGCGATGCCCGTGACCAGCGTCCCCAGCCGGATACGTCGGGTGACGGCTGCCAGATAAGCCAGGGTGCTGTAGGCCTCGAGCATCGGGTCCTCGACCGGCCCGATGCCGCGGATCTGGAAGAAATGATCCATGACCCACAGGCTGGCCAGCCCCGCCTCCTCGGCGGCCGAGCCGATGCGGGCCAGGGTCTCTCCGATGTTGGCCGGGTTCCCCGGCCAGTCGAAATGATCGATCTGCAGGCCCAGTTTCATGGCGATTTGACTCCGTCTGGAGCGTACTCAGGGATCCATCCGGCCGGCCCACATCGTGTCGGGCTGTGTTCGGGGCGCTGGAGAAGTTGGTCAAGACTCTGGCCTGCCATGGCTGCCCTTTCATCCTGGCGCCTCCGAGTTCCCTGAACCGGACACACCCGGTCACCCCGTGGCGTTACGTCACAAGCAATCGGTTCGCGATCGATTCCGCCACATGGCGCGGCAGGCAGGGGCGCTCTTCCCATCGGTGCTGGCCGATCAGCTCCTGCTCCTGATGGACGGCGCCTTCGCCGCCGTGCGTATGTTCGGGCTCGAGAACCCGGGTGCGCGCGTCGCCGGAGCCGCGGTGGCTCTGTTGACGCGGGAGCTTGCCGGCGCCCCGGATCGAGGTTGAACTCCGAAGGCGGCCTTCACGATCCGGGGCGGACCAGCGCCGGGCCGGGGCGAGGTCGCCGTCGGCCGGGTACCATGGCCGATCTTGTGTGACCTGCGCAATCTGACCTCCCCGACCAAGCGGGAGGTTCGCTCCGGGGAGAGGTCGGCCACATCGAGTCGGGCTTGAACCCACGAGTGAGGGTTTTGCAGGACCCGACTGTGGCGATTCAGACCCTTGCTCGCCTTTCGCCGGATTCCGTGTAAGGGTCTGCTAGTTTCGCACTGCCCGGCGGACCCAAACCCTTGACCGCCTTCTGGGGCCAGGCAACGGACATAAACGCGGTGTACTTGGTCGATTGTCAGGCTACCTCAGCATCGCTGCCAGGTCAAGGAATCACGTTCGTGGACGGGTCGCGGTCGACCAGGCATCGCGATCATGGAGCCTGGGAGAGAAGCTCCTCGGCAATGCGTGCCGCGTCTTCCACGTACCGCCTGGAGCGTTCTATCCCGGCGGGATGTTAGGGAGCTCAGATCTGGTAATCAGCCTGTTCCAATTGGGGCAACTTGACAGACCGCTATTACGGCTGATGGTGTTCGGCCAGGAATGCCAACACCTCTGTGTGGTCTGGTCCAGAATGAGCGCCATGACGTGTGACCTTGATCGCTGCCACTGCGCAGGCATACACCAACGCCTCGTGAAGGCTAGCGCCACGTCGCCGGGCGGCAACGAATCCCGCATCGAACGAATCCCCGGCGCCGGCAGTGCTCGCCACGACTACTTTGAACGCCGGGCAATGACTTACGCCTGCGTCGCTGTAGACCGTAGCGCCCTGGTCTGCCTGTTTCGCCACAACGATCTTCGGCCCCTCCTTGCGCAGGAGCTTTGCGCCTTCAAGGCAGGATCTCGCCCCCAGCAATGGGCCTATCTCCTCATCGCCGATCAGCACGACATCGGCGCAGGAAACGGCTTTCATCTGCGCCTCGCGCAGCTCGGCCGGGAAGACGTCCCCTTCCAGCCGCAGATTTGGATCGTAGTAGACCAAGCACCCTGCTTCGCGAGCCTGCTCCATGGCACCCAGAAGCGCGCTGCGTGATGGCTCCTCGACCAGGCAGACACCGCTTGTGTGCATGACCGGGATTGACGGGTAGTCCAGCCCCTGCAGGTCCTCAGGCAGCAAGGTGGTGTGCGAGGCGCCCTTGGCGCAGGCAATGAAGGTGCGCTCTCCCTCATCGTCGATGACTGCCAGCACAATGCCAGTAAAAGTTCCCTGCCGCACGACGATCCCGCGTGTGTCCACGCCTGCCTTCTCGAACTCCCCGATGAGGTATTGGCCGTAGGGGTCCACGCCCACACAACCCACGAACCCCGACCGGATCCCCAATCTGGCTAGGTTCGCGGATACATTGGCGGTCGTTCCCCCGGGGCTGAGACTGACTGCCGTGCTCCAGACGTTGCCTCCGCGAGTTGGAAGCTGCGCGGCATGGGTTGAAAGATCCACCAGGGCATCCCCGATTCCCAAGGCATCGACCGGGTGCCCCTTCCGATTAGCCATACCGACCAAACCTCCGTCCAGCTGCTCAGTGAGAGAGAACGCGCGCGGGGTTCTCCACAGTGATTGCGCAGACCATATCGTCCCCAAGGCCGGCCGCCTTCATGGCCGGGACCACCCTCTGCGGGATATGAGCGTATCCAGCGCCGCCCCACCGGGGGAACATGATTTTCAAGCACATGTCGCCCGAGACCAAGAGATGCTCGGTATTCCGATAGCCGACTTGTTTCACCAGGAAGCCGATCTTCTCTTGATCCGTTTGCTGCCACATCGGATCATTGATCCAGCCGCTCCCGAAGGTGTCAAACTCCACGTATGCCCCGCGCTTGATCAGAGAATCCAGGTAGCCACCGTTACTCCCTAGGTAATCCTGGTGGCACAGGATGACCCTGCGCAGGTCGCATCCTTCCTCTTCCATGATATCTAGGATCCGGTGGCTCCTTGGTTCCCATATGTACGGGTGAACGGATACGGCACAACCAACCTTGGCCTGGACACGGGCTACGGCCCTGAGTGATCGGACTTCGGCTTCATCGTCGATCTTGGATACGAAGCCCGTCTTGAGCAGGCCTGGCCGGATGCCATCAACACCATTGATGAATTCCCCCAGGAAGAGGAGTTCCAGATCCGCCACACTGAGGCGCCTATCCTCCTCTGTCATGGAAGGCAGAGTGTAGCGGCCGGCGGACATGATCACATTGACGCCGGTCCCCTCCGATACACGCAGCAACCCTGAAGGGTTGCGGCCCATCGCCGGGCAAGGAGAGAGGTCGGCTATCGTTTTCCCGCCGAGCGTGGCGAACAGTCCGGCTTCTTCCAGAGCGGATTCCAGGCTGTCCAGCCTCGTGTTGTCCACTATCCCCCACGGGTTGTCAACAACCCGACCGCGGTTGCCCCAGCACACCCTCTGGTCATAGAGGAATCTCTCTTCGCTGTCCTGCGGTTCGGCCGGGCAATAGCAGCTCAAATCAACAAACAGGTGCTCGTGCGGCAGAACGAGCCCCAAGTTGCTCTCCGCCACCACTCCCCTTACGCACATCACCGACGGCATGTCGTCCTCTCCACAATCATGCAGAGCCGCAAGATCCCCTATGTCAGCTTGGCCGATCCTTCTGGGCAACCTCCTGCGCTGTTGCTCCTCACTGCTCGCTACTCACGAAGGACCTCGCAAACCGACTCATGACCGTTATTGCCAGGATAGTAATGATGTAGGGAAGCATCAAGGGAAACTGCGGGGCAATGAGCTCGGTGGGAATACGCAAGCTGGCAGCATCCGCGACGCCGAAGATGAAACTCGAAATGAGAACCGTAATAGGATTCCCGCCCCCAAACAATACGATTGCCAGGGCCACATACCCACGCCCGGAGACAAGCGAGAGGGCAAACATGCCCAGGTATCCCAGGGACAGATGCACGCCTGCCATTCCGGAGAAAGCTGCGCTGATCACGAAGGCTGCCAAGCGGATCCCGTTGACACTCTTACCCGCGGCGCTCACTGCCAGCGGGTTGGATCCGGCTGCTCGCAGCCAGAATCCAAGAGGCGTCTTGTAGAAGACGACATAGGTTACCGCTACCAGCAAGAACGAAATCGGAACTAGGATCGAATAGCCATTCAGGAGGGAATTCAGGGTGGGGTTGGTCTCAAGGAACCGGAACGACAAATCCGGCAACAACAGGGCGTCAGGCGAGCGCAGCACTGACAACTGGTTGTAGTAACGGCGGATAACGTATGCCGCGATTCCGCCCATCAGGATGTTTAGTGTGATACCGATGGCGAAGACGTCCGCCTTGAGACGCAGAGAGAAGAAGGCGTACACCAGCCCTACTCCGACCGCGGCTAGCACTCCGAAGACCAGTCCAGCCACCCAGCTCCCGGTGGCGAAGCTGGCGATATAGCCGGCCAGCGATGCAATAAGCATCATCCCTTCCATGCCTACGTTCGGCACTCCGGAAACCTGCATGAAGGCTCCCCCCAGCGCAGCCAGCAGCAAGGGTGTAGTCAACCGGATGGCGGCCCGCAGAAGCTCAACCAGATTGTCCATACCGATTCCCATTCTTCCGCAAAGCAGATATGGCCCCCCAGAGTCTAGAACGGGTGATCACCACAAGGATGATGACACTTTGCAGAATGCTGCTGAATTCCGTGGCCAAACCAAGCCTTGCTTCCAATCCGACCGTGCCGCTCACAAGAAAGGCGAAGATCATGGAGACGATCAGAATCACGATCGGGCTGTTTGAGGCAATAAGGGCAATCAAGACGCCGGTGAAGCCCACGCCTCCCCCCATGCCAAGCGTGTACTTGTAGTACATCCCCAGCACCTGAATCGATCCGGCCAACCCCGCAAGCCCGCCGCCTATGGCCATGGCTAGAAAGCGCATCTTGGTCTCTCTTACCCCTCCATAGCGCGCAAACTCATCATTCGCCCCCAGGACCTTCCATTCATAACCCCAGCTGGTCATCCAATCCACAACACAAATCGCTAAGAACGCTGCCAATGCCAGGTAGATCCCTGCGCTGAGGTTGGACAGCGTAACTAGGCGGGTCAGGACTGCTGTGCCTTGAATCAGGGATGTCTCTGCATTGGCCGATCCAGGCGCGCGGAAGGGGTAGTTGACTAGATACCCCACCAAAAGGGTGGCCAAGTAGTTCATCATGATGGTGGTCACAATCTCATTAGCCTTGTATTTGAGACGCAGGAAGGCAGGGATCGATGCCCATAATGCTCCACCCACCATCCCAGCCGCTACGGCCAGGCCAATGTGAACCACCGGCGGCAGGCCCGTGACATAGAAACCGACCACCGCCGCGACGAAGCCCCCGACTGTCATTTGCCCATCGCCGCCAATATTCCATATTCCCGCCTTGAACGGCACGGCAGCCGCCAGGGCGACAAGCACGATCACGACTAGACGCGAAACCATGTTGGCAAAGCGGAAGTCTGAGGCGAATGTGCTGGAGAAAACGCTGCTCGCTACGTCGCCCGGTGCAAATCCATCGAGGGCGAGCATGACTAGGCCCATGACCAGCGCAAGACCGATCGCACTGGCGAAGCTCAGCGCCTGTCGCAACGCTCCCCGGCGGATTCTGCTGGATGCGCTCATGCAGGCTTAGTACGCGATCCGACCATGTAGTTCCCCAGCTCAAACCGGTTGGTGTCCTCGGGTCGGGTGATGGCCACCATCTCTCCCGAGTACATCACTCCAATCCGGTCGCTCAGACTGAAGATCTCATCCAGGTCGCCGGACACGAGCAAAACAGCACAACCTGCGTCGCGGCGGCGGATCAACTCCGAGTGGACATACTTGGTCGTTCGAATGTCGATTCCCTGACTGGGATAGGCCACGATCAAGAAGGGTGTGTTGAGGGAGAACTCGCGACCGATGATCAGCTTCTGCAGGTTGCCCCCAGAAAGGCTGCCCGCGTTGATGTCGAGAGAGCTGGCGACGACCTCGTACTCTCGAATCACGTCATTCGCGTGCGATCGCAGCCTTGCCCGTCTGAGGAACAATCCCCGATGGAAACCGGGCAGATAGTGATGGCCAAGCACAAGGTTGTCCAGGATTGGAAGGGTCATAGCCACCCCGCGCGCCACACGGTTCTCCGGCACGTAGGCCATACCCGCCAAGCGCCGTCTGCGGATATCCCATTTCACGACGCTTCTGCCGTCAAATCGGATATCCCCCCCGTCAACTGGGCGCATCCCCGCCAGCGCCTCCACTAGTTCAGTCTGCCCGTTTCCTCCTACACCCGTCAGACCAAAGATTTCCCCTCGATGGATATCGAGACTCACCCTGCCAACGACCCTTCGCCCGCCAGACATCACGAACAGGTTCTCCACCCGCACGAGCGTATCCCCGGGTGCATGTGTCCCTTTCGTAAGAGAGATCAGGGGCTCTTCGCCAACCATGAGGCGGACCACCTTCTCGCGGTTCGCCCGGTCCCTGGGAAGCGTGGCCACAAGCCGTCCTTTGCGCAGCACGCTAATCTCGTCCGCAATCGCTAGGGCCTCTTCCAGCTTGTGGGTAATGATGACTATCGTCTTGCCTTCCTTGCGCAGGACGCGCAGGATATTCAGAAGCTTCTCAATCTTCTGCGGCGTCAGCACGGACGTGGGCTCATCCAGGATTAGGATCTGGGCTCCTCGGTAGAGGGCCTTGCCGATCTCCACGATTTGCCGTTCCTCAACCGAGAAGGATCCCACCGGAACGTGCAGATTCAGGGGCATATCCAGGCGATCAAGGATCTCCTTACTTCTCCTGTCTGCCGATTTGTAGTCACAGAAGACCAGGTTCCTGCGGGGCTCAATTCCGAGGGCGAAGTTCTGGCTGATGGTGAACTCATTGACCAGGGTGAAGTGCTGATGGATGAAGCCAATCGACAAGGCCAGCGCTTCCGCCGGATTGTGGATGGTCACCGGCGTGCCGCGGATCTTGATCTCCCCTTCGTTTGGCATTTCTTCGCCAAACAGGATTCTCATCAGGGTCGTCTTGCCTGCCCCGTTTTCCCCCAAGACCGCATGGATATGTCCCTCGACAACCGCTAGATCGATGTGGTCGTTCGCAACCGTGTCGCCAAAGACCTTCGTGATTTGATGGGTCTCGATGGCGTAGCTCACATCGGCTTCCCCGCGAGGAATGCGCCTAATTGATAGGTTGGGTAGGGTGGAGGAGCTCCACCCTACCCGTGAACAGAAATCTCGCTTCTATTGGGTGTAAGTGTCCACGACGATCTGGCCATCAATGATCATCTGCGCGTATTCCGCGATCCTATCCTTCACGTCCTGAGGAACCAAGTCGGGGTCAGTGCCACCGTAGTCAATGCCCACGCCGTTCTCCGCCAGACCGTACGACATGACGTCACCGGTATTGATCTGCCCGGCCAGGAAGGACTCAGTGAACTGGAAGATGGAATCGCCAACGTTCTTCCGCATGGAGGCGACCACCCATTCCGGAGCAAGTCCCTTCTGGTTCGTATCCACCCCGATCGCGTACCTCTGTGCGTCCTTGGCGGCCTCGAACAGGCCTAATCCGGTCGGGCCGGCTGCCTGGAAGATGATGTCCGCACCGGCCTCGTACATGGCCAGAGCCGTCTCCTTACCCTTGGCCGGGTCGAAATGCGTGCCGGCGTACTGGTTGATAACCTCGACATCGTCCACGGCATACTTCGCGCCCTGGTTGAAACCTACCTGGTAGTCATGGATGACCGGCATGTCCGCGCCACCCATGAAACCGATCACTTTCGCGGCGTCCATCATCGGCAAGTCGGCCGTGCGCTCCGTCAGCAGAGCCGCCAGAGCGCCGGCCAGGAAAGCTCCCTGGTTCTGCATAAAGACGACTGAGGTCATCCCGGGGATGTCCGTCGCCCCATCAACATAGACGAAGGTTTTCCCGGGGTACTCCGGAACCACCTGCTTGAGCTGTTCATCGAAGAAGTAGCCGGGGACCACGAAGATCAAGTCCGCCTGTTCAGCGGCCGAGATCAGGACATCGAGGTTGACGTTGCTATCATTCTTGTTCGAGATAATCATAATCTCGAGCCCCAGCTCCGCTTCCATTCGCTTCAGGCCTTCATTCGCCGAATCGATGAAGCCCAGGTCGCCGACCTCTCCACCTGCAACCACCGCCACGGTGATGGGCGCTGTTGCCTCGGTGGGCACATCTGCAACGCCGGGTACGGCTGTCGGCTCAGGTGTTGGCGCGACCTCTGAAGGCGCCGCTGGCGCGCACGCAGCCAGCATGGCCATGACCAGCAGAGTGCTGATGACTGTCATGAACTTCTTCTTGCACATGGGGGCCTCTCCTTCTCCGCAGGAAATGCTGCCGGATGCCTATGACAACTCGTCTGCGCTCGGATCGACTGCGTTCCCTCCTTTCACCTCCTCCTCTCAATCTGCGCCGTACCTCGAGTCCCGGCCTACGCCCGGGATCGGATCTCCTTCACCACATCCATCAGTTCCTTCACCCGTTGACGATCAACCACGTTTGAGCTTATGCCGCCCTTCTTGAGGGAAGTTCCAACAATGGCGCCGTCTGCATATTGAAGTATCCGCGCCGCCGATTCCTTGCGAAAGCCGCTTCCCACAAGCACCGGGAAACGATCGACAGCCTTCTTGGCGTCCATGATGTCTTCCAGTTTGGTCTCTTTGCCGGTATGCGTTCCAGTGATGATGATCGCATCGGAGAGGAAGTACTTGGCGTCCAGCGCCGAATCGCCCAGGGGCCGATTGACGAGCGGCGCGGAATGCTTGATGTGCACGTCCGCGAAGATCTTGACCGAGGGATCCAGGAACTTTCGGAAGCGAAGCAGCTCGTGTGGTTTCGGCAATACCAAGCCCGACACATCCACTGAGGCCTCTGTGAAGAAGGTCGCGCGGATGAAACGTGCACCCACTGCATGAGCCACGCTCAGGGAGGCCTTGGGGTCCGAGAGAATGCAGATGCCGACCGGTTTTGAGACTGCGCGCACCACATGGTCGCTGACCACGGCCATGGCGGCCACTAGTTCGGGGCCCACTTCCTGGGGGTAGTAGGTTGGATCGGAGAAGTTCTCCACCTCCAACCCGTCCGCGCCGCCCTCGAGCAGCTCCTGCGCGTCCACCAGAGCGCGGCCAATCACTTCCTTCAACCCTGCGCCGTTGTAAACTGGTGAGCCGGGCAGTGGGGGCAAGTGCAGCATGCCGATAATCGGCTTCCGCACTCCAAATAGGTCGTGGAAGCTATCAAAGCGGTTGTCGTCGGGGTACATGCTCATCGCTGTTGCTCCTACCTGGGCCAAACGGATCGGGCAACGTTCATGAAGGAGCTCAACTTGGCGGGATCAATTGGCATTTCGGTGTCATTGTCAACCTTGATCCTTGTTCCCAGGATTGCCCCGTCGGCATAGTCCCTGTACTGCAGCAGGTTCTTCTCGTCCACGCCGCTGGCAACCATCACGGGTGTAGAACGAACGGCCTCCTTGACCTCTCGAACATCATCAGCTTTCGTCTCGGCGCCTGTGGCGATCCCTGTCACCAGGATGGCATCCGCCAAGCCGCGGTGTTCCAGATCGTAGGCCGACTGTCCAATGGGCCGCTGGGCAAGGGGGTAGCCATGCTTGATATGGACATCGGCGAAGATCTTCACGTCAGCGTTGAGGAACTTCCGGTAGCGGAGCGTTTCGGCAGCGACGCTATCCATCCAGCCGGCGTCGACCACGTAGGTTTCGGTGTAGTAAGGCACGCGGATGAACTTGGCCCCAACGATGTGCGCTATTGCCATGCCCGCGATGGGGTCTGACTGCAGCGCACATACGCCGAGCACCAGCCCGGGCACCTCGCGGGCGATGCTAGCCGATACATAGGTCATCGCGGCAATGGTTTCCGCCGGGACGCGCTTATAGAACATGACATCCCCGAAGTTCTCCACGATTGCGCCGTCCACACCAGCCTCATGCAAGAGCTGTGCATCATGGAGTGCCAGGCCGGCGATCTCCCCCATGCTCATGTCGTCATGACGCGGCGAGCCCGGTAGCGGGGCCAGGTGCAGCATCCCGATGATTGGTTTGCGCGCCCCAAGAATCCTTTCCAACTCCGCGAACTTGTCGATGTTCTTCATACGGAGATCCTTTCGTCAGGCTGCCCTATTCCTGGATGTCTTGACCCGTCATGGACTGACTTTGCGATACAGTTCGACGTCGACACTGTAGGCTGAACCATTGAAGGCGGCCTCGGTGTACTCGACGGGCACGGCGCTGTCCTGCTCACCGTGGACGAACGTGGTTCGCATCAGGCGGAGAATTGGAGAGCCCGGTTTCATCCTGAGCCTCCGGGCTTCGTCGTCCTTTGCGATGTCGGCAATGATGTGCTGCACCGCGCTCCGGATCGTTAGGCCAAGCTGCTTCTCCACAGCTTCGTAGAGCGAGGGCGTGGAATGATCCACGGCCCTCCATCCGGGGAACTTGATCGTGTTCAACCAGGACACAGCCAGGCCAATCGGCTCACGGTCGACCATGCGCAGCCGGATGATCTTAGTTACCTTCGTGCCTGAGGGGAGAGAAAGAGCTCCGGCAGCCTCAATGGAGAGTGGCTCTTCTCTGCTGCCCAGCAGCTCAACACTGGGTTCGCGGTCGTACCGGCGCGCCTCTTCTGAGAAGCTGGACAGAAGGGGCAGGCTACTGTGCATCTGCGAGAGGATGGTCGTGCCTCTCCCCTGCTCACGACGCACGAGACCGGCGTTTGCTATGAGGCCAAACGCCAGCCGCACGGTGGTTCGGCTCAGGTTGAGCTCGCGCACATAGTCCGCCTCACTAGGCAGGATGTCGCCAGGGCGATAGATTCCGCTCGAGATGTGCTTTTTGATGTGATCGGCCAACTGGCGGTAAAGGGGGATGCCACTTTGACGGTTGATTATTCCGGGCTGCATATTGAGCTCGCTTATGAATAGCCCCTGGAGAACCCAGGAGTACGTCACAACGTTATAACGTTGGGATCACTGTATCATCGAATCCCGCTCAGCCTACCCATGATGTTCGTCACCTTTGCCGGGTGAAGCCACATCGCCACCGGGGCATGGGGCATCTACGTCAAATCGGTTTAGGCCCTTTCAAGCCTGTTGACATTTGACCAACTGGATAGTACAGTTGAACAGAAGTCACTGACATCTGCTCAATCGGAGATCTGGGTGCCCGCCCGAGAAGAACTGCGCCAATTCGTGTTGGCCGCCCGCCTGTACTACGACGAGGACAAGAACCAGGCGGAGATCGCCCGGCACCTCGGGGTCTCCCGTCCTAAAGTGTCGCGTATGCTGCAGCAGGCCCGCGAGGAGGGGATCGTCCAAATCACGATCCTCGACCCCTTCGCCACCGATGCTGAGCTCGCCACCACCCTGTGCGAAGCCACCGGACTGCGCAGGGTGGTGGTCGTTCCCGGGGACGTGACCAACATCGAACTCATGCGAGCGCGCCTCGGGCTGGCCGCCGCGCGCTTCCTTGAAGAGACGCTCCGCCCGAGCAATATCCTGGGGGTCGGTTGGGGCCGTTCGCTGCACGCGGTGGCTTCGACGCTCGCCGCCCGTCCTCGCCGAGGACTGGTGGCCGTGCCGTTGCTCGGCGGCCTGGGACAGATTGAGCCCAGCTTTCAGGTCCAGGAACTCACCCGCCGCATGGCCGAGTCCTTCGGCGGATCCTGGCGCCAGCTTTACGTCCCCGCCATCGTCGAGGATGACGCTGCCCGCGCGAAGCTGCTCGCCTCGGCCGACACGCACGAAGTCATGTTGGACTGGGGTCGGCTGACCACCGCCGTGGTCGGCATCGGCGACGTGGATTTCGACTCGGAAATCGGGACGCTGTTTGCAAACTACCTGGATGCCGAGACCCAGCAGCGGCTGCGGTCGGCCGGGGCGGTCGGCGACATCTGCATGCGCTTCTTTGACCGTCACGGACAGCCGATTGCCGACGGGTTGCGGGGCGTGATCGGGATCGACTTGGAGCAGTTGCGCGCAACTCCAAACGTGATCGCAGTGGCTGGCGGTGCGAACAAGGCCGAAGCGATTCTGGGCGCCCTGCGCGGTGAATTCATCGATGCCCTCGTCACCGATGAAGCCGCCGCCCGCGCCGTGCTCAAGCGCGTCCGGGAAGGCTGATATGGACTCCGGAAAGACGGTACGCATGAATCGGATCCTAGCTCCAGACGGCCGCACGGTGATCGTCGCCCTCGATCACGCCATCGCGGGCATATCCCCGTTGGGTGCGCTCGAGCGTCCTGGCGACTTGATCGCCCAGGTGATTGCCGGAGGCGCCGATGCGATCCTGGTCACTCCTGGGATGGCGCGGCGATATGCCGACCTGTTTGGCGATACCGGCCTGATCGTGCGCGCGGATGCGGGCCCCACGGCGCTGACAGGCCAGTGGCAGAAGACCCAGGTGGCCCTCGAAGTAGAAGACGCACTGCGGTTGGGGGCCGACGGGGTGATCGCTATGGGCATCGTGGGAGCCGAAGGCGAGAGTGCCAGCCTGCTTGGCCTCGAGCGGTTGGCTTCCTACTGCGATCGATGGGGACTAGTCATGGTTGCAGAGATGCTCCCGCGAGGTTTGACCGCCTCGGAGGTTGCCCTCGACGACATTGTCATCGCCGCCCGTCTCGGTGCAGAGCTGGGCGCTGATCTGGTGAAGATTCGGTTCGCCGGGGGGGCAGGAGAGGACTTCCGTGCCGTCACCTCGGCCTGCTATCAATCGATAGTGATCCTGGGCGGATCCAAGCAAACCGCAGATCAGCTCGTCGCACAGGTGCGGCTGGCGCTTGCGGCGGGCGCCGTGGGGGCGGCGGTCGGGCGCAACATCTGGCAGCACCCGGAGCCGCAATCGGTCACGCGCGCCCTGGTTGAAGCCGTTCATGGATAGGTCGATCGGCACGCTGGGACTGATCATCAACCCTCGGGCAGGGCGTGGGCCTGAGATGAATCTGCGGGTCGCTCGCGTGGCGGTCGAGGCCCTGAGCCCAACGCAGGTGGTCACGGGGTCGGGCGAGCTCGGTGCATTGGCTCTCGAGGGCTGGCGAGGGGGCCTGGCCATCCATCCCGTGCGGGCCAAGGTCGGTCGCGAACAAACGCAAGAACTCGGGCGTCGCCTGCTGGGCGAGCAGCTCGACGCGATGATGATCGTAGGCGGCGATGGCACCATGGCGGATGTCGCCGAGATGTGCCTGGATCAAGCCGGCTCGCCTCCGTTACTGGGCGTCGGGGTGGGGTCCACGAATGTCGGCCGTTTGATCACTTGCACCGGGGAGGCTGCAAGCCGGTTGCATCCCGGCAGACTCCGCGCCGAAACCGTGGGCACCATCCTGGCCAGCTGCAACGGGCAACGGCTGGGAGTGGGGTTCAACGACGCCGTCATCGGTTTCACCGTCGTCGGAACATTGGCGGGGCGGGCTCGGGATCTGGACGCGGCGAAGAAAAGGGAAGGTGTAGACGTCCTCGGAACCCCGAAGGGTATCGGAACCCAAGGTACGCGGGTCGTGCGGATTGGCCCTAAAGGACGCCGCCTGATTGCTTCCGGCCGGAGCGTGGGGAGCGTGGTACTTGGGTTTGCGGAGCGCTCCTTCTTTGGCAAGGCAGTGACCGGAGGCATATGCCTGTCGACTTTGACCGGCCTGCCGGCCGGTCTTCTCGTCTGCGGCCGGCCATTGGTACGGGTAGAACTTGAGGCGAAGGCGTTTCTGCAGTGGCCGCCCTTAATGTCGTGGTTCATCGGCGTGGACGAGGGGAGTCGTATCCTGATTGAACATGCACGGCGCGGCGCGGCCTTGTGCGCCGACGGCACTCCCCTGCAGGTACTAAGGACGAGCGACCGGGTCGAGCTGGCGGTCCGAAGAGCCGCCATGACGGTGTTGAGGATGGGGGCATGAAGAAGGGACTGCGCATGAAAGCCCTGCGGTACCTGGGGCCCGGCCAGGTAGAGATCGAAGAAATCCCCTGTCCGGCGATCGGCCCTGGCGAAGTGCTCGTCGAGGTGCGCGCCTGCGGAGTATGTGCAACGGACGTCAAGACCTTTGTCCGTGGGCACCCCAAGATCCGCCCGGGGGCGGTCCTAGGCCACGAGATCGCCGGGGTCATTGTTGCAGCGGATGGATTGCCGGAGTGGCAGGAAGGGACCCGGGTCGTCGTGGCCCCCTATGTGCCCTGCGGTGCATGCCCGCAATGCGCTCGCCGCCGCTTTAGTCTGTGCGAGCGTCTTTTCGAAGTTCAGATCGATCCGGGGGGCTTCAGTCAATTCCTGCGCGTGCCGGCGCGCATCGTGAGCGGTGGCCTGATTCAGCTCGCCGAGCCGACGCCATTTGAAGAAGGGTGCTTGGCGGAGCCGCTGGCGTGTTGCCTGCACGCCCTGGAGTCGTTGGACATCCGCGCAGGGGAATCGCTCCTCATCGTTGGCGACGGGCCGATGGGATTGTTGCAGGCCCAGGTGGGGAAGTCGATGGGAGCTGCTCCGATCCTGCTTAGCGGGATGACTCCGGAGCGCTTGGCCCAGGCCTCGCGCTGGGCGGACGTGGTCATTGATGCGAAACAGGACGATGTGGCGGAGGCGGTGCGGAGAGAGACGGGTGATGGGGCCGACAAGGTCATCGTTTCGGTGGGCGAGGCCTCCGTGGCACAGGCTGCGCTAGCGTTGGTGCGCAAGGGTGGGGCGATCAACCTGTTCGCGGGGATGCCGCGTGAGGCACAGCTGGTGCTGGATGGGAACCGGGTCCACTACGACGAGATCCGGGTGCTAGGATCGTTCGGCTTTGGGCCTCAGCACTTCCGCCGCGCGGTCGAGTGGATCGGCGAGGGACAGATCGATGTCCGCAGTCTCGTGACCGCCACCGTGCCCCTGGAAGGTGTCAAGTCCGCGCTGGAAGCCGCCGCGCGCCACCAGGGCATCAAGACGGTCGTGGTGTTTGGCGAGGGAGGGCCTATGTGAGATTCGCCCTTCGTAGCCGCGGTGATCTTCCTTCGGATGACTTGTCCGCCGCTTTCCCATACCGGGAGGGAGTGCCATGCAAGGTATCTTAGAAGCACTGCTCGCGTTCTTTGGAAGTCTGTCCAAGCTGTTCTCGAACAATGGCATGTTCATCATCGGGATCATTCTATCGATTCCGATGACGATCATCTTCATTGGCGAGATCTTCAATTACCAGTTCGTGCTGCGTGCACCCTGGTTCGTCAAGGTCGACCGCCGCTGGAATGCCAAGGCGGTGTCCGTCATGGCCATGACCGCCGCGCTGTCGGTAATCCTGCAGGCTGTCGGGGCGGTCATTGTCCTTGTGCCTGGAACGATCACCTTTCGGGCGGACGCCATGGTGCGCTTCCCCTTCGGCGCGATCTTCGGCATGCCCGCCGTTTGGGGGGTGATGATCTCCAATATCCTGGGGGACGCGCTGGCAGGGACCTTGGGGCCGGGTTCCATCGCGGGATTTGTCATCTCGTGGTGGATGGCCTATCTGTTCTACCGCTTCTACTCCAGCGCCGCAGACTACTCGATGAAGACGGGCGGGGCCTGGGTGAAGTACTACCTGGTGGTGCTGTTGTGGTGCATCATCGGCGCCTACTACCTGTGCACCAACTTCAAGTACCTCAATCTGCTGCCTGACGACGTGATCTGGGCCGGAGTATTCCCGGCTGTGGTTGTCACGACCTTCGTCGGCGGCCTGTTAGGCCCGGTAGTGGCCCGGATCGTTGGCCCGGCGGCCCAGCGCTACGGGCTGGCGCGCGGAGAGATGGGCTACGAGAAGTAGGTCGGACGCAGGGCAGGGGAGGGGCTTGGACTAGACCCCTACCCAGAATGGGCCGGCGCCTCGGCGCGGTATCCCGAGGCGCCGGCCCACAGGAATCATGGCCACTCGCACTCACAGAAACGAGAGCACGGATGGAAACCATCGTTGAGATCCAGGGGTTGACGTACGCCTATCGCGGACACGAAGACCAGCCTGTCCTTCACAGCATCCAGCTCGAGATTATCCGCGGCGAGTTTCTCGTCCTGGCTGGCCGGACCGGCTCAGGCAAGAGCACCCTATGCTATGCCCTCAATGGGTTAGTGCCCCACAGTTATGGGGGACGGATGGAAGGGTTGGTCCGTGTATGCGGACTGGATACACGTGAGGTGCTCATCCCGACGCTGGCGCGCAAGGTGGGAATGGTCTTGCAGAGCGCCGAGTCGCAACTGGTGGGTCTCACGGTGCAAGAGGACGTGGAGTTCGGCTTGGAGAACATCGGCTTGCCCCTGGAGGAAATCCGTGAGCGGGCGCAGTGGGCCCTGGACGTGGTGCGCCTCAGCGACTTGGCATCGCGCTCGCCTTGGACTCTTTCGGGCGGACAAAAGCAACGGACGGCCATCGCCGCCGCGCTGGCCTTCCGTCCAGAGCTCCTCGTGCTCGACAATCCTACGGCGGAACTCGATCCGGTAGGCAAGCAGGAGGTTTTGGAAACCCTCGCCCGCTTGAACCGGGAGCTTGGAATCACGATTGTGCTGGTTGACCAGGATCTGCATGAGGCGATTCCCTTCGCCTCACGTCTGGCTTTGCTGGACGAGGGCCGGATTGTGCTGATCGGCACGCCCGGGGAGGTCCTCGATCAGGCAGAGGCGGTGCGTGCGATTGGGGTCAAACTCCCTGATGTGACGGAGGTCGCCTACCAACTGCGCAAGGTCGGCGGCTGGCCTGGGCGGCTGCCGATAGCCGTCGAGGAGGCGCAGGCGCAGATCCGGAAAGGTTTTCAGAGCGTGCAGACTGCTGGGGCGCCGCGCCCGGATGGGGACGGCAATCAGGGGGTTTTGGGTGATCCGCTGGTCCAGACCGAGGAGCTGAGCTTCGGCTACCCCGGGGGCCAGGACGTGTTGCGGGGCATCACACTCACGGTGCGTCGCGGTGAGTTTGTTGCCCTAATGGGACCCAACGGGGCTGGCAAGACCACCTTGGCCAAGCACTTCAACGGCCTGCTGAAGCCCACTCAGGGCCGCATTCTGGTGAATGGGACCGACACGCGCGAGCGTACAGTGGCGCAGCTGGCCACGCACGTCGGATATGTCTTCCAGAACCCGGACCACCAGATCTTTTCTCAAACGGTCGCCGAGGAGTTGGGCTTCGGCCCGAAGAACTTGCGCTGGCCGCCCGCGCGCATTCAAGAGGCGGTCGACCAGATGCTCACCGACCTCGAGCTGAGCGGCCAGGGAAAGGCCGAGCCCTTTTTCATGGGCTTGGCAGAACGCAAACTGATCGCCATCGGGTCGGTGCTCATCATGGGCCCGCAGCTGCTGGTGCTCGACGAGCCGGCGACCGGGGCCGACTACGGAGTCGCGCTGCGCATCATGCGCTATATCTCCAACCTGCATCGGCGCGGGCTCACAGTTGTGATCATCACCCACGACGTATCGTTGGCTGCCAACTACGCCGACCGGTTGCTCGTGATGCGTGACGGACATGTGGTGCTGGATGGGTCGCCGCGCGAGCTCTTCCGCAATTTGGCTGAGCTGCGGCGAGCCTATGTGACGCCGCCCCAGGTGACCGAGCTCGTGCTCGGCCTGGATGGGCTGGGCCTCTCCCCCGACATCATCCGCGTCGACGAATTAGTCCAAGCGCTGAAGGGAGCCTGATCCGAGATGGCCTCCATTCGCCTCTCTTACTACGAAGGGGGAGACAGCTTCTTGGTCCGCCTTGACCCGCGGGTGAAGCTCCTGTACATCCTCTGGGTCTTCGCCATGATCATGGTCTTCAGCCATCCCCTGTACCAGTCTTTCACCATGGTGACGTTGTTGTTGGCCGCGTATTTGGGTGGGCTCTCCGTGTGGTCGGTGATCAAGGCTGGCCGTTTTGGGGTGTACGTGGGTCTGGCGTCCTGGGCGCTGTGGATCATCTTCTTGCGCGGCGAAGGTGTCGCCCTGTTCAAACTCGGGGGCTGGCCGGTCACCGACCTCGGTGTCATGGTCGGATTGTCCGTGGCGCTGCGCGTCACCTCGGTGCTGTTCGCCTTCCTGGTCGTTGCCATGACCACACCGACGCGCGACATTATCCTCGGACTGTATGGCCTGCGTGTGTCGGTGGTCTTCTCCATGGTGGTCGGCATCATCCTGCGGCTCATCCCGCAGTTGCAGGCGGAGCACGCTACGATCATCGAAGCGCAGAAGTCGCGCGCGACCGAGTTCGAGAAGGGCGGCCTGATTACTCGATTCCGTAAGCACACCTCCTACGTGATTCCCCTTGCGCTGCGCGCGCTCAAGATCGTGAGCGACCTGAGCATTGCGATGGAGTCGCGGGCCTTTGACCCATATGCCAAGCGGACCTTCGGGCGGGAGTTGCGTCTGCATGTGGTGGACAAGGTCATTCTCGCCTTGATGGCCGTGGCGCTGTTGGGTGGGATCATTATGCGAGTGACCGGGCTCGGGGGTGTCGCCTCGGGGATGCTGGTAGGGCGAGGTCAGTGACCGCGGGGCATCTAGCCGCGCCGCCTGCTCGGCCGTTCGACGTGCTGGCGCTCGGCGGTGTGTGCTGGGAGCAGGCGGTGGCGTTGACGGAGTGGCCGCCTCCTGGCCACCGGCGCACCGCCATGACATCGCTGCATCTCACTCCCGGGGGCTCAGCACCGAACGTATCCGTATTTGCGGCTCGAGCCGGCGCAAGGGCGGCCTTCGCCGGCAAGGTCGGTGTGGACGAGCGCGGATCGGAGCTCCTTGCCTGCCTGAGCCGCGAGGGCGTCGCCACAGGCTACTGCAACCAAGTCCCGGGGGCTCCCACCACCTTTCAAATTGTGCTGACTGTGCAGGAGGACTGGTCGGTGCTGCTCTTGGCCGATTCGGCCCTCGACTTTGGACCACAAGACGTGCCACTCGAGGCGATTCGACAGACGCGCTTTCTCCATTTGGATGGGTACGGGATGTTTACTGACATGCAGAAAGCAGCGATAGAGGAAGCCCTCACAGCCGCGCGCGCGAGCGGCACACTCCTATCCGTCGACGCCGGGACGCAAATGGCCATGGAACAACCGGAATACCTGAGGGGGTTCATGGCCCGAGCCGACGTGGCCTTCGCAAACCTGACCGAGGCGCGCCTGCTCACGGGTCGCGCCGAAGACGCCGAAGTGATTGAGGGCATGAGCACGCTTGGTCCTAAGGTTGTCGTGTTGAAGATGGGCGAGCGCGGTGCCTGGGTTCTGACGCCGCCCGGTGCGACGCGGATCCCCGCCTTTCGGGTCCGGGTAGTGGACACGGTTGGTGCGGGGGATGGGATGGTGGCAGGGACGCTCACCGGGCTGTGCCGGGACGAGCCGGTGGAGCTCGCTGCGCGGCGCGGCGCCGCGGTGGGGGCACTCGTCTGCACAGGAGCCGGGTCGCTTGGGAGCCGCTTTGGCGAGACGGAAATCGAAGAACTCCTCGCGACAGGGGAAACCTATGGATAAGCCGAATCCGGCCTTGCGAGATGCCGAAGTGCGATTGCCCCCCTTGCCTTCGAGCGCGCGCAGCCTGGTGGAAGAATATGAGTCGCTTAGGGAACTTGGCGCCAGCCGAACGGTGCGTATGATCAACGAGGTATTGGCCATCCTGGCAACGGAGGGCGAATTCGCTTCGGAGGCGGACCTGCTGCGCGCCATCCTTCAGGCGGCGGACTACTTCCGTCGAACACGCGGCGGAGTCTCGCCTGCGGTTGGCAATACCCTTGACCGGGTGCTCGAAGGGATCGACGCGCGCAAAGGGCAAGGACTTCTGGCAATGCGGCAATTCATTGTGGGCCGGACGAAGGCCCTTAACGAGGAGTCTCTGCAGAACACCTCCCGGATTGCCCGCTACGGCGCGAACTTGCTTTCGTCCTTGACCCACGTGCTAGCCTATGACTACAGTGGCACCGTGATGGCTGCGCTTCAACAGGCGAGCGAGGATGGGAAAGTCCTGCATCTGGTCGTCCCGGAAAGCCGAACGTTGAATGGGGGCCGTCCGATCGCCGACCAGGCAGTCCGCTGGGGGCACTCGGTTTCCTTCATCGCCGACTCGGTGATCGGTGCCTTCATGCCGCGGGTTCAGGTGGTGTTGGAGGGCGTGGAGACGCTGGTCGCCGACGGGGCTTTCATGGGGACCCCAGGTACGTTCACGGTGGCCTTGCTCGCCCACCACTTCCGGGTGCCCTTCTACGCACTCACGGAGACGCTCAAGATTGCGCCAGACACTCTCTATGGCGCTCTTCCCGCGGTGCCCAGCCGATCGTTGGCGGCCGTGTTCGATTACCCGGATAGCTTCCCCAAGCCCGAGGCAGTTTCCGTCGACTCGCCCGGTCTGGAGCGCATCCCGGCCGAGTTCGTCACCGCCTACATTACCGAGCACGGGCTACTTCCTCCACACGGGGCTTGGCAAGAGGCCCGGCACTTGCAGGCCCGGGCGGCCCCGTAGCTCTGAGGAGGGGGAACCGGGGACGAATGGACCGTCCTCATATCGGAAACATCTCGTCGCGTGGCATTGTCGGTTCTTGACTCGAGGCGACGGAAGGATTTGCGCCTCGGCTGCGCCTCGGGATGCTCCGCGAGGCGATAGCTGCGCTGTGGGGTAATGTGCGGACCCCTCGGCTGCGCCTCAGGACCGAGAACACACGAATGAGCGTCTTGCAGACCCTCTCCCTAGCCCCTTGGCGACGTCGCCGCATAAGCCGTCACTTCTCGGCTTCCAGCGGTCCGTCAGGAACCCTGCGCAGGTTACCGGCTGACCTCTGAAAGCTGAAGTCCGGTTGTTTCGTCGTTTTCGGCAATCCCACTCGAGATTCTTGCCGCTTCCGACGAATCGTTGTAGCATGGAAGCGGTTGCTCTCCAGAGTGCTCCGTGGCGCTTGTCGAGCCCCTCGATCATCGAATCCTTGACCTGCTGATGGAAGACGGGCGGATGCCGTGCGCCGAGATGGCGCGGCGGCTGGGTGACGTTTCGGAGCGGACGGTCCGATACCGCCTGCAGCGCCTGATCGATCGCCGCGTCGTGCGCGTGGCGGCCGTTCCCAACCCGCGCGCCGTCGGTTACAACGTCGTGGCCGATGTCTTTCTGGAAGTTGAGCCGGCCGCGATCCGCGCCGCCGCCGAACAGCTGACCGGTTACCCGTGCGTCTCGTACGTCGCCTGCTCCCTCGGCGACGT
>Ga0214473_10002726_pt1 | contig 21637 bp, 22 predicted proteins | sample RVTome_7_FD_203509 | JGI IMG/M metagenome (GOLD analysis project Ga0214473, IMG submission 203509) | Soil microbial communities from uranium-contaminated site in the Upper Colorado River Basin, Wyoming, United States - RVT98D197 | ecosystem: Environmental > Terrestrial > Soil > Contaminated >... | reverse complement strand
AAAGCGGATAGTATTGGGCCAAATTGATAATCTGTCCGGCATCCATGCTTTCCGTCATGGCCAGACGCAAGCCCTGCTGGGCGACCTGATCGGCAAAATCCTGCATTTTGGCCATGCGCGCTGCCGGCGTCAGTCCGCTCCAAATACCGCTGTCGAAGGCTTTGCGCGCCGCGGCGATGGCCGCTTCGGCATCGGCTTTACCAGCACGGGCCACGGTGGCAATCGGTACTCCACTACCGGGATCAAACGATTCAAAAGTTTTTCCATCAGCGGCCTCCACAAATTCTCCATTAATAAAGAGTTTATAATGGTCCATAATTCTTATAACCTCCTATTCGTTGATTTTCTTAACTATTTCTTTTTTATAGTAAAAAATGTACAGTTGTTTTTTTTTAGAGTGGGGAAACGTCAACTTATAATAAAAATGCCATTTTATAAGGTTGATTTTGTGTAGGATTTTTTGACTATAGTTTATATTCTGTGGCAAAATACATGTCAATATTTTAAAATGTTTTATTGAAAACCCTGTTTTATTGTAAAACATAAAAAGGAAGATTACCCTTTATCTTCGGCCCTTCGATCTTTTTAATCCCCGAACCCTTCCCCGCAGGCCCGGCCCCTCAGCTGGAAGAAAAATTGAAGCCCTTTATTAACTTTATCTGAAAACAATTTCCGAGACATTACGGCCCTGGCTATTGTTTGGTTGATTTCCCCCAAGGTGGGGTAGGGATGAACCGCTCCGGCCAGGGTGGAGAGATTGACTTTGCCGTTGACCGCCGCCACCCATTCACCGATCAAGTCTCCGGCACCCGGTCCCAGGATTTGAATACCAAGGGGTTTTTCATTTTCATCCAGGAGCATTTTGATCTTTCCTGAAGTTACGCCCAGGGCCAGACTCCGATCGTTATTTTTGAATTCCTCAGTCCATACCGAATATTTGATTTTAGCCTTCTTGGCCCGTTTTTCATTCAGGCCCAGGCCGGCCAATTCCGGGTCGGAATAGGTGCACCAGGGAAGCCAGGTATAATCCACTTTTTTGGGCGACTGCAGAATAGTATTGTTTAAAACAATGCCGGCTTCATAGGCGGCGGCATGGGTAAACAGATATTCCCCGGTCACGTCCCCGGCACCGTAGATATTGGAGTGTTTGGTCCTCAGGCGCTTGTCCAGCTTAAGCCCTTTTGAGTCAAAGGACAGGCCGATGGTTTCCAGACCCATCCCGCTCAGGTTGACTTCCCGGCCCATGGCCACCAGAAGGGTTTCGGCCCGAAGGATCAGGGTTCGGTCCCGGTCTATCTGGACGACCTCATCCGGCCAAATTTTTGACAACATTTTTTTAATCTGGTTGGGGTCTATCCTGAGGACCACTACACTTTCCTGATCCGCTTTCTCAATCCGAATGATCGAGGTGTTCAGCAAAAAAATCACCCCTTCCTTTTCCAGGTCCTGCATGACCTGGTCAGCCATATCCTTATCTTCCCTGGACAGGATCTGAGGACTTCGTTGGACGACGAAAACCCTAGTGCCCAGACGTGTGAAGGCCTGGGCCATTTCAATGGCCACGGGACCGGCACCCAGGATGATCATGGATTGGGGGAGTGTGGGCAGAGAAAAAAGATCTCTGCTGCTAAGAAAGGAGGTGTCTTTTAACCCTTCGATGGGAGGGACGGCCGGAGAGGATCCGGTGGCAATCACCCAGTTTTTGGCCGTGACCGGTTCTCCGTTCAACCTGACGGTATGGGGATCCAAAAATTCAGCTTGACCATAGACAACCTTGACCCCTAAAGAAGACAACCTTTCTTCGGAATCCTGTTTTTGTATGGTTCCGATAACCGATTGAATCCTTTGAACCACCTGCCTGAAGGCGACGGGAGGTACTTTTATTGAAGGCAAACCAAAAGATTTGCCCTGCTTCATCAGATGATACACCTGGGCGGTTCGGATCAGGGTCTTGCTGGGCACGCAGCCGAAATGAAGACCTTCTCCACCCAGTCGATTTTCTTTCTCGATCAACAGGGTTTTAGCCCCCAATCGAGCCGCTCCGGAAGCGACGGTTAAACCGGCCGAACCTCCGCCAATAACTCCGAGATCAAAATCATAACGGATCATGATATCCTCCTGTAATTATCTTTTTTTGCCCCGCAGACCGGACATCGATCCGGTACGTTTTCCTCAAAAATATTCCCGCAGACCTGGCAGACCTGATAAACAATATCTTTATCCGTGAGCATGGCCGTCAAGGCGTCCTTGTATAATTTGGCATGTCGTTCTTCGACATCGCGGGATCGGATAAAACTCCAGGCCACATCCTCCCTTTTAAGGGAAAAGGCCTCTTTAATGAAATCCGGATAGAATTCGGTTTTGGCCCGGATTTCACTCTCAAAAGCCGCTTTAAGATTATCTTCTGTTTTTCCGACAATCCCTTCGAGGTATTTGAGGTATTCTTCGGCATGGACCTTTTCGGCATCGGCCACAGCCCGAAAGAGCCGGGCGATCTGGGGGTAGCCTTCCTTATCGGCCTGTTTGGCAAAGGCGGTATTGCGAACAGAGGCCTTGGATTCTCCGGCAAAGGCCTCTCTTAGCCGTTTTTCCAAATCCTTCGGCAGGTCTTCATAGAGAATGAACTGATACTTGAAGGCCCCGCAGACCGGGCAAACATCGGGAGGAGTTTTCCCTTCATGAATATATCCGCATACCGTGCATTTCCATTTTTTGGGCATATAAGTTCCTTTTTCCTTTTGATTTTTCTCCCAAATTACTTGGAAAGGGTCCTTATTTTAAAGCCTCCATGGAAATGCAGGAATGGGCGAAAGAGGCCCCGGCATTCAGGGCCACGGCCACGAATACGCATTCGGCGATTTCTTCATCCGTGGCCCCGGCCTTTTTAGCGCTTTTTGTGTGGGCATCGATGCAGTAGGGACAGCGGGTAATATGGGCACAGGCCACGGCCACCAGTTCCTTTATTTTAACGGGCAGGGCGCCCTCATCAAAAACCTTCTGATTGAAGGTTAAAAAGGAAGTAAAAAGGTCCTTGTTGAGTTCCATCAGTTTTTGAAAATTTTTCACGCCGTCTTTGGGGTAATAAGAATCACTCATCTTGTCTTTCCTCCTCAGGTTTATTCGCCGATGATTTTTACCAAAACTCTTTTCTTTCTTTTGCCATCAAACTCTCCGTAAAAGATTTGCTCCCAGGGTCCGAAATCCAATTTTCCTTTTGTCACGGCCACAACCACCTCCCGGCCCATGATCTGTCGCTTCAGATGGGCATCGGCATTGTCTTCACCGACATTGTGACGATAACGGGATACCGGTTCATGAGGGGCCAGTTCTTCCAACCAGCGCTCATAATCCTGGTGGAGTCCCGGTTCGTCGTCGTTGATAAAGACGGACGAAGTAATGTGCATGGCATTGACTAAGACCAGCCCTTCCATGATGCCGCTTTTTTTCAGGCATTCTTCCACCTGAGGGGTGATATTGATCATGGCCCGCCGGGTAGGCACCTGAAACCATAATTCTTTGCGAAAACTTTTCATGATATATCTTTCTTTATAAAAAGCATGCTTTGCATGAACGGCCCGACTTTCTAAATTTACCTTCTTGATCTTTCCGGCGACAATCATAACTGATTAGCCCGCGGAATTCATCAGGTTTTTTGACCTTCCCGATTGGTCTAAGGCAGAGCGGAAGTTTAACTGGTTTAACATATTGTCATGATAATCTTTATAGTTTATAATAAGTTAGTGGATTTTTGGAGATTTTTATTGTCATTGAACCTCTAACAACGGGAAGCGGCACCAACTCGTGATGCGCAAGAACCTTGTGGTGGTTATTTTTACCCCCAAAAGGGCCGTTTAAGGCAAGAAAATAGGCCTCAAATGGGATGTTTGTCCTGACATTTGAATAGGTTGTCCTGGTCCGACCCCACAAGACAATTGTACCTAATAATAATAGATTGAAAACCAATGGCGATGATACCATAAGCAGGCTGTACATTGAGGGTATTGAAAGGAAAAAAGAAAAAAACCGAAAGGAGGATTGTGACCATGAGTATTTTAGGGCGGCTGTTTGGTACGAAAAAGGATACGGGTAACGCCCAAAAGAAAGATAAAGGAACGACCCTTGTATTGTCTGCTGATTTTCCAACACAAACCTCAAACATACAGCAGTTGAGAGCAACTTTCGAAAAATTAGCTTCATCTTTTCTAAATGAAGCTATACGAAGATACCAATTCATCCAATTCACGTTTGAAGAGGCTCAATTCTTCGAAAATGAACCAGGAAAATGCGTCTTTCAATTTGATGTTCCCAAATCGGAGGACGTTCTCAATCTACAGAAACTACTGGGTGAATTGTGGAACGAAATCGCGTGGCCCGATGAATCGTGCAACCAGTTCGAAGACCTCGTAAAGGAGTTGATTGCGATTGGACGCACTGTAGAAGATTCAAAGTTTAGCTTCTCAGGCTATCGGCAAAGGGCAGAGCCAGGACATAATCCGCGTGCCCGGCAAATCGGTCAATATCTTAACAAAATAGGTGGTTTTGAATTGATGCTCAAGGCAGCACATCGGGTAGAGGGTACCCTTGGCTCCGGTGCTGCAAATGAACTTTCCTGGGCCTGGCACGAAGTCGGGGATTGGCTAGCGTAAATTGACGGAAAGCCAAACCCATATGAAACAATATGCACCTCCATTTTAAGGTATCCACAATGCTAACTAATACGTGAACAAAAGGAAGACTGAAAACATAATGTTCTCATCTGTGCCACACCCGTTAACTTTAGATCAAAATAGCAAGATAAAGGTACAACAATCGGCTGCAGCGGATCGGAGCCAGATGCGGCTCCTCCCGCTGAGCCGTGTGTTAGGCAGTATGGACATGGAGCGAATTCATATATTCGGAGCCTCTGGTTCCGGTTCCACTACCATTGGGAAAATGCTTGCAGATATTATGAATTGGCAACATTATGATACCGATAACTACTTTTGGCTGAAGACCGATCCCCCATTCCAGAACGTGCAAGAATTCGCTGAGAGACAGGAACTTTTGTGACAGGATCTTGTGAAGCGTGATTTTTTGGTTTTTTCCGGTTCGTTGTGCGGATGGGGAGATTTCGCGATCCCCATGTTCCAGTTAGCTGTCTTCTTGTGGGTGCCACCAGAAGCGCGGATTTAAAGGCTAAGGACGCGAGAAATGGAACGTTACGGTCCAGGCATTGAAGATCCTAACGATCTAGCCCATCAAAGACATTTGGAGTTTCTTGCGTGGGCGGTGGCTTACGATTCAGGTGGGTTAGATACGCGTAGCAGGTCGTTGCATGAGGAATGGATTTCAATTCTACCATGCCCGGTAGTACAAATTGAAGGTGACATGACCATCCAAGAGAATTTAAAGAAAGTACTTAATATGATATTCCCCAACCAAACCATCGAGGCGACGTCCTAAAGGCCGATCCTCAAGGCCTTTGTTACCCTCAGAATAAATGTGCAATTTATAGTTGCATTATGCAGTTATTTGATATAAAATGATTACATATTGCAACATAACCTTTTGGAGGAACGACTATGGCCACGGCAGTAAGAATATCTGAAAAACTTGTAGATGAGGCAAAACGATTTGGGCGGATTGATCACAGGTCTTTGGCTGGTCAGATTGAGCATTGGGCACGTATGGGCAAATGTGCCGAAGAGAATCCTGACTTACCATATTCTCTCATCAAGGAAATCCTGATCGGGCTGGACGAGTTAGATGAGAACGAGAAGACCGAATATAAGTTTGGATAGTTCGTTATGAGAGTTTACCAGTCAAGGTCATTTGAGAAAAAAGTAAAGAAGCTGTCGAAGTCCGAAAAAAATACCTTGGATCGAGAAATAAAAAAAATTGCAGAAGACCCCGGCGTTGGGGAAGAAAAGAAAGGTGACCTAAGAGGAGTATTCGTACACAAGTTCAAACTCAAAACAACTCAGTATTTGCTCGCCTATCGAAAGATTGGCGGTGACTTAGAACTTGTTATGATCGGGCCTCATGAGAATTATTATCGAGACTTGAAGCAATATCTGAAAGACCGATAGTGCCGGTAAGAACAGGATAACAACTTGATGGAGCCGACTCCTTACAGTCGTGGCTCATCATGGCGTTGCCCCTATCGGGTCCATGTCCCGGCCGGCTCCGCCTTTGGCGGCGCCAACCAGGCCATTGGACCACGATGTCCCTTGCTTTGCCGGGCCTTCAGCCCTTCAAGCTGCGGGCCACGGGTCAACGCCGCATTAGGCCGTTGAAGGACTGAATCATGGACACGTGGAAGTTCTACGACATCACTCACCGCGAACATGTGGTATGCAACCCCACGAGCGAGGAGAAACTGACGCGTCTCGTGGAGCTCCTGCGTCTCCCGGCCGACGCACAGGTGGTTGACATTGCTTGTGGAAAGGGCGAGTTCCTGATTCGCCTGGCCGAAGCCTATGGCGCTCGTGGCGTAGGGATCGACATTTCTCCTTTCTTTGTCGCCGATGCAGAGAGAAGGCTTGAGACGCGGGCATCGGGCGTCGGCATCACTTTCACTCAGATGAATGGTTCTGACTTCAGGCCGGACGAGCCGCATAACTTCGATCTAGCATCATGTATCGGCGCCAGCTGGGTTTTCGGGGGGCACGCTGATACTCTTGAAGCGCTGATCCGCATGGTGAAACCCGGCGGCTGGGTGATCGTGGGAGAGCCATACTGGGCGCAGGAGCCGTCAGAGGACTACCTGGAGGCATCTGGGGTCGCGAGGGAGGATTTCGGGAGCCACTTCTCCAATGCAGAAGCCGGAGAGCGGCGAGGATTGGATCTCGTCCACACCATTGTGAGCAGCAACGACGACTGGGACAGGTACGAAGGCCTCCAATGGTACGCGACGGCCGAGTATGCTCGCACCCATCCAGATGATCCGGACTTGGCGGCGGTGGTTGAGCGAGTGGAGAAGGCTAGGGCAACATACCTGCGTTGGGGGCGCGACACGCTTGGTTGGGCCATCTACATGTTCAGACGGCGCACTCCTCGGCTCCCGAGTGGCACGTCACTGGATTGATCGGAAACAAGGCTGGCTGTGACGCAATGAGCGGCCTAACAAACACGTTGCAGCCGACGTGCTACCCGTATGATTGTTCGACCGTTAACGATAACCGAAAGCTGTTCGATGGTTCAAGCCGTGACCGTGTCGCTCGCACGCGGCTGAACTCAGCATTGGCGCCGCCCTTGAGGGCGTCGCCAATGCGGCGTTGCCCCTATCGGGTCCATGTCCCGGCCGGCTCCGCCTTTGGCGGCGCCAACCAGGCCATTGGACCACGATGTCCCTTGCTTTGCCGGGCCTTCAGCCCTTCAAGCTGCGGGCCACGGGTCAACGCCGCATTCGGTGGGGATGAACATGGGTAATATTAAGCGTGACATGTTGAGCATAGCGGCCGAATTTGCTGTGGCAAGCGAATTAGGACGAAGAAATATATATGCGCAGCCTACATTTGGCCATCTCAAGAGGACGGATCTCCTCATTCTCAGTAAGTCCGGTATGCTTAAAATCGAGGTGAAGGGCAAGCAAGGGAAGCAATGGCCGAACTGCAAAGGCATATCGGCTTCAAATTCAGTTATGGTGCTTGTCGATTTCGCAGATAAAGCTGATATGACGCGCCCGGACTTCTATATACTCACTTTCGATGACTGGAAGGCTTTTGTTGGATATGTTATTAGAAAGCACCTTGAAAAAAGTATCGAGATAGACCGTGACTACTGTCCGGTTTGGACCGGCCAAATCAAAGCAGGTAACCCATACAAGTGGAGCGGCATTACTGTGAAGGATGTGGCACGCCACAAAGAACAATGGGACAAAATAGCACGCCTATTGAAATGAACACAAGCACCGAACAAGGCGCTGAAGCGGATCGTGGCCCACGGCGGGCCACTCCCGCTTAGCTCTGGGAGGTTACGCGTGGAACAAAAATGGTGATTGCTTTTATGGTTGACGGTATGACATAATGTCATACTATAACCAGGAGGGCAAAGAGATGGGTAAAGAAAAGATAGCAATTACACTTGATGAGGAATTCATTGGCGAATTGGATCGACTGGTCAAGAGGCACGTTTTTCAAAACCGCAGCCAGGCCATCCGAGTAGCGGTTAGCGAGAAATTACTGCGACTCAAACGAAGCCGACTGGCGATTGAATGTTCCAAACTCGACCGGGTAGCTGAAAAAGCCATGGCTGAGGAAGGAATGACCGAGGATGTGAGCCAATGGCCGGAATATTAAGAGGCGAGATTCGATGGGCGGACCTAAACCCCACCCGAGGTCGAGAGCAGGCTGGCCTTCGCCCAGTATTGATTCTCAGTCACGATATCTTTAACGAGCGATCTGGAACTGTCATAGCCGTCGCTATCACGAGCCAGTCCCAGAAAGCCGGATTCCCTCTGACACTTGAACTGAAATCAGGCAACCTACCAAAACAATCCTGGGTAAAGATCGGTCAAATACGAACCCTCTCCATTGATAGAATCGGAAAGCTTATTGGCAAGACTTCTCAGGAAGAATTGATTCAGGTCATTGAAGGACTGAACGAGATCATTGCGTAACCATGCCATGCAGCGAATCGGCCAGAACTACGGCCTCTCGCTGATTCCGGCGTTGGCGCCGCCCTTGAGGGCGTCGCCAATGCGGCGTTGCCCCTATCGGGTCCATGTCCCGGCCGGCTCCGCCTTTGGCGGCGCCAACCAGGCCATTGGACCACGATGTCCCTTGCTTGCATGGCCTTTGGCCCCGCAAGCTTCGCGCCACGGGTCAACGCCGCATTATAGAAATCCAAAGATAAGGAGCACCCATGGAAAATTTTTATTATTCAAATCTTGATAGATTTATAACTGCTTTCGACAAAACCAAAATAGCTGTAGTTGAATATATTTCAAAACAATCGACCTCAGAAGCTGCGAACGATATCGGCAATGAAGCTGCTTTAATTTTTAAAAAGATTCTGCCTGAATTACCTTATGTTGGTGGGGATGATCATCCAGGAACCCGATTTATCGTGAACGCCGGACAATGGATAGCTTTTTATAAATCTATGATTAAGAGGGGTTATAAGGCTTTGGAAGTTGGCCAAATGCTATATTTGATATTCGAAGATACACTGAAAGAAGTTCCACCGGATGAGTTGGAAAAACAAAAAGCATTAACATATAGTGCCAAGTATATAAATCTCATGAGGCAGTGGGCTGAAAGTACGTCTCCATATGAATGTGATTGGAAAGTTGATTTTATTGAAGGAGATGGGGTTGATTTCGACTATGGCTTTGATTATCGAGCATGTCCTTGTTTTGAACTTTTTAAGGCTCAAAACTCCAAACAACTTTCACCGTTTTTTTGCTTACTCGACTTTCCTGATGCCAAGCAACTGAACAGCGGATTTTTTCGCACGAAAACCCTAGCCCAAGGAGATGACATCTGCAACTTTCGCTATAAAAAGGGCAAAGAAATTGTTCAAAACTGGGACACTGAAGTAGAAAAAATTCTAACTATTCAAAATCAATCCACCGACAACGACTAAGGTGAGTTTGAGTGGCCTTTTGGGGACATTCTATACCCCTTATATCAATATGGGTTAAATGCACGGGAATGTATAATTTGTGGCATCGAGTTAGAGCCAATAGAGGTTCCTTTAGACCGGCATCTTAGCTTTACAAACAATTTAAGGAGCAAAGATCCATAACAAAAAGATGGTGCCGACCCAAAAAGCCGGGCGGCACATTTTAAACGTTAGGAGGTAATTATGGCAAGTGCGAAAATTGAAGTTCGGAAAAGTCGTTCAGCTGCTGAGATTGCAGATCTAATTGATGCAGTCTATCAGGCAGTGCGTGAAGCTCTCAAAGTACCGGAAGATGATAATCATATCCGCTACATTGAGCACAAACCAGAACACTTTGCTGTGCCACCTGGAAATCCAGAGAATCGCACATTCGTGGAAATAACTCTATTCCCTGGTCGATCGTTGGATGCAAAACGAAAACTCTATCAATCTATTGTTCGGCGATTTGGCGAACTTGGAATTGTTCCATCCGATATTTTCATTGTGCTTAACGAGCCATCACTTGATAATTGGGGTATACGTGGCGGCGTGCCAGCCTCTGAAATTGATTTAGGATTTAAGCTGGACGTTTAAACCTCTAACAAACTTGCTCCACCAGATTCGGGTCACAAGGCGGCCCTCACTGGTGAGCAATGCGTTACCCGTCAACAACTATCGGAGGTTAGTATGCCACCCGATTTATGGACGCTATATGCGCTTATGTTGAAAAGCCGCTTGTTCGAAGAAGCCGTTGCAAAACTCTGGCACGACGGTTTGATCTCCGGCGAGATGCACCTTGGAACAGGCGAAGAAGCCATTATTGCAGGAGTCGTCGCCAACTTGAGGGAAGGTGACGCCATGGCCTTGGATCATCGCGGCACCGCTGCCTTGCTCATGCGAGGCGTAGACCCTGTCCTTGTTGCACGCGAATTGCTTGGTTATCCTGACGGTTTGTGCGGCGGTATGGGCGGGCATATGCACCTTTTTTCTAAAGAGTACTTGGCTGCCTCTTCTGGGATTGTCGGGGCAGAAGGGCCAGCAGCCGCAGGCTTTGCGCTGGCAGCACAGTACTTAAGACCGGGTTCGGTCGCCATTGCCTTTTTCGGCGACGGTGCCATGAACCAAGGTATGTTGATGGAATCAATGAACCTGGCTTCGGTTTGGAATTTGCCCGTATTTTTTGTCTGCAAAGATGACGGCTGGGCCATTACCACCAAATCCGTCGAGGTGACAGGCGGGGGTTTGAATGAACGAGCGCAAGGTTTGGGTGTCGCGACTGTTGAGGTGGACGGCCGCGATGTATCCGCGGTGTGGGAGGCTGCCCATATAGCAATTGAAAGAGCCCGTTCCGGTCAAGGGCCGACCTTCCTACATGCCCATTGCGTACATTTCGAAGGTCACCTTTTGGGCTTCCCAATGGTGCGGATCGCAGACCATCCGCTTCGAGAAATGCCCGGAATCGCCATTCCACTCACCCTGTCCATATTGCGTCCTGGCGGTGCTCCCTTGCGCGATCGCCTGGCAGGATTAAGAACCGTTGTTGCGTCGGTCCTCTCGACGATGCGCGATCCACGCCGTGATTCAGCCAACGATCCAGTAGCGCGGGTACGTGCAACCCTAGAGTCGGTCCCGGTGCGGTTGCATGAACTGGAAGACCAAAGTCAGAAAGAGATAGATCATGTGTTTGCCTCAGCCCTAATGGAGGTGCCGTCATGAGAAGCATGCTGTTCACTCAGGCTATCGATGATGCGCTTGCCCAGGCCATGGCGGATAACCCACGCATTATTCTGTTTGGTGAAGACATTCCGTTACTGCGGCGTAACCTACTGGTACGGTTCGGGCCCGGGCGCGTGCGAGGTACCCCCATCAGTGAGAGTGCCTTCTTGGGAGCAGGCGTAGCTGCCGCCATGGCCGGTCTACGCCCGGTTGTTGAAATGTACATGGTAGATTTCCTCGGAGTGTGTGCGGATGCTCTGCTCAACCACGCTTCCAAAATCGAAGCATTTTCAGGCGGCAAATGGACTGCGCCCGTTGTGGTGCGCGTTCCTTGCGGCGGAGGTTACGGAGACGGTGGGCAACACGAGCAGTCTTTGTGGGGCTGGCTGGCACATATTCCAGGGCTGACCGTATTAGTTCCGTCTACGCCAGCCGATGGGGGCGGGCTAATGCTGGCTGCTCTACAGCACGATGGTCCGGTCATCTTTCTCGAGCATAAACTCCTCTCAGAGACTTGGCTTGAATTCTTGGGTTCAGGAGCGCGAAGCACGGTTCAATATGATGTTCCCGCAGATGGAGCAAAGGGCCCCGTACCTCAGAATTGGGAACCCGTCCCTATCGGCAAAGCTTTCCTCCGCCGGGCAGGGGGTGATGTAACAATCGTCAGCGTGGGAGTGGGCGTGCACCGTGCTCTGGAAGCCGCGCAAGCTCTTGAAACGGAGGGGATTTCAGTAGGGGTGCTGGACTTGCGAACCGTCTCTCCGCTGGATAACGCAGCAGTCCGCGAAGTAGTCGCACTGACTGGGCGTCTGTTAGTGGTAGACGAAGATTACGAGGGCTTTGGTCTCTCAGGTGAATTGTCGGCGGTGGTCCTGGAGGCTGGCATATCTTGCAAGTATGCCCGTGTCTGCACTCAGACAACCATACCTTACGCCCGGCAACTTGAAGATCAGACTCTCCCCAGCAAACTGCGTATTTGCGCCGGTGTTAGACAGTTGATGCAGTGATTGTCAAAAGTATGCGAAGACAATATCGGCTAACCAATTGCTTGCAGCGGATCGTGGCAAAAGGCGGCCGCTCCTGCTGAAGCCTGTGTTGGCCCTTCACCCGTTTTCCCATCGTATTAATTCGCTTCTTCCTCCGGCTTTCGCTCGAAGGTGTAATTGCCTTTGAAAAATTGATCCCGGCACCAGTCGATTTTCCGGTCATCATCCAGGACCATATCCAGAAGACGAACCGCCCCCATCAACCGGCCCAGGAGATCCAGTTTCTCCTGGATCATATAGGAATTGTGTTTTTTAAGTTCTCCTTTGACCATATCGCCTTTTTGATTGACCGCGAAGCCTATTTTTTTCAGGATGGAGGCAATCAGTAAAGCCCTGCGGGACCGGCGGTCGAGGTCGGCCGCCCCGCCCTTGAAATAAAAGGTGATATAATTATTGTTGATATTCTGGCCGCAATAGGTATCCAGGGTGGCGAAGTGGTACCCCAGACGGGAGCTGAAGTTCAAATATTTGCCGGAGACCACGGCATAACTGGGACCGCCCATGTCCCCGTCCTGTTGTGGGTCATGCAGGATGCTTTCCATCAAAATGGACCCGAAGCCGCTCCAGCTGATCTTGTTCTGGCCCAGCCATTCCACCCCTTTATGGGTCATTCCCCGGAACAGGGCATTGAAAGGCACGGAAAGGACCTGTTCAGGCCGGACTTCCCTCTGATCTTGACCGATATTAAGGCCTTCTCCCAAATCCACCATATAAATATTCAGGGGCACAAGGGAGCGAAAACGAACCGAAACGTTTTTGCCATCCTCAATGGTTTCTCCGATCTGAAACATCTCCTGCATGGCCATTTCATGGGCGAAACGGATAATATCATGAATCGTTTCACAGGACTGAGGATTGAAATTTTCCTGTTTGGGGTCGATTAAATGCAAAGGGGCAATTTTTTGCAAAATAGTCTGCAAGACTTTATAAGTCGGGCTCCCCTTCATGGGATTGTGGGGTTTCCCTTTTCTCAGAAGGGTTTCAATCCTGCCCTGAAAAACGATGCCCCTGGTGGCATCCACGGTGATTTCACTGCCATGGGGAATCAGGGCCGTCGCATTATCGGTCCCTACCAGGGTGGGGATCTGGAATTCCCGGGCCACCGATGCCATATGACCGGTTACACTGCCCACATCGGTAATGATGGCCCTTACCCGGCCGATGATCGGCACATAACGGGGCGAGGTCTGAGGGGCAATCAAAATAGAACCTTCCGGGATATTCAGGAGATTATGGTCCGATTTGATCACATAGGCTAGGCCTGAGGCCACCCCGTTGGAAGCCGAAGCCCCGCCTTTCAGTAAAACAGGAACCCCCTTTTCCTCCTGATAGGACTCAAGGGAGGGTTTTGAAATAGCCTGTTCCGTAAATCGCAAAGGCCGGGCCTGAAGGACATAAAGACGCTTGTCCTGGTCTATGGCCCATTCAATATCCAGAGGGATTTTATAATGTTCCTCCAGTCTAAAGGCGAAATGGACCAGCAACTGAACCTGGGAATGGGTCAGACAGGGTTTATCCATAAAGGCGTGGGCCACCGGTTCCTGTTTGATGCCTTGAACCGGATCCGAGAAAAGCCGGGTATCTTTTCGAACCACTTCTTCCTTTTCAATATGCCGGTTCGATTTACTGATCTGATAAAAATCGGCCGCCTGGGAACCATCGACCAGACTGACTCCCAGTCCCCACAAGGCACTGATCAGGATCACCTCATGGCTGCCGTCATTGGGGTCCAGGGTGTACAGGACCCCGCTGGCCAGGGCATTGACCATTTGTATGCAGGCCACACTCATGACCACGTCTTGGTCCAGATACCCTTTACTGCGTCGATAATAAATGGCCCGGGGATTGAAAGTGCTGGCCACCACCTCTTTGTAAGCCTCGAACAAGGTTTCCTCAGTGACATTTAGGACTGTGGAATGCTGTCCGGCAAAACTGGCTTCCGAATCTTCACTGGTGGCACTGCTTCGGACGGCCAGTCGCAAGGGTTCGGTTGTTTTTTCTTTCAATTCCTCAACCGCTCGAAGGAGTTCCTGTTCCAGATCGGGTGGAATCTGACCTGAAAGAATGAATGAGCGAATATCCTCACTGACTTGCATGAGTTTTTCCGTATCGTTGACATCGAGGTTCTTTAATGCTTTTTCGATCCGTTCGGGGAAGTGATTATATTCCAAGAAAACCTGACAGGCGTAGGCCGTAACGGCAAAGCCCCGGGGGACCGGAAGCTTGACCCGGTTTAAGATCTCACCCAGATTGGCGGCCTTCCCGCCTACCTCGGAAACTTTTTCCTGCCCGATCCGCTCCAGAGGCAGGACTAGACGAGTCTGAGGGATTCCTTTTTTGGTCTCTGGTCCTTGACGGATCTCCGGACCCACTTTTTCCACGGCCTCGAACAGGTCAAGAAATTTCGCCCCGGTCAGGGCATTGAGGTCCTCGGCAATACGGCAGGCGGATTCGATCAGGTTTTCGGCTTGGGCCCGGACATGGTGCAAAGACACCGGCTGGTCTTCATAGAAAATATGCTCCAGATCGGTAATGATGTCCAAAGCCTTATTGTTGCCGGTCAGAACGGCCCTGAAATGATCATACTTTCGGGTCAGAAAGCCTTTTTCGGGCGATAACCGGGAAACCCCTTTACTTTTTTTGAAAATATCAAGAATCTTGAACATCAAATAATCTCTGGCGGTTATAAGTAAGCATCCATCAAACTAACCATTGACAACTTGCCGAATTTTGTTTAATTATTAAACAATATCGCTTTCTTTTTGGCAAGCCATTTTATAGGGAGGGTTCGAATGGCCGATATTTTGGCCTTTGTGTTGGCCGGCGGCAGGGTGGATGAACTGAGTGTCCTGACCTTTGACCGTCCGAAATCGGCTTTGCCTTTTGCCGGGAATTACCGGGTGATCGATTTTGCCTTAAGTAATCTGATGCATGCCCGGATACGACGGGTGGGGATCCTGTCTCAATATCGCTCCGCTTCTTTGATTACCCATATCGGAACCGGCTCCTCTTGGGATATGGCCGGACGCCGCCGACAGGTGACCCTGCTACCTCCATCCACCGGGCAAAAAAATTCCGATTGGTATAAAGGGACGGCCGATGCCGTGGCCCACAACCTGGACTTTATTTACGAGAACAGCCCGGACCTGGTGTTGATCCTTTCCGGAGACCATATCTATCGAATGGACTATCAACGATTAATCCAGTTTCATCAGAAACAAAAGGCCGATGTTACCGCCGGCTTTATTAAAGTCCTCCCCCAAGAGTCTCATCGCTTTGGTCTGGGGGTGATGGAACCCAAAGAGGGCCGGCCGGGTGGACGATTGATTTCCTATCAGGAGAAACCGTCAGCGCCCCAATCCGAATGGGCCTCTTTGACCATCTATCTTTTCAGGACCGAGGTTTTACTTGAAATTCTCAAACAAACCCATCCCCATAGCGAAGGGATTGAATTCGGCCGGGATATTTTCCCCTCAATGGTCCATCAATACCGGGTCTTCGGATATACCTTTTCCGGCTACTGGGGCTATACCCGCACCCTGGATGAATACTGGCGGACGCATATGGATCTGTTTGGGGCCGGCACCAAGATCAACCTGAAACAGTGGCAAATTCGAACCAATCTGGAACACGAACGGATTCAGGAACGGCAGCCGGCGGTGATCGGACCTGACGCCGACTTGGATCAGGTTTTATTGACTTACGGCTGCCGGGTGGAAGGCACGGTCAAAAGGAGTATTTTGTTTCCCGGGGTTCAGGTCGAGGAAGGAGCCGTCGTGGAAGATTCGATCCTTTTTTTTGATACCGTTGTTGAAACCGGAGCTCTGGTTAAAAAAACGATTACCGACAACGGGGTCAGAATCGGAGAAAAGGCCCGAATCGGAGACGGGGATAAGATCTTGGCCAACCAGACCCTTCCCCAACCGTTATCTTCCGGTTTGACGGTTATCGGACGAAATACCCATCTCCCCTCCCGGATAAGGGTCGGGGGCAATTGTATTCTTTATCCCTTTTTGGAAGAAAACTCTTTTGAATCCATGGAGATTCCTTCCGGAGCAACGGTGTCGTGAGCAATACCCTGGTCATGTTATTAGCCGGCGGGGAAGGCAGCCGGTTGAATGTCCTGGTCCAGGCCCGGGCCAAACCGGCCGTGCCTTTTGGGGGGATCTACCGGATTATTGATTTCACCTTAAGCAATATTATGAATTCGGGAATGGAACGGGTCGGGGTCCTGACCCAGTACAAGCCCCTTTCCCTGATGAGTCATGTCGGTTCAGGTAAGGCCTGGGATTTCGAAGGCCGAAACCGGGGAATTAAAATTCTGCCTCCTCATACCGGGGAAAAAGATTCAGACTGGTATAAAGGCACAGCCGATGCTTTGCGGCAGAATATGGAGTACCTGAACCGTTATGATCCCGAAGAGATCCTGATTGTTTCCGGCGATCATATCTACTATATGGATTATACCCCGATGATCGCCTTTCATAAGCGAAATCGGGCAGATTTTACCGTGGCCATGATGGAGGTTCCCAGAGAGCAGATGATTAATTTCGGGACGGCCCAAGTGGACGGACAGGGTCGAATCAAGGGATGGGAAGAAAAGCCCAAAGAGCCCAAAGGGACCCTGGCTTCCCTGGGCATTTATATTTTTCGGAGGCCTTATTTATTGAAAGTGCTTCAGGATCCGAAGCCCATGGATTTCGGTCGGGACCTTATCCCTTCGGTCATCAAAAAGGACCGCGTTTTTGCCTATCCTTTTTCCGGGTATTGGCGGGATGTCGGAACCTTGTCTTTTTATTACGAGGCCCATTTGGATTTATTGAATTCCCGATCAGGGTTGAATCCTGAAGCCTGGGGGGTGCAAACCAACCTGGAAGAAGAAGGATTGAGAGGGGACCGCCCGGCGGTTATCCTTCAAAAAAATGCCCGAGTGGTTCGATCTTTTCTTTCCGCCGATTCGATCATTGAAGGCCGGGTGGAAGGATCGGTTCTTTCCCCCGGAGTCCGGGTTGGCAAGGGGGCTCAGGTATTAAACTCCATTCTTATGCATGACTGTCAAGTTTCGGCCGGTGCTTATCTGGACCGCGTTATTGTTGATAAAAAAGTCTGTATAGGGAGACAGGCCCATATCACCGGCCAAGCTGATTGCCCAAACCGGGAATTTCCCGGACAGTTAAAAGAAGGTTTAACCTTGATCGGGAAAGGGGCGTCTATCCCTCCAAAGATCAAGATTCAGGGTAATACTATTATTTACCCTTCTGTCGAAGAAGGGGATTTTAAAAGTCTACAGGTGTCCGAAGGGGAGACGGTTAGGAAAAGATAAGATTATTGTGGATTTCGGAATGAAGCGTAAAAAGGATTTTAGGTTTTTATCACAAAAGAAAAAACAGGATGGGGGAGAATTATGAACAAGAAGGTAATCATAATCATAACTGCACTAATGGGTACTTTTTTGAGCCAGGTAGCGGGTGCCGAGGAATGGGAGTTAAAAACCTGTCTGGAAATCGGGCTGAAACAGAATCCGACCATTCGAGGGGCCATGAAGGGGGTAGAAGGGGCGGAGGCCCGGGTGAAGCAGAACCAGGCGGATTATTATCCCGATTTATTCGCAGAGACCGACTACACCCGTTATAAAGGCAGTTTCAGCAGTGGTACCTCTTCCGGTGCTATGGACAGAGACCTTTATAACTATTATATCGGCCTGTCCCAGAATATCTACGATTTTGGCCGCAGGGAATATAAAATCCAGGCCTCCCGGAATGACTTAGGGACCTACCAGTGGACTTTAAAAGATACCCGGCTGACCGTCATAGATACCATTCGTCAAACCTATTATGGAGTTTTGCTGGCCCAACGGGTGGTCAAAGTCCGTCAGGAGGATTTAAACCGAACCCGGGAGCATTTTAAACAAGCCCAGGGATTTTACCAGGTAGGGCTGAAGGCCAAGATAGACGTGACCCAGGCTGAGGTGGCGGTCATCACAGCCCAGAAAGCCTTGCTTCAAGCCGAGAATAATGTTCAGATCAGTCGGGTCGCCTTGGCCGCGGCCATGGGTCTGGATAAGCCCCCGGTCTATTCCTTGAGAGACGATTTAGATACCAACAGGGTTTCCTGGCAACTGGAAGATTTAAAAAAGGAGGCCTTGGAAAACCACCCCGGATTAAATCGTCTTCGGGCTTCCATTCAATATTACCAATCCTACGAAAAATGGGCCCAAAAAGAATTCTGGCCCAAACTGACCGGTACGGCCCGATACGGGTGGAGCGGTTCCGATTTACCTGCCAATGAGACCTGGAACGTGGGTTTGCAATTGAATTTTCCTTTCTTTTCCGGTTTTGAAAGCCAGGCCAAGCTGGCAGAAATCCGGGCTGCCCTCGAGCAGGCCAAGGCCAATCTGGCCACTCAGATACTTCAGGTAACCAGCGATCTGCAAAGCCAGTATCTAAATCTCCAGCTGGCCGAGAAACAGATTGATGTGGCCAGGGAAGCCTTGCGGAGTGCCAATGAGAATTTGGATCTGGCCGAAGGGCGTTATAAGGCCGGCGTGGGGAATATGTTGGATGTCACTGATGCCCGAAGTTCCTTTTTCCAGGCCGAGACCGATTACAACCAGGCCTTGTATAACTATATCACCGCCCGCTATAAAGTGGATAAGGTCATCGGGAGAGAATAAATAAAGAAGCAGGCAATAGGCACGAGGCAATAGGCGGGGAAGGATCAGGAAGATATTGCCCTAGTCGCTTACCTTTTAATAATTTTTCTTTCAGGGCCGGAGGTAAATCCTTGCATTAAGTATTGTTAAGAGTTGCGGGTTGCGGGTTCAGGAATCGTATCCCTTTCTTTGAAAAACTCGTACCCCGTACCCCGCAACAAAGAATTTTCAAATAGAATTATTTAGATATCAACGACCTTTTATGCCGCCCGGAAAGTCATTTTTAATTCATACACCCCTTGCTCTTTTTGCCGCCGAATATCAAATCCCATCTTCTCGAATAATCGGAGCATCGGTTTGTTTTCCACCAGGACCTCGGCGGTGAAACCCAGCAGGCCGTCTCGTTTGGCCAGATAGGTTAGATAAGACAGCATCTCCCTGCCGACCCCCTGTCCCTGATATTCATCCCGGGTGGCCTGGGCGACTTCAGCCGAATGGGTGTTGGGATTGATGAAATACTGCCCGATTCCAACAACTTTTTCCCGTTCCCCTTCTTTGAGGCAGGCCAGGATGAGCATTTCCTTCGTATAATCGACCACTACAAATTCCTGCAGCCGCTCATGGGGCATATCCTGGCGAAAAGAAATAAATCTACGGTACATACTCTGATCGGAGAGGGAATAGAAAAAATCCTTTATCATAGGCTCGTCACTTATTTTTACCGGACGCAGGAAGATCTGCAGCCCCTGGTTCGTGGTTCTATAGATTTCCAGATGCTCAAGGTATTCCCCCCTTTTGCCGGGGATAAAGGCCTGGTCCCGGTAGATCAGGTTGGCCTCCTTGGCTTTCTCGATCAACCAGGGACGAAAGTCAGGATGGGCGATGGAAATCAAGGCCATGGCCCGTTCCCGGATGTTTTTTCCAAGAAGGTAGGCGATACCGTATTCCGTCACTACATAATGAATGTCGCCTCGGATTAGGGTCACACCGGCCCCTTCCCGCAGGAAGGGAACGATGCGGGAAACCTTGCCCCATTCGGCGGTCGATTGAATGGCCAGGATGCTTTTACCGCCCGGGGCCAGGACCGCTCCGCGCATAAAATCCGCTTGCCCCCCGATGCCGCTGTAAAAGGTTTTACCCAGGGATTCGGCGGTGACCTGCCCGGTCAGATCGATCTCCAGGGCACTGTTGATGGCGATCATATTTTTTTGCTGGGCGATGATCAGGGGATTATTGGTATAATCGATGTTCCGGAATTCAACGCTCGGGTTATCATGAATGAACTCATAAGTCTTTCGGTGGCCCATGCAGAAGGTGGCTACGGTTTTACCCCGGTTTCGGCTTTTGCGGCTGTTGTCGATTACCCCCTGTTTCATTAACTCCATTACGCCGTCGGTCATTAATTCGGTGTGAACCCCGAGATGTTTTTTTTCCTTGAAATTGTCCAGAATGGCATTGGGCAAACTCCCATACCCCACCTGAATGGTGTCCCCGTCCTGGACAATACGGGATATATATTTTCCGATCTGACGGGCTGTTTCATCCGGGGCGACCGCCTCATATTCCAGCAGGGGTTCATCGTGACAGACGATGAAATCAACATCTTTAATATGGATGAATCCGTCCCCGTGAACCCGGGGCATATTGGAATTAACCTGGGCAATAACCAGGGCAGCCATTTCCACCGCCGCTTTGACGATATCTACGCTGACCCCTATGCTCATGTAGCCATGGCTGTCCGGAGGTGAAGTCTGAATCAGGGCGACATTGATAGGGACCAGGCCTCGATAAAACAAATCAGGAACGTTGGAAAGAAAGATCGGGGTATAATCGGCCAGTCCTCGATTCACCGCCGCCCTTGAATTATTGCCGACAAAGAAGGAATTGTGGCGGAAGTTGGTTTTGAATTTTTCATCCGTGTAGGGAGCGACCCCAAGAGTCCAGACATGAAGCACTTCCGCATCGTAGAAGGCCTTGGGGTTGGATTCCACAAAACGAATCAGGGCTTGAACCAGATATTGGGGTTCTCCACAGGCGGTGCTGATAAAAATGCGATCGCCCCGATGGATGTGACTGAAGATTTCTTCTTCGGAGACGAATTTTTCCGGATAAGCTTTTTTCATTGCCTCAAAAACGGTATCCTCTATTCCCAGGGCCATCGCTGACTCCTTTCATCGTATGAGTGGATCTATAATAAAATGGGAAGATATTCGGGTCAAGAGAGATTTCCGTTGTCCCTCCCTTCGCTTTTAAATAGGAGGAAGGGGGGCCAGGAAAAATAAGGTGGCTGGGAGGGTCAAAATAGGGAAGCAAAAGGTCTATCCGGGTTTCTTCATTTTCCCTTCCCGGTAATTTCCGGTCCTTTGGAATATTCCATTAAATCATTTAAGGCCTGTTCCAGACGGCGTGATTCCTGGGCAATGGTTTCGGCATATTTGACCACATCGACCTGATCTTCCCCCTTTTTTACCAGACGCTGGGCAAATCCGCCGATGATCATCAAGGGGTTTCGGAGCTCATGGGCTACGGCCTCCATGGCCTTTTCCAGGGTTTCCTTTTTTTCGCCCGCCAAATCCGAGGGGGCATAACTGGTTTCCTGTTCCTGATCGGAAATCAGTCCGGCAATTTTTCCAAAATT